>ERZ1673744.823-NODE-823-length-35356-cov-5.711821_pt1 | contig 35356 bp, 38 predicted proteins | sample MGYA00580207_ERZ1673744 | MGnify/ENA primary metagenome ERZ1673744 (study PRJEB41218, sample SAMN15661751) | gut metagenome | host: Homo sapiens | place: Canada: London | collected 2015-08-20/2019-03-30 | study: EMG produced TPA metagenomics assembly of... | reverse complement strand
GTCCACGTCGTCCCTGTGTCTGATGACCAGTCCCTCCTTCACCAGGGACTCCACCTTGCGGGACACGGTGGATTTGTCGAGGTCCAGCAGCTCGGACAGTCTCCCGACGGTGCAGCGGTCGGTGTATCTGATGAGGTTCAGGTAGATGAGCGACTGGTAGCCTATGTCCCTGGGACTTTCCCTGTAGAAGGAGAGGTCGTCTATCAGCATCGCGGCCAGACAGCGCTCCATCTCGGATTGGAGCTCCATAATTGGTTGAATAAATACAACTATTTCAACCAGATGGGTCGTCTGTCGGGGATTTCGTGGAAATCCGTTAGTACATCATTCCGATACCGACCGCATGGACATGAGCCCCGTGGTCCCGTTCGTGGCTGTCGCTGTGGGCGGAGCCCTGGGCGCCCTCTCCAGGTTCTGCGTCTACCGCACGGTGGAGACGGCGTTCCCCTGGGCGACGTTCATAGTGAACATCGTCGGGTGCTGCCTGGCGTCGTTCCTGATGTTCAGGTATGGGATATATGCCGACGGGCCGGTCAAGACCATGGTGTTCACCGGGTTCTTCGGAGCGTTTACGACAATGTCCACGTTCTCCATCGACACCGTCAACCTGCTCGAAGGCGGCCAGTACTGGCAGGCGGGCGGGAACATCGTACTCAACTCCGTCGTGTGCGTCCTCGGCGCGATCGGCGGAAGGTATCTGGCGACGATGTGATCCATGGTGTCCAGAATCATTACGTATTGTCCTCGAACAGGTGTCTGTGCCTGTATCATGATGGGCGTGAGAATGGTTCGGAACTAGTTCGGAACTAGTTCGGAACCATTTGATACCCATTGGTTGCGGTGATATCAGGTGTGATTCATGAATCTGGGCAGGGAGAGCGAGACGGTAGAGTTCAAGGAGAGCATGTCGCAGCTGGACAAGGCCATTCTCTCCCTCACAGCCATGTTGAACAGACGCAACCAGGGCACCGTCTACATAGGCGTGGACGACGGAGGCGAAGTTGTCGGGATGGACATAGACCCCAGTACCCTGGAGACCATCAGGAACAGGATCCGCAGTGCAGTGCTTCCGCAGACAGTTCCTGAGATCACAGAGTGTGTGACGGACGACGGTCGCGCGTACGTCCGCATCCATGTCACGGGATACAGCATCCCATATTCTTATGACGGTAGATACTACATCAGGAACGTATCCTCCAATGAGTCCGCCGGACCGGATGTGGTGGTCCAGATGGTGATGTCCAGAGGGATAGACCCTCTCAGAGGGCAGTTGTCCGATGTCCAGGACCTGTCGTTTTCGATGCTTTTCTCGGTAATGTCGTCCCGTGGCCAGCATCCTCGCAACGATGATGGCTTCTTCAGGAGCCATGGCATGAAGGATGAGCAGGGGCTGTTCAACCTGACAGCATATCTCGTCTCGGATCAGAACACGGTGCCGATGCAAGTCGTCCGTTTCAACGGCACTGACCGTTCGGCCGTATCCTCGAGGACGGATTTCGGTGGACAGAGCCTCATAGCCTCTACGAGGGCCGTGATGGATCACATCTCGACCTACATGGTCACAAGAGTGGACCTTTCAAAGGGTGAGAGGGTCTAGACGGCCCTGTTCGATTTCGAATCGTTCAGGGAGGCATGGGTGAACGCCTGTGTCCATAACGCCTGGAGGGCCATGATACCCCCGTCCGTCATGATGTTCGATGACAGGATAGAGGTCGTCTCATACGGCGGCATACCGTTCCCTGCATCTACCGAGGAGTTCTACAAAGGGGACAGCCGTCCCGTGAACAGGTCTCTGTTCTCCCTGTTCACACTCGCTGGTCTGACGGAGCAGAGCGGCCATGGGGTGCCGGTCATTGTCCGTAGATACGGGCGCGAAGCCTTCCACCTTTCCGACAACGGTGTGGTGGTGACGATCCCGTTCTCTTTCGAGCCGGACTATGTGTCCGTCAGGCGCGAGACGGAGCGGAGCAGGGCCGGACTGGATCCAGACAGCGCTCGTGTGCTGGCATATCTGGAGGCCAATCCCGAGGCGAAGCTGTCTCAGGCGGCGGACGCGTCGGGGATGTCCCTATCATCTGTGAAGAAGGTGGTGTCTTCCCTCAAGCGCGACGGTGTTCTGAGGAACGACGGAACGAACAGGAACAGCAGATGGGTGGTCCTCCGAGGGTGTTCTGGGGAGTTCGTCCGACTGGGTTCATAACCTTGGAAGGCATCCGGTATCCATGGACCTTACAAGGGAGGAGGAAGCCATCCTCAACGGAGAGGAGGGCGAAGGGAAGCAGAAGGCGATGGAGCTCGTCACAGCCCTGGGGAAGATATACGGGGCGGACGACCTCATCGACATCACGTCGGCGCATCTTTCCGGTGCGTCGTACAAGACCATCGGAGACGGGGGTCTGAAGTATCTCGAGGACATGGCGGCCGGAGGCGCCAAGGTCAGCGTCCCGTCGACCCTGAACCCCGTCGGCATGGACCGCGAGCGCTGGGCCGAGATGCACATCTCCAAGGAGTTCGCCGAGAAGCAGCTGAGGATCATCGACCTGTACGGTCAGATGGGCATCAGGACAACCTGCTCGTGCACCCCGTACACCGGGGCGAACGTCCCGTCCTTCGGGGACCATGTGGCATGGGCCGAGTCTTCCGCCCTGTCGTTCGTGAACTCCTACATCGGGGCCAGGACGAACAGGGAGGGCGGACCCGGCGCCCTCGCCGCGGCGATTCTGGGAAAGACCGCCAACTACGGCCTTCATCTGGAAGAGAAGAGGAGGCCGACAGTGGTGATCGACGCCGACATAGACGGCTCCGTGTTCTCATACTCCCTACTAGGTCAGGCCGTGGGCATGGCGATCGGCTCGGGCATCCCGTACTTCAGGGGTCTGGGCCCCGAGATGGGCGTGGAGGAGGCGAAGGCGCTGTCATCGGCGATGGCGGCGTCCGGTTCCGTGGCGCTCTGGCACGCAGAGGGCGTCACGCCCGAGGCTGGGAGCCACGACGTCACCGGTCTGGAGACGATACACATCGGGGAGGCGGAGCTCAAGGCCGCCTACGACAAGCTGAACACCGTCGACGATGTGCAGCTGATTGCGATAGGGTGCCCGCATCTGACCGAGAAGGAGATGCACCAGATCGCAGCGTTCCTGAAGGGCAAGAAGAAGGTCAACAAGGACATCGAGATATGGTTCTGCACCTCGGAGGAGGTCAGGGCCAAATGCCCCGAGGATGTCAGGATAATGGAGGAGTTCGGACCGGTTCTGGCGGACACGTGCATGGTCGTGGCGCCCATCGAGGGGTCGTTCCAGCGCACCGGGACCAACTCGGCCAAGGCAGGGAACTACCTGCCCACGCTGTGCTCGCAGAAGGCGATATGCAGGGACATCCCCGCACTCATGGAGCTGGTAATGTGATCGTCGAGGGACGCACGATAATGTCGGGAAAGGCGACCGGCGAGGTCGTCAAGCTGGGGGAGCCCCTGAGCTTCCTCGGAGGGGTCGACGGGTCGACAGGGGACCTCCGCGTCGGCGGCGGAGGGAACGTCGCCGGCAAGGTCCTGGTGTTCCCGAAGGGCAAGGGCAGCACGGTCGGATCCTTCGTGATGTACGACCTCATGGTCCACGGCGTGGCCCCTGCAGCGGTGATCAACGAGACCGCGGAGACCATCGTCGCCACCGGTGCCGTGATATCGTCCATCCCGATGGTGGACTCGGTCCCGTCCGTCGACATGTTCGAGGACGGGGACACCGTCACCGTCGATGCGACCGCGGGGACCGTGGAGATCGAGGGCGTGGAGATGAAGGAGAGCGTGTCCTCAGCCGTCGTCATGGACGGCAGGGTCCTGATGCTCAAGCGTCCGGAGTCATCCCACTCCTTCCCCGGAGTGTGGTCCCTCGTCGCCGGCAGGATCGAGTCCGGGGAGTCGCCCGAGGATGCTGCCAGGCGCGAGATAAGGGAGGAGACGGCCATCGAGGTCGGTTCCCCCGCGGCATCACTGGGCCCCGTGTACGTCAGAGAGGGGCGCATCCTGTGGAAGGTGCACCCGTTCGCGTTCAGCGTGTCCGGCGTAGAGCCCGTCCTGAACGAGGAGAACGAGGGCTTCCAGTGGGTCCTTCCCGAGGACATCCCCGGAGTCGAGACCGTCAAGGACACGGTGCCCGTCGTGGAAGGGCTTCTGAAGCAGTTCTGAAAAATGACAGCGCCGGGGCCCGGAAGGGTCCCGGCCGATTTCCTTCTCAAAGGACCGGGTCAGTTCCCCGACGATGGGGCCTCCGACTCGATGTCCGTCCTCTCCAGTTTGAATATCACGGGTCTGAGTCCGTCGTTGCAGCTGCAGATCGCGATCCCGGGCTTCCTGATCCAGTCTCCGTAGTAGAACAGCTCTTCCCCCTTCATGTGCGAGAGGGCGAACACGTACTGGTACATGGCCTTCCACGCCTCGTCGCACAGCCCCTCGGGTTTGGCGTAGTCCGCGTAGAACACCTGACCCTCCTTCAGAATGGGACATCTTCCGAGTCCGTCGATGCCATATTCCTCCGCCAGCTCCTCGTCCAGTGTGGTCTTCAGGACGGTAATCCTCACCTTGTGCATGGATGCGAATCGCAGGGCGAATAGAAGAAACTGAGTCGACGCCGGTCGTCGTGGCGGGAAGGGGGTTTCAATGCCCGCGCGGCACGGCGGCCGCACGGGCGGTTTGCCATCACTCCGCCGGCGAGATGCCGATGGTGATGTCCTTGCCGGTGACGTCCCAGGTCTTGACCTCGGCGCCCTTGGGCTCGGATGTGAAGGTCAGCGACTTCGCCCTGACCTCGTTGGAGATGTGGTCCTTCCAGGTCTCGAAGAGCCCGATGAGCCTCTCCTCGGCGGACACCTCGCAGGTGATGAACTGCTCCACGTTGAGCTTCATGTCCTTGCGCATCTGCTGGATCCTCCTGATGAGCTCCCTGGCGTAGCCCTCCGCCTCGATCTCGGGGGTGACGCTGAAGTCGATGAACAGCGTGCCTTCCTCGAACTCGACGGGCTCTATGTCGGCCGTGGCCGGGATCTCGTCCTTTCCGAGGTAGACGACCTTCTTCACGTTGGCCTGGTCCTCGAGGACCCCCTCGAACCTCTTGACGGCGGCGTTCACGCCCGCGTCGTTGCCGCGGACGAAGATCTGCAGGAGGGGCCACCTGAGCTTGGAGCCCATCTTCGCCCTCTCGGCGGCGACCAGGTCCACGATGCCGCGGACCAGGGACATGCTGTGCTCCAGCTCGTCGTCGATGAGGCTCTGGTCGCATTTCGGCCAGTCCTCCATGTGCACCGTCAGGAGCTTGCCGCCCATATGCTGGTAGACCTCCTCCGCGATGTACGGGGCGATGGGGGCCAGGACCAGGGCGGTCTTCATGATGGCGTACTCCAGGGTGAAGTACGAGGCGTTCTTGTCCTTCTCCATGTCTGCGTCCTCGGACCAGGACCTGTCCCTGACGAGGCAGACGTACCACCTGGAGAGGTCCTCCATGATGTAGTCGTCCAGCATCCTGGCGAGCTTGTGCAGCTCCCTGGACTCGAGGAACTCCGTCGCGGACGCGACCATCTTCTCCGTCCTGGAGATCATCCAGCGGTCCTCGTCCCTGAGGTACGGGGACATCTCCTCCATTGTGTGCGCGTCGGGGTCATAGCCGTCGATGATCATGTAGGTGGACGAGAAGTTCACAACGTTCCAGTACGTGTTCAGGACCTTCCTGGCGTTCTTCGGTCCGTCCTTCTGGAACGCCGTGTCCTCCCAGGGGGCGTTGCTCTTGATGAGGTAGTACCTGAGGGAGTCCGCTCCGACCTGGTCGATGAGGTCCAGGGGCTCGATGACGTTGCCCAGGGACTTCGACATCTTCTGGCCCTTGGGGTCCAGCACCCATCCGTGCATCATGACCTCGTCGTAGGGTGCGCGGTCGAAGGAGATCACGCCTGCTCCCAGCTGGGAGTAGAACCATCCGCGGGTCTGGTCGTGGGCCTCCACGATGAACCTCGGGGGCCACCAGAGGTCGAACTCGTCCTTCCTCCTGGGGTATCCGAGGTCGGCCCATGCGGCGACGCCCGAGTCGAACCAGACGTCCAGGACGTCCGGGATCCTGTGCATGGTCTTGCCGCACTTGGGGCACTTGAAGGTGACGCCGTCGATCCAGGGCCTGTGGGTGTCCATGCCCTCCGTGTACCCCTCGCCCTCCTTGAGCTCCTCGTACTGGCCGACGACCTTCCTCTCGCCGCACTCGCACTCCCAGACGGGCATGGGGATTCCCCAGTACCTCTGCCTGGAGATGCACCAGTCCCTGGCGCCCTCGACCCAGTTCCTCTCCCTGGTGGAGCCGGCCCAGTCGGGGACCCATTTGACGCGGTCGATCTCGGACAGCATCTCGTCCTTGATGTCGGGCACGGTGATGAACCACTGCCTGGTGTTCCTGTAGATGATCGGGGACTTGCATCTCCAGCAGTGTCCGTACCTGTGCTTGATCTTGCTCTTGTTGTACATCAGGCCCTTCTCGTCGAGGATCTTGATGACCTCGTCCGCGACGGTCTTGACCTTCTTGCCGGCCATGAGGGGGAACTCGTCAGTGTACCTGCCGTTCTCAGCAACGGGGCAGAACGGGGCGATGCCGTACCTCTTGCCGGTCTCGTAGTCGTCGGGTCCGTGCCCGGGGGCTGTGTGGACCAGTCCGGTGTTGTCCTTCTCGACGTAGTCGGCGGTGACGACCCTGAACGTCCACTCGGACTTCGGGACGTTCTCGTTCTCGAAGGGCGGGATGTACTCCATCCCCTCCATGTCCTTGCCCTTCATCCTCTCCAGGACCTCGAAGCTCTCGTAGCCGCCCTTCTGCATGACGTACTCCGCCTGGGACTCGAGGACGTAGACGGTCTCCTCCCCGGAGGCCCCCTTCATCCTGACCTTGGCGTACTCGAAGTCGGGGTGGACCGCGACGGCCATGTTGGCGGCGAGGGTCCAGGGCGTGGTCGTCCAGATGAGGAGGGACCCGTCCCCGTTCCTGAGGGGGAACCTGACCATGATCGACGGGTCGGTCTCGTCCCAGTACTCGATCTCGGCCTCCGCCAGCGCGGTCTCGCATCTGGGGCACCATGTGACGACCCTGCTGGAGGCCTTGAGGAGCTTCTTCTCCTCGGCCTTCTGGATGGTCCACCATGCGGACTCGAGGTAGTCGAGCTTGATCGTCTGATAGGGGTTCTCCCAGTCCATCCAAACTCCGAGCTGCTTGAACTGCTCGGTCATGTCGGCGTGGAGGCCCAGGGCGAACTCCCTGCAGGTGGACACGAACTTGTCGATGCCGAGCTCCTCAATGTCCTTCTTGGAGTGGACGCCGATGTTCTTCTCGACCTTGACCTCGATGGGGAGGCCGTGCATGTCGAACCCGGGCTGGTCGCGGACGTTGTACCCGCACATCCTCCAGTACCTGAGGAGGATGTCCTTGACAGTCTTGTTCATCGCGGTGCCCAGGTGGATCGCCCCCGTGGTGTAGGGCGGTCCGTCGACGAAGTAGAACCTCTCGCCCTCGGCGCGGTGCTCCTTCGTCTTGAGGTAGGCGTCGGTCTCATCCCAGTATGCCTGGACATCCCTCTCGATGCCCTTGGCGTCATAATTGGCACGGATCTGCTTTATCATCGCATTCCCTCTTTTCCGGGGGTTCTCTTTCCCCGGTGAGTCAATCGGCTATCCTGGCATATGTTAAAAAAGTGTCGAGGTGGGGCAGTCGCCGGGGCCGACGTGCATCCATCCATCCGTCAAGCTTATCAAGTCTCCCGACAGGCGGGATGACGATGACCGAGTCCGAGAACAGAACGGGGAACATCCTCGGAGACCCGAGGAAGTCTTTAATAGCGATGGTGGTGCCGATCGCCATCGGCATGATCGTGCAGTCGCTGAACAACTTCGTCGACGCCATCTGGGTCTCGGGGATAGGCACCGCCGCACTGGCCGCGACGGGCGTGGTGTTCCCGTTCTTCTTCATCCTCATCGGCATCGGCAACGGACTCGGGGTGGGGGCCTCGCAGGCCATAGCCAGACGCATCGGTCTCGGGGACCGCGAGGGCGCCAGCAGGGTGGCGGCGCAGGTGCTGGTCATCGGCGTCCTGGTGGGATTCGCCATAACCGCGGTGTTCGCGCTGTTCCCGGAGCCGATATTCCGTGCTGCGGGCGCAGGCGCGTACCTCGAGGAGGTCATGGCCTACGGCGTGCCGATCATGGTGTGCGCCCCTATCTACATGCTGAGCTTCATATTCAGCGCGCTCCTGAGGTCCGAGGGCGACGCCAGGAAGTCGATGGTCATCCAGGTCGCAGGGGTCGCGGTGCACATGGTCATGGACCCCGTCCTCATCTTCGGCCTCGGCCTGGGGGTCGGGGGCGCCGCAATAGCCAGCGCCCTATCCGCGCTCATGGCCGCGGGGATGGCGGTCCGCTACTACAGGCGCGGGGATATGTACGTCGACCTTAGCTTCAAGGGGTTCAGGTTCGACCGTGCTCTCGACGCCGATATCCTCAGGGTGGGTTTCCCGGCGTCCCTGGAGATGATCCTGCTCTCCATCTCCACGCTGTTCATGAACATCATAATCGAGATGGTAGACCTGGTCAACGGCGTGGCGATATACACCACGGGGTGGAGGATCCTGGACCTGCTGATGGTCCTCGCGGTGTCGTTCGGGTCGGCGCTGGTGCCGATCAGCGCAGCCGCATACGGCCAGAGGAGCTTCGAGCGCATCAAGGCCGTCTACGTCTACGCCCTGAAGTACGGCGTGGCTCTGATGGTCGTCATTGCGGCTGTGGCCATGGTCGCCGCCCCCGTGCTGGTCCATATGTTCACGTACACGGGGTCGACCGCGGAGCTGTCCGAGGATATGACGAGGTTCGTGAGGATCGGCTGCCTGTTCCTGCCGTTCTCTATGGTGGGGATACTGACATCCAGCGTCTTCCAGTCGGTGGGCAAGGGCCTGTGGTCGATGTGCGCCACCAGTCTCCGCAACTTCCTGCGCGTCCCGCTGTGCTACGCTCTGGCCGCGGCAGGTTCCCTGACCCTGGTCTGGTGGGGCGTGACCCTGGGGGAGGTCATCGGCACGACCGTCGTCGCAGTGGCAGGGGTCTTCGCCCTGAGGTTCATCCGCAGGCAGATCGAGTCCATGAACGGGGTCGTGGGTGAACCATGAGAAGGGGACGATCCGCGGCATCGCACGGACAGGACACTCTGGATAAAGGAGCCTGACGGCTCCGATAGAATGAGACATGCCCCAGAAGGCATGGGTTGACGCCCGCGGTGTTGCGGGCCTCGGTCGCCGGGATCACATGTAGGCCCAGGAGACCAGGAGACAGACGATGATGACGACGGCTGCGACACCCATCATCTTGACATTGTTCTTTCCCATGGCTGGGAGAATGCCGAGCGACTTAAAGTGGTTTCGTTCCTCCACGGCCAGCATCCACGCCGAGGATGTGCATTATCGTCAGGTTCGCGAGCGTCATGCCGAAGACGGCGGGGACCGTCGGTAGCGATCCCAGGACGCTCTTCCCGTGCTCGTCCCTGTCCGTGGGCACGGATATCGGCGGCTCCTCCGAGTAGACGCACGTGATGCTGGACGTGTCGCAGTCGCGGAGCCCCTTGCGGACGGCGGCCGCCAGGGGGCACACCGACGTCTTCCTGAGGGGCGCCACGCGCACCTTCTGGGTGTCCAGATGGAGGGCCGCCCCCATGGATGAGAACGTCTCGATCCCGGTCTCCGAGGCCTTCCTCAGGAGTGAGATCTTGCATCTGACGGTGTCGATGGCGTCGACCAGCACGTCGAAGTCGCCCGAGAGGATCTCCCCGACGGTGGAGTCGTCCACGAGGACGGACATCGGCTCTATGTCGATGCCGGGGTTGATGGACCTCGCCCTCTCGCAGGCCACCTCCGCCTTCGGCCTTCCGACCGTGTCCACAGTGGCGAGGACCTGGCGGTTGAGGTTGCTGGGGCTGAAGACGTCCGCGTCCACCACCCTGATCCTTCCGATGCCGGCCCTGACCAGTCCCTCTAGGGCGTACCCGCCCACCGCTCCGGCGCCCGTCAGCACGACGGAGGTCTCCGCGAGCCTCCTGATGCCCTCCTCGCCCACAAGCAGTCCGGTCCTCTCGCTCATCTCAGACATCTGCGATCCTCCTCGCGTTATCCAGGGTCAGTCTCATCAACTCTTCGCTGGTGGTCCCCAGGATCCCGGCGAGCCTGTCGGCGAACCCCGTCATCCCGGAGAACTCCCGTGCGAGGTAGGGGGCGTCGGTCTCCAGCAGCAGCCTGTCCTCTGGAACGGAACGGAGCAGCCTGGCGATGCGGGACTCCGACCTTGCAAGGATCCGCGGGTTGACGGAGAACATGCATCCGACCTCGGCGAAAGGTTTCACGTAGCTCTCCGATGAGAACGAGTGCAGTACGACCGCCCTGCATCCTCCTGCGTGCCTCCTGACGGACTCGAGGACGTCCCGCTCGCATCCGACCATGTGGACGTTGGCGATCCTCCCGAACCCGGATGCGATGTCCAGTAGGGATTCGAACGCCGGCCTCTGCAGGGACGGGTCCCCGCGTTTGCCGTCCAATCCGATCTCCCCGACGTTCGCGCGAGGGTCCTCCTCCAGGATGGATTCCAGACTTTCGGCGGATGTCTCGCCCCACTCGTCCGCGTACCAGGGGTGGACGCCGTAGAACCTCACGGTGCCCGGGACGGCGCATGTCGCCATCGCATCCCACTCGGACGGTCTGGCGGTGCAGCCGAACACGATCACGGCGCGGTCGAAGTCGGGGTAGCGGTCGCTGAATCCCTTCTCGGACACGTGCGCGTGAGCATCGGCGAACCCGTGTGTTTCCAGGACCATGCGTCCGTGTATTCCCTCTGAATGTTTATCGCTGCCGACCGGCAGGGTCCGAGCATATCGATTTAGGTTGAATTACAATTTTTTAGAAGAACCTAAATAATTATATACTCATTTTAGGATGTCCTAAACACCATGAGGCCGGAGAACCATGAATGCGGGGAGAGGGGACTTTCCGACGACATAGTATTCCATGAGCCAGGTACCCTCGAAAATGAGACATGCCCCGAGGGCGCCCAAACCTCCGTTCCCGACCTGCACGAACGCATCGTTCGGCACTGCGCTCCGACCCTTGCGGGTCTGAAGTGCGGTAGCATGTTCAGGGTCAACTCCGACCCTCATGGTATTCTGACCCAGGTGTCGGAGCTGGAGTACGAGCTGTCCCACAGGGGCCTCAGGCTCGACGCGCTGGTGGTTGACGAGGAGGGCTGCCTGCTCTACGTATACCGCCCGAAGCTCCTGGAGGCCCGTCTGGCCGATCCGGAGGTCAGGGACTTCCTTTCGTGCTACGGGTACGCCGCCAGGAGCTGCAGCTCGACGCTCGCCGAGCTGTTCGACAGGTTCGCGCACTGCCCGACCGTCCCTCCCGAGGTCGGGGTCTTCCTCGACTACCCCATGGAGGACGTCAGGGGATACATCGAGAACGAGGGCAGGTGCAGCAGGTGCATCGGATGCTGGAAGGTCTACGGGGACGTGGAGGCCGCCGAGAAGAGGTTCAACTGCTACAAGAGATGCCGTGACGTCTTCTCGAAGAGGCTCGCTGAGGGGTGCAGCCTCGTCAGGCTCACCGTGAAGTGCTGATCCGGCCCGGCTCAGAACCACTGGTCCAGGGACCTCTGCTTCCTTCTGTTGGACTCGGTCTTGCGGGCCGCCTCGATCTTGTTGAGGACCGTGTTGACCCTGTCATAGGAGAACCCGTGGTCGGTCATGAGCTCCAGAACGCCCTCGGGGTCCGCCTTGCCGGGCTTCACCGAGTAGTCGTCGGACCTCGGGCCGTTGAGGAAGATCGCCCTCACATCCTCGTACTCGGGGATGTCTATGTCCGTCTTGGCCATCACAGTCTCGAGGTCGCCGTGCTTCTGGATGAGCTTCAGCCCCTTCTTCGGTCCGATCCCGGGGACGCCCGCGTTGAAGTCGGTTCCTATCATGATGCAGACGTCCACCAGCTGCTCCCTGGTGATCCCCAGGTCCTCGAGCATGCGCTTGGAGTCCACTATCTCCGTCTTGACGTCTTTGTAGACGCTCTTGCCGGGGACCTTCCTCCTCCCGGATATGGTTAGGTTCCTGACCAGGAGCGGTGCGCCGAACAGGAGCGAGTCGTAGTCCTGGGACGCGGACGCGTAGACGTCGCCCTTCAGGCACATGTACGCGCCCTGGGCCTCGCCGTCGCTAGGCGCCTGGACCACGGGGATGCCGAGGAGCGTGAGCAGCTCCTTCGAGGTCTCCAGGATGTCCGGGGTCATGCGGGATGTCTGCTGGGCCTTGGAGAACGCCTTCCTGAGGTCCCCCTCCTCCAGCGCCTGCTGGTACTCTACCATGGCCTTCTCCCTGCGGGCTATGCGCTCCTCGATCGTGCCCGCCTTCATCTCGTTGGGCTTCCCGTCGAAGACGAACGACGGCTCGATGCCCGCCTCTATGAGGTTGGCGGTGCGGTACAGTATCCCCGAGAGATGGGATGTGACGCGGCCCTGGGAGTCCTGGAGGGGCTTCCCGTCCGGCTGCCTAATGATTGAAAGGAACTGGAAAATCGTGTTGTACGCGTCTATGGCGACGCTCTTGCCGCGGAGGTACTCCAGGTCGATCTCCGTGGCCTCGGTGATGGGTGAAAGGTTTACTCCCATGGCGCATCACCCGCGGTTGGGCCCGAAGCCCTTCCACTCGGTCACGGTGGGCCCCATGTCGTCGAGCCTGAACAGCGACGAACCGGCCACGAGGACGGAAGCGCCGGCTGAAACGCATGTCCTGCCGGTGACCGTGTTTATGCCGCCGTCGACGGAGATCTCGAGGGACGGGTTGTTGCGGTTCGCCCACTCCCTTATCGAGGCGATCTTGGGGACGCAGTCCTCTATGAAGGACTGCCCTCCGAACCCCGGGTGGACGGTCATGACCAGCGCGATGTCCGCATCCTCCAGGAACGGGAGGACGTCCTCCACAGGCGTCTCCGGGTTGAGGGAGATGCCGACCCTGAGGCCCTTTCTGTCGATCTTCCGCATGGCGGCGTGGATATCACCCGTGGCCTCGCAGTGCACGGTGATGCTGTCGCATCCCGCCGCGGCGAAGTCGTCTATGTAGCGGACGGGGTCCTGGATCATGAGGTGGGCGTCGAACGGGATGTCCGAGCATTTCCTGATGGCCTTTATCACAGGTGCGCCGAAGGTTATGTTCGGGACGAACATCCCGTCCATCACGTCGAGGTGGGCCCAGTCGGCCCCGGCTTTCTCAACACGGACGAGCTCCTCCCCGAGCCTGGAGAAGTCTGCGGAGAGCATGGACGGCGATACCTTGGTCATCGGCGCCCGCATTGATGTGCTGGGTAGATAATCATGATGGACGCCTGGGGGCGCGGGGTCCCGGAGCATCCAGTAGCCAGATATATCAGACAACTGGTTATCCCACCCATGGCATTGGCAAAGCACGGTTCTGCCGAGGAGACATGCGACGTCGCGGGCTGCGACAAGCCCGCGGAGAGGTCCTTCAACATTAAACAGGTCGCCAAGACGTCCCTGTCCCTGAAGTCCAACGACCTCCGCCAGGTCCACCTGTGCAAGGACCACTACAAGGAGTTCAAGAAGCAGACCAAGACCGACAGGGAGCTCGACTCCTACTACTGATGGAGATCCTGTTTCTGGGGACGAGCGCCGCGGTGCCGTCCAAGGAGCACTCCACCTCATGCATAGCCGTGAGGAGCGGATCGGACATCATCCTCCTCGACTGCGGGGAGGGATCGCAGCGTCAGCTGATGCTCTCGCCCTTCTCTTTCATGAAGATCAGGGCGGTTCTCATCACACATCTGCACGGCGACCATGTTTTCGGTCTGCCGGGTCTGATCCAGACGATGAGCCTCTCCAACCGCACCGAGCCTCTCCTGGTGTGCGGGCCTCCCGGCACCTCCCATGCGCTCGAAGCGATGATGTCGGTGACGGAGGGGGAGGCGACTTACGACGTCGAGGTCGTCGAGGTGTCCGGCGGGGAGGTCCTGGACGTGAGGGGGATGGCCGTGAGGCCGTACGCCACAGACCACGGCATAGCGTCGGTGGGATACGTTGTCCAGGACCGCGAGAGGCCGGGGAAGCTGGATGCCGACAAGGCGCGCTCGTTGGGCGTGACCTCGGGGCGCGACATGGCCCGTCTCAAGAACGGCGAGACGGTGAACGGGGTCCGTCCGGAGGACGTCATCGGCCCCGTGATCCCGGGGTACAGGGTCGCGTACAGCGGGGACACCCGTCCCTGCGGGTCCGAATCCGTTGCGGTCGCTGGTGCTGACGTCATCGTCCACGAGGCGACCTACATGGACTCGGAGGCGTCGCAGGCCGCGGACCACTTCCACACCACGGCGCTCCAGGCCGGGGAGGTGGCCAGGGACGCCGGCGCCAGGTACCTCATACTGACGCACATAAGCAACCGCTACGACGACCGTTCCGCCGTGGAGGCCGAGGCCAGGTCCGTGTTCCCGGAATCATACGTGGCGGAGGACATGGCCATGTACACCCTGTCGTCATCGGGCCTCCGCTTCGACGGGGTCTTCGACAGGAGCGCCTGAGTTCCCCTTTTCCTCAGATCAGCTTCAGGATGTCGGCGCTGGTTATCATGCCGACTATCTTCCCCTTCTTCGAGACCAGGACCGCGCCGCTGCTGCTCATGAGCGACGTGACGGAGGACATCGGCGTGCTGTCCGCCACGACGGGGTACGACTCGTCCATGACCTTCGCGATCACCGTCTGTGCGAGCTGATCCATGGTGGACCCCTGCCTCAGGAGCTCGAAGATCCCTCTCTCCGAGATGCTCCCGACCGGGATGTCGCCCTTCAGTACCGGGAGCTGGGAGTACCCGGTTGCCCTCATGAGGTCGGAGGCCTGGTGCACCTTGTCGGTGCTCTGGACGGTGACGACCTTGTCGGATGCCACGTCCGCGGCGGTCAGGTCCCTCTTCTCGCTCTTCCTCATGCCCTCGAGGGTCTCGAAGAGCTTCACGACGGTCTCGTAACTGGCGGACATCCTCCCGCGCTCTATTTTCGCGATGGTGCTCTGGCTGACGCCGGAGGCGGCGGCGAGCTCGGTCTGGGTGACGTCCAGGGATTTGCGTATGCGCTTTATGTCCGACACCGGCGGGAACGATCCGTTCATATCGGAGGATACGGGATATTCGTACATTAATATTCTTTTACGAATATTATCGACAGCGTTGTTTATTAATAACGAAATAATGAGGCCCTAAAGAGGTGTAAGCCAGATGAGTAAGAACATCTACGTAGAGGGTCTCAACGAGATCCCCGTCCCCATGAAAAAGGTAGAGATCGTCGAGAGGAAAGGAATCGGACACCCCGACAGTGTCGCCGATGCCCTCGCGGAGGAGGTCAGCAAGGCCCTCTGCAAGATGTACAAGAAGGAGTTCGGCCACGTTCTCCACCACAACACCGACGAGACGCAGATCGCAGCCGGTCAGGCGGCCCCTGCCTTCGGAGGCGGACACATCATCGACCCCTCCTACATCCTGCTCGTCGGACGCGCCACCACACACGTCGGAGAGGGCAAGGACCTCAAGTCCCTCCCCTGCAAGCCCGTCGCGCTGAAGGCCGCCAGGGAGTACCTGAGGAAGACCTTCCCCAACCTGGACGTCGACTCCGAGATCATCCTCGACGCCAAGCTTGGAATGGGATCCGACGACCTGACCGGTGTCTACAAGGCATCCGGACACCTCGCCAACGACACTTCCTTCGGAGTCGGATACGCCCCCTTCTCCATCACAGACAGGCTCGTCCTCCAGACCGAGGAGTATATCAACGGCGTCATGAAGAAGGACCTGCCCGAGACCGGACAGGACGTCAAGGTCATGGCCTCCAGGGTCGGAGACGACATCACCATGACCGTCGCCTGCGCCATGATCGACAAGCGCATCGACGACGCAGACCACTACAAGTCCTCCATCGAGCAGCTGTACAACAAGGTCTACGACAACGCCCTCAAGATCATCGGCAGCGAGAAGGTCAACTTCAAGCTCGACATCAACACCGGAGACGACTACGACCGCGGAGTGTACTACCTCACATGCACAGGAATGTCCCAGGAGATGGGAGACGACGGATCCGTCGGAAGGGGCAACAGGTGCAACGGTCTGATCACCCCCTACAGGCCCATGTCCATGGAGGCCACCTCCGGAAAGAACCCCATCACTCACATCGGAAAGATCTACAACGTGATGTCCAAGCTCATCGCCGACGACGTCGCCGCCAAGGTCACCAACGAGGCCGAGATCAGGGTCAGGCTCCTGTCCCAGATCGGAAAGCCCGTCTCCGAGCCCCTCAACGCGTCCGTGCAGATCGTCCTGCCCGACGCCGAGACCAACCCCAACCTGCCCAAGTGGAAGTCCGAGGCCGAGGCCATCGCCGCCGACTGGCTGGACAACGTGGACAAGGTTTCCGACATGATCATCGAGGGCAAGGTCCGCACCTTCTGAAGCTCGTTTAAAAACCATTTACCCCAGCCAGCGTGCTGGGGGAACCACCCTGCTTGTCATTTTCCAAGGTACATCTTTAAGCATGATGAATCGCATTATCATCCAACCGGGTGAAACTATGAAGATTATCGACGAGCCGCAGTTCGGGCCGATGTTCCGCTTCAATGACGCGAACGTCTACTGGTCGCTGTACATCCTGTCCGACGGCAGGCGCATGGGACGCAAGAGGCTGGCCGAGGAGGTCGGCGTCGGAGAGGGGAGCATGCGCAGGATCATAGACACCCTGAAGGAGTGGGACTTCATCCTCATCAAGCAGACCGGCATAACCATCACCAAGGCCGGTCAGGCGTTCCTCTCCCAGCTGCCCATCAGGCCTGTCGACGTCTACATCGAGGGCTCCGTGGTGGGCAAGTACCAGCAGGCCGTCCTCGTGCTCGGCTGCGCCGACAAGGTCGTCAACGGCATGGAGCAGAGGGACATCGGCATAAAGGTAGGCGGCGAGGGATGCACGACGATCGTGATCCGCGACGGCAACCTGCTCATCCCGCCGGACTGGAACCTCGACGAGAAGGATCCGGATCTGGCGTACAACATCCGCAAGGAGACGGGAATAACCAAGTCCGACGCGCTGATCATCGGCGGGGGCGACACGAAGACGTCCGCGGTGGACGCAGCAGTGTCCGCGGCCCTCAACATGTTCTGAGCCGATGCAGCATCTCCTGAGCTTCACCGTCTACGACGACAGGTCGACGCTGGGCCCCGATCCCGGCGCGACGCTCGGCTCCATCGGGGCAGACGGGGTGGAGCTCCTCACATCATATTCCGTCCCGGACCCGTGGTACAGGGGCATCGCCCGTGCCGTCCATCTCCCGTACGCCACGGACTGGCTCGCCGCATGGGAGGGCAGACCGTACGACATGGACGGGGACTCCTCGCGCTTCTACATGTTCGGGAGGGACCGCGACGAGGTCATAGGCTCCGTCTCCGAGGCGATACGCTGCGCTGCCGTCCTGGAGCCGGCGTACGGAGTCTTCCATGCCGGCAACGGGGACATCCGCGAGCTGATCAGCAGGGGATCGTCGCTGGACGACGGGAGGGTCATCGACGCATACGCTGAAATGGTCAACAGCGTCGTCGCCGGGTTCCCCGGCGGTGAGCCCCCGTTCCGGATCCTGTTCGAGAACCTCTGGTGGCCCGGTCTGAAGCTGACCGACGGACGCGACTTCAGGCGCCTGGAGTCGAGGATCGAGTTCGGGAACTGGGGCATCTGCCTGGACACGGGTCACATGATGAACTGCCTGCCGGACATCGTCACGGAGCAGGACGGGATCGACGCCCTGGAGGGGATCTTCTCCCGTTATCCGGATGACCTGATCGACAGGGTGGTCACCGTCCATCTCCACTGGAGCGCCTCGTATCCGTACCGCAGCTCCTTCGAGGAGAGGAGGCCGGGTGACGACATCATGGCGTTCATCACGCAGGCGTACGGCCACATCTCCAGCATAGACCAGCACATGCCGTTCGACGATCCCCGCTGTCTGAGGCTCACGGACATCCTGAAGCCGGAGTTCGTGACCCACGAGATGCCCGGGTCGAAGGCTGGCATGCTCGAGGACTTCCGCACCCAGCGCTCGCTCTTCCCGTGACGTTGGATGTCCCGTCCATCTTCATCCGTATATACGAACAGGGCGATTCCAACCTCGTGAACCAGTCGGATGAGTTTTTCCAGCCCGACGAGGGAACCCAGGCGAAGTATGACGAGGGATACAGGATGCTGCATCTCTGCACGGGCGCGTTGGAGGGCCTCTGCTCAATCACGATACGCGAGGACGTCAGGAATCAGAGCGTGGATGCCACCACAGCGATGGACCCCTTCGACAGGAGCCTGGTCAGAGCGGCCTACGCAATGGCGGACGAGGTGGACCTGTGGTCCCCGGAGTCCCTCGAGCAGGTCCACGGCGTCATGTATCCCGAAGGACCCGGGATGCGGGAGGGTGCCGCCGACGAGCTGAAGAGCCTCTTCGACAGATGCTTCATGTCGAACCTCCCGATGTCCATGCTGGCCGCGATCTCCCACAACGGGATCCTGCGCATCCGTCCCTTCGACGAGGGAAACGGGATCCTGGCCAGGATGTGGTACTCGGAGCTCCTGGGCAGGTCGTTCAAGACGTTCCAGTACATCTCCCCGGAGGCGGAGTTCCTCCGCACTAGGGACGAGTACGAGGCACTCATAAGCAATCCGGAAGACCTGAAGGGCTTCGTGGACTACAGTCTCGACTGCGACAGGGAGGCCCTGTCGAGGCTGTTCGGGTCCATGTGGTGACAGGCATCGGACGGACCGTCCTCTTCTTTCTCTATTTAAAATCAGAGGGGATGAATGCTTTTATATTACCTCTTTATTCGCTGTTCCCAGAGGAATAAAAATGGCACGCTTCAAAGAGGCCGAGGCAAGGCTCCTTGACAAGACCGTTTGCATGACCTGCTACGCCACCAACCCCAAGAAGGCTGACAAGTGCAGGAAGTGCGGGTCCCGCGATCTTAGGCCCAAGGCCAAAGAGAGCAGGAAGCAGTGATTCCCACTGCTCCACATTGATTTTTACGGCCGGCCATCGGCCGGTTCTCATTCGGACCAGCTCCGGCTATGGCCGGAGCACCGGTCCATTGTCAGCAATCCCGTGACCGATAGGTTATAACGTTCCAGAATGATGACCCAGCGGAGCTGAGCGGATGAAGATTCTGATCGTCGACGACAACGTGGCAGTCCAGGAGATCATCAGGGACATCCTAGCAGAGAGGAGCCACAACGTGCGTCTGGCGAGCACAGTGGACGAGGCTGTCGAGAAGATAAAGACCTTCGAGCCGGACGTCGTCATGCTCGACTCATGGGTCGGGAACGAGGACGGGATGCACGTCATATCCCGCACGAAGGAGGAGATGCCGAACTTCGACCTGAAAGTCATCCTCATAAAATCGTCCGGAGAGCTCGCTCCCACGGACAACCCGAACATCAAGGGCTGGGTGGACAAGCCGTTCAAGTCCTCCGACATCATCGACGCGATCGAGGACCTGAAGCTCGCCGAGGCCGAGGCCGTGCAGGCCGAGGAGAAGAAGAAGTCCAAGCGCAAGACCAGGCAGAAGGAGTCCGGAGGCTTCTTCTCCAGGAAGAAGAAGGCCGCGCCGGAGCCGGTCCAGGACCTGTCGGAGAGCGGTGTGGTGTTCGGACTCTCCTACGTGATGTTCGAGCCCGAGCCCGAACTGGTGTACGAGTTCGTGTCTCTGTTCGATCCCTCAAAGTACAGCATGATGGTCATCACCTCGGACAGGGCGAAGGCCATCAAGGAGAGGTTCAGCTACGAGGACATGGACGTCCTGCCCCTGACCTCCAGCGGGAGGGCGGGGACCATGGAGATCCAGGCTCTCGGGTCCATGATGGTCCGCATCTCACAGTTCATCGAGGAAAAGGAGAGGCCGGTGGTGGTCTTCGACACGTTCGGGGACATCATAGAGGCCAACGGGATGAACCCGTCCCTGCTCATGCTTCAGCAGCTCATGGCGGGGATGACCAAGACCTGCACGTTCGCGGTCTCGGTCGACGGGACGCCGCTCACCGACAAGGACCGCGGCATTCTGCTGCACAACATGCAAATCTACGACAAGGAGAGTATCTGATGCAGATCGAGAAGGTTTGGGCAAGGGAGGTGCTCGACTCCAGGGGGAACCCCACCGTCGAGGCCGAGATCACGGTCAAAGGTCACAGGATCACGGCCATCGCGCCGTCCGGAGCGTCCACCGGCACATGGGAGGCCCACGAGCTGAGGGACGGCGGGGACAGGTACGGCGGGAAGGGCGTCCTCAAAGCCGTGGAGAACGTCCGCACGGAGATCGCCAAGAAGATCACCGGCATGGACCCCACGGACCAGAAGGGGATCGACTACGCCATGATCGAGCTCGACGGAACCGACAACAAGACCAGGCTCGGCGGCAACGCCACTGTGGCCGTATCCCTGGCCGTGGCAAGGGCCGGAGCCCTCGCAGAGGGTGTCCCCGTCTACGAGCACATAGGAAACGACCACGTCACGCTGCCCGTGCCCATGCTGAACATCATCAACGGCGGAAAGCACGCGGGAGGGAACCTGAGGATACAGGAGTGCATGATCATCCCCGCCGGAGCCAAGACGTTCTCAGACTGCCTCAGGATATCCTCCGAGGTCTACATGCACCTCAAGTCCATCCTGAAGTCCAAGTACGGTGTCGGCGCCATCAACATCGGTGACGAGGGCGGATTCGCACCTCCGCTGGACACCGTGGACGAGGCGCTCTCCACCATCGTGTCCGCCATCTCCGACGCCGGATACGTCCCCGGCAAGGATGTGTACCTCGCGATCGACGCCGCATCGTCCGAGTTCTACAGCGACGGCGTCTACGACGTCGACGACATGAAGCTGACCGCCGGCGAGCTCGCCGACCACTATGTCGAGCTCACGAAGGCGCACCCCCTCATCAGCATCGAGGACCCGTTCTTCGAGGACGACTTCGCGGCAACCGCCGAACTGACCAAGAAGGTCGGCGGTCACGTGCAGATCGTCGGAGACGACCTCTTCGTCACCAACAGCAAGCGTCTCAGGCGCGGAATCGACGAGGGTGCCGCGAACGCCCTGCTCCTGAAGGTCAACCAGATCGGAACCATCACCGAGGCCGGAGAGGCCGCGCAGATGAGCTTCGACAACGGCTACAACGTCGTGGTGTCCCACAGGTCCGGGGAGTCCGAGGACACGACCATCGCAGACCTGTCCGTCGGCTGGGGATCCGGGGAGATCAAGACCGGGGCCCCCGCACGCGGCGAGAGGACGGCCAAGTACAACCGCCTGCTGAGGATCGAAGAGGATCTCGGTTCCAAGGCGAGATTCCCCGGCGTGTCCAAGTTCAGGCTCTGATTCCAATAAACGGGCCTTCGGGCCCATTTCCCATATTTTTCCACGGTTTCGTGCAGAATCCCATGTTTTTCCGACTTTCAACCCCTGTGAACACTCGAAAATAATATTATTTAAAGTTAACGTATCGGAAAATCCTTGGAATCTGGAATTCAACGCTGTTAGGCATGGTTATTTTTTCCCCCTTCCGGACCTCGGTGACAAGGCTTATATTGGGAATGGGGCATAGGGCTTAGTGCACCTCTACGGAGTCTATGGATGGGATTGGAGACTTCGGAAAGACGTGTGATCTCGGGGGAGAGAATTGATCGAGGAATACGATTGCTACAGCGGTAGCTACGCATCAAGTAACAAGAATCTGCGTACGCTGGACAGAATCTGCGGTAACGCGGCCATGAGTGTCTACTGTGAGTGCGGACGCATCGTCATCCTGGACCGTGCCGAGATGAAGCTCAGGCTCAGCCTAGGGAAAGAACTCGAGTGCATGTCTTGCAGAAACGCAAGGATATCGCGCGAGATCGACGCCCTGAACGATCACTTCAACGGAATCGAGGAAGCCGACTGCGAGCTCCTCTGATTCACTCTCTTTTATATCTGTTTTAAGAAAGTTAAAGGGTAACACGAATCAATATTTCGTGTTACCATAAAAACCAGTTTTAAAGACCGCCGTGTCTGGCTCATTCGGAAGGTGCCGCCGCCTTCTCGGCATCGGTCTTCTCGGTCTTCTTGGATCTCGAGGACTTCTTCCTTCCGGGGCAGTCCGGGTTGATGCACTCCTCGGTGTTCCCGAGGTTGATCATAGGCGCCTTGCAGATGGTGCACTGCCTTCCGGCGTACGATATGCTCCCTCTGGGCCTGAGCGGGTACGTCTGCGTGCATGCGGGCCATTCGGAGCATCCGGCGAACCTCTTCCCGGCCTTGGAGTACATTATCCTGAGCCTACCCTTCTCGCAGGTGGGGCAGGGGCCGAGGTCGTTCTTCTCGGTGTTGCTGGGGCACTTGGGGTCGATGCACTGCAGGGACGGCGGGTTCCCCTTCCTGATGATCCTGAGCTGCGGGAGGCCGCACACGGGGCATGTGGTCTCCACCGTCTGTATGAGCGCCCCTCTGGGCACGGGGTACGCGCGCTTGCAGTCCGGGTACCCGTCGCATCCGATGAAGTTGCCGTTCTTGGACCTCTTGATGGTCATGTTGTTCCCGCAGGACGGGCATATGCCGATGTGCTGCTGTGAACGGAGGGCGGCCTTGATCTCCGACCCTATCTCCTCGGAATCGTCAGAGATCTTCTGGGCGACGTCGTGGAGCATGTCCTGGGACTCGGTGACGACCGAGTCCAGCGTGCGCTCGCCGTCCATGATCTTCAGCATGTCGGATTCGAGCTTCGCCGTCATGTCGGGCTCGGTGATGCCCCCTCCGTGGTTCTCCAGAGCCTTCGTCAGCGCTATGCCGCTGGGAGTGGGGATCATGTAGTTGCCCTGGACGTAGTTCCTGGAATACAGCTTGCCGATGATGTCGTGCCTGGTGGACTTGGTCCCCAGCTGCAGCCTGTCCATCTCCTGGATGAGCGAACCCTGGTTGTACCTGTAGGGAGGCTTGGTCTCGGACTCGACGATGCCCATGGACCTTATGTCGACGGTGTCGCCGACCTTCAGTGCGGGGAGCTTGCTGTCGTTGGATTTGATGTACTTGCCGTAGTACTTCTTCCAGCCCTTCTTCTTCAGGACGTAGCCCTCGGCGTTGAAGTCCTCCCCTCCGACATCGATGACGCAGTGGGTGATCTCGGATTCGGCGTTGGGGGCGACGGTCGCCAGGAACCTCCTGACTATGAGCTCGTAGAGCTTCCACTTGTCCCCCTTCATCTTGTCCGCCGAGGCGCCGGCAGTGGGATAGATCGGAGGGTGGTCCGTGGTCCTCCTCTTGCCCTTGGAGGGGATGATCTTCTCCTGTGACAGGATCTCCTCCGCCTCGGACTTGAATTCCCCGTCCTTGAGCTTCTCGAGCACCGACCTGAGGTTGAGCGTCTTGGGGTACTCGGTGTTCTCGGTACGCGGATATGAGATGTAACCTCCTGTGTACAGGTCCTCCGCCAGCTTCATGGCGGTGGTCGGCGGGATGCCGATCTTGTTGGCCTCCACCTGCATCTGGGTCGTGTCGAAGGGTGCCGGCCTGTACTCCTCCTTGGGAGTGACCTCGAAGGACTTCACGGTGCCCTCCTTGTAATCAGCCACGACCGCCAGTATTGCCTCGGCCTCGTCCTTGTCCCAGAACGGGTTGGAGGCGTGGGACCCTTTGAATGCGAGTATGCCGAACTTCCCTACAAGCTCCCAGTACGGTTTGGGCACGAAGCTCTCGATCTCCTCGTGTCTGTCCACCAGCAGCTTGAGAGTGGGGCTCTGGACCCTCCCCACGGACATGAAGTTCTTCCCGACCTGACCCGAGGAGAGCGAGATCAGCCTTGTGAGGACGGCGCCCCATGCGAGGTCGATAATCTGCCTGGCCTCAGCGGCGTCGGCAAGCTTTTTGTCGGGGTCGGTCAGGTTGCTGAACGCGTTCTCGACCTCGCCCTTGGTCAGGGCGCTGAACTTGGCCCTGCGGACGATGCTCATGTCGGCGCCCGCCTCGCGGACGGTCTCCATTCCGATGAGCTCTCCCTCCCTGTCGTAGTCGGTGGCGATGATTATCTCGTCAGCCTTCGTCGCGAGGTCCTTGATCATGTTGAGGATGGACTTCACCCTCACGGTCTTGACCTGGGGGGCGTAAACCAGATCCACGGGGGATGTGCTGCTCCAGTCGTTGTACTCCTTCGGGTAGTCCAGTTCGATGATGTGTCCCCTGAGGCTCACGACGTCGTAGTCGTCACCTCCGGACTCGAATGATATCACCGTCACACCGCCTGATGTGGAGGAATGGGACTTTCCGTCCGACAGAATGGTGGAGATCTTCCTAGCGGCGTTGGCCTTCTCGGTGATAATCAGCTTTCTCATCGGACGTCTGGACGTCCTCGGACTTATTTAATTATAATTGAAAGGCGACAGCGGCCTGCCCCCTGTCGTTTTGAGGCGGAGGTTGCCGGCCGGGCGACGAGATCCCGACCGGCAGGAGAAGAGTAAATGTCAGTTACTTTCCTCCGGAGGACGTTAAACGTCCGCATCTCGATTTTGTTCGAAACGGAGAGCCCCGTCCATTCATGGACGGGTGTACCCTGGCAACAACGCCCCTGTTCATGTCTCCCCATGTTTGGTTCGGGTGCATATATGACATCGATGAGGTTTTATTTATAGTATTGTTTTGACAATCAATAGCTATATTATAGATTCAATTTCCGAATGGGAAATCTGACTTACAATCATCCCGTGTATCGGTACCTTTCATCCACATTTTCGGAAGCAGGGTGGCTTAACTTGGGTATTCTGGGAATCAACGTGACCGCACGGTGCCTCCTTTAAGAAGCAACGCGGAGAAGTGGGATGGCCGGCCGGGCATCCGAGACCCGACCGGCAGGAGAACAGTAATGACCGTTACTATCCTCCAGAGGACGTTTAACGTCCGGATTTCGGTCACAATCTTCGGGATTGAAATTGAGATCTCCGTCCAGTGATGGACGGACAAACCCTGGCCGTAAGGCCCCGGGCCTGTATGGAGCAGGCTCGGTTCGGGCATGAATGTTGGAACGTCGAGGAAGTATTTAAAGAATCGTTTAGACATTCGATAGCGTTAGTGCAATCTATATTGTCATATTCAAAGCAGGAACCATCCGTTCGATTTCAGCAACAGGCATAATCTCGGTGTTATGCGACGCCTAGGGTCTACGACGATATTGGAATATACATCCAATACATACATGCCTGTATGGAGCTTGCCGCGGAGCGTCATGATGTCGTACGTCCTATGGGCGAGTCCGATGTCATGGAGTACATTCTGTCTAAGGAAGGCGTCCTGCGCGTGGAGCCGCTGGATCGGCGGACCGTGGGACGTCTGGTCGAGGCAGAGGAGTCCATCACACGGGTCTCCGGGGGGATGAGGCTGGAGAACAGGGGCATGATGGACTGTGCCGGGATGGAACGGAACTTCGTGATGTTCTGCGACGCATCGTTTCCCAGGCCGGACGAGGTGACGATGGAGATGGTGGACGACAGGGGCGTCGTGATCGGTCATGACGTGCCGCCGTGCATGAGGCAGGATTTCGCCGCTCGCGACGACATCATCTGGATGGCGGACGGGTTCGTGATGTACCCTAGGCGTGTGGGCGAACACGACGTCCGGATGGTCATGCTCTCCAGCCGCTTCGATGTCCCGGAGCCTCTGGTCTCAAGGATCTTCTATCCGTCGCTGACCACCGCCCACATGCTGAATGGGATGTTCGGCGTCGAGTGCGAGGGGCAGGCCTCCGTGGTGATCGGCGTGAACGGCCTTGATGCGGTTCAGTTCCTGTGACCGATGTGGTGGAGGTTCCCCGACGAGGGGGCGGCCATAGTCAGCCTTCCCCTGAGGACGCCCTTGACGGACGTGATCTCGTTGGCGAACTTCTTGAGGTCCCCGAGTCTGCCCTCGCAGATCAGGATCTCCATGCACTTGTCGTGGTCCAGATGGATGTGGACGGACGTGTTGACCAGTGACTGGTGGTCGTGCTGCATGTCCGTAAGCTTGTCTCCAACGGAGCTCATGGTGTGGTCGTAGACCATGACCACGGTGCCGACCATCCATTCGTCCTCGTTCTTCCACTCGTTCTCGGCCAGGGAGTCGCGCACGAGGTCGCGTATCGCCTCGGATCTGCTCACATAGCCCTTCTTGGAAATCGATTCGTCGAATGCCTTCAGGAGCTCCGGTTCCAGGGATACTCCTATGCGTGTCACTCCGTCCATGCCGATGTAACCTCCGAGGCGGTATTAACACTTTACACACGCGACGTGCGCGTTGAGCGCGCACGACGGCATCGATGCACGCGTCCGGACCCGAATGGCGACACTGGGATACGATGTGTTCCATGCTGTCCGCGACGCTCTGTCTGGCTAGATTAACGTTTTAAAATCCAGCATCGATACCGACTCTATGTCGGCCGATATCGAGAATCTCGAGCGCGCAATCGTATCCGCTATCAGGAACGGGGTGGAGGACCAGGACGTCGCCGTGGCGTTCTCCGGCGGTCTCGACTCCGGACTCGTCGCAGCTGTTGCGAAGGACTACGCCAGGTCAGTCACGCTCTACACCTCCGGAAAGGACCAGTCATACGACGTCGTCATGGCACAGGACATGTCCGAGAGGCTCGGACTCCCGTGGCTACACATCCCGATCACAAAGGACAACATCGAGCAGAGGCTCAGGGAGATGATCTCGATCACCAGGACGTCCAGCCCCCTCACGCTCTCGTTCGAGCTCCCGCTGTTCTTCGTCTGCAAGACCGTCCATGAGAAGTACATCCTGGGCGGGCAGGGCTCCGACGAGCTGTTCTACGGCTACAACAAGTACGTGGGCCTGCCGGACGACGAACTCGTCAGGACGAGGAAGACCGACCTGGGCAAGCTCATATCCCAGACGATCCCTCACGAGACCATCGTCGCCGACCACTTCGGCAAGAAGATCCTGTACCCCTACATGGACCCCATCGTGACCATGCAGGTAAACGCCATGGACCTCAAGGACCTCAAGCCCATGGACGCCGACTCCAGGAAGCTGGTCCTCAGGCAGGTCGCCAGGAACCTCGGGTACCCGTTCATAGCTGAGAAGAGGAAGAAGGCGGCCCAGTACGGGTCCGGGACGATGGACCTTGTCAGGGAGGTCGCCAAGGACAAGGGCATGACCTACCCGGAGCTCGTGGATTCGATTTACAAGGAACTCTTCGAGTGAACGCACTCCATCAGGAGACGGGCGGGGTCCAGGTCCGTAAGCGAGTACAGCATCCTGGTCCCCACCACGTCCTCCACCTCGTTCAGGTAGACGCGACCGTCCCCGAACGTGAAATCCACCCCGACGAACGTCGGGGCGAGCCTTCCCACAACCTCCTCTATGATCCCGACGCATTCCTCCGGGGGATCGCACAGCTCCGCCCGTCCCCCGAGGCTGAAGTTCGCACGGAAGTCCGTGTCCGACGAGCGCATCACACATGCCAGTATCCTCCCGTCGAGGACGTATGCGCGCATGTCCCTCCCGAGCACTCCGGCGACCTCCTGGACGAGGGCGTCGTCCATCCCTGCGCAGGCCGTCGCGAGCTCCTCCGAATCGTGGGCCATTCTGACCTGTCCCCCTCCGTGTCCCGAGCGGGACTTCACCACCCACGGGGGTCCCGGCGGGAGGCCCTCGCCGGGGAGGGAGCACTCCAGATGGGGTACTCCCAGCGAGTCGGCCATCCTGTAGGTCTCAAGCTTGTCGTTGCAGACCCTGCACACCTCGGAGCCGTTGAAGACGAGGGCCCCCTCCGACTCCAGCGAACGGGAGACTCCCCAGTCCCTCTGGCGGGAGACCACGACGTCGGGCGTCATGTCCGGCATGGCGTCCGTGGTGACAACCGACGTCTCCATCCCGAGGGACTCGCCGCAGGCGCGGAGCCTTCCGGCGAAGAACCCGTTCTTGGACAGGTCGTCCCTCTCGTACAGTATCCAGCACCTCAACGGATCACCAGATCATCTTCTCTATGTGGCCCAGGATGTCGTATGAGACGTCCCTGCCGGTGCATTCGTACAGGTTCCTGATGTGGGCGTTGGAGTTCACCTCGCACACCTTGGGCCCCTCGCCGGTGCGTATGATGTCGACCCCGCAGAAGTCCGCGCCGACGGCGTCCGCGGCGGCCACCGCCAGGTCGCTCTCCTGTCTGGTGGGCCTGTAGGGGATCATCCTCCCGCCGATGCTGCAGTTGGACCTGAAGTCACCCGGAGGTCCGTGTCTGAGGACCGATGCCACGACCTCGCCGCCCACGACCTCCAGGCGGATGTCGGTGGACGAGCATTCGATGTACCTCTGGAGAATCCTCGGGATGTACAGCCCCCTGAAGATGCCCCTGAGGGATTCGACGTCCCTCACCAGGCGGACCTGCATGCCGAGCGAGCCATAGCAGTCCTTCACCACCATCGGGAAACCGAGTCTGTACACAGCCTCGTCGAGGAAGTCCAGGTCGGGGTACTCCCCGAAACACATCGGACAGACCAGGGTCTCTATCGACGGTATCATGTGGTCGGCGAGGACTATGTGCGTCATCGCCTTGTCGTCGCACACCTCGATGCAGCGCGGGGCGTTGAACACCTGGTAGCCGCAGACCTGCAGGTTGCGGGCGAGGCGGACGTCCTTGTCCCAGAAGATCACGAAGTCGCCGTACTCGCCCAGGATGTCCTCGAACTCCGAGGAGGCGCCGATGGCGCACGGGAGGTCCGCGTTGGTGATGCACCTCAGGTCGATCCCCATCTCCTTCGCCGCCGCGCTGAGCATCTGCGCCGGCTCGGCGAACTTTGGGTCGCGGAGGTAGGCGTTGGACACGAAGACGCCGTTCATGCCTGTCCAATCGCCGATACATTTTAAAGAGTGTCGCATATGGGCCCGGACGGAGATCATTTTGGACCCAGACGGGAACATGGAATGGTTCGACGGACTCACCAGAAGGGGGGTCAAGCCGGGCCTGGACAACACTGAGGAGCTTCTGAGACGCATCGGCGATCCCCGCGAGGGCATGAGGTACATCCATGTGGCGGGGACCGACGGCAAGGGGTCCGTCTGCGCGATGGTGGAGTCGGTGCTGAAGGCGTCGGGTTTCCGCGTCGGTGCATTCACGTCCCCCTTCATCATGAGGGTGAACGAGTGCATCCGCATCGACGGGGAGGAGATCCCCGACGCGGACCTGGACCAGCTCATAGGGATGGTCAGGCCCCACGCGGAGGCCATGGCGGCGGAGGGCAGGGAGTGCACCAACTTCGAGGTTCTCACCGTCCTTGCCCTGAAGTACTTCTCTCTGGTGTCCGCGGACATCGTCGTCGTCGAGGTCGGCATGGGCGGCAGGCTAGACAGCACCAACGTCATCGTACCCGAGGTGTCCGTGATCAACAACATAGGCATGGAGCACACCGAGTTCCTGGGCGACAGCATACAGAAGATCGCCCTGGAGAAGGCCGGGATCATGAAGCCCGGAGTGCCCTGCGTCACGATGAACCCCGACGAGGTCTACCGCACGCTGGAGGGTCATGCCGCCGAGGTCGGATGCCCCCTGAGGCGCGTCATGCAGGAGGACGTCGAGGTCATGGCGAGCTGGCCCGACTGCGTGGACATGGTGTACAGGGGCGAGAGCTACACCGTGGCCCTGCCGGGAAGGCACCAGGCGAGGAACGCCTCCCTGGCCATAGAGGCGGTCATGGCCCTGCCGGAGTACGAGGACAGGATATCCGAGCATCTGTCCGAGGGTCTGGAGACGGTGTCGTGGCCGTGCAGGATGCAGAAGCTCCTGGCGGAGCCGATCATATTGGACGTGACCCACACCATGAACGGGGCCAGATGTCTCCATTCGGATGTCTCGGAGATCTACGGCAAGGTGGTCCTGGTTCTGGCCATGCTCAGCGACAAGGACATCGAGGGGGTCTCGATGGAGCTGGCCCCGATCGCCGAGAAGGTCTACGTCGCAGCCCCAAGGTCGCCCAGGGCGGCGTCCCCGGAAAGGGTCGCGGACATAATGTCCGGTTACCACGAGGTCGACGGTGTGTTCCCCACGGTGGACGACGCACTGGATGCGGCGCTTGAGGAGAGGGACGACATGAACGTGCTGGTCACAGGGTCGTTCCGTACAGCGGAGGATGCGTTGAGATGGCTTCAGAGCAGATATGCGAGATTCTGAACATAATGTCGGAGGACTACGACCAGGGCGTGTACCCCGGGAGGAACTCCGAGGGCCTCAACCCGGAATGGCCGTGCGACCCGTTCCATGTGCTCATAGCCACCATCCTGTCGCAGAGGACCAGGGACGACAACACGAGGAAGGCGTCCGATGCGCTGTTCCACAGGTACGACTCCGTCGACGAGATCGCCGACGCAGACCCGGAGGAGATCGCCGAGCTCGTGCGTCCCGCCGGATTCCCGAAGCAGAAGGGCAAGGCGATCGTGGACTGCTGCAGGATGCTCAGGGACGTCTACGGCGGGAAGGTGCCGGAGGAGACGGAGGAGCTTGTCAAGCTGCCGATGGTCGGCAGGAAGACGGCGGCCTGCGTCAGGTCCTACGCCATGTGCATCCCGTCGGTGTGCGTGGACACGCACGTCCACAGGATATCAAACCTGATGGGTCTCGTCGACACCAGGACCCCCGAGGAGACGGAGTTCGCGCTGATGGAGATCACCCCGCGCGAGAGATGGTCCGACATCAACAGGTACTTCGTCCGCCACGGACAGGTCACGTGCCTGCCCAACCACCCCCACTGCGAGCGGTGCCGCGTGACACAGTTCTGCAGATTTTATGCGGATAACCGCCGTTAAAGCAATTGGCTTAAACCAATCAGCGGATACGTGCGCGATGCATGAAGTGTCGGTAGTGACGAGCCTCGTGGATGCGGTCATCGCGGAGCTCCAGAAGTACAACGTCATCAAGGTCAACAGCGTTACCGTGGTGATAGGCGACCTCACCAACCTGGGCGAGGAGCAGATGAGTTTCGCGTACGACATCGTCACCCAGGGCACCATCCTGGAGGGTTCCGAGTTCATCGTGGAGCACGAGCCCATAGAGCTCGAATGCTGGGACTGCGGATACAAGGGGCCCGCGAAGGTGCTCTCCGACCCTGATTTCGACACCCATTCCATACCGATCCTCGCGTGCCCCGAGTGCGGCGGCAAGGTCACGGTCACGAGCGGGCAGTCCTGCATGGTGAAATGCATGGATATCGAGGAGGCTGATTGATGTTCAAGTACAGGGACGAGCAGACTGCGAAGAAGATTCTCGAACGCATCGGAGAGATGGACCTGGATGTGAGGTTCATGCACATCTGCGGGACCCACCAGGACACCATCGTGCGCTTCGGGCTGGAGGAGATGCTCGAGGACGTGGGCGTGCACATCGCCCAGGGTCCCGGGTGCCCGGTGTGCGTCACCACCAGCAGGGAGGTCGCCGAGGCGATCACCCTCGCCAGGAACGGGGTCACAGTCACCGCTTTCGGGGACATGATGAGGGTCCCGACCACCGCCGGGTCCCTGTTCGACGCCAAGGCCGACGGGGCCGACGTCAGGATCGTCTACTCCATAGACGACGCCGTCCAGATGGCCCGCGAACAGCCGGACAAGCCCCTGGTGTTCGTGGGGGTGGGGTTCGAGACAACCGCCCCGTCCACCGCGGTGCCTCTGCACAAGGACGACTGTCCCGAGAACTTCAGCGTCTACAGCTGCCACAGGATCTGCCCGCCCATCATCCAGACCCTGTTCGACCTGGGCGAGAACAGGATCGACGGGTTCATCATGCCCGGCCATGTGGCCGTGATCACAGGGACCAAGATGTTCGAACCCGTGTCGGAGGTCCACAAGGTCCCGCAGGTCGTCGCCGGCTTCGAGCCCCTGGACGTCCTGATGTCCTGCTATATGCTCTGCAAGCAGATCAAGGAGGGCAGGCACGAGGTGGAGAACGAGTACACAAGGCTGGTCAGGCCGGAGGGCAACCCAACCGCCCTGAAGCTGATGTGGGACACCTTCGAGCCCGTCGACCGCTCCTGGAGGGGCTTCCCCGTCATCCCCAAGAGCGCCCTGGCCCTGAAGCCTGAGTTCCAGGACCACGACGCGACCAAGGTCCACGAGGACATCCTCAGACTGACTCCCGAGGTGGAGGTGGAGGCCAAGGGATGCAAGTGCGGGGACGTCCTGAGAGGACTGATCAAGTCCGAGCAGTGCCCCATGTTCGGTAAGGTGTGCAAGCCGATGAACCCCATGGGCCCGTGCATGGTGTCCGCAGAGGGCAACTGCAGCATCGCCTACAGGCTCGGACCGAAGAGGTACTGACATGACGAAGATCTACGCAGAGACCAAGCTGATGAAGAGGATCCTGATAGTCACCAACGACTCCACCGTGTTCCTCGTGAAGAACCGCATCGCCACGGCCTTCGAGCTGTTCGGCGGAAGGGTCACCGAGGTGAAGAACCTGGTCAAGCGCCTGGACACGGCGGTCGACGACAGGGGTCAGAAGCTCTGCGACGTCTCGTTCGGCGTCATCACCACGAAGTACGGGTTCGTGCCCGGGAACTACCAGATCATGGAGTACCCGAACGTCATGTCCAACAGGGAGGAGTACCTCCAGGCGGACCTGGACAAGAATTTCGTGTCGCAGACCTCGTTCATGACCAGGCCATTCGACAAGGTCATCATGTGCGTGCCCAAGGACATGTTCTCCATGTTCCTCGACGCCGACGAGATCGAGCACGGGAAGGTCATCGCCGTCACCAGCCCCGAGTTCAGGGAGGAGTGCGAGAAGCGCGGTTGGATCTTCCTGGAGAGGAAGGGTGCCAGGGTCGGGGACGCCAACGCCGACGAGATCGAGAGGCTCGTCAGGGAGCTGTGCGCCTGAGCGCGCCCAGCTCCTCCTTCTTCTCCTTCGGCACACGCCTGGACTCCCTGATCTTCTGGATAGACTTGTTGTGTGTCCAGGCCTCCATCCTCCCGGAGCGGATCAGGTCCTCCGCGATCCCGGGATGGTCGACGTACACCATCGAGACCGCCCATGCGGCCCCCATCCTGTAGTAGTATCCCGGGTTATCGTGGGTCGCGATGTCCTCCAGCAGGATGCGGCAGTGCTCCTCGTCCTTGAAAAGGGACATCCTGGCTATTATCGAGACCCTCATCCTGTACTCCTGTCCGGAGTCGATCAGCGACGAGAAGTAGTCCCAGACGATGTCCGATTCGCCCTTCCTGAACTTCCAGGAGTTGCAGAAGATGTCGCATGTGGCCCAGTTGTCCACATACTCGAGGAAGTCCTCCGTGAGGCTGATCCTCTCCTCGGCGGTGACCGGTGCGGTGGCGATGACGACGCCTCTCAGCATCTCCTCCTCGAAGCTCTCGGGCTCCCCGTCCAGGATCTGCTCCCAGCCGTCCTTCACGACCTGTCTGGCTATGTTCCTTATCACGGGTACGCGGACACCTATTATGCCCTGCTTCCCGGGGGTCAGCTTGGAGCTGAACTCCGCGAGATCCGGTTCCGCCGCGTCGCGGAGCATGCCGCGGAAGTCGACGGTCAAGCGTTCTCCCTCTCGAACTCCAGGAGCCTCCTCTTCATGCTGGAGCCTCCGGCGTAGCTTCCGACCCCGCCTGCGGTCGGGACCACCCTGTGGCAGGGGATGACGATGGGGAGGGGGTTCTCCGCGCATGCGGTGCCCACCGCACGGTACGCCCTCGGGGATCCGACCGCCTCTGCGACCTGGGCGTAGGTGCGGGTCTCACCGTATGGTATGTCCCTCAGGGCGTCCAGGACGGATACCCTGAACTCGGACCCGTCGTAGGACAGGGGGAGGTCGAAATCCCTTCTCTTTCCGGAGAAGTACTGGTTCAGCTGGTCCGCGGCCTCCAGAAGGATGTCGGTCTCTGCCTCGTCCATGCACGGGAGGTTGCTGTTGGGCAGGTACACGCCTGTCACGTTCCCATCGCCGTCCTCCGTGATGCTCACGGTTCCGATGAGGGTTATGCAGGAGAGGATACACGGGCCACGCATGAGAGCGGGAATGGCATTGTCTATGTATTATTTTGGCTGGTAAGATTCATCCATCGGACCCGTCCACCACCAGGTATCTCTACACGTTCCACGTTGGAGTGCCGATGATCATCTGCGCCAGCCGCCGCACCGACATCCCGGCGTTCCATTCCGGGTGGATGATGAACAGGCTGAGGGCCGGCTATGCGCTGGTGCGCAATCCCGTCTCGCGGACGACCGTTCACCGCGTGGACCTAACCAGGCGCAACGTGGACTGCATAATCTTCATGACCAAGGATCCGAGACCCATGGTCCCCCACATGAGGGAGGTGTCCTCGATGGGCCACATGACGGTCTTCCAGGTCACCATCACCCCATACGGGAAGGATATCGAGCCGGGTGTGCCGTTCAAGGCGGATATAAGCGACGCCTGCGAGGAGATAGCGGGCAGGATCGGAAGGGACAGGATGGTCTGGAGGTACGACCCGGTGATCCTCAACTCCAGGATCTCGATGGAGTACCACCGCAGGAAGTTCGACATGATGTGCCGCGAGGCCTCTAGATGGACGGACCGCTGCGTGTTCAGCTTCGTCGACATCTACGGCAAGCTCCTCAGGCTCGAGGAGGAGGGGGTGCTCCGCAGGGTCTCCGTCGCGGAGATGGACGCCTTCGCCGAGATGGCCTCCCGGACGGCGGAGGAGTACGGCATCACGCTGTCCTGCTGCTGCGGTGCCAGGGATTTCACGAGGTTCGGCATAGAGCCCAGGGGGTGCGTGGACAGGGAGATGATGCGCTCGCTCGACATCCCCTACGAGACCCAGTCGGTGCCGGTGCGCGACGGGTGCAGATGCGTGAAGAGCATCGACATCGGAGAGTACGACACATGCGGCCACGGGTGCGTGTACTGCTATGCCGGCCGCGGGGGTTCTGACCCGTCCCGGAGGCGCCTGTACTCGGACGACACCGAGCTGCTGTGGGGCGCCGTGATGCCCAGGGACAGGATAGTGGACCTGAAGGGGCGCGGGACCGGCCGCGTCGATGATTATATAGGATGACCAGAATGCCGAGGCATGGATTTCCTGAGCCTCGTGCTCATAGCGGTCGGACTGGCTATGGACGCCTTCGCGGTGTCCATATGCAAGGGTCTGGCCATGAAGAGGCCCAGTCCCAAGGCGATAATCGTGGTGGGGCTCTGGTTCGGTTTCTTCCAGGCCCTTATGCCGCTGATCGGCTACTATCTGGGGAGTTCGTTCTATGACTACATCTCGGAC
>ERZ1673744.808-NODE-808-length-35818-cov-7.359114_pt1 | contig 35818 bp, 33 predicted proteins | sample MGYA00580207_ERZ1673744 | MGnify/ENA primary metagenome ERZ1673744 (study PRJEB41218, sample SAMN15661751) | gut metagenome | host: Homo sapiens | place: Canada: London | collected 2015-08-20/2019-03-30 | study: EMG produced TPA metagenomics assembly of... | reverse complement strand
CATCAGGGACTCGAACCCCGGACCGACCGGTTATGAGCCGGTTGCTCTAACCAACTGAGCTAATGCCCCTTATTCAGTTGATAATGCTCCCAATCAAGCAAGAATTATTATATCACTTAAAGCCTGATTTGTCAAGAAAATTTTTCCGAAATTGAAAAAAATAAATAAATTTTATTTTATAGCTTTTATTACATCACTAAATATGCTATTATATATTTAGTAATAATTCTTAAAATTGGAGGAATTTATAATGTCAAATATTACAGTTTCAGACTCCATCAGATATATTGGTGCAGATGACCTCGATATAGACCTTTTCGAGAGTCAGTATGTAGTTCCTAATGGCATATCCTATAATTCATATGTTATTCTTGATGATAAGATTACTGTTATGGATACCATTGATAAACGCAAAACAGATGAATGGCTTGAAAATCTCGAAAAAGTCCTTGATGGTAAAAAGCCAGATTATCTTGTTGTTCAGCACTTAGAGCCAGACCACGCAGCAAGCTTAAAAATTCTTGCAGACAAGTATCCAGAAATGAAGCTTGTCGGAAATGTCAAAACCTTTGCGATGATTCCTCAGTTCTTTGATATTGACCTTGAGGATAGAAAGGTAGTAGTAAAAGAGGGTGACGCTCTTAATATTGGTTCTCATACACTCAAGTTTATTATGGCACCTATGGTTCATTGGCCAGAGGTTATGGTCACATACGAAGAAAGTGAGAAAGTTCTTTTCTCAGCTGATGGTTTTGGAAAATTTGGTGCATTAAGCACTGATGAAGATTGGACTTGTGAGGCAAGACGCTATTACTTTAATATTGTCGGTAAGTATGGTTTTCAGGTTCAGGCTCTCCTCAAGAAGGCAGCAGAACTTGATATTCAAATGATATGCCCACTTCATGGACCTATCCTTAAAGAGAATCTTGGATATTATATCAACAAGTATGATATTTGGAGTAGTTATAAGCCAGAAGATGAAGGTATCTTTGTTGCCTATGCTTCAATTCATGGTAATACAGCTGCAGCAGCAAAACAATTTGCAGAGATGCTAAGAGAAAAGGGTGCAGTTAAGGTTACAGTTTCAGACCTTTCACGCAGTGATATGGCAGAAAATGTCGAAGACGCATTCAGATATAATAAGCTTGTCCTTGCCTCAGCATCATATGATGGAGGAGTATTCCCAGTTATGCAGGATTTCTTGCTCCACTTAAAAGCTAAGAACTATCAGAATCGTACAATTGCGATAATCGAAAATGGTTCATGGGCACCGTCTGCGGCTCGTACAATGAAGGGTATACTTGAAACAATGAAGAACCTTACGGTTTTAGATAATATTGTTACAATCAAGTCAACAGTAAAGCCAGAAACACTTACAGCCCTTGAAACTCTCGCAGATGATATTATAAAAGCATAGTAGAAAATTTTCTTAAATTCAAAAAGCCACAGTTCATAATTGAATTGTGGCTTTAATTAATGTATTTTAGTTTTTTTGAGGAGAATTACGGCTATCAGATAAAGGCTTGTTAAAAGTAATGTGAAATTATATTTTGATTGAAGTAATAACAAAAAGCCAAGTACTGTACATGGGAATAATATTACAAGAGATAATATAAGCATAGTTCGTTCGGTAGCTTTTTCAGATAGCTTTGATGAGAGGATTAAATATAATGCCTGACCACCATCAAGAGTATCTATTGGCAGAAGATTATATATAAGTAAAAGAATATTAGCTCCTGAAAGAACAATCAGAAAATTATATTTGAAAATAAGATAAAGTATAAAACATACTGAACCGAAAATTAAATTTATCATAACTCCACCGAGAGTGATTAAAAGCTCTTGATGAAGAGGACGATTAAATTTTTTGTGGTCAATTATAGCAATATCAAAAAGGCTTATCTTAATTTCTTTCGGAAATGAATTGAAATGCCACATAAAAAATAAATGACCTGATTCGTGCATAAGGGCAGAAAAACAACCAAGCATTACAGTTTGTGAACTATCAAGAAGTATTATTGCTGTCATTACACAGCATAGTGGGATACTTACTATTATAGAGAGATTTCCAAGCTTAATTCTCATAGCTATTTACTATTTTCGGAGGAATTATTGCTTGCTCCGAAGATGGAGAGATTATTATTTTCACCGCTTATATATATAGAATCATAGTAATTTTTTTCATACCAGTTGATTATTCCATTGCAGAAATCACCACCTATTAGCTTGATTACAAGCATAAAAAGCAGAGCAATGCCACAGATTATTAATTGAATTATAATCAACAGTTGTTTACCAATTACAATTTTCTTTTCTTGAATGGATTCTTCCTCGGTGGGAAGTTCTTCATATTCATCATATAATTCTTGTTTATCGGAATATTCTGTCATTTCATCACCTCGTCCATTTATATATAAATATGCTATTGAAATAATAAAAATGAGAAAAAATAAAAACTCACAGCCTTAAGCGGTGAGTTTTGGCGGATATGTAATTTTAATCATTGTCTGGAATATCATCAAATGCTTCTTGTGCGTCCTTTATGCCAAACATAACCTCGATAATTGCATCACCAAATTTATTGAACATATACGCCGGAATCATTATGCTATCTTCAATAACTTCTTTTGATGGTATGCAATTTTTGCAGTTTGTGGCGGTTTTATAGCGAACCTCGCCATCGGAATAATCAATTTCAAAGTTTCCGAAAATTAAGCCATAGTTAATCATTGCAAGAAGTTTTGCCATTTGATTTTTATTAGGTTCATCACAATTAAGATTGATTAGTCCATATACCATATATTTATCTTCACGAATATCTATGATAATTTTACATTCTTGCAGACGATTACTAAGGTTGACACCACAACGAATTACATTATTTTCTTTATCGAGAGTATAATGCCATTCATCATCTCTAAGGTATTTTTCTATAGCTGATTTAATTTCATTTAAAGAAGACATAGATAAGTTCACCTCTGTAATATAATATTAAAATTTCATAAAATGTTACCCTATATTTTATCATTAAGCATTATAAAAGTCAAGAAATGAAAAAAGGGCAAGCTTATTAGCCAGCCCTTATTATACAGTTTATTAAATTCAAATTTTGTCAATAATAGATGTAGTCATCATTTTTATCTGGATTTTCTGTTTGACCACAATATGGGTTATTGATAACATTGTAGCCAAGACCACCAAATGTTCCACCTGTGCTTTGAAAAGTCCCTGGTAAAATTATTTGGTGATTTTTGGGATAATCATTATCAAGAGGGTCAAACGGAACTCCTGGTAGTTGCTTAATTTTTTTCTTTTTTTCAATCTCGATTTGTTTCTTTCTTTTGTCCATAATTTTCCTCCGATATTCCTAAAGGGATTAGCGGTTTCATTCCGCATAATATATAATTCCCCAAAAATAAGAGAGTATTCGTAGAGAAAATTAAGAATAAAATGTAAAGTTTATCTGAAATTATGACAAGTATACTTGACATACAACATACTTAGTGATAAAATACACATATAGTAAGAAAAATGCCGTCTACAAGCTTTTGTAAACGGCAAATTGCTTATTCTTCAGTAGTTTCATTATTCTTTTTGATAAAAACATCTTTTGGAGCACCACAGATAGGGCAAGTCCAATCATCAGGAAGCTCTTCAAAAGGAATAAGAGAATTGTCATATTCATACTTGCATATCTTGCAGGTATAAACATCTCCGGCAGGTTCATTATCAGGAACATAGGTTGGTGCATATTTTGGAGATTTTCCTTTTATGACATCTTGATAGAATTTGTATGTCATAGGTGTTCCGGTGATTTTTTCACTTCCTGCGGTAAGTTCGCCAATGAAGATAGTATGTGTTGTTGTTTCGATAGAATCACGAACCTTGCATAAGAACCAACAGCATATATCTTCCTGAACTACAGGAGCACCTTCACGCAAAATTTTATGGCGGACATTTTGAAGCTTATCGCTTTCACGACCAGAATTAAAGCCCAAAGCACCAATTATTGCACCTGAGGTATTCTCCGAGAGAACAGAAACAGTAAATTCACCCTGCTTTTTGATACATTCATTGGTATAATTTGCGTGATTTATGCTTATAGCAACCATCATTGGAGATGATGTAATCTGAAAGACAGTATTTACTATACAAGCGGTCGGATATTTTTCTCCTTTTACTCCGACAGCATATAATCCATAGGAAAGTGATTGGAGTATTCTATTATTCATAAAAATGCTCAACTCCTTAGTAATAAAGGTGATAAAATTTTATACATTACATATTTTACCACAAAATCTTCTTTATTACAAGAAGTTTTGTATATAATTACAGACAAAATTCATCATAATGTTTGCATTTTCCAAAATCTATTGAAATAGCTTGATTATACAAAGAATTATACCATAGATTACAGATGCAACTGTGCCATAGACTATTACAGGGCCTGCGATTATGAACATTTTCGCACCTAAGCCGAGAACATAACCCTCGCTTTTAAATTCTATTGCCGGTGAAACAACAGCATTAGAAAAACCAGTTATAGGAACTATACTACCTGCACCTGCAAATCTTGCGAGGTCATCATATACTCCAATAACAGTGAGAAATGCACCAAGGAAAATTAGTGTTGAGCTTGTTGCGGCTCGGGAATCAATTTCTTGCAAGCCAAAATTTCGATACATTAAAAACAGGCTGTGTCCTATGGTGCATATAGCACCGCCGACCAGAAAAGCACAGCTACAATCCTTGAGCAATGAACTATTTTTAGATGCTTTATCGGTCATACTTGAATATTCAGTTTTAGTAACCCTCATAGAAAGATACTCCTTTCAAAAAGAATGTTAGTGTTATTCAACAAATAGCCTTTATAACCTATATTTTCCCCGAAAAAGCTCTTTATATTCGCAAAAAAATGTAGTATAATAAAATGTACGCTTTGAGTGGTGTATTTAAAATTTTTAAGATTAAATTGATTGTATGCTGAAATATACTTTTATTTGATATAAAATAGAAATTTAATTGAATATATTTGGTGGTATTTTAATTGAGTAAAATTGTTTATCTTGATAATAGTGCAACAACAGTTGTCTGTGAGGAGGCCGCTAAGAAAGCCTACTATATTATGACTGAAAAATATGGAAATCCTTCGTCACTTCATACACTTGGCTTTGAGGCGGCTAAGGAGCTTGAGGCGGCAAGAGATGTTATTGCAGGTTCTCTCAGCGTTTCGCCAACAGAGATTTTCTTTACCTCAGGTGGAACAGAGAGCAATAATACAGCTGTTTTTGGAGCAGTTAATGCACTTAAACGCAGAGGAAACAGAATCGTTACAACGGCAATAGAACATTCCTCAGTTGTAGAAGCTGCCGAAAAGCTTAAAAAGGACGGTTATGAGGTTATATTCCTTGAGCCTGATGAATCTGGTGTTATTCCAAAAGAAAAATTTATTAATGCTATAAATTCTGATACAATTTTAGTCAGCGTTATGGCGGTTAATAATGAAACAGGTATTATCCAACCTATAAAATTGGTCAGCAATATAATAAGCAAGAGCGGTTCGCCTGCTTTATTTCATTGTGACGCTGTTCAGGCTTTTGGAAAGGTTAATTTGAAGCCTCAAAAGCTTGGCATTGATTTGATGTCTATAAGCTCACATAAGATACACGGTCCGAAAGGTGTGGGGGCTTTATATATCAGAAAGGGTGCAAGAATTGTACCTTTACACTATGGTGGAGAACAAGAAAGAAAAATTCGCCCTGGTACAGAATCACTTCCTTTGATTTGTGCATTTGCTGAGGCTGTAAAGGCTTTGCCGAATATTGATGACCAGCACGAAAAGATTGAAGAACTTTGGAATTATTGCAAAGAAAAGGTTTTAGAAATTCCGAATGTATATATAAATTCTCCGGACGGAGTTTTGCCGTATATATTGAATATATCAGCCGTTGGAGTTCGCTCGGAAACAATGTTGCATTATCTTGCTGAGAGCGGAATATATGTTTCGAGCGGTTCAGCTTGTGCTAAGGGCAAAAAAAGCCATGTACTGACGGCAATGGGTTTATCTCCTGAAAGGATAGATTCTGCTATAAGAATCAGCTTTTCAAAATTTAATACAAAAGATGATATTGATATATTTGCAGAAAAACTTGCTGAGGGAATGAAAAATCTCGCAAAATCAAGATGAATAAGGGGTATTTTATGAAAGAAACAATACTTATTAAGGTTGGAGAAATAGCTTTAAAAGGTCTTAACAGAAGAAGCTTTGAAGATGTTCTCATAAAAAATATTAAACGCAGAGTTAATTGCATAACTCCTTGCGAAGTTAAAATTGCACAATCTACAATAGCTGTAACACCATATAAAGATGATGTTGATTTTGATGAGATTGAGGAATGTATATCTAAAATCTTTGGTATAGCGACATATTCAAGAGCTTGTATCGCTGAAAAGAATATGGAATCTATTCTTAGCTGTGCTAAGGAATATCTTGCTGAAACACTTAATGAGATAAAATCCTTTAAGGTTGAATCTAAGCGCTCGGATAAGAAATTCCCTTTGACATCACCTGAAATAAGTCGAGAGGTTGGCGGTTTTCTTGCAGAGGAATTTCCACATCTGATAGTTGATGTACATAATCCTGATTTGGTTGTGACAGTAGAAGTTCGTGATTATGCGGCATTTATTCGTGGAGCAGCTAAAAAGGGTGCTGGCGGAATACCTGTCGGAACAGGCGGAAATGCGGTTATACTTATTTCTGGTGGTATAGATTCTCCGGTTGCGGCTTGGACTATGGCTAAGAGAGGTCTTTCACTTACAGCTGTTCATTTTGCAAGCCCTCCATATACAAGCGAAAGAGCAGAAGATAAGGTTGTAAGACTACTTAAAAAAGTATCTGAATATAGTGGTCGTATGCAGATGTATACAGTTCCGTTTACTAAGATTCAGGAACAAATCAAAGATAATTGTCCTGAGGAACTTTTCACTATAATAATGCGTAGATTTATGATGCAAATTTCTGAGAGGATTGCAAGAGAGAAAAACTGCGGTGCTTTGATTACAGGTGAAAGTCTTGGTCAGGTAGCAAGCCAGACTATTGGTGCAATAGGCTGTACTGATGAGGCTTGCAGACTTCCTGTTTTCAGACCGCTTATAGGTATGGATAAGGAAGAAATCATTGAGATTTCGAGAAAGATTGATACTTTCGATATTTCAATAGAGCCGTTTGAAGATTGCTGTACAGTATTTACACCAAAGCACCCAAGAACTAAGCCTGTACTTAAGTATGTTGTAGAGGCACAAAATAAGCTTCCTGTTGATGAATTGATTGATGAGGCTGTTAAGAATGTAAAAGTTACAGAGATTTCTTTCTGATAGTTGAGATTTGTTGTGGCTGAAAGGAGTTCTAAAAATGAATGCTGAAATTTATCTTTTAAGAGGTGGAAATGCTTCGTCAGCCTGTGGAACAGAGGATTTTAACAGACAGATGAAGGTGCTTGCTGAACATAATGTCTGTGTTCTTTATAAAACTGCTGTTGATAATAGCGAGAGCAGTTTGAAAGAAGCTTTAAAGCTTTCACTTACTGATGATGAGGGTATAGATGTTGTAATTGTAGCTGATGCTATTGAAGAAAGCACAAGGCAAAATGCAGAGGATTTTTTTGCAATCTTTGGAGTTAAGAAAAAAGATGTAAGAAGAATTTCTGTTGAATTTGATATATCTACATCTGAGGCAAAAGACAATGATAAAGAAGTTGAAATAGGCAGTCATTCAGAAAAGAATAGTTCTGAAGCTGAGAAGAAAAATGTAAATGTTTATTCTGCAAGAGTAGGCGGTAAAAATGGAGTTAAGATGATAATTCTTCCAAAGGCAGAATCAGCAGAGGTTGAATTTTCAGATTTACTTTATGGTGCTATATATAATTCTTGCATAAAAAATAATCAAAAGAGAGCATGGTGGAAAAACTTTATTCCAATAAAAGGAGATAAGCCACTTGAGATTGTAAGAAAATCTATTCTTATGCTTGCTATTGCGACATTTTTGGTTTCAGGTACATTGCTCTTTAATGAGCTTGTTATTAAGCCTGCGGTTGCAGATAAAACTAAAAGCGAAGTTAAGGACTTATTAACAGAGGCCACTGGTGGCGGTGATAGCGATGACGATGATTATAATGCTGTTGCACCAAAGCGAAAGAAAATTGTCATAGGTGAAAGTGAAATTTTACCAGACTTTGAAAAGCTTCTTAACGAAAATAAGGATACTGTTGGTTGGATTAAGATTCCTAATACACAGATTGACTATGTTGTTTGCCAGTCACAAGACCCTGAACAGCCAGAATACTATTTGAAGCGTGATTTCTACGGAAATTACAGCGACTACGGAACAATCTTCCTTGATTACAGAAGTCCACTCGATGCAAAGAATCTTATTCTACACGGACATCATATGAATGACGGAAGAATGTTTGCAAATTTACTTTACTATCAGGATATTAATTTCTATAAGGAAAATCCTGCTTTTACATTTAATACTATATATGAAAAGGCAAAGTGGAAAATTATTTCCATATATAAGACTAATACACTCGAAAGTCAAGGCGAATTTTTCAATTATCTGAGAGGAACTTTTGAAACAGAATCTGATTTTATGAACTATATATATCAGGTTCGTGCAAGGTCTATTATAGATTGCCCTGTTGATGTTAATGAAGATGATACACTTGTAACTCTTTCAACCTGTGCATATGATTTCGACCAGTTCAGGTTTGTTGTTGTTGCAAGGCGTGTTCGTGAGGGTGAAACAGCAAAGGTAGATACATCAACAGCTAAAATGGCATCTAATCCTGTTTATCCTGATTGCTGGTATGAGGCATATGGTGGCAAGAAGCCGGTTTTGACGAGCTTTGAGGAGGCTCTTGCTGCAAAGCAGATTACTTGGTATGATAATCCTCATAAGAAGAAATGGAGTGCATCAGAGGCTCAAAAGGAAGCCACTAAGAAGGCAGAAGAACAAAAGAAGAAAGAGGAAGAAGCCTCGAAGGCTGCTGAAAAAGCAAGCAAGCTTAAAAGTGCAAAGGCTGAGCTTGAAAGTGCAAATTCATATCTTGATGTAGTAAAAGAAAATTATAATATTGCCAATGAAGTGTATTCTGATATAAAATTATTGGCAAATTCTGCAAAAGAGGCATCAGCTACTGCATATAATAATGCAAGCAAGGGTATCCCTAAGGCCAAGTCTGAGAGTGCAATAAATCGTCTTATTAAAGATATGAACAATGCGAAAGCTCTGAATAATCAAGTTATAGCTACTGATATGAGCAAATGGAAAGATGCTATTGATAGGCAATGTGATGGTGTAATAGAATATGTAAATGCTGCTTTGAAATATTCTACATATAAAACTATAAAAACTGAGGCGGCAGCCTTAAAGAAAAGTGCAGAGGATTATAAGAAAAAAATCCAAAGTATTATTGATGGTTTGGAAAAGCTTATATCAAGTGCAAAAGATAGAAATAGCAAGCTTGATAATATGATTGAAAAGGGTAATGCAGCTATTAAAAAGCTTAAAGCACAAGAAAGCAGTAAGCCAAAGCCAAGCAACAGTAAACCAGAGCCAAGCAGCAGTAAGCCTGAACCAAGCAGTAAACCAGAGCCAAGCCACAGTGAGCCTGAATCGAGTAAGGAACCCGAATTAAGTATAGAGCCTGAGCCAGAATCAAGTATGGAAGAAACGACACATCCAGAAGAGCAGACCGCATAAAGAGGCAGCCTAATATAGAGTAACGGAGAGATTTATTATGGATTACGAACTTATATATTACACCGCAGGAAGAACTGCTGAGGTAGAGCGTGTTCTTGATAAGAACCTTTCTCAGATGGGACTTTCACATTCGGCAGGTGAGGCGGCAACTACTACATCTGAACTTGCTAATGCACTTGCGAAAAAGTTGAAGAAAAGCCAGCTTATATTTGTTATTGGTGGTCTTAATAATGGTTATGATAGTACAGATAAGGTCCTTTCTAAGATTCTTGTGACTAATGATTCTAATGTATTTTCTAAGCGTGTTGACGGGGAGAAAAACAGTGGATATATTATTAGGGCAATAGGTCAGACTATTGTTATTTTGCCTGATGAACCTGGTGAGGTTTCTGATATATTAAAAAATGGAATTATATCAGATTTGGCAATAACATATTCTTTGAAAACACCTAAAGAAGAAACAAATAATGTAGATGACATTATGCAAAATCTTGATGAAAGCCTTTCGGGGGTTCAAAGGGTAAGATTGATTTCTGCTCCGCCTAAACCTAAGCTTTATAAGCGTAGCCGTAGAGCAAAGGTTATTATTGGGGTGTTGATTGCATTGGGAGCGGTTCTTGCTATAGCTGCCACAGCTGTTGCAGCTATTTACTATTTCATTCCATATTCAACAAATGTTTAATATACAGAAAAGAGGTAAAGTCTATTTCAGGCTTTACCTCTTTTCTAATAGGAAATGGGTCTATTTAAAAAGAAAATATCTTATTGTGATAGCTAATAATCTTAAAAAATATTAAATTCAAGATTTTCGCTAAAATTGGAATTTCAGGGAACCCCCTGCGAGGGTTCCCTACGAAAAACATTCCACTGGAATGTTTTTCTACCCTCCTGCGCTTTATGGAGTATAAAGTATTTCGCTCTCTGCGGAGAGCGACAAGGGCGTTGCCCTTGACCTATGAGCCTTTAAAAAGGCTCAAGCGAAACTTTTAAGTGTCTTACGGAAGTTTGTTAATTCATTGGCAGTTTCGTCAGACGCATGAAAAGTCTAATCTACTATGAGCGAAAATTTTAATTTATTATATCAGCGTTACAAAATTGCTATTTACATAGCCTTGAAGTCCATTGTAGTTTATGAGATACCATGGGCCATCTGTGCCTAAAATTGTAAGAATTGCACCACGAGGTGCCTGACCGATAACTTGAGCATTGATTGATGGTTGATTTCTTATATTTAGAGCAGTGTTTTGCGTTGTAACTCTGCCTTGACGGGGAACGCTTGGCTCTTCTTCAATTACACCGAGAAAATCAGTTACTGATGTGGATAAATTTTCGGCTATGGCGGAAATGTTATCACGAATCCATTGTGCCTCTTCCGGATTATCATGATAGCCTACTTCAATAAGAATAGCAGGTGCTTTCGTTCGAACAATTTCTGCAAGTGATGTTGTAGGAATTGTTTTTACAAGTTCAGGATATGGATAAATTAACTTATAGTTATTTGCAAAGATTGTTGCGGCTCGAGTTCCTTGACTACTTGCTGCCGAGTAATATATGTCAGCTCCTTTGACGTTGCCAGCGTTTGATGGAGGAGCGGCATTTGAATGTATGGCAAGATGAAGATTATAGTTTCCTGCGTTAGATTGTGCAATAGCCTGAGAAAGAGTTTGTTCGGGACTATTTCTGCCCACCTCTATCCCACTTGAGGTTAGAATAGGAACCATTTCATCAGCAATTAAATTCATATAATATTCTTCGTTTCCGCCATTTACATAGGGATTGTATTCTTGAAGTGACGGACTTAGAAAAACACTTGGCATAAAATCTCTCCTTTAATCTTATAAACTATAATATAAATATTATCCTGAAATGTTTATTATTCTATTTTTGAGAGGATTTCAGCAGAGCTTTTATTATGTGGTCGTATAAAACGATGCAATTCGTGCAAATCGGCTTCACTTTTTATATGATTAATTTTTTCTGAACAGTCAAAGCTTGCTCGAAAGCCTAATTCCTTGATTATATCTGGAGAATTTTTAGAAATTGCACCATATGGATAGGTAAAAGCTGTTGGAGTTATATTTAACTCTGCTTTCATTCTCTCGTTGAATTTTTTTAAATCTTCTGAAAGATTTTTTCGATATTCTTCATCAGATTCTCCGATTTTTTGGCTTGCTCCAACTCTGCCTATTGATGCGTGCATATTATATGTATGGTTTTGGATTTCTACCAAGCCTGAATCTAACATTTCACGAAGCGTATTCCAATCGGCTTGTGCATAGGCTGGGTTTTTATCGCCATTTTTGCTGTATTCATCAATACACTTTCCAATAGGAGAAAGAATCATTTTTGCATTATATTTTTTTAATAATGGAAAAGCATAAGTATAGTTATTAAGACAACCATCATCGAAAGTTATCATAATTGGCTTTTTAGGAAGAGCTTTGCCATTATCAAAATATTCAAGCAAATCGGCAACAACGATTGTTTCATAGCCATTTTCTTTTATATATTTTAGGTCGGATTCAAATTCATCGGGGGATATTACATATTTGTTCTGTGCAGAGGTAGATTTTCTTATTCCGTGATACATAAGTATGGGTAATTTGATTTCTTTATCAGATGATGTAGATGCTGCAAGACTGGCTGGTTTTGAATCAACAAAAATACATATAGTTATTGCACTTATAATGCAAATTGCAAGAATAACTGGTAAAATTAAATGCTTTAATCTTAATGATATAAACATAGGATATACGCTCCTTGGCTATGTTGTTAAAATTATATTCAAAGGAAAAAGCTATTATGATTTTTTGGTAAAATAAAAAATTAGAAAAATTTACGAAAAAGACTTTACAAATTGAAATTTATATGATATATTATAAAAGAAATCAGTAATGATTATCATTTTCAGAGGTCTAGTTATGAATCGTACAAATTATAGTGCCAAGCGTGAAGCTATATACAGTGCAATATGCTCAACAACAACTCATCCTGATGCAGAATGGATTTATAATAAGGTTCGGGCTGATTTTCCCAATATTAGTCTTGGAACAGTTTATCGTAATCTGGTTATGCTAAGGAATGATGGGAAAATTATTTCTCTGGGGGTAGTTAAGGGCTGTGAACGCTTTGACGGAAATGTTCGTGAACATTCGCATTTTATATGCACTGAATGTGGAAGAATAATTGATGTCAGCAGAAACTTTGCTGTGCATATAAGCAATCTTGATGAGCTTGTTCAGAAAGAGCTTGGTGTAAAAGTAGAAAGTCACGACCTTGCTTTTTACGGGAAATGTGATTTGTGCATAGAAGGTCAAGAAAATTAGCGTTCATTATCCAGAAGGATATAAAAACAAATTATACAATTGGAGGTAATTTAATATGAAAAAGTTTGTATGTCAGGTATGCGGTTATGTTCACACAGGTGATGAGGCTCCAGAGCAATGCCCAGTATGTAAGGCACCTAAGGAAAAGTTTAAAGAGGTTAAGGGCGAGGCTTCTTATGCAACAGTTCACGAGGTTGGCTGTGCTAAGGGCGTAGACAAGGTTATTTATGATGACCTCGTTGCTAACTTTAACGGCGAATGCTCAGAGGTTGGTATGTATCTTGCAATGTCAAGAGTTGCTGACAGAGAGGGCTATCCTGAAATCGCAGAAGCTTTCAAGAGATATGCATTTGAAGAAGCAGAACACGCAGCAAAGTTTGCAGAGCTTCTCGGTGAAGTTGTAACAGACAGCACAAAGAAAAACCTTGAAATGCGTGTAGACGCTGAGGCTGGTGCTTGTGCAGGAAAATTTGAGCTTGCTAAGCTTGCTAAGGCTCAAAACCTTGATGCTATCCACGATACAGTTCACGAGATGGCTAAGGACGAGGCAAGACACGGTGCAGGTTTTGCAGGACTTCTCAAGAGATATTTCGGCGAATAATTTAATATTAAACTAATTTGGGTTGGCACATATTGTGTCAACCCATTTTTTATGACTCTAAAACATTAAAAATTTACAATTTTGTTACTTTCACTTATTTTAACGAAACTTGTTAAAATATATTGACTTATTTTAACAAGTGTGATATTATAAATTTATACAAATGTAAACTTATATAGGAAGGAGAAAACCAATGATATAAGATATTTTTTATAGGTTTGATTATGGTAATGCTTTAGCTAATGAGAAAGTAGTTATTTTTGGAACTTGTAATGCAGGAGAGAGGAACTTCTGCAAAAAATATGCTGATTATTGGACAAAATTTTATCAATTGGGCTTTGATGGAGGCACTGGAAATCGTTTGTTGAGGGGTGGAGGAGGTTTGACATTATAATGATTGTAAAAAATATAAAAAAGATTTGTGCTGTTATTATAATATTGATATTTATATCAGTTAGTACGTTTTTAATTGATAGCTGTTTAGCTGAAGATAATAAATCTCCAATATTTTCTTTTCCATATGCACATATAAATGATGGTGGCTCGGTTTGCTATTTGGGATTGGGCTATCAAATTATCAAATGGAAAACTTATTCTGAAGATTTGAAGTTTTATAATGTTGGTGTTGAAAAACACTATATTTTTGGAATAAATTTATATCCAGAAAATCCTAATATTCCATTGTTGAAAGAAAAAATATAAGGAGGACTTTCTATGAGTAAAAAAGTAATTACAATCTTGCTGATGTCTGCTTTAGTACTTTCTCTTGCTTGTGGCTGTAAAAACAATAATACTGAAAGCACAAGCAGTACAGCTTCTAAAACTGAGAGTTCTGTAAGCTCAAGCACAGAAAGTAGTAAGCAAAATGAATCAAAAACAGAGAGCAGTAAGCAAAGCGAAGCAAGCACTGATAAAGACTACGAAGAAATGATGAGCTATGCAAACCAACTTTCAAATGAACTTACATACGAACAGGTGCTTGAAATTTTAGGTGAACCTGATGAATCATATGGCTCTGGAATTCATCACGATGTATATAATTTTGGAAAATATTCATTGGTTATATTTGACTTTAATTCTTATGCGGAGATATATAATAATGAAACAAATGAAGCCAGTATATTATATAATATAAAATAGGTTTGTGTAAGAATGGAAGATGTTTATGAATAATATAAATAGAAGTATTATGCTTTTGCTGATGTCTACCTTGGTGCTTTCTCTTGCTTGTGGTTGTAAAAATAATGGTACTGAAAGTACAAGTAGTACAGTTTCTAAAACAGAGAGTTCTTTAAGCTCAAATACAGAAAGTAGTAAACAGAGTGAATCAAAGGCGGAGAGCAGTAAGCAAAGCGAATCAAGTACTGATAAAGACTACGAAGAAATGATGAGCTATGTAAATAAGCTTTCACCGGAACTTACAGGTAATCAAGTTATTGACATCTTAGGAAAACCAGATGCTTATTCTGGTTCTGGAATTCAGTATACATATTGGTATTTCGGTAAGCATCATATATTGATGGAAGATCTTAATTACCGTATTACTATATATGATGATAGAACCGGTAAAAGTACAGAAATATATACCAAAAAAAGAGCTTTGAGCAGTCAGCAGACTGAATCAGAGACAGTAAGTAGCGAGTAAAACGAAAAAGGTCGGTACATAGTGTGCTGACCTTTTTTAAATGACTTTAAAATATTAAAAGTTTACATAATTGTTATAATTGCTTAGTTATTGTAATACTGTTATAAAATTATTGACTTAATTAAACAAAAATGATATTATAAAAATATACAGAAGTATAATAGTTGAAATGAGGGATTTCCAATGGTTTGTAATTTTTTAATAAAATATAGAATATAAGGAGGAATTTATATGAGTAAAAAAGTAATTGCAATCTTACTAATGTCTGCACTGGCATTTTCACTTGCTTGTGGCTGTAAAAACAATGATACGGAAAGTACAAGCAGTACAGCTTCTAAAACGGAGAGTTCTTTAAGCTCAAATAAAGAAAGTAGTAAGCAAAATGACTCAAAAACAGAGAGCAGTAAGCAAAGCGAATCAAGCACAGATAAAGATTACGAAGAAATGATGAGTTATGTAAATAAACTTTCTCCTGAGCTTACAGATGAACAAGTACATGAAATTATGGGAAAACCTGATGAAGAATTTGGCTCCGGAATAAACTATGAAGTATATAAATTTGGAAGATATACTGTGAAAATAATAAATTTTAATTCTTGTGTTATTATATGTGATAGCGAAACTGGTGAAACTACTAAAATATATTAAATAAATGAACGAAAATATATAATATAACAATCTAAATAAATTATAAACTATAAATTATGTGAAAACTGCCAAAAACAAAAAAAGCTATTGACTTTTTAAGACCACTGGTATATACTAACACTTGTAAACAGCAATGGCGCTGTAGAACGACAAAAGGTTCTACAGCGTCATTTTTTATTCAGAAAAAACTTACAAAGGATAGGTGTTGAGTAATGTCAAGTGTACCTGAGATGTTTGGAAGTCTTGTTTTCAACGACTCTACTATGAAAGAAAGATTGCCTAAAGATATTTATAAGGCATTCAAAAAGACTATTGATGAGGGAAAACCTCTTGATTTGACTATCGCAAATGCAGTTGCTAATGCTATGAAGGATTGGGCAGTAGAAAAGGGTGCAACCCATTACACACACTGGTTCCAGCCTATGACTGGCATTACTGCTGAAAAGCATGATAGCTTTATCTCTCCTGTTGGCGATAAGGTTATTATGGAATTCTCTGGCAAGGAACTTATCAAGGGCGAGCCTGACGCATCAAGCTTCCCATCAGGCGGTATCCGTGCTACTTTTGAGGCAAGAGGATATACAGCTTGGGACCCTACTTCATATGCGTTTATTAAGGACGGTTCACTTTGCATTCCAACAGCTTTCTGTTCATACACAGGTGAGGTTCTTGATAAGAAAACTCCGCTTCTCCGTTCTATGGAGGCTATCAATACACAGGCTCTTAGAATTCTTAAACTTTTCGGCAACACAGAGGCTAAGAGAGTTATTACAACAGTTGGCCCTGAGCAGGAATACTTCCTCATTGATAAGGAAATGTATAAAAAGCGTAAAGACCTTATCTACTGTGGAAGAACACTTTTCGGTGCAAGACCTCCTAAGGGTCAGGAACTCGAGGACCATTACTTCGGCGTAATTAAGCCAAGAGTTTCTGCTTATATGAAGGAGCTTGATGAAGAGCTTTGGAAGCTTGGCATTCTTGCTAAAACAAAGCATAACGAAGTTGCTCCTGCACAGCACGAGCTTGCTCCTATTTTTACTACATCAAATGTTGCAACTGACCACAATCAGCTTACAATGGAGATGATGAAGAAGGTTGCTGACCGTCATGGTCTTGTTTGCTTGCTCCACGAGAAGCCATTCGCAGGCGTAAACGGAAGTGGTAAGCACAATAACTGGTCAATGTCCACAGACCTCGGAGAGAACCTCCTCGAGCCGGGCAAGAAGCCAAGCGAAAACAAGCAGTTCCTTCTCTTCCTTGCAGCTGTTATCAAGGGTGTTGATGAATATCAGGACCTCCTCAGAATTTCTGTTGCAAGTGCAGGCAATGATCACCGTCTTGGTGCTAACGAGGCTCCTCCTGCTATTATTTCTATCTTCCTCGGTGATGAACTCAAGGATATTCTTGATGCTATCGAAACAGGTACAGAATACCATGCACAGGGTAGAGCTATTATGGACACTAAGGTTGCTGTTCTCCCTAACTTCTATAAGGATACAACAGACCGTAACAGAACTTCACCATTCGCATTTACAGGCAATAAGTTTGAATTCAGAATGGCTGGTTCAGCTGAAAACATCGGCTGCCCTAACGAAATGCTTAACACAATCGTAGCAGAAGAACTTGAGCAGTTCGCAGATGTTCTCGAGAAGGCAGACGATTTTGATAAGGCTGTTATTGATGTTATCAGAAAGACATATCAAGAGCATAAGAGAATCGTATTCAACGGCGATAACTACTCTGATGAGTGGCTTGAAGAGGCAGAAAGAAGAGGTCTTTATAACCTCAGATCTATGCCAGAGGCTATGCCTCATTATGTTGCTGAGAAGAACCTCAAGCTCTTCAAGAAGCACGGAATCTTTACTGAGGCAGAGGTTCGTGCAAGATATGAAATTCAGCTCGAGAACTACTCTAAGATTATCAACATTGAAGCTCTTACAACACTTGATATGGCTAAGAAGGACATTGTTCCTGCTGTTGTTAAGTATTTGAAGCTTCTTGCTGATTCTGCAAGTGTAATGAAATCTATTGACAGCGATATTTGCACTTGTGCAGAAACAGAGCTTCTTAAAAAGCTTTCTGCACTTCTCACAGACTTTACTAAGAAGATTGATGTTCTTGATAAGGCTGTTGTTGGTGCTAAGGATTACACAGATGTTCAGGAGCTTGCTAACTACTATAGGAATTCTGTATTTGCGGCAATGCAGGAGCTTAGAGCAGTAGCTGACGAGATGGAATCAAATATGTCTGCTGAATACTGGCCATATCCATCATACGGAAAGTTGCTTTTCAGCGTCTGATTTAGAGCTACATATAAAAGGGATAAAAGGGGTAACTCTATATAAATGAGATGATAAAATGCGGAGTTCTTGCTACCGCATTTTATTATACAATATTTTGAAATTTTTAATATTTAAAAGTTTTAAAAATGAGAGGGGAAATAGATTATGGGCGAATATTCTGCTGTAAATACCATATGGGTATTAGTTGGTGCGGCACTTGTTTTTTTCATGCAGGCAGGCTTCGCAATGGTCGAAACAGGTTTCACAAGGGCTAAAAATGCTGGTAACATCATTATGAAAAACTTGATGGATTTCTGTATAGGCACACCACTTTATTGGCTGGTTGGTTTCGGAATAATGTTTGGAACATCTTCAGCATTTTTCGGAAACATTGACCTCTTTGCGGTAGGAGGTTACAGCGGTGCATATGATAGCATACTTCCTGACGGAGTTCCGTTATATGCATATATGATTTTCCAGACAGTTTTCTGTGCAACATCAGCAACAATCGTTTCTGGTGCTATGGCAGAAAGAACTAAGTTCAGTGCTTATTGCGTATATTCAGCAATCATCAGCTTGATTATTTATCCGATTTCAGGACACTGGATTTGGGGCGGTGGCTGGCTTGCACAGCTTGGTTTCCACGATTTCGCAGGCTCTACAACAGTTCATATGGTTGGCGGTGTTGCAGCACTTGTTGGTGCAATCTTCCTCGGACCTCGTATCGGTAAGTATGGCAAAGACGGCAAGCCAAGAGCAATTCCAGGTCATAGCTTGACACTTGGTGCTTTGGGTGTATTCATTCTTTGGTTCTGCTGGTTCGGATTTAATGGTGCTTCAACTGTTTCTATGACAGGTGATGACACAATCGCAAATGCAGGTTTGGTTTTCTATACAACTAACCTTTGCACAGCAGTTTCTACACTCACAGTTATGTTTATTACTTGGGTTAAGTATAAGAAACCTGATGTTTCTATGACACTGAATGGTTCTCTTGCAGGACTTGTTGCTATTACTGCTGGTTGTGATACAGTTGAGCCTTGGGCTGCTGCTGTTATCGGTGTAATTGCAGGTTTCGTAGTAGTATTTGGTATTGAATTTATTGATAAGGTTTGCAAGATTGATGACCCTGTTGGTGCAGTTGGTGTTCACGGAATGTGCGGCTTTGTTGGAACAATCTGTGTAGGTATTTTCTCTAATGGCTACGGCACAAAGGGCAAGGGCCTTATATATGGTGAATTTGAATGTTTAGGCATTCAAACACTCGGTGCTGTGGTAGTTGCACTTTATGTAGCAGTTGCTATGACAATCGTATTCTTTGTAATCAAGCATACAATGGGACTTCGTGCTTCAAGAGAAGAAGAAATCAAGGGTCTTGATATTACAGAGCATGGCTTGGTAAGCTCTTATGCAGACTTTATGCCAAATGTATCTTCTGTTGCTCTTGATGATACAGACGCTGATGTTGGTGAAGTTCCGGTCAACGAGGCTGTTCCTGTACAGGTTGCATTTACTCCTAAGGAAAAGAACACGGTCACAGCCTCTGATGTTAAGCTTTCTAAGATTGATATTGTTCTCAAGCAATCTAAGTTTGAAGACCTCAAGAATGCACTTAATGAAATCGGTGTAACAGGTATGACAGTAACTCAGGTTCTCGGCTGTGGTGTACAGAAGGGTAAAACTGAATACTATCGTGGTGTTGAGGTTGAGATGAACCTTCTTCCTAAGGTTCAGGTTGAAATCGTTGTTTGCAAGGTTCCGGTTAAGGCAGTTATTGATGCGGCAGTAAAGGCACTTTATACTGGACATATTGGCGATGGTAAGATTTTCGTATATGATGTTGAAGATGTTGTTAAGGTAAGAACTGGTGAAACAGGTTGCGACGCACTTCAAGGTGAAGACGATATTTGATTATCGCATTTAGGGTACTTACATATACTTTCTGAATAAATATGCGGCAAGCTTGCTCTTGGGTTATTACTCAAGGGCAAGCTTCATTTTTGCAGAAAATTCTGTAAAATATTTTTTTAAAAGACTTGACTTTTTATTGATGGTTTGATATAATATCATTCGTTGACAAGAGATGTCAAAAAAGTTGATATTTGCGAGTGTGCTGGAATTGGCAGACAGGCACGTTTGAGGGGCGTGTGTTTTACGACGTACGGGTTCAAGTCCCGTCACTCGCACCAGATTATTACGGTGGTTTTAAAAAATCACCGTATTTTTTGTTATAGTATGTATCAGAATTTTCAGATATTAGGCAAATGAAGAAGTATATTCCATAGGATTTGAATGATGTTAAGTACTTGATTATTAAAGTAATTTTGGAAATCCTGTTGCGATTATGGTAACTGAAACCAATCGTTTGAAAATGCTGTTTATTTTTCCAACAAATTCAAGAGTCTGCTATCAACGAAAAGAATATATAAGAGGTTGGATTTTATAAGCATTTAGGCTTTGAAATATATAAACTAACTGATTGTGATACGGAAAGAAAATCTTAATTAATAAAAATTTGTAAAATTATTTAAAAAAGTTCTTGACAACTAAAATACTTTTTGATATAATACTACTTGTTGAAAAGACAAATTGATATTTGCGAGTGTGCTGGAATTGGCAGACAGGCACGTTTGAGGGGCGTGTGTTTTACGACGTACGGGTTCAAGTCCCGTCACTCGCACCAAATTTATGAAGTCCGTTGCATAAGCAACGGGCTTTTTCGTCAATAAATTTTTATTTGGAGAAAACAAATATGAATCAATCAGAAAGACAACTATATTTAATAGACGCACTTCTTGGTGAACAACCTATGGGCAAAGGTGCTTTTATACCTCAGGGGGAAACTGAGCGTTGGAATTTTCTTCGTTCGCTTTTTAATATCCGTATGCCTAAGAGAGCAAGTGAGAAATTTATTGAAATTCAGAACGAATTTTTGCAAGAAGAAATCCGCAAAAAGGGTATAACTGATATTTCTGAGCTTAAGCCTATAATTGATGATATTTACCTATGGAAAGGTGACATAACAACTCTTAAATGTGGTGCAATCGTAAATGCTGCAAATTCTGAGCTGCTTGGTTGCTTTAATCCTAATCATTTATGTATTGATAATACAATTCATACTTATGCGGGAATACAGCTAAGGCTTGAATGTAATGATATTATGAAAGCTCAAGGACACAGTGAACCAATAGGAAAAGCAAAGATTACATCTGCTTATAATCTTCCAAGTAAATATATTATTCATACTGTTGGACCGATGATTTTTAATAAGGTTATGAAGAAGGATTGTGACGCACTTGAAAGCTGTTATCGTTCTTGCCTATCGCTTGCTGATGAATATGATGTAAACAGCATTGCGTTTTGCTGTATTTCTACAGGTGAATTTAAATTTCCTAATAATATAGCCGCAGAGCTTGCAGTGAGAAGTGTAAAAAGATATAAGCAAGAAACAGGCAGTAAGATTAAAGTTATTTTTAATGTATTTAGGGAAAATGATAATCAAATTTATAAAAAATTACTTGAAGAATAAATGGAGGTTAAGACTATGAATGAAACTATAAAAAATATGATTGAGAGAAGGAGCATCAGAAAATATACTTCTGAGCCAGTTCCACAAGAGATTATTGATGAAATAGTTGAGGCTGGAACATACGCCGCAACAGGCAGAAATGCTCAATCGCCAATTATTATTGAGGTTACTAATAAGGAATTAAGAGATAGGCTTTCTGCTCTTAATGCAAAGATTATGGGCAAAGAGGAAGGCTTTGATCCATTTTATGGTGCAAATACAGTTTTGATTGTTCTTGCAGATAAATCAAAACCTACTTATCTTTATGACGGCTCTCTTGTTATGGGAAATCTTATGCTTGCTGCCCATTCGCTTGGAATTGGTAGCTGTTGGATTCATAGAGCAAAAGAAGAATTTGTGATGCCAGAGGGTAAGGAAATTCTTAAACAGCTTGGCATAGAGGGCGATTATGAGGGCATAGGACACTGCATTTTAGGTTATGCCGATGGCGAGATACCAAAGCCACATAAACGCAAGGATTCTTATGTTTATAAGATAAAATAAGTTATAAAAGACTTCATATACACAGTGTTTTTATGGACAATTCCATATTAAATACTGTGTATTTTTATGTTCAATTTTGCCATTTATGTATTATAAATTTATTGTAACTTGACTTTTGTGTACTGGGTGATTATTATATATTTTATAGGAGAATTATTTATTGTTATTATTTTAGCTTAATAGCCTTTACTTTTAGGGGGATTTAATATAAACTCTGGCTACTTTTGTGTCATTTTATAATGGCTTTTAAAGTGATATTTCTATTTCTGTCGAGGGCAGTTTTAATATAATTAAAATTAAAACGGAGGTCTAAAGTTTGGATACAAAAAAAAAGAAAATATCTGGAAAAACGGTTTTTAATTTCATAGTTTTTGCTTTGTGTGGCTTTATGATTGTATACTTCTGCTTTTCTAAAGGTGGTTTGGTAGAACTTATAAACTCATCACAACAAATAAATATTTTTTGGCTTATGCTTGCCATAGGTGCGCATTTACTTAATATTGTAATTGATGCAGTGATTTTACATAGATTTTTAAATCTTTCAACTAATGGTGTTAAGATAACTCATAGCATAAAGGCTGCATTGGCAGGACAATTTTTCTGTGCCGTTACACCTAGCTCTACGGGTGGTCAGCCTATGCAGATTATGATTTTATCACATTATGGTGTTGATGCCGGAAAGGCAACATCTGCACTCGTTCAAAAATTTCTCGTATGGCAGTTTACATTGACAGGATATACAATAGCTGTAATACTTCTGAAATTTAATTTCTTTGCCGAGCGTTTAAGTCCGTTTCTTTGGGTTATGTCTGCGATAGGCTTTATCGTTCAAGCGGCTATGATATTTATACTTATATTAGTATCATTTTCACACAAAATTACATTCAGGCTTATAAAATGGTTCTGTAAGATAGGAAACAAGCTTAGATTTATTAAAAATCCTGAAAAGACTCTTGATAAGATTGAGCAACAGCTTGTATACTTCCACAAGAGTAATAAAGAGCTTTCTGAACACAAAGGTTTTCTTGCTATAAATTATATTCTTACAATAATACAAATGACAGCTATATATATTGTTCCATATTGTGTTTATCGTGCATTAAGTCCTGATAGCACTATCAATGTTGGAGTTTTTGATATTATTAGTGCCCAATCATTTGTAAATATGGTTTCAAGCCTTGTGCCACTTCCTGGTGCATCTGGTGCGGCAGAGCTTAGCTTCGCTGGATTCTTTAGCGGTATTTTTGATGAAACTACTATGAAATCTGCTATTCTTATCTGGAGAACTATTACTTATTATGGAACAATATTCATTTCGGCTCCATTCTCTGGTATGGGAAAGAAGAAAGCAACAGAGCTTGTTACTGAAATGCAGGAAGAAATTGAAGAAGTTGAAGAAGAACTTGAGATAGGGGAAAAAAGTGGTGAATGATTTATGGGTGATATAAATAAGCCAGAGATAAGCATCATTATACCTATATATAATGTTGAGAAATATCTTAGTCGTTGCCTTGGTTCTGTCGAAAAGCAAACCTTTAAGGATTTTGAGGTTATTATGGTTGATGATGGCTCTACTGATGGCAGTGCAGGTATTGCAAAGGAATTTGCTAAAAGAGATGAAAGATTTAAATTTTTCTCAAGAGAAAATTTAGGTGCATCTAAAACCCGTAACTTTGCTATGGAACAAGCCACTGGAGAATATATTTCTTTTATAGATTCTGATGATTATGTTTCTTATAATTTTCTTGCAGTACTTTATTTAGCTATTAAGCGTAGTGATGCAGATATTGCTATGTGTGGATTTAATATTCATTATGAGCAAAACGCTAAGAATAAATCTGTTAAAAGCCTTAAGGCAGGAGAATATAGCAGAGATGAAGCTTTGGGATATTTGCTTAAAGATAATGAGATTCGTTTCTTTATATGGAACAAGCTTTGGAAAACAGATTTGCTGAAGAATAATGATATTCAATTCAGGGATATGTATTATGAAGATATTCTTTTTTGCACAAAGGCTTTTGTCAAAATAAATAAACTTGTAGTAGTAGATAAGAAAGCTTATTACTATTCAAGAAGAACTAAGACTTTTCTTGAATCATCTATGAGCGATAAAAGAATTAATGATTATATCTATACAGTAGAATTTTTGCGTAAATTTCTTGAGGAAAACAATCTTTATGATAAATATAAGGATTGCTTTAAGGTTCATGCAAATCATGTCTATTGGTCTTTACCTATTTTGAATATTCAAGCAAGTCATAGCTCAAAGAAAAAAGGTTGTATAAAGAGAATTATTGATGGCAGAAAACAAGTCAAAAAGTATAAGCCATAAATAAATTTTATATAAATCAGGCAGGAGGTATTATAATGCAGGAAACTAAAAATCCCGAAATCAGTATAATAATTCCTGTCTATAATGTAGAGCCTTATATAAGAAGATGCCTTGATTCTATTAAGGCTCAGACTTTTACTGACTTTGAAGCCATTATTGTTGATGACTCATCGCCTGATGGAAGTATTAAAATTGCTATGGAGTTTGTTGCGAGTGATTCAAGATTTAAGATAGTTACTCGTGAAAATGGCGGTCTTAGTGCGGCAAGAAACACTGGGATAGAACATTCAGTAGGCAGATATATAGCTTTTATTGATAGCGATGATTTTATTGCTCCAACTTATCTTGAAAAGCTTTATAATGCTTGTGAGGAAAATAATGCTGATATGTCATACTGTGGCTTTACTTATTATATTGATAAGAACGGTATGAAAAAAAATCAGATGTTTATTGTTAAAGATTGTGTTATGGAACATAATGAGGCTGTGGCAAGAATTATAAGTGACCACGGACTTCATAGCTATGCTTGGAACAAGCTATATAAACGCACAATTTTTACTGAACATAAGATTACATATCCTACTATGTATTTTGAGGATGTTGCTACAAGCCCGAAAACAGTTTTTTATGCAAATAAGCTTGCTGTTGTTGGGGAATGTCTTTATTTCTATGTTAAGCGTCAGGGCAGTATTCTTAGCACAATGAATGTTAAGAAAATAAATGACTTGCTTTATTCGGTTATGATTATAAGCAACTTTTTGAGAAGAAATGGCGAATACGCTTCTTTTGAAACTGAAATTAGGCGAATAATTACAAAGTTTAAACTTGTTAATATCTATTCGATTATAAGACAGCATATTTTGGCTTTTTCGTTTAAAGGTATGCACAGCAATCTTAAGACAAACTTTAAAATGGCAAGATATATATTAGATTGCGAATGGACACCAACAGAAGGCTTACCAGAATTGCCTTATGCTGTTAAAGCACCAATTAAAAAAGATAAAAAATAATATTCTGAGGGGCGAATTATTTTCGCTCCTTTTATTATTTGTGTCCATATAGGCAAGCATAGTTTGCCCTACGCTTAGTTAATAAACTTCCATAAGATAATTAAAAGTTTCGCTCAAGCCTTTTTAAAGGCTTGCAGGGTCGAGGGACGGAGTCCCTCGTGGGTGTTAAGGGCAAAGCCCTTAACACCTCTTGCCAAAAGGGCGGACAGAGTCCGCTCAAATCGGTAGTTCATTGGTAACTTCTTAATTATTAGCAATAAACTGCTTAGGCCTAAAAATATATTATTTTAATTTTTATCAGAATTTAGAATAATTTCGAAAAAAAAATAAAAAAACTTTTGAGAAAAGCTTGACATTTAGAAGCTTATATGGTATTATAATTCTCGCAGTCACAACAGTGGCGAAGATAAATGGAGAGGTGTCCGAGTGGTTTAAGGAGCTAGTCTTGAAAACTAGTGATCCCGAAAGGGACCAAGGGTTCGAATCCCTTCCTCTCCGCCAATTTTTATTATTTTATTTGTTTTATTTACCATTGGAGGATTACCCAAGTGGTGAAGGGGCTCCCCTGCTAAGGGAGTAGGTCGGGAAACCGGCGCGAGGGTTCAAATCCCTTGTCCTCCGCCATAAGTCCACCGTAATTTTGATAGAATTGCGGTGGACTTTTTCTATGCCTAAAAACCGCATGAAATCAAGGTTTTCACCATTCCAGAGCATAAACGAACCCCGCCACAGAGCAATTCTGCGGTGGGGTTCGTGCATTTTGTAGGGATTGTGGCTTTCTGCTCTGCCATAATCGTTAAACTGGGGATATTTGTTTAATCAGTTGAGTTTCTATTATTGGTACCTTTGAGGATTGTCGTGCTGTTCCGCTGTGGGACGCCACCCTTCCAGTTCCTTGTACAGACCGACACGGAGAACTTTGTAAGGGGCGAGGAAGTCGTCGATACCTTGTTTCAGACTGTATGTATAAATGTGTTCGCCGAAGTAAGAAATATTGGATACCTCTTACTTCGGCGTAGTAGCCACTTCACCAACGAGTGAAACGCTGAATCAGGCTGTGAGAATTTTTCTCGGCTTCTGAAAATTCGTATTCGATTTGGTCAATCAGTCACACCACAGTTTCGTCCCATGGGGTACAACTCCAAGCACAGCTTTCGGGAATACAGTGGAACAATCAGCGTTTCCTGTACGGTGTTTTTCTCAATCTTGTGTTTCATTTCAACGAATGAATATCAATATCATAATGTTTTCTCTAATCTTATCCCAGTGCCACATCAAGCATCATCATTACACTGAAGCCGACTGCAAAGAAAACCGTCCCTATGTTGGAATGCTTTCCCTGTGACATTTCGGGAATTAGCTCCTCCACCACAACATAGAGCATTGCACCCGCGGCAAAGCTCAAAAGATACGGTAGTGCCGGAATCACGAGCTGTGCCGCAAGGAGTGTCAGTACTGCGCCGATAGGCTCAACTATTCCCGAAAGGACGCCGCCGAGAAATGCTCTGCCTTTACTTTCGCCCTCGGCTCGGAGAGGCATGGATATTATAGCACCTTCGGGAAAATTCTGAATGGCAATGCCTATTGATAAGGCGAGTGCACTCGCCGCCGTAATTTGCGTATTTCCCGCAAGAAAGCCCGCATACATCACACCCACCGCCATTCCTTCGGGAATGTTATGCAGTGTCACCGCCAACACCATCATAGTGGTGCGACCGAGCTTGCTTTTCGGCCCTTCTGCCTGGTCACTCCCTATGTGAAGATGTGGAATCAGTCGGTCAAGCATGAGCAAAAACAGCACACCGAACCAAAATCCGATAAAGGCGGGGAGGAAGGAGAGCTTGCCCATATTTTTCGCTTGCTCTATCGCTGGAATCAGTAGGCTCCAAATAGATGCCGCAACCATAACTCCTGCGGCAAAGCCCGCGAGTGCACGCTGCACCGAAACACCAAGTGACTTTTTCATAAATAAAACACACGCCGAGCCGAGCGTCGTTCCGAGAAAGGGAATCAATATTCCGAATAATATTTCCATTTGCTTCACCGCCTTTGAGTTGCGTTTTTATTTGTGTCTTCTGAATCCCGCCTTGTGTTGAATAGCTCCATAGACGCAAACTCCGCTGCCAGTTATGCCGTAAATTCATAATAGGTGGGCTTATCTTTATTGTAAGGTGCAACTATCATCTCATAATGTGCCATTTGTCACAGCCACATTTCGCCCGAACGAATGTTTTGTACATCAGCTTTTTCCAGAACGGCTTGTTGCAGTCAACAAACATCAGCTTGCGGAAGGTCGGCAGAATCAGATTTTTTTCTCCATTACTATGAGACATGAAAAGCCGTTCACCGTGACTGTTTCATAATACATCTTGTAGTCGGTAGACATAAAATGCCACGATGGAGGTTTTGCTTTTCGATTTCCTTTCGCAGCACATCCTACGGCAAGGCGAATTTCTTTTTCGTGATAGAGAGCTTGTATATGCAAAAATGCTCAAGCTTTATTTCCTCATTTTCGTGCTGTGACGCACAGCCAGCCCGCTTTATTCTTGTGTATCTGAATATCTTGAAATCTGGCCTGTTCCAAATATACATTTAATTCAGTGTCCTTATAGATGGTCATACCGTCTATTATATCTGTCCACTTTTCGTCCTTGCTTGTGTCGCCGTTGCTTTCGTTGCAGATAAGAAAGGTTCCGCCAGGTTTCAGCACTCGCCAAACCTCCCTAAAGCACTGTGACAAGTCGGGCCAGAAATAGATTGTTTCAAAGGCCGTGACCACATCGAACTGCCCCGATTCAAACGGCAACTCTGATACGCTTGCACACAATACGGTGCAGCGTCCTTTTGTAATGGCAGATTTGTTGACTTTCTTTGATTTTTCTACGCTGACGGTTGAATAGTCGATGCCTTTTACAATACCCTGCGGGCATTTTTTCAGCATTCTTTTAATGTTTGCTCCGCCACCGCAGCCACAATCCAACACCTTGTCGTCTGGAGTAAGTTTCAAAAAGCGAAGTCCCCACCTCGCCACGGCACTATGTCCAATGTTCATCATAGCAACCATAATTTTTCCGCCAAACCCCTCAGGCTTGCGAGTGTTTTCAAAAAATGACATTTTATCATACCTCCGATTTTGCACATTCGGTATAAGTTAATGGGAATGATGCTTTCAGGGTGGTGCTTTTCAGCACCGTCCAAGCATTCTGCCACAGGAAATTCAGATATTCCTTGTAGAGATGGAAGCCTGCAAATCTCCTGAAAAATGCCTTAACCTTGCCGAAAAACGAATTTTCAGAGTAGGTGAGGGTTGAAACAATCAACACACCTTCGTCCTTCGGTACCAGTTCAGTGTTCGTTGCAAGCTTAGCTACTGTCTTAGCTTTCACAATCAGTCGAATAAGTTTGTACATCTTTTTATATGCCTCCTAATCCTTTTGTATGAAGTAGTTGTATAAACTGGCATTTCTGTCCCCAGAGTTTTTGTGTTCTAACATTGCTATCATTCCTTTTTCGATAGATTTGTCTAATTGATACATATAAAGCACAAAGTTAGATTTAACTAACTTATACATCTTTGAAAAGCCACATCTCTGTGGCGTTTTGGCTTATTCAAATAATTCCCTGCAAGTGCCGTGCAATAGAGTTTCTGGCACTTGTGGGTACAGCTCTCATAATTGCTCCTTGTGACTGTGAGAATCAGTATATGTACAGTCGTAGTGATGAGTGAGCCCTCGTTTTGGGACAAGGTCATATTTCTCCAAAGGCTGACAAATGTGTGTCATGTTTCCTTCAGTAGTGCCTTGCGGAGCTGTTCTGTTTCGTATTTGGTAAAAGCCAAGATTGAATCTTTCGAAAATATGACCGTTTTGGTTCTTTTAGTCATATTATATCATGCTACTTTTTATTTTGCAAGAGGTGCAAGAAAAAAACATACTTATTTTAACAGAAAAATCGAGTCGGTTTAACGCAATGCTTCATGATAATACTGCACCCACTAAATGGAGAATTGCCCCTCTATTAAATAGTTTCTGTTAAAATTAGGGCTATTTACCAGAGTTCCATCGTAATTTAGAATTACGGTGGAATTTTTATTGGCTCAATGGTCAATATAGTTGTGGTAGAAAAAAGGCCTACAGACAAAAAGTAAAAAAGTAGAGCATATTTTACTAAAATCCGTTAAAAAAGAATTGCTTAGAAAGTTGAAACGGAGGACAAAATATGCTCTACAAGTATTTTGTCAGCGATATGTGGAAACCATTTGCAAACATTGGCTCGATATTGTTTTAGAACGCTGAACAAATTGTTGATAAATACCACTGGACACACCAGCTTTTCTGGACTTTTGAAGGTGTCAGAAAAGAAGAATAAAAAATTCAGCAAATCACATTGCAAATACTTTAAAATTTCAAGAAAATTACTTCTTAAGAGATTTGACGAATTGGCTGATGAGCAAAAACAGCCTGGATTAACTCGGCATTTGATTGTGGTATTCTTCAGCTTGTTAAGTATGCAAAAACAATGCAGAATTAATTGACAAGGATATAGAGTTCGTTTTCTATACCAATCACCAACAGCAAAATCAAGGTTCTCAAAAGAAATGCTTAAAGCTATAGAAATTTCAAGCGATTTCGCAATCACATTTTACATATGTTTTCCAACAAACATATAAATTCTACAATAAAACAAGCGACAGTTTAATTCTCTGCCGCTTGTAAGTACACTTTATTCTATTTTTCGGGTTACCCCAACTATTGATATTGAGCCAAAATAATTTTAGTTTTTCATATGGTTGAATGTTGGAACAATTTCAGCAATTAGCTTATCTATGCCGTCCTTATCATTTTTGAGGGCTACCTTTTTTAGCTCAATAAGTTTTTCATGAAATTTTTCTGTATCAAGCTCTATTGGCTTGCCAATGAAGATTTTTTTGTTTGCAGTCTTTTTCATACCCTCTTCATTAAGAAGGATTTCTTCATATAGTTTTTCGCCTGGTCGCAGACCAGTAAACTCAATCGGAATATCTTCATATGGCTTAAAGCCCGAGAGGCGAATTAGATTTTCTGCAAGGGTCAAAATCTTAACAGGCTCTCCCATATCAAGTATGAAGATTTCTCCGCCCTTAGCAAGTCCTCCTGCGGTTAAGACAAGAGAAACAGCCTCTGGAATAGTCATAAAGAAACGAATAATATCAGGGTGAGTAACTGTAACAGGACCACCTTCCCGAATTTGTTCCTTGAAAAGTGGAATAACAGAACCATTAGAGCCAAGGACATTACCAAAACGAACAGCAACAAATTTAGTTTCACTTTGCTTATCCATAGTTTGAACTATCATTTCACAGATACGCTTTGTAGCACCCATAATATTTGTAGGGTTTACGGCCTTATCTGTTGAAATCTGAACAAATTTTTTGACATGGTATTTATCCGCAAGCAATACCAGATTTAATGTTCCGAAAACATTATTTTTTACTGCTTCTTCTGGAGTTGTTTCCATAAGAGGAACATGCTTATGTGCTGCAGCATGGAAAATAACATCAATTTTATTTTGACTGAAAAGGTAGTCGAGCTTGCGTTTATCACGAACAGAAGCTATTTGTGTATCAAGATTTAACTTTTCGTGATATTGACGAATAAGTTCTTGCTGAATTTCATAGGCATTATTTTCATAAATATCAAGTATGATGAGCTTTTTAGGAGAAAGCTTTGCTATCTGACGGCAAAGTTCAGAACCGATTGAACCGCCACCGCCTGTTACAAGAACAGTTTGTCCAGTAATATAAGCACCATATTTTTCGGTATCGAAGACAATAGGTTCTCTGCCAAGCAAGTCCTCGACTTCTACCTGTCTGATTTTTGATGTTACTGATGCACCATCTTTGATAAGGCCATATACATTTGGAATAATCTTTACTTCAAGGTGAGTCTTTGCACAAATATCAAGTATGCGTTTCTTATCTGCAAGGTTTATCTGTGAGATTGTGAAAAGGATAACTTCAATATCCTCACGCTCACATATTTCTGGAATATCATATGTTGAACCTTCTATTTTGACACCGCCGATTCTGCGTCCGATTTTTTCTGGGTCGTCATCGACTAAGCATATGGGAACATATTCATTCTCGGGTGATTTGGCAAGTTCACTTAGAACAGTTGCAGCACCTTCACCACCGCCAACAATCATAAGTCTTCGCCGATTTTTATTACTGGTGTTTTTTCGCTCAATGATTTTATTAAGTCGATAAACCAATCTAAATATAAATGTAAGAAAGGTTGAGAGGAGCGACATTATAATGTAGATTCTTGCACCATAATTTAATCGGTTTTCGTCTGTGCCAATTATCATTGTAAATGACATAAAGACAAGGTTAGCTGTTAAGGAGGCTATGCCTGCATAAAAGAAATCCTCTATATCCGCATATCGCCACATCTTATCATAAAGCCTGAAACATAGAAATACAGCTGTAAATATAATATTTATAAAGAGGAGTCCCCACATAAAGGGTTCTTCCCAGCCCTTTAAAATGAAGCTGCTTTTGTTGACTACGAATGATATATAGTAAGAAACATTCCAAAGACAGAAGTCACATAGAAATAGCAAAAGCTTTCTATGTGTTTTGAGCTTTTTATATAGTTTATTCATTTTTTATCCTTACTGCGAAAGAATGAATATCTTTCAACTATTTGGTTTTAATTTATCTTAAAAAGTGTAAACTTGAAATTTTACGCTACTTAATAGAAGTATATAACGAATCTGTGCAAAATTCAATACTTTTACAATAATTATAAGTTAAATCAAGATTTTAATATACTTTATAGAATTAAAATATCCATTATCTATTATATAATTAAAAATGAGAATGGACTGCCATTCACTCATACGATTTTTTGTAAGCTATTTAAAAATTTCACTCAAGCTTTTTTAAGCTATTAATTGATATAAATTTTATGCCTTGAATGATTTTCAGAAATTATTTTGATTTATTGAAAGTTTTGTCTGTTTACTTTTTATGTCGGATATTGTATAATAACATATTAGAATTTTATGAAGTTACATATATATTGTGCCACTGTGTCTTGATTTATTACCTTGGCCTGGAAGGGGAATGAAGCAAAATAATGATGAAAATAGGTTTGGATATAGGTTCTACAACAATTAAATGTGCTGTTCTTGACGATAATAATAAGCTTATATATAAAAGCTATGAGCGACATTATTCTCAGATAACTGAAAAAATTGCAGAAATTCTCGAAAATATCCGCAGAAATGTTAAGGGTGCAGAAAATGCTTATTTCGCAATGTCTGGTTCAGCAGGTATGGGTGTTGCAGAAAGCTGTGGAATAGATTTTGTTCAGGAGGTTTATGCAACTCGTGTTGCAGCGAACACATTTATAGAGAATACTGATGTTATTATTGAGCTTGGTGGCGAGGACGCAAAGATTCTTTTTCTTTCAGGTGGTATGGAAGTTAGAATGAATGGCTCTTGTGCTGGCGGTACAGGTGCTTTTATCGACCAAATGGCAATGCTATTAAATGTTCCTATGGACGAGCTCAATGAGCTTGCAAAGGAATGTGAAAAAACCTATACCATAGCGTCAAGATGTGGCGTTTTTGCTAAGAGTGATATTCAGCCATTACTTAATCAAGGTGCTAAAAAGAGCGATATTGCAAAAAGTATATTTGTGGCAGTTGTTAATCAGACTATTGCAGGTCTTGCACAGGGCAGAGAAATTGCAGGAAAGATTGTATATCTCGGAGGCCCGTTGACATTTTTGCCTGAGCTTAGAAAGAGCTTTGATGAAACTCTGAAAACAACAGGTATCTGTCCAGAAGATTCGCTCTATTATGTTGCTATGGGAGCAGCTTTGTGTGCAGATGAAAGAATAAATTTTGATGAGATTATCGAAAAGGTAAAGCATTATAGAGGAAGCGGAAACTTTGCTTTTAATAAGCCTTTATTTGAGAATGAAAAGGAACTTGAAGAATTTAAGGCAAGACACGCAAAGGCAACTGTCGCAATAGGTGAACTTAAAGGCTACACTGGCAAGGCATATATAGGAATAGACGCCGGTTCTACTACTCTTAAAGCAACTGTTATTTCTGAAGATAAGAAAATTCTTTTCTCGCAATATCAATCTAATAGCGGTAATCCTGTTCCTATTGTTAAGGAAATTCTTGAAAAGATTTACGATATTAACCCAGATATAAATATAGTTTCTTCTGCTGTAACCGGATATGGTGAAGAAATTATCAAAAATGCTTTCGGAATAGATATAGGTGTTGTTGAAACAATAGCCCATCTGACAGCCGCAAAGAACTTTATGCCTGATGTTGAATTTATTATTGACATAGGCGGTCAGGATATTAAATGTTTTAAGATTCATAATGGTGCAATCGACAATATTTTCTTGAATGAGGCTTGCTCATCAGGCTGTGGTTCATTCTTGCAGACCTTTGCAAATGCTCTTGGGTATTCTGTTGAGGAATTTTCTAAGCTTGGACTTCTTGCAAAGCAGCCTGTTGACCTCGGTTCTCGCTGTACTGTCTTTATGAATTCATCAGTTAAACAAGCACAGAAGGACGGTGCAACAATAGAGGATATTTCTGCGGGTTTGTCAATTAGTGTTGTTAAAAATGCACTCTATAAGGTTATAAGAACTTCATCAGCAAGTGAGCTTGGAAAGAAAATTGTTGTTCAGGGCGGAACATTTCTTAATGATGCGGTTCTTAGAGTATTTGAAAAGGAAACAGGCAGAGAGGTTATCCGCCCTTGTATTTCCGGTCTTATGGGTGCTTATGGTGCGGCTCTCTATGCTATGAATAAATGCAAGGGTGAGGGAAAAAGCACTATTATAAAGCGTGAGGCTCTAAATGGCTTCTTCCATAAGATTGTTACCACCAATTGCGGACTTTGTAACAATAACTGCCGTCTTACTGTTAATACTTTTAGCGATGGCAAAAGATATATTGCAGGAAACCGCTGTGAGCGACCTATAACTAAAAAATCCCCTGATAATAGCTTTAACATCTATGAATATAAGAGAAATCTTCTTGATAGCTATAAGCCTGTAAAAGGCTCGAGAGGAAAAATTGGTATCCCTATGGGACTCAATATGTTTGAACTTCTTCCTTTTTGGCATACTTTCTTTACAAAGCTTGGTTTTGAGGTGGTTCGTTCCCCATATTCAACAAGAAAGCTTTATTTGAGTGGTCAGCATACTATTCCAAGTGATACTGTTTGCTTCCCTGCAAAGCTTATGCATGGTCATGTTCAGTGGTTAATTGATAATGGAATAAAGACAATATTCTATCCTTGTATGTCATATAACTTTGATGAGCATATGGGCGACAACCACTATAACTGCCCTGTTGTTGCATATTATCCTGAGGTTATTCATGCAAATGTCCGAGATATAGAAAAGGTGACTTTCTTCTATGAATATTTGGGAATACACAGAAGAAAGGAATTTCCTTATAAGATGCATGAGCATCTCGAAAAGTATTTCGGAAAAATTGATGTTAAGGAGGTTAAGGCGGCGGCGAGAGCGGCTTATGACGAATATGAAAGCTATCTTGCAAAAATTCGTACATATGGCGAGGATATTATAAAAAGGGCAGAGAAAGAAAATAAGCCGATATTTGTCTTGTGTGGCAGACCTTATCACGCTGACCCTGAAATAAATCATGGAATTGACAGAATGATTGCAAGCTTTAATGTTGCGATAATTTCTGAAGATGTAGTAAGTAACAAGGTTGATAAGTTCCCGACAACCGTTCTTAACCAATGGACATATCATTCAAGACTTTATTCTGCGGCAAAGTATGTTTCTACAAAGCCTAATATGAATCTTGTTCAGCTTGTTTCATTTGGCTGCGGTGTTGATGCTATTACAACCGATGAGGTTCGTGGAATATTGGAACAAAAGGGTAAGATTTATACACAGATTAAGATTGACGAAATCACCAATTTGGGTGCAGTTAAAATCCGAATCAGAAGCCTTTTAGCTACGTTAGATGAGAGTTAAAATATTTTTATACAGATAACGGCTTAATGTAAGATTTTGGAGTTAAATCGGAATTTATAGAGAAAATCAAACAGCTAGGAGAGCATTTATTTATGAATAGTTTTACATATGCATTGG
>ERZ1673744.806-NODE-806-length-35866-cov-64.791544_pt1 | contig 35866 bp, 25 predicted proteins | sample MGYA00580207_ERZ1673744 | MGnify/ENA primary metagenome ERZ1673744 (study PRJEB41218, sample SAMN15661751) | gut metagenome | host: Homo sapiens | place: Canada: London | collected 2015-08-20/2019-03-30 | study: EMG produced TPA metagenomics assembly of... | reverse complement strand
TGCTTCAGGTGCAGCAGAATACAGATGATGGTATATCCTTGCTTCAGACAGCTGAGGGCGGTTTGGAGGAGGTACAGAAACTATTAGAGCGCTTACGTGATTTAGCAACGCAGGCTTCTAATGGAACTTATGATTCTGATACCCGTGAGTCAATGCAGGCGGAGGCTGATCAGATAATTGAGCAGATATCTCAGATAAGAGACTCTATCAAATATGATAATCAGAATTTGTACTACAAAGAGAATAATGTAAAAACATCAGTAACTACCCAATCCCGTATTATGAAAGCACAAGTCTTTTCCTTATCAGCCCAATCTGGCACAATAGAGGGTGCAGAAGCCTTTGCAGGAGGTGAGACCAGAACAATTACAATTGATGGGGTTCAATATACAGTAAAAAATAAACTTTCAACAGCCAATGACTTATCATATTCCAAGGATACATCAACGGGAGAACTAACTTTAATAGCTTCTAACTTTGAGATTAGAGGCCAGGAAGATGTTGAGCATAACCTCATTATTTCAGGAAGGAATAATTCTATTTATGGTGGTGGTTTAGCAGATACTATTGAAGAACTAGATTCAAATTGCAGTAATAATAACATCTATGGAGGTGCTGGCAATGATACAATAATTTTACGCGGAGGTTCTCGTGCATATGGTGAAGCCGGTGATGATATATTAACAGGTTATGCGGGCGGCTTATACGGTGGAGAAGGAAATGATATATTGAATGTTTATAATGGTGGAACGAACTCTGGTGGAGAAGGAAATGATGTTTTTAACATTTATCAGAATAATAATACCAACAATGGCGATGACGGCGATGATACATTTAATATTATCGGGTCTCTATCCGGTGTAACAATCAATGGCGGTACAGGTACAAATACTGTAACAGGAGAAGTGGGTTCAAATACCACAATCAATGTAGTTGGAGCAAATTCGGGGGTAGTTTCTCTGGTAAAAGGCGTTGAGCAGAAAGCAACAATTAACGGCATAGATTATACTATGTCTGCAACCCAAAGCTCTGCTGAAGTAATTTATAAATTAGATACTTCCGGCCAAATTACTTTTACATCCAGCTCAGGTGGTGTAATCATTAAAGGTGATGTCAATAAAAAACATAATGTTGTAGTAAGGGGCGTAACTTTTTATGGCGGCAATCAAGGCGATACAATATTGGCTAATGCGAATAACACTATCGTTTATTGTGGAAATGGCAGCAATAAGATAACTATAACACAGGGACTATGCTATGGAGGAGCAGGAAACAATGAAGTTAGCATGAACAATTACACTCGTTATTATGGCGGAAGCGGAGTTAATAATATTACAGTATCAGGAAAATATAATTATATAGAATCTGGTTCCGGAGCAATAAAATTAACTTTGAAAGGCTCAGATAATACAATATATGGCGCAGGTGGCAATAATACCATAGTATCGAATACAGGCTCTAATAATTTTATCAGTGGTTTTGGCGATGCTGATAATGCTCAGGCATTATCTCTTGCAAAAGGTGAAACTAAGAATTTGACTATAAATGGAATAAATTATACGGTAAAAAATACCAATTCTAAAGCTTCTAATGCACTTTTGTACACAGTAAATCCAGTAACCGGTGCAATATCATTTAGCGGCGTTAATGTTAATGTAACGGGGCAAAAAGATGTTTCTCATAATGTAGAACTTTATGGATTAAATTTCAAATTTTATGGTGGTGAAAAAGATGATATTATTACTATGTATGCTGTCAATTCAACCATTTATGGAGAAGGTGGAAATGATAAATTATTAATAAATAACGTAAGCACTGCATATGGTGGCGCCGGTGACGATGAAATTATTATAAATTCGTCTGGTACTGCATATGGTGATGATGGCGACGATATAATTACTGCTAATGCTGGAGGAAGTCTTATAATCAACGGCGGTTTAGGCAACGACACGTACAACATCAACGCCAAAGTAACCAATCTTTCAGACACCGGCGGAGATAACATCTATAATGTCAACGCAAACGACATCAATATTTCCGGCGGTCCCGGCGCCGATACATTCTATTTGAGCGGAAATAACAATACCGTTTTAGGCGCAGGTGGCGACGACTATTTTGTAATCGACGGGAGCAATAACTTTATCGACGGCGGTACGGGAAACAATTACTATATAGATAACGGAACCGGCACCTCATTTTCGAACGTGAACAAAGACCCCAATGCAGGCGGAATATCATTTACCTATCAAGGGGAAGTAAAAACGTTTACATTGAACGGCAAAACATATACTGTAACAAATAATTTTGCCGGCTCTAATATGCTTCAATATTCCTTGAACCCGAATACCGGAGTAATCACCCTCAATGGTTCAAATTTTGGTGTAAATGCAGAATTAAATGAAAGTGCCATCCTCAATATTCGCGGTAATAATAACGTCATCACGGGTTCTGACCTTTCCGATAAAATCACAGTAGAACAGGGCAGCAACAACGTGATTAACGGCGGCAAAGGTAATGATACATTGATAATGAACAGTGAAAACAATTCTCTGAACGGCGGTGAAGGCAATGATAATATAACTCTTAATGCTTCAACCAATCTAGAAGTAACCGGAGGCGCCGGAGCCGACACGATAAATATCAATAGTGATAATAATACCAATATCAGCTCCGGCGCCGGAAATGATGTAATCAAAGTAAACGGCGCTCACAATAATATCAATACAGGCGAAGGCAATAATAGTATTACCGTCAATAAAGACAATAATACAATCAATTCGGGAGATGGAGATAACAAGTATGTAATAACTTCTTCCTCTAACACCGTAACTTCCGGCAAAGGCAATAACTCAATCGGTGTTCAAGGTGATGATAATAACATCACAACTCAAAACGCCAAAGGCGATATCAATATTTATGGCAACAATAATACTGTATCGAATACTCGCGGAGAAAACCATATCACCATAAGCGGCAATAATAATACCTATTCAACTACAACAGGTTCAAAAGAAATAAACATAATAGGTAATACTAACAATATCTTATCCGGCTCAGGTGATGACCAAATAGAAGTCAAAGGTGATAACAACACCATAGAATCAACCTCAGGTAATAATGAAATCAGTATAAAGGGTGACGCAAATACCATACAGGGCGGAGCAGGTCAAGACAATATAAAAATCAACGGTGACAATAATATCGCAAATGGCGGTGCTGAAAGCGACAGCTTTATGGTATCAAACGGCAATAACAATACCATCGATGGCGAGGGTGGTGAACGCAATACTTTAATAGATAACGGCAAGAATACAGTTTATACCAATGCCGTTGATATTACTCCTCGTCCATTTGAGTTGAATATCAAGGTCGATATCGGCTCCGGCTCTGATAAGTATATAAGTACTAGTATCAGCTTTAACCTTTTTGATTTCAGTGTAGATTTTTCCACCGCTGAAGGAGCCTTAGAGAGCCTAGAGTCAATAGATGAAATGTTAAGTAGTGTATCTGATCAATTGTTAAATATCGGTAATACAATCAACCGTTTGGAGAGTGTATCAGAGGCGCAGTCAATAAAGTTAAATAATTTAATATCCTTCCGTTCAACAATGCGAGATGCCGATATAGCAGAGGAGTCCTCAAATTACATCCGTTACCAGATCTTACAACAGGCATCTGCCACTCTTTTAGCTTCTTCTAGAAACCTTAAAGCACAAAATGTAATGGGGTTATTAAATTTTTAATAAAAAGTAAAGGCGCCTATAAATCCTATTGATTTATTGGCGCCTTAAAATTCTTTAGCTATTTTTAGTTGTTGCTTAAAACTAATCTAAAAGTCGCTAAGTTCTTTATTGAAAGCATTTTATGCTTGTTAGCCTGTTTTTCAGAAATTGCAAAAATTCTGCAAATTCTTTGAATTTCTTCTATATCAGCTCTAGTTTCCAGTTTGTAAACATTATTTATAGGGTCTGCAATAACTGACATTGTAGCATTTAATTCTTGTTCGTTCATTATCAATTCCTTATCAATATGTTTATGTATATATAAAGTATTTCATTTTTTGAAAATTGCGTTTTTTAGGTGATATGTTAAGAAATATTACAGAATTTAATATATAAATAAGACTGAAAGTCAGGTTATTATTGCTAAATATTATTTTTTATTGTATGGTAATTTTGTGGTAAAAAATGCATTAGATTTTGGTGTTATATTGGAGAAATGCGGAGTAGGAAAAGAAACTTCGCAAGTTGTAATCAAGAAACTATCAGAGCTTGACACTGATTTGTCCGCTTCTGAGATTATTGAATTGTATGAGTATATACTTGGCTGTGTTAAAGATTCAGAAGTTCTGAGCGGAGTTATAAAGCTTGCTGATGCTTACCGTGATAAAAAGATTTTGTCAAAACTGCTTGATATTTTACTTCTAAAAACAGTAGATAATACTGATGCTGATAACCTGATAAATACACGTGTTCTTTGTGCAAAGGCAATTGCAAACTATAAGGATACTTCAACAGTTGGTGCTTTATTGTATTGTTTAAATAATAAGGGAGAGAATTATAAAATTAGGCTCGCCTGTGCGGATGCTCTCGGCAGGATTGGTGATAAGTATGCTGTAGAGTCATTAATTGATGTTGTAAAAGACGAGGAAGAAAAATCCGTTTATGTAAAAGAATCTGCTACTTTTGCTCTCGGGATGTTAGGTGATGTTAGCGCAATTGACCCGCTTGTTTCAATTATGGAAGCAAAGCAAGGACTTTTAGGAAAATTTTCTTTTCTAAAAGAACGTATTGTGGAAGCGCTTGGAAAATTAAACATAAATAATTCTAAGGTCTTAAAAGTGCTAAAAAATGCATTATATGATTCATCTCCTATGGTAAGGATTAATGCTATTGAGGCTCTGATGAACAGTGATTATGAAGAGGCCCCAGAGTTAATAAGAACGGCTTTAAAAGACGAAGATGATGAAGTTAAGCGCAATGCACTGATAGCTTTATATAACATTATAGGTCGAGATATTCTAGATGAAGTTATTTCACTGCCAGGATATAATGAATTTCTAAAAACAGAGGCCAGAAATATTATTGAAGAATATGAAGAGGTGGATGAATGAAAAAGGCTGTGATTTTACTCTCAGGAGGCCTTGATTCTCTTGTTGCCCTAGGCTTTCCTCAAAGTGAATATCGTATAGAGCTGGCATTAACTTTTGACTACGGACAAAAATCTGTACGAAATGAAATCGATGCCTCGCAAAAAATATGTAAATATTATAATGTGGAGCATAAAGTTATAAAGCTTGAATGGCTTAAAGAGATTACTAAAACAGCTCTGGTTTCTGCTGAAGAGATACCTGTTGCAAATTTGGGCACGAAAGAAAGTGCTGCTGCTGTTTGGATACCAAATAGAAACGGATTATTCTTGAATATAGCTGCATCTTTTGCTGATTCCTTCGGGTTTGATTATATATTATACGGAGCTAATAAGGATGAAGGAACCACTTTTATAGACAATACAGAAGAATTTAGAAGCGAAATTTCAAAAGTTTTCAAAACTTCAACTTTAAAAAAGCCCTGTGTACTGGCACCCTTGATTAATTATACCAAGAATGATATAGTTAGAATTGCCATAGAAAATGCTATGCCGCTTGAACTTGTTCGGAGTTGTTATGGCGGTGGGGAGAAACATTGCGGTATGTGTGAATCCTGCAGGCATTTAAAACAGGCTTTGATTGCAAATCATGGGGAAAAATATATAGAGATATTATTTGGTAATTATGAAAACTAAATTAATAGAAGAAGAGATAAAATACATAGGTTCACAGCTTGCACCTCACTGGATATATAAAAATTTCGGTATTCAAGGCGATGCAATAGTTGCTTTTAAAGGTGAATGCGAAGTAAAGCTTACTGAGATGGTTGATATTGAGGATGTTATAAATAACGAACCCATTTACAGTAAGTATATGCTTAGTTTTATAACAGAGCAATTTGGGGTTAATCTGGTAGAAGGTGTGTTTAGACAAAGATTGCTAATTTGTATTATTAAGGAATTGTTAGAAGAAAATAGTATTTTTGTTGTACGTAACGGCGACGATTTGATGATTGATGGACGTAAATTATCTGTTTCAATTGCAACAAAATCCATTACATCTGTTTTAATTCACACCGGTTTGAATATCGTTTCAGAGGGTGCACCGGTTAAAGCATCAGGGCTTACAAGTGAGCTGGGTATACAAAATATTGATGCTTTTGCTCTGGAAGTTATGAAAAGATATTCTGAAGAAATAGATGATATAAAAATGGCAAGTACAAAAGTTCGTGGAGTATAAAATGGGAAACCAATTTGGCTACAAAAAATATATGAAAAAAGAGGCACAAAAAGATCATTCTTTGGTTAAAATTTTTCTGATTTCATTTTTTGGAATGCTTTTAGTATTTACTTTTGTGATAAAATCTTTTTCACCTTCTGTAGATACATCAATTGGTGATTATCAGCAAGAAGCAGAAGTTGATACGCAGGAAGAACCTAAGAAAATTGTAGATGATAGATTATCTATGATACAAAGTGAAGATCAAGGGCGAAGTTTTTCAGAGTTAATGGCAAAGCCGGATGACACAGCAGAAGTAAAAGAAACTGTGCAGGTTAATACAGCAACTCCTGAACCGGTGCAGACCGTAAATGAAACTACTGTGACTCCGCCAACACCTCAAGCTGAACCAGTATATAAGGTTTTTGTAGGTACTTACACTTCAGCTGAACAAGCAAAAGTTGCGAAAGATATAATTCAAGAATCTGGAAACGGATTAAACCCTATAGTCAAATGTATTGGTTCTAACAACTACACTTTGCAGGTAGGTATATTTAAAAATAAACAAAGTGCAGAATCTTTACTTTATACTGTACAACAAAACCATCTCCCTGGAAGGATTGTACAAGATTATTAAGGTTTGAAAATAAATCTTTACATCGCGAAATATTTTGATTATTTTTTGAGATTTTGTGATACATTATAATTATGGAAATCCGTTATGGGGAATTAAGTTAGACTATCATAGGTTAGTATAGGAGATATTTGATGCCTAATTATTTGACGAAGGAAGAGATAAGACAGTGGAGAAGTTCTCTGGAAAAAATTACGTTGGAAGAATTTGCAGCCAGATTAGGAAAGGAAGTGGAAGAAAGTAAACCTACTAATGATGTTGTAGATATTGTAATGTCAAGAGGCACTTCTTCAAATACAAATATAAGTGTAAATGATGGTTTTTCAAAAATAGCAGAGCGCGCTTTTGAGAGAGAACGCCAGATTTCTCATACACCTTTTTCTATTAATAGAAAAGAACTTTTGTCAAAGTCAAAAAATCAAGCAGCTCCTAAAAAGAGTGCTAAAGAAGATTTGGTAGTTGAAAAAACTGAACCTGCGTTAATAGAAAAATCAAATTCTGTTCTTGAAAAAGTAGAAGAATTCTCTGCAAAGAAAGATGTCCAAATTACATTGAAAAGAGCCCTTACAGACAGAGAACAACTTGTATTTGATTACCTGCTTAATAATGTTGGTAAAACTGTTTTTGCTAAAGATTTGGCTAAACTTCTAGACTTACCAAGAGATTATGTTTATAAATATATTAAAAATCTGAGAGCTAAAATTGAAGGTGATAAGCTCAAAAATGTGCCGTCTGGCGGATTTGTTTTAACTGAGTAATAGATGAAAGTAGTAAATTTACTTGAATTTCTAAATAAAGCAAAAGATTTATACACTTTGAATTATGCAATGTGTGATAATGAGCTTGTCAACTTTCTTGACTTGATGGTTGAGGATGAACAATTTACCCAGAAAATTGATTTAGGGATAATGTTTGTAAATCAAAAATCACTGGATCAATTCGTAATTGTAGACGGCCTAAATCGTATTTTGTCACTTTCATTACTTCTTCATGCAGTATGTGAATGTTATAAAAAGACAACAGCTCAGAATGATAAAGCAATAAAAACAATTAGAAAAAAGTACTTACTTGGTAAAAACACCTCTAAATTACGACTAAACGAAAAAGATGCCATTATTTATAATAAAATAATTAATGGAGAAAGGCTTTCCGGGCATGAGAAAAAGTCGAAAATCTTTATCTTGCTGCATAATTTTTGGTCACAAATAAAGGAAGAAAATCTTCAAGCTGCAAGTATTTTTTCTATGTTAAAGAAAATATTTGTTACAGTCGTGGAAACTGAAGGTGTTTCAAAAAGAAATATATATTATAAATTAAATAACAATAGAAATCTTGATCAAATTGCCTTAATAGAAGATTACCTGAAAGAAAATGGCGTAGAAAAAGATTGGTACGCAATTAGAGATAAATATTTTCCAGAGAAAAGAGATATAACTCTATTTTTGAAAGATTTTTTTGTGACGAAATTTAATTATAAAAAATTTGATCCAGAAAGGCTTTATGAGAGCTTTGTTAACTATTTTGAAACTATGATGCAATATATGCCGGAAGATGTGATAATGAAGCGAATGAAGCATACAGCTGCGTTATACTGCAATATATTACATGTAAATTTCCATAATGAAGAAATAAAGAAAGCTTTTATTAAAATAAAAAAAGCTGCCGGTGAAGATACTTATGCTTATATTTTAGAAGTGTATGAAGATTTTGCAGATAATAATATATCAGAGAACACATTTATTGAAATTTTAAATACAATTGCAGATTACCTTAAAAATCGTAAAGATAAAGAAAATAACATTGCTTTTAATGAATTAATCCAATATTTAAATGCTTTTATAACCTGTAAATAACAATATTGGAAAATATATTAATAATATTTTTTATGCTCGTTTTATACTATAAATAGGAATTAAGATAGTTAAAATTTTATAGTATGGAGGATTTATTTATGGGTACAAGCCATTTAAATAGATTGGTGGGTTGCTATGAGCAAATATTTAATGAGTTATATATGGCAGATACAATTGTCAATATAACCAGAAATTCTTGCTTGGACAGAGAGTTTAGCGGACAGTATTACGGAATTCCAGCAGAGTCTTCAGCACAATTAAGTGCTGAAAGAAATAACTATATAAATATGTTAACCATATTGTCAGAAAAAATTTCTAATATAATGGAACTTAATATTGCTATGGAAAATGAAATTTTATTACAGGAGAACTCCAACAATGGCTGCTGACAGATAACAGCTTAACGTGCCGCATATAAGTGCTCTTAAGCCAAGTCTTGCAAGATTTTTTTTCTGGTTGGGTGCTAATTCACCTATACCACCGATTTGAATTGCAATCGAACCAAAATTTCCAAAACTGCACAGTGCAAAACTCGCCAGCATAAAGCTTTTAGGAGCAATTGATGTTGCTATGTGTGACAGGTTTACATATGCAACCATTTCATTAAGAACAAGCTTGGTTCCCATAAGAGCTCCTACAACAGAGGCATCTTTGAGAGGCACTCCAATAATAATAGCAAATATTGCAAATAATTTTCCAAGAATCAGTTTTAATGACAAATGGCTCAAGAATGTTAAGTGTGAACAGCCCGGACAGAATTTGTATAAGAACATTCCACTAAGACCTAAAATCCAATCAATGAAAGCAACAAGTGCAACTAATGCGAGAATCATCGCAGTAACATTTATGGCAACTTTCATACCTTCGGAAGCTCCATTTGAGATTGCCTCAAACACATTTGCAAAAGTTCTTCTTTTCGAAATTCGGATATTATCGCGTGTTTCAGGCTCTCCTGTTTCAGGATACATAATTTTAGCAAGAATCATAGCGCCGGGAGCAGCCATTATTGAGGATGCTAATATATAATGTGCCGGAATTCCCATACCAATGTATATAGGCATTATTGCACCTGATATACAGGCCATGCTGCCTGCCATTGAAGCAAGAAGTTCCGAACGCGTCAGCTTTTCCAGATAAGGTTTAATCATAATCTGTGCAAGTATTTGCCCGACAAATGAGCTTGCAACGTTTGAAAGAGCTTCTGCACCGGATACATGCATAAGTTTATTCATTGCTTTTCCAAGTGCTGCAACAACACGCTGCATAATACCATAGTAATAAAGAATGTTTACCAGCACCATCATGAAAATATTGGTACAGATTAATTGAACAGCAAATATACTGCTGCTTTTTCCAAAAAGTTCTGTTAGTTTTGCATTTTCTAGCAGCGGACCAAACACGAAAAGACCGCCTTCTGTAGCAAAATCCAGAATCTTCTGGATAAACATACCTATCATCAGGAATATTTTTTCACCTATAGGAACTTTAAATATAAATACAGCAAGCAGAATTTGTAATATAAATCCAGTTACAACAGTTTTGTAATTTATAGCCTTTCGGTTATTTGACATACCAAATACTATTAAAAATATTACAACTATTCCTATAAGCCCAACAAATCTTTCCATCAATACTCCTAATAATTATGTGAATATTTTTATTATATCAAAAAAGAAGCTGTCTGGATTAGACAGCTTCAATATAATTTACAATCTCTTCCTCAGTATTCATTTCCGTTGTACATACCAGTACTCTTGTGGCATCAATCTTAATCCCGCCAAGAATGTTAGAAGCTTTTAGTTTTTCCAAAAATTTATCAGAGTCTTCAACTTCAATTACAAATTCATTAAAAAAGTTTTCATTTAAAGTTTTTATTCCTTTGCCTCTCAGCATTTTAGAAAGAGCATGCGCTAGATTCGCAGAAATTACTCCCGTTTCTCTGAAGCCTTTTTCACCTAAAAGACTCAAGTATAGAGTTGTCGAAAGAGCAATTAGAGATTGGTTTGAACAAATATTACTGGTCGCCTTTTCTCTTTTAATATGCTGTTCTCTTGTTTGGATTGTAAGTGTGAAAGCCTGCTCTCCATCAGCATCAACTGTTCTGCCAACGAGTCTGCCGGGCATTTGCCGCATAAAACATTCTTTACACGCCATGTATCCAGCATGAGGACCGCCAAAGCTCATACCAATACCAAGCGGTTGAATATCCCCAACCACAATATCTGCTTCTGTTGGCGGAGCAATTATTGACAGGGCTGAAATATTAGCGCATACAATTAAAGTTGTGCCAACTTTATTGATTTCTGTAATTTCTCCATAGTAATCTGGGTATTGAACCAGAACGCAGCAATATTCACTAACATCGTCAGGAATTTCATCAAACCATTCGAGTTCAATATTTTGTGCCCAGCAATATGTTTTTACAACTTCTTTGTACTGCGGGTTAAGTCTATTAGAAATAAGCGCTTTGTTCTTTTTCCCTCTGGCGATTCTGTGAGCCATAAGAACTGCTTCTGCACAAGCAGAACCGCCGTCATACAAAGAAGCATTTGCAATATCCATACCGGTTATTTTTGAAATCATTGTCTGGTATTCATAGATTATTTGTAATGTTCCTTGAGAAATCTCTGGCTGATAAGGCGTATATGCTGTTAAAAATTCAAATCTTTGAGCAATATAACTAATACAAGCTGGTATAAATTTGTTATAAATTCCTCCGCCTGTAAATATTGAATACTCCGTTTTATTTTTTCTTGCAAGAGCTTTTACCTTTCGTTGTGCTTCCATTTCGCTCAAAGGATTGCCCATCGCAAAATCTTTAAATTTAACAGGTATTTGTTTAAATAAATCTTCGATTGATGCACATGAAATTTCACGAAGCATTTCTTCTCTGATTTCATCTGTATGCGCTAAAAAGTTTTTCATTATTCTATTTCTTCTTTATAATCTGAGTAATCTAACAAATCTGCAAATTCTACCTGATCTGCAGAAGATTCAATCTTAACAAACCACTTGTCTTCAAAAGTTTCATCGTTAAGTAACTCTGGACTATTAACGATTTGTTCATTAATTTCTACAACTTTACCGGATATTGGCATATAGATTTCAGATGCAGCTTTTACAGATTCAATTGTTGCAAATGCTTCATTTTTAGCAAATTCACTTCCAACTTCAGGAAGTTCAACAAAAACTATATCGCCAAGTTGTTCGATAGCATAATCTGTAATACCTATTTCGTACTTTCCATCCTGCTCAAGTACGTACTCATGGGTTTTTGTACATAACATACTTTCGTTCATTGATTTTCTCCTATAAGCTATTATATTATCCTTTATTATTCTTTTTTACAAAAGGTCTTTTTACTATTTCTGCATTGTGTAATTTATCTCTTATCATTATTTGAATTGTAGAGCCTACAGTCAAATTGTCAAGATTTTTTATATAAGCAAGAGCAATATTGTCACCTCTGACAGGTGAAATCCCGCCGCTTGTAATCTCACCAATTTTTTCATTATTATAATATACTTCATAACCATGTCTGGCAATATTTTTATCGAGCATTTTGAGGCCGATAAGTTTTTTATTTATGCCCTCCTTAAGCTGGTTCATTATAACTTTTTTTCCGTTGTAGTCAGCTGTTTTATCTTTTGCAACAGACCATGCCAATCCGGCTTCTATTGGTGTTGTATCTTCGCTCAAATCATTACCATATAAGTGCAATGCAGCTTCTAATCTTAAAGTATCGCGAGCGCCAAGACCGATTGGCTTTATTCCGTATTCTTTGCCTGCTTCTAGCAGTTTATCCCAGAGGTATTCTGAGAATTCGTTTTTAACAAGAATTTCAACTCCGTCTTCACCAGTATATCCTGTTCTTGATATCCATAAATTAATATTAAAGATTTCACCGCGTTTAATTGCAAAAAATGAAGGCAGTTCATCAACTCCAAGACTTTTTATTAATTCACAGGCTTTCGGGCCTTGAACAGCCAGCAGTGAGTAATTATGCGACTCATTAATGATTTCAACATTAAACCCTGTTTTATTTCTTACCATCCAGTTCAAGTCTTCATCAATTCGGGATGCATTTGCAATAATAAGATATTTGTTATCTTCAAGTTTATATATTATCAAATCATCAATTATCCCGCCCTGCTTATTTGTAAGCTGGCAATATGCAGCTTTCAGGTCAACAAGTTTTGTAATATCCTGAGGGACTAATTTGTTTAAATATGGTAAAGCATCTTCACCATAAACAATCATTTCTCCCATGTGTGAAACATCAAACAGACCGACATTTTCTCTCACAGTCTTATGTTCTTCTATGATTGAAGAATACTGGACAGGCATATGCCAGCCTGCAAAATCTACCATTCTTGCTCCCAGAGCTACATGCTTATCATGCAAAAAAGTTTGTTTTGTCATTAATTTTTACCCCTATTTAATTGTCTTTATAAATACGGGTTATGTCAAGAAATATTTTAGCTTAGAGATTGAATTTTTTTGTATAAATCAATAACTTCTTTTGACATGTTTTTCGGCACAACAATTTTAATTTTTGCATTTAAATCGCCGTATCCAGAGGTTTTTGGCAAGCCCATCTGCTTCAATCTTAAGGATTGTCCGCTTGAAACTCCTGCTGGAATTTTGATATTAATTTTGCCATGTAACGTTTCAATTTCTTTTGAGCAGCCTAATACAGCTTCTGGAGGCGTTATATCAACTTCTTTAATCAAATTATCTCCATCAAATTCATATTCGCTGTCTTTAAAATGCACTACAAGGTATAAGTCGCCTTTATTACCGTATGCGTCTGTTTTTCCTTCTCCTTTAAGACGAACTTTCTTTCCCTCGCTTACACCTTTAGGCAGTTTTACTTTTACGCTTCTTGAGTGTGAAACGATTCCCGTACCACCGCAATTTGCACAGTATGTACCTCCATGACACTGAGTACATTTTTCCATTTCATTAAAAGTTACAGAAATAGGTTTACCGTCAAATATTTCTTTTGCTGTAACATTTAAATTTTTAGTGATGTCTAAATCTTCAGTTTTAGGCTGTGTAGTTCTTCTTTGTTGTCTGGATGAATTTCCAGCTGTCTGTCTGAAATCAAAGCCGCCAAAATTTTGACCGGCCGACTGCTGCGCTCCCATACCGCCCATCATGTCGCCAAACAGCGAGCTAAAGAAGTCAGAAAAACCGCTTCCGCCAAAGTCAAAGCTTTGTGCACCTCCCTGATTAAAATTAAAACTAAAATTTTCAAATCCAGGAGGCGGTGTATAGTCTGCACCGCCCTGCCAGTTAGAGCCCAGGCTGTCATAACGCTGTCTTTTGGCTTTATCCGATAAAACTTCATAAGCTTCATTAATATCTTTAAATTTTTCTTCTGCTTCTTTTGTTTTATTTACATCCGGATGGTATTTCCTTGCAAGCTTACGATATGCTGATTTAATTGTAGCAGCATCTGCATCTCTAGCAACACCTAATATTTCATAATAGTCTTTATATTTCATTTTTAGCCCTTCAAATATCTTTACAATTTTATAATAATACAAAAAATTACAAAACTTAATAAAGTTAATCTTTTTTTAATAGTATTTGTGATAAAATACAGTCAAAGGATTATGAAAAGATGGACATAAAAAAAATATTATTCAGAACTAATTCTATAGATGTTGAAAAAGCCCTGCCAGATGCGCTTGTACTATGTGGCAAGGATGGAAAAATCCAGTGGGTAAATGATGCGGCTGCTGAAATTTTTGAAACTTCAAAGATGCATCTTTTAACATCTAATATTGCTGATTTTATAGAAAATCCGATGAATTTGATTTACAATTCAATTGCAATGCACAGACCGATTATAACTAAATTTACAGGTAAAGAAGCATACTTTGATATGACTGTAAAAGAAATTGATGAAGGGTTTGTTCTGGATTTTAGAGATGCCGTACCTCCTGCTCCTCCGGTTCAAACAGAAGATGTGGATACAGTAAATAGGGAAAAGAATAATTTTTTGATAAAACTGGCTAATGACTTTAAAGCTCCAATACAGTCTATTGTAGGTTTCTCTCAGGCTATGGCAGATGGGCTCGGCGGCGAGATGAGTGAACAGCAGGAAAAGTATATAAGAATAATTAACAAAAACTCTACAGATTTAATGTATTTTGTAGGGAAACTTCTTGAACTATCCCAAACAGAGTCCTGTCTTAGCAAAGCTGAGAATAAAACTTTTGATGTTTCAAGTCTTGTGAGCTCTGTTGTTCGCTTTAATGAACAGCTTTTTAAGGGGAAAGATGTTAAAATTTCTATAAGTCAGGATGAAAATTTTAAAAAAACAATATCTTCGGATGAAAATATTCTTAAGAATATTTTACAGGATTTGCTTGAAGTAATCTTGAAGGCAGTTGATATGGGAGATATTGATATACATCTTTCAAATCCTGATGAAGAGTTTATTGCATCAAAAAATCTTGCTCCAGCTCAATACACTCTTATATCACTTTCTAGTACTTCATTACTACTATCTGAAAATGATTTGGAGTGTATGTTTGATCCTTACAAAATTGTAGATTCAAACAATAGAAAGAATGTATTGAGAGCAATTGTCCTTGCAAGTGTTAAAAATTTGGTTCAGTCATTAAACGGAAACGTATGGGTAGAGTCTAAAATACTTAAAAATACAAGTTTTAATGTGCTAATTCCGAGTTAATACAAATAGGATGAGTTATGAGCAGCGTAATATTGAGAAACCTCGTAAAAAGCTACGATGGGAATAAAAATGTAATTGATAATATAAATCTGGAGATAAAGGACAAAGAGTTTATTGTTCTTGTTGGTTCATCCGGGTGCGGAAAATCCACTATACTGAGGTTAATTTCCGGACTTGAAGATATTTCTTCTGGCGAAATAATGATTGATGGAAAAGTTGTCAATAATGTTCATCCAAAAGATAGAGATATCGCTTTTGTTTTCCAGAGTTATGCTTTGTATCCGCACATGAGCGTTTATGACAATATAGCTTTCGGGTTAAAAATGAGGAAGTATAGTAAAGCAGTTATTGATGAAAAAGTTCATGAGGTTGCCAAGGCTCTTGACCTTGCGGATTTGTTGAATAGAAAGCCAAGACAGCTCTCTGGCGGGCAAAGACAAAGAGTTGCTCTAGGCCGAGCAATTGTAAGAAATCCTAAGGTTTTTCTTATGGATGAACCGCTCTCAAATCTTGATGCAAATTTAAGAGTTCAGATGCGTTCAGAAATTAAGCGTCTGCATCAAAAATTGCAGACAACATTTATATATGTTACACATGACCAGACCGAGGCACTTACTATGGGGGATAGAATTGTTGTACTTGATAAAGGCAAGATACAGCAGGCTGATTCTCCGGAGGTTATATATAATAATCCTAAAAATAAGTTTGTTGCAGGTTTTATCGGGCAAATGAATTTTATTGATGTAAATGTAATAAATGGTAAGTTTGAGATAAACGGCCACCAATTTGAAACAAATAAACAAATCAATGGAGAGGTTATTGCTGCAATTCGTGCAGAAAAAATGATTTGCGGGGATACTGTTCTTGCGGTAAAACCAGATATCGTAGAAATGACAGGCGGCGAAAGAATTATATATTTTAATTTGAACGGGAATAAATGTTCTGCCAGATTACCCCTGGATTATCCTATCGGCGGGCAAGTAGAGTTGAGAATATCTGAAAAAGACATGTATTTCTTTGATAAGGGAAGCGGAGAAATTATTTAGTATGAAAAAGTATAGAAATTTTATAATAATATTTTTTGTTGTATTGGCATTCTGTATTTCAATATGTTTCGTACCAATTGATGCAACAAGATTTATACCTGCAATTGAGGCACAGGTAACAAAAGATTTGGGTGTAAAAATACATATAGAAAGGCTAATACTTAGATTTGGTCCATCACTTAAGGTTAAGGCTCCTGTAATGCATATCATGTATGAGGATGGACAAAAATTTGGTCAATTTGATAATGTGAAGTTTTTCATACCTTGGGCGTCACTATTCAAAGATGATGTGATTGTAAAAAGATTATATGCTGATAAGTTCATTGTAAAAGTTAGTTCTAATGATAAATACTTAAATAAGCTTCTGGAAAAAATGAACTCTAAAGACTTTAATGAAATTCCAGATATGACTTTGAAAAACTATAGTATTTCTTACCTTGATGCCCCTAAAGATAAAAAATACAGAATAGCAGGAAATTGGTTAGAAATAGCAAAGGTCATTAATTTCGAGAACCTTAGATTAAAATCTACGGGAGAATTCTCTATCAATGATAAAAAGTTTTTATCTTATGATTTATCAATTCTTCCTAATATAAAAATGCCTGAAAAGACTCCGGATATTGATATTGAAGCCTTTCTTGAACAGATGGAAACTTTAGATTTCCATTCTGATATAATTGCGGATTTAAAACTGTATAATAATTTGAATGGGGACTTACAGATATCAGGGCTTATTAATATTGATAATATATCTGTTCTTGACCCTGATAAAAGAACACCAAAAAGCTTTATATATTTAACTTTTTTAGGCGATAAAGTAGGGGTGCTCTCAAATATATATGCTTCAAATGACAAAAAAGTTTATATAGACGGGGTAATAAATAATTCTAAAAAACGCAGTTTGGATTTGAAAGTTAAGACAGATGAAATAAAGCTGCATGACTTATATCAAAAAATTAAATTGCTTGCAGATTTCTCAAGATACAAGGCCATTGATTCTATTAACGGCCAGCTAAAAGCTGATTTTACAATAAAAGGCGATTTGAATAAGCTTAAATCAGCAGGTTTTCTTAAGATTTCAAATGCTTCAATAAAAGCAAATGGTATTGATATTAATAATATAAGTTCAAATATTGATTTTTCAAATAATGTAATAAATATTACAGATGCAGTAGGGTATGTTAATAATGCCCCTATTATGGTAAAAGGAAAGATTGATAAAAATATTGATATTGAAGTTCTGATGCACAAAGTAGAACTGAAACATCTGTGTCCTGCGAGCTTCGGGATAAAAAGCGGTATAGCATCGCTTGTTGCTAATATTGGTGGTACATTAGAAAATGTTACACATAAAGAAAATTTACAGATTGAAAACTTTAAATGCATAAATAATGACAATAAGCTTGCTTTTTCATCATTGAAAATAGATACTAACAAAGATAATATAGCATATATTAATAATATTGCTATAAATACTGATAAAACAGAGCTCATAAAATTACCTCTCTTAAAGCTTTATATTGAGAGAGATACTATAAAAGTTCCGGAAACAAATGTATTTTTACCAAATTCTAAGCTTAGCGCGAAAGCAGAAATTACAAATTACAATACAAAAGATTTGACATTTAATGTAGGGCTTAACGGGTTTGTCAACTCGAGGGATATAAAAGCTGTAAAAACAAATTATGCTGTATATCCTATTAAGTTATCTGTTTATGGCAATTCTAGTATTCAAAATATAATTGCACAGGTTGTAATGGAGAAAGCTCTAATACTTGACGAGCCTTCATTGGTTAACTTTGTGTCTAAAATTGAAAATAAAAATCTGAAAATAGAAGATTTAAGTGTTTCTCCATTTTCAGGCAAGCTTTCCAATGATTTTAAGCTTAATGTAAAAGGTCAGAAAAAGTTAATAATTACGGGAAATGTAGATAATCTTGCTTCTGAACCAGCATTTAAAAATTTACGAGTTTTTATACCTCAACAGCTTAATATTACATATTTTGATACAATTGCACAGTTAAAAGGGGATATTTTCATAAACGGAAAGATTAAGAAACCTGATATTGTAGGTCAAATAACAGCTCAAAATGTAATTAATCAGTTCTTACAGCTTGCAATAAATAATCTTACAGTCGATTTTAATAAGACGGTTGCTGTACTAAATGCACCTCAGGTGAAGATTGCAGATTCAGTCATGGGAATAAATTCAACAATATCGACTGATATTTCGAAAGAATTGCTTGTAAAAAATGTGAGTGTAAAGTCAAAATACGTAAATACTGATACTTTCCTTATGTATAAAGACAGTCCTGCATTTAAGCAAGTACCTTTAAACATAAATGAAGGTAAGTTCTACTCAGAAAAGCTTCTCGCTAACATTTACAACTCTCCTCTTTATTTATCAGCTTTATCAACTGATTTTAGCTTAAGAAATAATAACCTGATGATGAAGAATATCTCTTCTGAACTGTTTAACGGCAAGTTAGCCGGTTCTATGGAGTTTAATCTCAAAGATGAACATTTTAGTTCGAATATACAGGCAAGAGGTGTTAGTGCTGCGCCAATTTTTGATATAGTATCTACACGTAAAGATTCTGTAAGCGGGGTTATGGATTTTGATACTTCTATGAGCGGTAATTTAAGTTCTAAGCAATCTCTGAATGGTAATATAAAATTTATAGTGCATAATGGGCGAATGGGAACGCTCGGCAAACTTGAACATTTGTTGTATGCACAAAACGTAATTGCTGATAACATGCTGCGCACTTCACTCAGTGTTGTGACTAAAGCAATAACCTTGAAGGATACAGGACTCTTTAAATATTTAAGAGGCGATGTCGAGTTAAAAGACGGCATAGCTCAGGTAAAATTCCTGCAGTCACAAGGACCTCTTATGGCATTGTTTATAAAGGGAACGTATAACCCTGATACAGATTATGCAAAATTGGTTGTATTAGGACGTTTATCTGATGAAGTTATTTCCGGCTTAGGTGCGTTTGGGGACTTTTCATTTAATAAGCTTATGGTAATGCTGACCGGTGAAGATAATAAATATAATATTTTGCCGGAAGACTTTGAAAAACTTCCTCAGCTGACTATGAAAAATACTAAAGAGTTTAGAAGTGTAATTAATGGTATAGTAGATAAACCAAGTTCAGTACTTTTGTTTAACTGGATTTCCTATACTCAAAAATCATACAGACAAAAGGATGTGCCTATGACAAATATCAAGGTGCCGGAGTTTGTAGATACACTTCCTTATTAATAAATTAGTTCATTTATATGATTAGCTGAAAACGTATTTTTAGTTTATAATATTATACATGGATTTATTGAAGGCAGGGCAAAAATTAAGTATTTTGTTTCAAAAAGAAGATAGCTTAGTAGAAATTGCTTGTGTAATTTCAGCATTGCTTGAAGATAGAATTGTAATTGATTTACCACAGTACTTCATGAGATATATAGAATACCTCGATGTAGGCTGCAGTTTGACTATTAAAGCTTTTTCTAAAATAGGTACTGTAGATTTTAATACTATCGTTATTACTTCTCCTCTTGAGGATGAATTTTCGGTTGAGCTTGACTACAATGCAATGAAATTAACGCCAAATGATGAAATTCCTGTTGTCGATGCTGTCGAAACTCTTAATATTACAATGGGGGAAAAGTTTTTCAAAGTTAGTACTTTTGAAATTGCGACAGAATATCTTAAGTTTTATTGTGATTATGAGTTTAAGCTTGATGATACTTTTGACTGTGAGTTAATATTACCTAAAAAGTGTGGTATAATTAGATTTAAGGGCACAGTAACTTATATTGATCCGGTTTATGATAATGAATACCAGATATCATACTCAAATATGTTAGATGAAGACAGGCAGACACTATTATATTATATGTACTTATACAGCAACAGCTCTGATTAGGAAAGATTATGAAAAAATTAGCAGACGATAGAGATAACATAATTAATAAAAAAGAAAACAAAAATAAAATGTTTGACCAGATAGAAAGATGCCGTTTGGATTTACAGAAAGACCCTACCAATCCTGCATTGCATGTTAGGCTTGGTGATTTATATATGAAGTGGCATCTGGATATTTATAATGCCTGTCAGTATATAGATGAGGCTATTACTGAATACCAGCTTGCTATGGAATCGTTAATTGATTCTTGTGAAATTTATTATAAAATAGGAGTCGCTTTCTATCATAAAGGAGATTTGGATAAGGCTATAAACTACTTTACTATGGCTTTAGAAAAGAAAAATAACTATTATGAAGCATATTATATGCTTGCAGAAACTTTTGTTAAAAAGGCTCATTTTACTGATGCTATAGATGCAGCACAGGCTGCTATTATTTCTTCTAGATTAAAATCTTCAAGTGCACATTATTTGTTGTGTAAACTTTATGAAGCATCAGCGTTTAAAAATACAAAAACTAAGCTTAAAGCTTTTTATGAAAAGATGATGGCAGCACTGCTTATTCCTTTTGATAAAACTGCACAGCAAAATATTATAAGAAACCTGTCTTATATGCGTTTCCTTCCTCTATTTTTAAAAGGTTTTTATGCTATTCAGGTGAAAGATTTTTCAAAAGCAATACAGCTTTATAAAGATGCAATAGAGCGAGCTCCAGGTTTTGCACCTTTGTATTGTGTACTTGGCGATATATACCTGTCTACTGGGTATTTTGAAGATGCTATTACAGAATATAAAATGGCAATATGGCTTGATTCATTTAATATTGCAGCCTATAGACACTTGTGCAGGGCTTATGAAGAACAGGGAGATTACAATCAGGCTATAGATGTTTATATTAAATTAATCGCAATGGCGCCTAATATGCCTGATTTATATTCTAATTTAGCAAATATTTATTATATTAAAGGTGAATTTGATTTAGCCATATCAAATTACCAGACTGCAATTACCCTTAATCCAAATAAAACTTGGACCAGTGTTATAGCTCAAACTATGGGGTTTGTCTATCAGGAAAATAAATCTGATCCGGATGCTGCAATATCTGCTTATCAGACTGCGTATGTATTGACACCGGATGATATTGATATTTATGTTAATCTCGGAAGTGCTTTTTATGACAAAGAGGATTATAATAATGCACTTGCAGTATACAGGCAGGCTTTAGAACTTCAGCCTTACAACGCAAAAATACATTGTAACCTCGGTTTCTTATACTGGGGCAAGGGGGATACTGAAGAAGCTATAAAGTCTTATGAACTGGCAATTAAATACAATAAAAATTATGATATTGCCTACAATAACCTTGGGGTTATTTATCTGGATGATTTAGGCAGAGTTAATAAAGCAATTGAATTGTTTAAAAATGCTGTGGATGCAAATCCTAACTACGCACTGGCTCATTTTAATCTTGCAAGAGCAACTTCTATTGTAGGCGATAAAGTAGAAGCTGCAAAGCTTTATCAAACTGCGCAGGATATAAACAAAATAACTCAAGAAATTGATCCTAGAGATATTGCTGATAAAATCAGCGAATTATTTGAGTCTTAATACCCCTTTACCTTTAAATTTCTTAAGGGTATAATGTAATAATATTGGAATAAGCATATGACTGAAGATGATAAAACAGGGATTTCCCATTTAATAGAAAAAGAATTGAACTCCGCAGATAAGATACTTAAGCCTGATTTTAACCAAAAAACGGGACGTGAACTGTTGGCATTTTATTTGCAGTCAAAATTTAAACAAGTATTAGCATATGATAATAAAGCTGCCGAGCCGATTTTTGTTGAGGTTCGGTATGATTTTATTCAGAAGTTTTCCAGACGTTTAATCCAGAATCCGGAAAAAAGAATAATGATAGGTATTACAGGAGAGTCTGCTTCGGGAAAATCAACGATATGCAAGGAAATTCAAAATGTTATAAAACGTTTTAATATGCCTGTTACAATACTAACTACAGATAATTATTTTAATGATATTTCTGAATTAATAAAAAAATTCGGGACATTTGATAATCTTAGAGATAATGGCTATGACGTTGACTCTCCGAACAGCTTTCAGCTGGATATTTTAAAAGAGGATTTAGATAAAATTTCACACGGTGAAGATGTTTATTCTCCTGAATATCTGCTAAATGGTACAGGAGTTTCTGTGCCAAAATCAAAATTTGTACCTTCTAATAAAATTGTTGTAGTTGAGGGTATGGCTTCAATGTTCGGTGAGAACAAAGATATATTTGATATTAAAGTCTATGTAGAAACGGATTTGGAACTAAGAAAAGAGCGCTTCTTAACAAGGGCTTACACAGAACGTAATCAAGACTTAGAAAATGCTAAAAAACACTGGGAATATATTCTTGGCGCAGGTGAAAAATATGTAAAACCATTTAGATCAGAGGCTGATATTATAATAAATGGTGATACAAATCTTACTTATTTCTCTCAGATTTTAGAGTATATCCATACTATTACAAATAATTTTGAGGTTTAGTGTATGAGGGTTGATACTGTTAGTTTTCAAAAAAGACAAAGATTTTTATCTCCTAAAAGCCAAAAAAATCTAAAGTCTATCTTAGAAAATATTAATGCTGAAACTAAAATGAATAAAAATGACTTTTGTTGGGAGTCTAATTTTGTAAAATCTGTTTCTTTAAAAGATAAAAACTTCAAACTGATTGATGGCAGAATGTACGTTAATAAAGTCAATCAAAAAAAACAGTTAGTGAGAGAATCTTTGGTAGACATAGGTAAGACGCAGCTGGTAATTGATAATAAATCTGGAGAAATTATTGATTACAGAAAGAGTTTCTTTAAACCATGGTCTAAAGTGTTAAAAACATTAGAGCAAGCTCTAGAGATTATAAAATGTAATTATAATAATCCTGAAATTGTGCAGAAGCAGAGGCTCAGTTTATCGGGCTTTACGCCTAAAGGTGTGCGGAAATTGAAAATTATAAAGGGTTAGTTTATAGCTTCGCTAAATGATTCGCAAGACCTTCTCCCATAGAAAAACAAGATGGAATTATGCGAAGAGCAGCCTGAGCTTCAAAATCAGCTGATATACATCGGCCAGCAACAAATAATCTGTCTTTTACCATAAGAGCTTCAATAGGCAGCTGATATTCTTTATAAACTTTTTCAAGCTTAGAGCAGTCTTTTTTATCCGAATGTATGTCTATAGGGTAATTTGAGATAACTACAGGATTATCAAATTTTTTCCCTTCTTTTAAATCGTCCTGTGTATAGATATATTTGCCTTTTACTCTATTCGAAACCCTTATGCCCAGTGTGTTTGCAATTGATGAAATATATGCATTTTTAAATCCTGTAAAGTATTTTTTACAAAATTTTGATAACCTTAAAATGCTTCTACGCCCCTCAATATACGGATTAGAGGATGTATCCAATAGCCGTGGACAGTTAAATGCAATAGAATCTGGAGTCCCTGCTACTGAAAATATCTGAAAATAGTTAGAGTCCGCCTCTGTAATATCTCCATTCTCAATAGCAGCGTTAAATACAGGCTTAAGAGCCCAGTCTTTATTACTATCCCAGGTATATGCAGTAGACAAGTATATTTTTCCGTCAATAGTACAACTAGTTGTAACATCTCTGTCTTTATCAAGCTCCATAATCCATTTGGAAAATTCAGTTGTATTTACGCCAGACATGATAAATCTTAAATTGCTCGGTTGAGAATTTGTACCTAAAAATTCGCAATTTAATTTTTGACAAATTTTTGCATCTCCGGTTGCGTCTACAAGATACTTCGTTTCGATAGGTGATAATAACCCTTCTTTAAAGCACATTGGATTATTGACTTCTATCGTTACGATATATGATGATAATTTTTCTTCTATTTTTCTTATATTTGCTTCAAAAATTATTTTGACGCCGGCCGAAATAAGCATATCATCAAGAACTATTTTTGTAAGTTCAGGATTAAACCATCCTTTATTTCCGTCAGAGTAAGTTATTGCGCCTTCTAATACAGCCAGTTTATTGTATAAAGTTTCAAAAAACTCTGTATTTATTGCATTTTCTGAGGTTTTCATAGCCGGAATAACAAGTGAAGAAGTAATAGAGCCTCCTAAAAAAGAGTTTTTTTCTATAAGAAGTACTTTAAGTCCATATTTTGCAGCGGTATATGCACATGCACATCCTGCTGTTCCACCTCCTGCAATTACTACATCGTATTTATTCATTTTTAAGGCTCCTTATTTTCATATATTTTGAAGAACTCATCAGGTCGCTGTGTCGGAATTCATATTCTCTTAGTTCCATAATATCTTTGCTGTCAAAAGAAAGATTAGGATCATGGTATGGAATACCGGCTTTTGTATTGCATAATCCTATTTCATATGTATTTAATGGATGTTTAATTTTTGTTTTATCTTTAGAAGCAATAGTTCCAATGACTCTGTTTGTTTTTTTATCGTAGATTTTTCCAACATAGAATTTATTTTCAAGAAGAGTATTTCTCACCTGAGCAGATGTAGAGTAAGTCATAAGCAGTCCCGAATCAGATATACGTTTGTATAGTTCAGCAATAAATTCAACAGACCATAGCTGCGGAGCTTTTGTATAGGTAAATGCATCTAGGAATATAAGGTCGTATTCGCCTTTAAGCTGTAAAATGGTCTTTCTTGCATCATTTATGTAGAAATTGACGTTAAAAAGGCTCTCAGCAGTCTTAAATTTCATCTTTTTATATCGCTTCGATAAATGGGCATAATATATATTATGTAAGAAGGCTGATAAATTAAATCTGGATGACTTATGATACCCCCAGATTTGATTAAAACGCGCATATTTGATTGAAGGTTTATCAAAAAAACTCCGATTTTTCTTTTCTCGAAGAATTTTTTTGAGGTCTTTGTTTAGATAATCACCCTCAAAATATTCATACAATCTATTCATGATTATATAGTTTACATAAGGATTAATTTTGTACTCTTTTTCTATATGCATATTTCTAAATTTTAAATCTAAAAGCTCATTGATACTCTTTTTATTTTTAGGCGCAAAGCGTGATGCAATTTCTATAAACAATTTTTTGAGGGTGTAGTATGTATCAAAGCAATTTAAAATTTTTGGCACAATACTTTCGTAAATTTCTTCGGGTGTTTTAACGGTTCTAAAAAATGGTGATAATTTTACAAGTTCTTCATTTATATCCAAGCAGTCTATTGAAAAGCAATAATTTTTATCATCACATCTCGTTTCGTTATATGGCGATAAACGTTTAGCCTTCCTTATTAAATTATTAATACCTATCGAAACGATATTAAATAGTTTTATAAAAATATTTTTCTTTTTTAATTTTACATGATTTATTAAAAAACTCATTAAAGCTTTTGTATTGTAACCAATTCCATAACACACATCTAAAACTTTTAAGTTTTCAAAATCAAAATTATCAAGATTAGCAGGAAGAATAAATTTTTCCCATGCTTCTGTTAAAGCTCCGAATTTGGAGTGGTAAACATCTTTATCAGCATAAGAATACAGTCCTATAGATCCGTCTTCTGTAAAATATGGCTCATAATCCCTCATAACCCTTATTATATCAAGCTTTTAGCCTAAAAGCAAGAGATATTTTCTTTTGACTTTTCCCCATTTAAAAGTATATAATAATATAAAGAATTGAGGGTTGAGTTATGAAAAGATTGTTGAAGGTATTGATTTTATTGAGTTTGACGACTCAGGTGTCGTTTGCAAAAACATATCAGCCTGTTCCGTCAACTGTTAAACTTCCTGCAAAGTATACTCAGGAGTACATAGATAGTATTTCTGATGAATATAAAAATGTTTCAGACGAGCAGATTTTTCACGTAGCGTTAGATATGCTAAAGGGTACTTCTGGAGATTTTTCTCGAAAAGCGATTCTAGGATATAATGTAACACAATATCCTGTTAAAGTTATGTTTAAAGACTTATCAGAAATAAATGAAGCCTATTCTACATTTGATGCTATTGGCTGGAAAAAGAAGGGAAAATTATATATATATATTAACCCTAAACACGAGTACGCACCTCCTGGAGCAATAGCTGCACTTCTGGCTCACGAGGCTATTCATCAGGATGAATATAATTCTTTGAGCGAAGAAACATATGCCTGGACAATGGAGGCTGTTGTTTGGACTGAAATCCTAAAGATGTTTCCTGAATCAAACAATTTGGAATCAGCGCTTGTAACACGTGAAAATATTCTTAAACAACTTCTTGAAAAAGGCAATCACACAAACAAATACATTAAAAAGACAGTATATGCCAATGAAGGGTATAAAAATCTTCCGCTTACTTCTCCAGGCTTTTCTAATCAATAAAGAATGAATAATAATCATCTTGGGTTTCCTTATGTATATTGATTAACTGTTATTCTTGATGTTAAATTGTGTTATGAATAAAAAGCAGTTACTTATATTTATATTGTCCGTGTTAATTTTAGTAATATTTAACAAAGTTTTTTTGTCAACTTTTACAAAAACTAATGCATTCTTTTCGCGACAGGCTTTAGTTAACAGTGAAGAGGTCGCACCGCAGAAGTTATTTGATAAGACCTGGAAGATTATAAATAAAGAATTTTACGAGCCTAGCTTAAACCATCAGAACTGGGCTCGATGGAAATATCGCTATCAAGGTCAGATTAAGACTGAAGATGACGCGAGAGTTGCAATTGATACAATGATTGCTAGTTTAAATGAGCCATATACAAGATTTATGACAAAGAAGGACTATGAGGACTTAACGACTTCTATAACTTCGAAAATATATGGTATAGGTGTAAATATATATTCAAATTCCGGAAAAATCGAGATTTTCAATGTAATGCCAGCAACTCCGGCGGAGTTTGCACAACTAAAACAAGGTGATATTATCACTGCTGTAAACGGCAAAGATATAAGCGGTATGAACGTTTCAGAAGTAGCATCTCTTGTAAGAGGGCCTGAAAACAGTGTTGTTGAATTAACTATACTAAGAAACAATAAAAAAATCTCAAAAAAGATTAAGAGAAAAGAAATAAAGATAAAAACTGTAAAGAGCTCTATTGTAGATAACCATATAGGTTACATACAAATAATCAGCTTTATGAGCGGTTCAACACCAAATGAGTTTGTAGAGGCACTTGAAAATACAAAAAATACAGATGCATTAATTCTTGATTTGCGTGGAAATACAGGCGGGTTGCTGGATAATGCTGTATTTATTGCAGATATTTTTATCCAGAAGGGCACAATCGTAGATATAATTTATAGGAATGGTTATAAAAAATCTATTAAAGCCCAGGATGAAATGCTTCCGCTGAATAAACCAATAGTAGTTTTAGTAAACGGCGCGAGTGCAAGTGCCAGCGAGATTCTGTCGGGAGCACTAAAAGATTACCATAGAGCAACGCTTGTTGGCAAAAAAACATTCGGTAAAGGGCTTGTGCAAAAGGTTGTACCTCTGCCAAATCAAACAGGTGTTAATATTACTATTGCAAGATATTTAACGCCGAATGGCACTGATATTAATAAATTAGGAATTAAGCCTGATATAGAAATAGGCAATGATTATGATTTGCTTATTGATACAAAAAATGATGTACAGTTGGAAAAAGCGAAAGATATTTTAAATGATAAAAACAGAATTAGAAGCGCTAAGAAATAAGGGACAGCTCCGAAGTATCCCGAATATTCAGGCGAAATCAGACGGCAGGATAATCATTGATGGGATAGAGTATATAAATTTCGCTTCAAATGATTATCTTGGTATCAGTACCAAAGCAGAACTGGAAAAAGAATTTTTGAGTGTTACTAAAAGTATGTTATCTTCTGCTTCAGCAAGGCTTTTAAGCGGAAGTTCGCCTGAGTATGTCGATTTAGAACGAACAGTTAGCAGAATTTTTAATAAAGAAGCTGCCCTTATTTTTAATACAGGTTATCAGTGTAATCTGGGTGTTGTATCAGCTCTTATAGATAAAGGGGATGTAATATTTTCGGATAAGCTGAACCATGCAAGTATAATTGATGGAATGCAGCTTTCAAGAGGCGATTTTTTCAGGTATAAACATTTTGACTATGACAATCTTGAGAAACTCTTGCAAAAAAAACGTGATGAGTATAAAAGGGCACTGATTGTTTCTGAATCTGTTTTTAGTATGGATGGGGATGTGGCTGATATAGACCGGCTTGTAGAATTAAAGAAAAAGTACAACTGTATGTTAATGATTGATGAAGCACACGCGTTTGCCTGCTATGGAGATTCGTTGGCGGGTGTATCATTTGGAAAAGATGTTGATATTATAACAGCTACATTCGGTAAGGCTGTGGGTTCATTTGGTGCATTTTGTGCTGCAAACAGTGATATAATAACGTATTTGATAAATAAAGCCCGTTCCTTTATTTTTTCAACATCTATTCCACCATTGAATATTGCATGGTCGAATTGGCTTCTAACTGAACAACGAAGCTATCTTGAGTCACAGAAATTAAAACTTCAGAAACTTACAGCCGATGTTCATTCACTATTAAAAACAAAAGGGATTGAAACAGTATCATCGTCACATATAATACCTATAGTCATCGGGAGCAATAATGATACTCTCCAAGTATCAGAAAAATTGAGAGCATTGGGTTATTATATACCGGCCATTCGTCCTCCGACCGTGCCGGAAGGTACATCACGCTTAAGAATATCGTTGACAGCAGATTGTAGAATTGAAGATTTTGCAGGGATTTTGGCTCAAGTTTAGTTTTTTGTTAAGAAATATTAAGTCTTAAAAATAAATTAACATAACATTTTGATACAAATGTTATGTTCTAATTCGTTACTAAATTAATTATAGCATACCTTTCAGGAGTTGTGAACCCTTGGAAATTTTTTGTTTTTATATAAATTTAAATAATAATTAAAGTTTCAATCCCTGCTAATATAGGAAAAATCATTATTAGAGCAACATAACATTTGTATCAAAATGTTATGAATTTAAGTAACGAATAAATAAGAAAGAAATCACAGAGTATTTATCACGTACTTGCATTTGTATTGTAAACAAGTGCCGGGTATGAATATTTGTCTGAAAATCTCCATAATCATTGCAAATGTTACTTTATTGAAATGTATGGAGTAGGTATTGGACAAATCCAATACCTCTTTCTTTAGTAAACCCCCTTGTTGGTTGGAAAACATAGGTAATTAAGGTGACAATATCATTCAGCGGACTGGCATCCGGTTTAGATACATCTTCTTGGGTAGAATCGCTTGTAGCACTGAAACAAGCGAAGATAGACACGCTTGAAGAAGAAAAAGAAACCGTGTTACTATCCAAAGAAACCCTTGATAATATTAAATCATTTTTTAACTCTTTTCGCTCAATGATAGAAAAAGTTACAGATGCACAGTTCGGCGTAGCATCAATGGATTTATTTGCTCAGAACCTTGCAACATCCAGTAATCTTGATATTTTGACTGCTTCGGCTACAACAGAGGCAGAACAATCCTCATACAATATTGAGGTCAACCAGCTTGCGACTAATTCTGCTGCAAATAGTAATTACAGCTATATGACGACAATAGTTCAAACAACTACGGCTACGGCAGATTCTAAGCTTATCAACCTCGGTATTAAAGCCGGTAACATATGGGTCAATGTTGATGGCATAGAAAGAGGTATTACTATAACAGAAAAAGAGACAATTAAATCTCTTATCGATAAATTTAAAGAAATTGGTGTCAATGCATCTTTTAACGAAAAAACGGGGCTATTCTCTGTAGATATTAGTGCGGATGATATAAACGATATCGGAAACACTGGAATTGTTGAAGGTTTACATCTGGAAGGCGTAAATGAGGGTTACGAAAGTAATGAGCTTAAAATCTCTTCTACAGACACAATATTTTCAGCTGCAACAGAATATACATTATTATCAGATCTTGGAGTTAAAACTGGTATAATAACGGTTGAAGCAAATGACAAAAGTTATAATATCACAATAGATGCAAATTCTACACTTGGTTCACTGATAGAAGATTTTGCAAAGATCGATGTACTTGCAACCCTCTCTAAAGAAGGTTATCTGACAATTTCAGATGCAAAAATAACAGGTGAAGGCACTACTAATTTTACTGATGCTCTGGGGCTTGAATTTGATGTTTACTCAAATTCACAAACTTCTGGAAACTTGTCACATGAAACCATCATTACACAAGTTACAACAGCAACATCAGATACACTTTTATCAGAACTTGGAGAAGGGATTAATATTACAAACGGGCAAACAATAATAATAAAAAACTCCAATAACGAATTATCTACAATAACAATAAACCAGACAACAACACTTGGAATGCTTTTGGAAGAAATGACTAATGCTGGTTTGTATGCAAACTTAAATAATGACGGTACAATAGAAATTACCGGTGGAACTATTACAGGCGGGAGTTTTGACGCGATAGCTGCATTAGGATTAAAAGTAGAGCCGCACTCGTCAATGACAACAGGTAAACCTCTTACAGAAACTGTAGAACATTTTGAGTTGGTAACAATGGATACAATGCTTGTTGATGATCTTAAAGTAAGAGCAGGATATCTTGAAGTTACAGACGCTAATGGCAATAAATTCTATGAAAAAATATACCACGGTCAAACCCTAGGTGACTTTATGGCCGACCTTGGTAACCTCGGAATATATACAAAACTCCGTGATGATGGCGTTTTAGAAATTACCGGAGGTGCTTTCGCTACACTTTCTGATGATAGAGTTAAACAATTAATTGCAGAGGGAATAATTAGAGAAACCGATGCTAGATACATGCAAGGCTCTGATATACTAACGGCTCTTTATGGTTCTCCGGTTATTTCTACCGACCAAATAACCGTTGCATCTACTTACTCAAAGACACAAGCTCTTACACATAAGGTTACAAATACTATCAACGCGTCATTAACTACTACACTAGGAAATCTAGGACTTTCAGGAAATGGTACTGCTATATTTGAAGTCAGAGGAGAAAATAGGACTATTAATGTCACTCAAACTGATAGCATAAAAACTTTTATTGATAAATTAAAAAATGTAGGAATTGAAGCATCTTGGAATTCTGATACACACAAAATTACTATCGAAAATGCTGTAATAAACGGAGGAACTTCAAATCTTGCTGATGTCTTGAACTTAACAGAAACCTTATCCGGCAAATATGTTACTTCTAATGCGCTTTCGAAAAAAGAAACTATCACGGTAGATGCTACTGAAGCTACAAGGCTTGCTGAATTTGGCATATCTAATTCGATGTCAGCAGCACAAAGAACCATCAATTTGTATAACTCCGATGGTTCACTCGCCGGCTCAATTACTGTAAATGAAGATACAACTATTGGAAACCTGCTCGATTTTATCAACACACACAACAATATAACTTCTAGTTTTAAGGATGGCATTTTTGTTGTTGATAATGGATATATTCAAAATACAGTCCTTGAAAATAACATGGGCCTTGACACAAGCAACAAATCTTCATTTGCTCTTGGTAATAGCATCACTATAACAAACATTGTTTCTGCCACTGCTACTACAAAACTTGATGAAATAATTTCCTTTTCAGACGGAACAATTTCAGTATATAACAAAGATCACACGCTTGCTGGTACTTTTAAGCTTGATGGGACAAGTACTATAAATGAATTTTTTGGAGCTTTGAGCCAATATAACATCAGCGCTACAATCAATGATGGTATAATCTCGTTAATTTCATCTGATGGTGCTTATATTAAAGGAGATATCGTTGACGCACTTGGCATAGAACTTCGTTCAGAATTTGTAACAATAACAAGCGGAACCTCTAACACTTCTTCTGAATCAATAAAATATCTAGTGACTCTAAATGCCACTATGACCGATGATTTTCTTTTAACAACAGGTATGGAGAAAGATAGAGAATACAATATAGTGTATAACTATATTGATCCTGATAAATTCTCTTCAAATGGCAATTTAGGAAGTCTACAACCTCTTCACACATATACTGTTAGGTACACAGATAGTGATTTTATAATAAATGGACCAACATCATACACTATCAGCTTAGATGATACGCTAACCTTTGCAGAATTTTTTAATGCATTCGCAAGCAGCTTGGGCATTAATGGTTCAATTGATGATGGTATAGTTCAACTTGATACTAATAAAGATGTTTATTTGACGGGAGATTTTATCACTGACGTATTAAAAATCTCGCCAAATTCTAATACAACAATAACTAAAACAATTGGTATATCAAACACCGGTACATCTCAAAGCTACCTTTCTGTAACTCAAGAAGTTACTACTTACTCTTACAAAACAGTATTTCATGGAACAACCACTGTCACAATAACAACTACTGCACAAGCAACAGAAACTGTTACTATAACAATGACAACAACTGTAGGTGGTGGTTTAACCTTCCCTAGCCTGGATTCATATTGGAGCGATATTACTGGAGGGGGAATAACCAAGATTAACCTGGACTATGATGGTTTTACCACTATATACACTCCTGGAACCAGCGATACAGTACGAGATTTTGTTGATGAACTAAATTCGATATTTCCAGAAACAACAGCTACAATAGATGAGAACGGGGTGCTTACATTTCATATAAAAACAACCCGTCTTGATGGAGAGTCTCAACCAGCGAACCTTACCGGTTCCATATCATTCACTTCCAAGGACGGTACTGTTTGGAGTGCTTCAATTACCTCCGAACCTAGGAAATACGTCACAACTACAATTATACCGACTTCATCTACAAAGCTTGGTACTTGGAGAGAAGCAAAAGAAAAAATGACTCTAACAATTGATAAAACAAATGCTCCATCTCAAACATTCACATTTGGAAAGGAGGATACTGTTGGAGATGTTATTACGGCATTAAATGAAGTTTTAAAAGCCCAAAATGGAGGAATAACATTAGAAGATGGGAAGTTATTAATCAAAGCAGAAGGTATAACAATAGGCGATACAATAACATCAATATCTGGCGATATCGCCGATATGCTTGGTATTTCTATTGATACAAATGATTATATTATAGGAAAAATTTACCCAACTACTTCATCTTCTGAGGTATATGCATCTGATGGTACACTATACGAATCAGATGAGCTCCTTTATACATTATTCCAAGAAACAATGCCAACTGATGATTTTATGGTAACCATATCTTGTCTAACAACTGATAGCACTGCACAAAAGAATGTAGTTCTAGACTTAAAAACAGAAACTATAGAAGACTTAATATCAAAACTCGCTTCAGTGGGTATTACTGCTAAATATGAAAACCATAAACTTACCATCGGAGATAATAATGATACGGCAATCGTGCTTTGGGAACCGAATGGTCTTCTTGGAAAATTTAATATTGATATAGGTTCAAATTCAATGATGTCAATTGACAAAGAACTTGATATTACCAAAGAATATGTTGATGCGAAATATGAGTGCAATATAAACATGTCTGCAGGTATTATTGATAACGGTGATGGATACATTGATTATATAACAGGAACAAAAACTATCACTATTTCAACAACTGCAACCGGTTCAAAAACAATTACAGTAGACATCACTGCTACATGCACAGCTACACAAACAGTTCCTGTTACAGTAACAGAAATGATGACATTGGATTCCTCTTTTGCACAACTTGGCATGTGGGGAAGTTCAGAATATATAAACGTCATGTACGAGGGGACGGAGTATACTATAACCATAACATCGGACAATACTGTATGGGATATGGTTTCAGCTCTCGGAGGGTACGGTATCTCCGCAATAATTCATAATGGAGCTATAACAATTCAGGGTACGCATAATGGTTATATTACTTCTATGTCTAGTGGTGTAAAAGATGCTTTAGGGATGAATTATGTATATCAATGGAGCGAAACCCGGCCATACCAAAATTATACATATTTAGGTTCAACACTAACAATAGAAGAAACAAGGACACTGACAAGTGTCACAACTTTGTCTGAACTTGGCTTTAGTGGAAGTGGTACAATTAGCGTAATCTATGAAGATAATAGTTATACTATTACATTCAAAAATGAGGCCACAATTGATGATATCATTACATCCCTTGCAGGTTTAGGTATAAATGGATATGTATTAGACGGGCGTTTAACTCTTCGCGGAACAAAGAATGGATATATTACAAATATATCCTCTAATCTACAAACAGCATTAAAACTAAAAGCCGCTGGTAATGGAAACACCTGGACAACTACAGTAAACGAAATATGTACAAACACAAATTCTGACAGACAAACACACTCTGTTATTGCTAACATGGACAAGGATACCCTGCTTGCAGATCTTGGAATCAACCGTGGAAACATTTTAATCACACAACAGGGGGTAAATTATACTGTTAATGTTGATACAACAAAAGTAAAAACTGTTTCTGATTTTATGAATTTCCTTGCTCAATATGGTTTTAATTCCCAGATTGATGCAGAAGGTCGTTTAGTAGTTACCGGGCTAGGAGAAAGTTGTTTAAAATCACTCACTGGCGGTTCAAACATTCTTGATATATTTGGACTCAAGAACTGGGATATGGGGTCTGTATCTCAGACATCCAATGAATTAAATGATAAGCAAACTATTGTAAAAGAAACAACTTTGGATACTAAATTGAATGAACTAACTGATGCTGCAGGAAATAGTCTTGGTATAACAAGCGGTAACATTTATGTATATCAAGATGGAACAAGATATCTTGTCAATATTAACAATAACGATACTCTTAAGACATTAGCGGCTAAACTTTCGCAGTATGGTATTAGCATGAAGCTTTCTTCTGATGGAAAACTTTATTTTGAAGGAAATAATAATAGTTATATGACAACAAATGGTATTTCATCAGGCGCTTCTAATATCTTACAAAAATTAAATATACTAAATAACTGGTCAGAAAGATATGATTCAACAAGTGACAACCTCTCTTATACTGTTGTTGTAAATAATGTAGTTAATAATTCAACTAAACTTAGCGATTTGCAAGATGAAACAGGAACAAACCTTGGAATTACAGAAGGTACATTCTACATTTATAACAATGGCGTTAGAAGTACTGCTACTATAACAGCCGATATGACTGTAAATGATTTAAAAGCAATGCTTGCAGAGCATGGCTTAATAGTTGATATTTCACAAAATGGAGAAATATCTGTTGGTGCGTACGGAAATACTTACTTAGCAAGTTCAGCTCTTGCTGGACAAAATTCAAATATTGTTTCTACACTATTTGAAGAATGGGATTTCGTTAATATCTATACATCCAACGGACTCACTATCCCTAAAGACG
>ERZ1673744.800-NODE-800-length-35979-cov-9.966457_pt1 | contig 35979 bp, 29 predicted proteins | sample MGYA00580207_ERZ1673744 | MGnify/ENA primary metagenome ERZ1673744 (study PRJEB41218, sample SAMN15661751) | gut metagenome | host: Homo sapiens | place: Canada: London | collected 2015-08-20/2019-03-30 | study: EMG produced TPA metagenomics assembly of... | reverse complement strand
TTGCGCGGCTTATATCCCCACCCTGAACGACGGGGCTTTACGCCGCTGTCGGTAAAAGGTCCCGCGTACGCCGTAAAAGCGCCACAAGGCAAACAGAATCGGCTAATATGGCGCCTTGCCGCGCTACCGCCGTAGTTCAACTGGATAGAACGATGCCCTCCTAAGGCGTAAATCTGGGTTCGAGTCCCAGCGGAGGTGCCACTTAGGCCTTTTTCATCCCGGCCTTGAACTAAACTTTCATCATCTCGCGCCGGTAGTGCTTTAATTCCTCGATCGATTCCTGGATATCGCTTAAGGCCTCATGCTTGGTCGATTTCTTAAACGAGGTGACAATCTCGGGCTTCCAGCGGTAAGCTAACTCTTTGAGGGTCGACACATCGATGCTTCTATAGTGGAAAAACGCTTCCAAACGCGGCATCCAGCGCGCCATAAAACGACGGTCCTGTCCGATGGTGTTTCCGCACATCGGGGATTTACCGGCAGGCACGAAGCGTGAGAAGACTTCTAAGCACATATCCGTTGCCTTTTCCTCGTCAATCGTACTCTCTGAAACACGCTTTACGAGGCCCGAACGCGTGTGCATGGCCGTGTTCCACGCATCCATATGCATCATCGTGTATTCGTCCTGATGGATGGCAATCACAGGCCCTTCATGCAAAATATTTAGCTGCGGATCGGTAATAACGGCCGCAATCTCAATGACACGGTTCACTTCAGGCTGCAAGCCCGTCATTTCCATGTCGATCCAAATCAAATTACTTTCGCCGTAAGTCTCGGCCTTTTCGCTCTTTGTCATTGTTAAAATGTCGCACTCTGTAGGTGGAAAACCGCTTTCCGAAACCGCTATTGTATTAACTTGTCGTCGCCGTGACGAACGTGCCCGCTTTTCATGACTGAAATTGCCGCATTTTTGAAAATCACCTTTTTGGCACTCATTGTTTTTTATGTGTGCATTCAGGTAGCGCTTTTGATTTCCGAAGTCGGCAGTGCCGAAAAAGCCGCCGATACCGTCCCGAGAGCCTTTCGCGGAGAAGTCAGCCTTGCGGCACACCGAAAAGCGATTGACTTTACGGCCGAAGTCATTCAAAGCGATACGCTCAATGCCTTGGCAGGCGCTGCCGTTGCCCTGATCTTTACCTTGGGAGGGGGTCTGGATCTTCTCTGGGCCTTTGTCAGTGTCCTCACAGGTGACCGGAGCGTCGCCTCACAATTTCTCTTTGTCATTCTCATAACGCTCATTTTGGCCGTTCTGGATATGCCGCTTGACTGGTGGCGGAACTTTCGGATTAACGAGCGTTACGGCATCGAAAGAACCGATGCCCGAGTCTGGATGCGTCGCCGAATTCGTGCGACGTTTTTCGGATGGGTGGCCGATTTGCCGATTGTGTTTGCGGCCCTCCTCGTTTTGAACTTAAGTTCTTACTTTTGGTGGATTTTGTGCTTGGCCGTAAGCTGTCTGTGGTTTTTCTGGCACGAGTACCTGTACCCGAATTGGGTCGTCGGTTTTTCCAAAAAAGCACACCCGCTGCAAGAGGGCTCGTTAAAGCGGCGCCTTCAATTGCTTTTAACGGAGCAAGGCTATGCCGATGCGGCGATTAACACGATGGTGCGACCGCCTGCCTTAAAACACGCTAATGCCCTCTTTGCCCGAAGTACCCGCCAATCGCGTCTGGTGCTTTTTCAGCATACGCTTACGAAACTGACGGAAGAAGAGCTTCTTGCCGTTGTCACCAATGCCGTTGCGCACGTGGCGCGTTGGCACCGCTTTGCACGTTGTATCCTTTTCTTTTTACTCATGTTCGGGTTTTGGTGGGGCTTTGCGTGGCTCTCGGAAAAACCCTACTTTTACGAGGCCTTGGGGATTCACCCGGTGATGGCCCTTGAAAACGGCGCCGTGATTCCCGGGGTTCTTATCGGAATTGTTCTGACAACGTTTCCCGTGGTTTTGTATCCGGTTGTGTTTCTCGTGCACCTATTTACCCGCATGCTCGAGTACGATGCCGATGCCTGTGTAGTGCACACAGTGGGCGCCGTGCCGCTCATTCGGGCCATTGTTAAACTGCATACGGATTACCGCAATACGTTAACTCCCAATCGTCTTTATTCGCTTGCAAACCACCGGCGCCCGCACATTACGCAGCGCATTTTGGCTGCGCAGGCCGAAGCCCGCAAATTGCGTCACCTGGCCATGAAGGCACGGCAGGAGAAACTAGCGGACCGGCAGGCGTTTTTTAATGCGATTCTCATGCGTCGCGAAGAAAACGACGCACAGAGCAATCCCCGTCTTGTGCAGACCGCCCGAGAGACAATCGCCGAAGCGGCAAATCTGAAAAACCGAACGATAAAGCTATAACATCGCCATGAGAGATTCCCCTCCCTTTACCGCTCGTATCACGGCCTCACACGGTCGGATCTATTTTGTGACCGACAGTTTAGGTCAGACGTTTGAAGCCGCTCGCAAGGGAAAAAAGGGCGATGCCGTTGTGGGAGACATTGTCTCGTGCTCAGCGCCTATCGGCGGAAAAGTCTCCATCCTTGCCATCGAACCTCGACGCAATTGCCTTTTTCGAAGCGATGAAAAGCGCGTGAAAATCCTCGCTTCCAACGTCGATGTTGTCGCTGTCCTTTTTGCCGAGCGACCGACGTTTAATCCCTGGTTTGTCTGGAAGGCTCTCGTTGCCTCAAAAACAGCCGGAATTACACCCGTTTTGCTACAAACCAAAGCCGAACTTTCGACTCCCGAAAGCGCCGCCTCGCATTTTGCACAAAAACTTGAGAGCATCGGCGAAACAATCCTCAAAATCCGTGCCAAGACCGAGCCCGAGGCAACGTGCAATCATTTGGCACACGTATTTGAAGGCAAAACCGTACTTCTTGTCGGACAGTCGGGAATGGGAAAAAGCACGCTCATTAACACCCTTGACCCCGAGGCGCGGATTCGAACTCGGGAGTTTTCCAAGGCGCTCGATATCGGCAAACAAACGACGACCGAAACACGCCTTTATTCGCTTACCCTCGGGACCTCGTCCTTTGAAATTATCGATTCTCCGGGCTTTCAGGAATTCGGCCTGACACACGTCACGCCTTACGACCTTTTAAACGCCATGCCCGACATCGCCCGGTACGTCACCGGGTGCCGCTACTACAACTGCACGCACACGCATGAGCCGGGCTGTTCCGTAATGACAGCCCTAAAGGAAGGAAGAATCGACCCGGAGCGCCATGCTTTTTATGCCGCTCTTTTAAGTGAAATCACCCGCAGTCCCTTCGCCTCTCGCGTTTAGGACTTTTGGGGGTCTAAATCCCGCCTTTAAGCCTGTAAAAGAAGACTTTTATCCCTCTGTTTTGTTGTATTGACGCGTGGCTACGCGAAAGGCATTTTTCTCAAAAAATCTTCTCTTTGCACACCCTGCGGCCAAGGTACGACCTATTTTTCCAAGACACCTTGCGATACAAGGAATCGTCGATGTGACTAAAATTGCAACGCTTTTCTCTCGGTTTTATCACGGATTTTGGGTATGGTTTACAGCATCTTGGGCATCATTCTTTCTTTTTTGGGCACAGCGTTTAGTCTCTGGACCATTCTGATGCGCGACGAGCGCATCGCCGGCACCTGGCGCGACATTCCCAACCTACATAAAAACGCCGTCAAGGAAAAGCGGTACGTGCTTGTCGGTATCGCACTGATTTTTGTCGGTTATGCACTGCAGATTGCCGGGTATTTTGTTCCTTGACTTCCTCCCCGCCCTGAACGACGGGACTTTACGCCGCTGTCGCTAAGACGCCGCCCTTTGTCCCCGAAGGGATCCGATTGACTGATAGACGTTTCTTGAAATAAACGCTTCTAGGTAAAACACCTTAATCGCAGGAAAACATCCCTTAAGCACGGTCAAAAGAAACCCATTTTTCCTTTTGCCGCCTCTTCCTTTCGGCCTAAAAGCCCTACAATATCGACCCTAGAGCACACACCGAGACACAAAATAATCGGCGTGTGTTTTTCAGTGCCCGCGATTGGGTCGATGCTTCGGCCCGGTCGCCAATTTTCGGTTCTATTAGGAGTGACAAAAAAATGAAAGCACCCATTCGTGTTGCCGTTACAGGTGCAGCCGGTAACATCGGCTATGCCATTATCTTCCGTATCGCTGCGGGCGACCTTTTCGGTCAGGACCAGCCTGTGATTTTGCAGCTTCTTGAGCGCAATGCGCCCGACTCCTTGCAAAAACTCAAGGGTTTGGAAATGGAATTGATGGACTGCGCCTTCCCGACATTGGCCGGCACGGTTTTGACAATCGACCCGAAAGTGGCCTTTAAGGATGCCGATGCGGCATTCCTCATCGGTTCTCGTCCGCGTACCAAAGGTATGGAACGCGCTGAACTTCTCGCTGCCAACGGTGCCATCTTCACCGAACAGGGCAAGGCCATCAATGAAGTCGCGAGCCGCAACGTTCACGTTCTCGTTGTCGGCAATCCCTGCAACACGAACTGCTACATCGCCATGAAGTCCGCTCCGAGTCTTTCTCCCAAGTGCTTCTCCGCGATGCTGCGTTTGGACCACAACCGTTCGCTCGCTCAACTCTCGGCCAAGACCGGCAAGCCCGTCTGCTCGATTAAGAAGCTTTGCGTCTGGGGCAACCACGCTCCCTCCATGTACTCGGATATCCGCTTTGCCACCATTGACGGCAAACCGGCAACCGAATGCGTCGACCAAGCCTGGTACCGCGACACGTTCCTGCCGACAGTCGGCAAGCGCGGTGCGGCCGTCATCGAAGCTCGCGGTGCGAGCTCGGCGGCCTCCGCAGCTTCTGCGGCTATCGACCACATGCGTGATTGGTTCCTCGGCACGAACGGCGAATGGATCACCATGGGCGTCCCGAGTGACGGCTCGTACGGCATTCCCGAAGGCATCGTTTGCGGTATGCCTGTGATTTGCGACGGCAAGGGCGGCTATGAAATCGTCAAGGATTTGCCCGTCGACGAATTTAGCCAAGCCAAGCTCGATGTCACCGTCGGCGAGTTAAAGCATGAAGCCGATTTGGTCAAGGACCTGATCTAATCTAGGACAAGCGCCTTACTACTGTTTCCAAATCCTGCCGCGACAAAAGTCCGGCAGGATTTTTTCTGCCTCTTTCTCGGTTTTTCAAGTGGCCCGACGAAAAACCACCCTTTGATAAAAAAAGGGAAAACTCCCTGTTCCGTCAAATACGGTACCTAAGTCCTGACAAGCATTCTCAAGAATGCTCGTCAGTCACTGAGGTCGTATTCTTTCTCGTGTGCCTATTCGATGGGAATCGTCAACGTTGCCGAGCCTGTGATTTTTCCGGCCGGCCAATCGAAAGACTTTTGCGCAAGCAAGGAGGACCTAAGAAGGACGAGTCGCGTCCTTGGCCTTTTTCATTGTCTTGGAAGATGCCTTTGCGCCCCTTTTCGGACGGGCCCGGGTTGTGTCCGTTTCTTCCTGGTTCAGAGAGGCCTCGGGCGCCGCCGTGCGTTGCGATGCTTCCCGAGCAAAGGCAGCGGCCTCGCGAATCGCCCCTGCCATCGCTTGCGTCATGTCCGAAAGGATCTTAAGCCACGCATCGATTTTACCGCTTAGGGCTTGGTACACGGCTTTGACATCTTCGGGGCTTACGACATAGGCCGTTAAAAGCGCAATCAAACAGAGCGCCGCCATGGAAAGCGCCGCACTGACGGCCACCACAAGGACACTGGCAGATGCCAGGGTCACAATGATAAGAACAAGCGTTTTGACCCACTTCATGTCCGCCCCCTTTGTCTCTTAAAAAACGCGCCGACGCTTCCATAGATGCCAGACAAGCATCGCCGCAAACACTGTACCGATTTGTGCGTGCAGCGATGCGCCCTTTAAAAGGGAAGCCATCGTCGCTACTCCGAAAAGAGCCGTCAGACGATTTTCCATTTGTCGGCGGCATTTTGCCGCACTGCCCTTGCAGGCCAAAATGTCCTGCATTCGGGTAAGGATTGTCTCGGTAAGAGCACCGCAAGGCGCCTGCTTCTCCGAGTGCGAGGTACCCCCCTGTGCGTCTTCGGTCAAGAAGGCAGCCCAAAAGATCGTCTTTCGTAAGTTTCTCGGCATCCCACGTCAAAAATAGGCTCCCGACTTTGGGGTTGACAACGCAAGCGGTAATACCCGGCACCGATTTGACGGCCGATGTGAGGGCTCCGCGAGCGTCACATTCCAAACCGATCAGACTACTGTGGCGTAACCGCAGGCGCCCGGGAACGTACGAACGGATAAAAGGCGTGGGATCAATCATACAGTTTCCTTCATATCAGCGGCTTCAAGGAGTTTTTCAGCAGCCTTTTTCCCGTCGGTTGTTTCCGAGCAGGAAGCAAGGAAACTGGCTGCTTCGGCAATCCAATGTCTGTCGTTTGCACTGCCGCTCATGGGCGGACGCATGGCATTTAAACACACGCCGATTGTCGTCATGTTGTGAAGCACGGCTCCCGTTGCCGGTGTTAACGCCCCGGTTAAACCGCCCGCCAAAAAGCCCGTGTTAAGACCCACAGACACGGTAAAGTTCTCTTTAATCCGAGACATCGTCGCACGCCCCAAATCGATGGTGTACGGAAGATCCGCAAGGCTGTTGTTCATCAGGACGACATCGGCCACTTCCTGGGCAATATCGCTTCCTTCCTTTAAGGTTGCTCCGACATCGGCGCACGAAAGCGCCGGGCTGTCATTCACGCCGTCGCCGATCATAAGGACCTTGCAGCCTTCTTTCTTGAGCGCCTGAACGTGACCGGCCTTATCGGTCGGAAGGACCTGTGCACGAAATTCCTGAATTCCGAGTGCCTGTGCAACGGTCTTGGCCGTCCGCGCATCATCGCCCGTGAGCATCACGATGCGACGAATTCCGCGACGGCGTAGCGCCGCAATCACTTCGCGCGACTCAGGACGCAATGGATCGACGATTCCGAGAATGCCGATGAGTTTTCCTCCCAAGGCCATGTAAAGAATCGATTTTCCTTGTTCGGCTAAGCGCTCGACGTGTTCGGTTGCTGCCGACACATCGACCTTTTCATCTTCTTCGATAAAGTGGCGCGATCCGATGATGACCTTTTCCCCGTCCACCGACGAGCAAATCCCGTGTGCCACGACGTACTTGACCGTCGAATCGTGTTCTTCCGTAAAGTGATCAAGCCCCGCTCCTGAGCGGCTCGCACGACGGCGCGGGAAGCCGGGTGCGGGAAGTGTTCTTCCAGGCACGCAGCCAAGGCGAGCACTTCGTCTTCCGTGCGCGTCGGATTGAGCGAAACGACGTCCGAAAGTTTCGGCAAAGCTTGCGTTAAGGTCCCTGTCTTATCAAAGACGACGGTATCGACCTCGGCTAAAGCTTCTAAGTACCGTCCGTCCTTTACGAGGACTCCAGTTTGCGTGCCCTGCTTCATCGCCGTCAAAATCGCAAGCGGTGTTGCAAGACGCAGTGCGCACGAGTAGTCGACCATCAACACCGAGGCCGCACGCGCCAGGCTTCGGGTTGCCAGGAACACGATCCCGGCTAAGGCAAAGTTAAAGGGAACGACGGCATCGGCTAAGCGTTCGGCTTTCCCTTGAATCCCGGCTTTACTCTTTTCGGAGGTTTCGATGAATTGAACGATTTGATTGAGCCGGGTGCCGTCGCCCATCTTCGTCGGGTGAATATCAATCTCGCCGTCTTCGACCACGGTTCCGGCAAAGACCGATCCGCCCGCTTCCCGATGCACGGCAAGGGGTTCCCCCGTCATCGTTGCCTGATTGACGGCAGCATTGCCGGCAACGACCGTCCCGTCCACGGGAATCGTGTTTCCGGTGCGAACGACAATGACGTCGGTGGGTTTGACTTGCAAAAGCGACTTTTCTTTGACGGCGTGCCCGTCACGCACCCAAACGCGGTCGACCTTCAGAGCCAACTGATCGGCAAGACTCGCTAAGGACTTTTTGCGCGTATAGCGTTCGAGCATCTCGCCCATTCCGAGAAGCAAAATCACCAAACCGGCTGTCCGAAAGTCGCGCAACAGAAGCGACATGCCGATAGCCGATGCATCGAGAACTTCGACGTTAAGCTTCCCGTGTAACAGGTTTTTCACACCCTTGAAAAAGTACGGAACGGCGCCCAAGAAGACATTGGCTGTATTGATGAGAAGCGGCAGAACCGAACGGAGCACCTCCCAACGAGCCAGCGGCGAAAAATCCAAATTCGAGGACTATTGCAGGCGCGCAATCTTCTCGGTCGACATGAAGGGTCGCCGTACGATCTCAACGACGGGCATACCCGAAAAAGCACGTCCGAAAAGATCTCCGATGTGACGAGCCGCTTGAGTGAATGACTTTTCGGTTTCCTGCGCTAAAGCCTGAGTTTCTTTTTTAAGACCGACTTTTTTCTTAGCCCGCACCCGTCGAGCGGCAATCGGATGAGTTTCAAGGCCCTGCAAATACGTTAAAAGCGCCTGATGCGCCTCGCGGGTTTTCCAGTATGCCAGGACGCTACCGGTGACCGGGTTTACGGTCACTCCGTTAAGACCGGGGATCTGCGTGAGTTTTTCAGCAATGATCCGAGCCGTTTCTCGGCTCATTGTGGATTTGGTGCGATAGCGCACGCGATTGCCGATGCTGTGAGCAAGAGTAAACTTCATAGGATTTAGAAAATACCGATTTAAGCGAGCGCAACGATCGGTGCAGCCGAAAACTTAAAAACCCGAAGCCGACGCAACACCCCATCGCGCGGACCTTCGGGCTTTTCCGTAAAGCAAGCAACAATTACGCCGTTTTCTTGGCCTTGGAAACGCGACGCGTCTTTTTAACGGGTTTGGCTTGCACGGTCGCTGCCGCTTCGGCTTCTTCCTGAGACTCACGACGCATCTGGGACTTGACCTGCGCTTCGGCCACAACATCTGCCAATTCCTCGCGCACGCCGTCGATGCCGGTCATGACTTTGTCTTTAACATCCATGCCCGCGGAAAGAAGGGAGCTTGCCAGAGGCTTAATACCGCCGGCTTTCTTATCCTTAGCCAGTGCCACGGCACCCAAAGCGCCGAGAATAAGACCGCCGGCAAAAATAAGACCGTATTTGGTGGTTTGATTCAGGACCATTTTTTCTCTCCGAAAAAACTGTCCTCAGACGCACGCCGCATTCCCTCGTGCGTGCCCTTTTGTCTTGCTCGTATTATAGTCAAGCTTACTTCGGTTTTTTAAGTTTTCCCGAAAGTTAATGCCTATTTTTTCCTATGATTTCACGCCTTGCCGCAAACCCTGTGATTGAGAAACTGCCGACGCTGATGGCTACTGTTCCGACTCAAGAGACGATGAGCCCGAATCAGGACTATTTGGTTTTGGACACCAACATCGTGCTTGACCTCTTTTATTGGCGCGATACACGTGTTCAGGGTCTAATGCAGGCGCTTTCTTCCAAGACTCTTTACGCCCTCGTCTCCCTTGAGACTCTTGCTGAACTTACGGACGTTCTGATGCGTGCCCCCTTTGACCGCAGCGAGGATCAAACCCGGGACATCTTAACGGCCTACCTTGCCCTCTCGTGTCAGGTAAGCGACACCGACAGCGCAAGCCCCGTGCGGTGCAAAGACGTCGATGATCAAAAGTTCTTGGATTTAGCTGCCAGGCGCGTTTGTCCGCTCATCACGCGCGACAAACACCTTCTAAAGATTGCCAAGAAGATGCGCCACCTCGGCGTGCGTATCACAACACCCGAGGGACTTTAAGAAAGGAGCGTTCCGGCAGCAAGGCAAACAAAAATGACGGCTGCCGAGCGGTTTAAATAAAACTGCACGCGCGGTGTCCGCAATTTTTCGGCAACCGAACCGGCACAAAAGGCAATCAAAGAAAACACAAGGAGCGTTACGACCATAAACGTGACCCCCAAAACCGTCATCTCGCACGCTGTTTGCAGGGAGTCGGCTCCGCGTGTGACAAACTGGGGGAAAAACGCCAAAAAGAAAATCTGAACCTTCGGGTTCGTGACATTCATGAGAATGCCGCGTCGAAAAAGCACCGAATCGGCCGTCTCTTCCGTGGCACAGGCAGAGCCTGCCGTCGGATGCGTCCAACTCATGATTGCCAAGTACGTTAAATAGAGCGCCCCGAGAATGCGAATCGCCCAAAAAAGCGAGGGCGACGCGGCCACAACGGCCGCAACACCCAAGGCCGCCGCAACGGTTTGAAGCGCTACACCCACCGATAGACCGGCAACGGTACATAGACCCTTTTTCACCCCATGCACGGCCGATTGCACCAGGACGAACATATTGTCCGGCCCCGGTGCAAATGCCAGTAGGACGCTCGCCAAAACGAACGCACCGTAAATCGAAAGCGTCATACCGAAAGTCTTCCCCTACCCGACCCACACACGGGCATTTTCAAAGAATCTCATCCAGCCGGTAAATTCCTCTTTCGTGTCCTCGTACCAAGAAAGCGTGGCCACGCGAACACTGCGCTCCGGATGCGGCATGATGATGGTCGCACGCCCGTCGCGGGTCGTAAGCGACGTCACGCCCTCGGGCGATCCGTTCGGATTCATCGGATAAACATCGGTCGGAAGACCGTCACCGTCGACGTACCGCGCTACCACGTAGGCCTCGGTCGCATCTTCGGGGCGAGCCCACAGAACGCGTCCCTCGCCGTGCGAGGTGACAATCGGAAGTGCGCTTCCTGCCATGTTTCTGAAGAAAATCGAGGGAGAAGATTCGATACGAACCTCACTTAACCTGCCTTCGAACTGCTCGGAGCGGTTCGTGACAAAGCGCGGCCAGTGTTCGGCGCCGGGAATAAGGTCCTTCAAGAGACTCATCATCTGGCACCCGTTACACACGCCGAGCGTGAACGTGTCGGGCCGCTCGAAGAACGTACGGAACATGTCGGTTAACCGAGCGTTCAATAGAATGGTTTTCGCCCATCCGCCGCCGGCACCTAAAACATCGCCGTACGAAAAGCCTCCGGCGGCTGCAAGACCGCAAATGTCCTTTAAGTCCGCTCTCCCTTCCAGTAGGTCTGTCATATGTAGATCGCGAACGGTAAAGCCGACCCGATAAAAGGCCGCCGCCATCTCGTTTTGCGAGTTCACGCCTTCTTCGCGTAAAACGGCCACAACCGGTCGCGCATGACTCGAATGCACGAAAGGCGCGGCGATGCGCTCGTGTGCATCAAAGGTGGTTTTAACGAACAGACCCTTGGTCTTTTGTCCCGTAACGACGGCAAATTCGCTGTCGGCACAAACCGGGTTGTCGCGAAGGCGTGCCATCGCGTGCGTCACTTCCGACCAGTCGCGCATCAGGTGAACGCGCGGGATTGAAAGAAGGACCTTGCCTGCGGTCTCGATTTCAAGATTATCCCTGTCGGTGACGGTACCGATTTGGGCGTAGTAGCGCGTCAGACCCAAGGATTCTACCCTTGAAGCCACGTCGGCAAGCGACTCTTCGCGCACCTGCAAGACCGCCCCGAGTTCTTCGTTAAAGAGCACGGAAAGCGCTTCATCGACACTGACCTCGCCGTCGGCCAGAGCATCCAGGCTGACGCGAACCCCCTTATGGGAGGCAAACATCATCTCGCAAAGCGTTGTTGCAAGACCGCCGTCGCTTCTATCGTGGTACGCTAGGAGAATTCCTTCATCCGTAAGGCCCCGCACCAAGCGAACGAAGTTCTTTAACGCTTCCGTGTCGGTAAAGTCAGGCGTCACCGACCCGAAGTTTTGGAGCACCTGCGCCAGAATCGATCCGCCCATGCGGCACTTCTTGGCACCGAAATCAAAAGCAACTAGGCGGCTCGGAACGGCTTTGAGTTCCGGCGTGACCGTCAGACGCACATCCGAGACGGGACCTGCGGCCGAGACGATAAGCGAAATCGGGCTCGTAACGGCTTTATCGACGTCCCCGTCCTTCCAAGTCGTGCGCATCGAGCAGGAATCTTTTCCGACCGGAATGGAAATTCCGAGATTCAGGCACAGGTCCCTTGCCGCTTTAACGGCCGCATACAGTTTGGCATCTTCCCCGTCCACACCGCAGGCGGCCATCCAATTGGCCGAGAGTTTGACCGTCGCCAAATTCACGTCCGCCGCAACGATGTTCGTAACGGCTTCGGCAATGGCCATGCGCGAAGCTGCTGCCGAATCGATGACGGCCAAGGGAGTGCGCTCGCCGATAGCCATCGCCTCGCCCTTAAAGCCCGAGTAATTGAGGGTTGTCACGGCGCAGTCGGCAACCGGAACCTGCCAGGGACCGATCATCTGATCGCGCGAGACAAGGCCGCCCACCGTACGATCGGCAATCGTGACCAAAAAGTTCTTACCGGCAACCGTCGGATGGCGCAAAACGCGGCTTAATGCATCGGCCAAATCCACATCGCGTGCATCGAAAGAAGACAGACGCCCGTGGCGCGTACGCACATCGCGATGCATCTTCGGGGGTTTACCCAAAAGGACATCCATAGGCATCTGGACAGCCCGCTCCTCGCCCTGACGCCCTTCGACAATGAGCATGTTGTCGTCACTAATTGTTCCCAAAACCGCATACGGGCACCGCTCGCGCCGGCAAATCGCATCGAATCGCTCCAGATCCTCCGGGGCAACCGCAAGAGCATAGCGCTCTTGGCTTTCGTTACTCCAGACTTCCAGGGGGCTCATGCCCTTTTCCAAAACAGGCACGGCTTCAAGCGAGAGGCGTGCCCCGTGGCCCGATAGGTCCGCAAGTTCCGGCATGGCATTAGACAGACCCCCGGCTCCGATATCGTGAATCGCAAGAATCGGATTTCGGGCACCGGCTTCCCAGCACCTGTCGATTACTTCCTGGGCACGGCGCTGCATTTCGGGATTGCCGCGCTGGACGCTGTCAAAATCGAGGTCCTCGGCATTGGCGCCCGAGGCCATGGAGCTTGCGGCTCCCCCGCCCAGTCCGATGCGCATTCCCGGGCCTCCGAGCACAATCATCAGGGTTCCGGGTTTGAGCGTGTGCTTGTTCGTTTGATCGGCGCGAATGTTGCCGATACCGCCCGCGAGCATGATAGGCTTGTGGTAACCGTAGCGCACATCGCCCACGCGCGCTTCGAAGGCGCGGAAGTACCCGAGAATATTCGGGCGTCCGAATTCGTTATTAAAGGAGGCCGCTCCGATCGGACCTTCGGTCATCACCGACAAGGCCGAGGCAATGCGAGAAGGTGCCCCATATACCGAAGCGGATTGACCGTTTCGCTCCTGCGTCGTATCGCGGTCGTTTTCCCAATCCTGCGGATGGCCGGGAATATGTAAAGCCGACACCGAAAAGCCGCAAAGACCGGCTTTAGGACGCGCGCCTCGACCTGTAGCACCCTCGTCGCGGATTTCTCCGCCCGAACCTGTGGCAGCACCCGGGAAGGGGCTGATGGCCGTCGGGTGGTTATGGGTTTCCACTTTAAATACCGTGTCGGTGGTCTCGAGGCGCTCGACGTAGGTCGATCCGAACGGATCTTTTTCATCCGGGCGCGGATAAAGGCGCGGAACAGCCGGGCCTTCCAAAATCGCGGCATTGTCCGAATACGCCACAATCGTTCCCTGAGGCGCTGCTTTATGCGTCTCGCGAATCATCTGAAAGAGTGTTTCAGGCTGCTTGACGCCGTCAATCGTAAATTCGGCATTAAAAATCTTATGGCGGCAATGCTCGGAATTGGCCTGCGCAAACATCATCAATTCGACGTCCGTAGGATTGCGTTTCTGAGCGGAAAAGGCATCGACCAGGTAGTCGATTTCGTCTTCCGAAAGCGCCAAACCCATCTCGGTATTGGCTTTCTGCAGAGCCGCACGACCGCCCGTTAGAATATCGACCGAAGTCATCGGACGACTTTCGGTATCGGCAAAAATCGTTTCGGCCGCCCGACTCGGATCGACAACCGATTGCGTCATACGGTCACAAAGAAGGGCATAAAGCGATGCACGCTGCTCTTCGGACATCGGCAATCCGTCCGCAAGCGTGACGGCATACCGGACGGCGCGCTCGATACGGACCACGCAAGTAAGGCCCGTATTGTGGGCAATATCAGTCGCTTTACTCGACCAGGGACTGATGGTTCCGCGGCGCGGCGCCACGAGAACGCAAACATCCGCGCGAGGGCTTTCGGCGGCTTCGCCGTAATCGAGCAAGTCCGTTAGACGCGCTTTTTCTTCATCTGTTAAAGGTTTTTCCGTTAATACGTAGTGTACGTAGTGTGCACCGACGGCTTGAGCACTCGGCACGAAAGTTTTTAACTCAGCGAGGACGCGTTCGGCACGGAACGCACTTAGGGCACCGGGGCCGGAAAACTCCAAAATCATAGTGACTTCCCTTATCTCAGTTACGTAAAGAGACGACCGCCGGTCCGACCGAAACGGTCGGCTCGTTCGGTAAGAACATTGTACAGTTTATCGAAGACGCTAAAAACGAACGGAAAGTGTCGCCTAAAAAAGTCGTCAAAAACTTGACTTATCTCGGCGCGGCAGAAAACCTAAGGACACGTGGGAAAAGCGAGAGCCATCATGCATGCGACACGTGTAATTCCTTAATGTGAAACAAACCATTGTAAACAGGTGAGATCTGAAGACGGATGCGACCGATGAAGCCGTACAAAAAGCCCTTGCGGAGGCTAAAAAGCAAGCGGAAAGATACGCTCAAGGAGAAGCCGTCAAGGACATTCCCAACCTCAAATGCCTCGCTCTTGTTTGCAAGGGCTTGCGCCTTGCTGCGGCAGGCCTGACTGACGAAACCTGAGAGCCAAGGCGTCAAACTCTCCTAGGTCGATACTGTTGCGCATAGGATTTACAATGCGCGTGATTTGTCTTGATTCCCAATCGGAATCGAGAAATTTTCATTTTCCTTAAAAACCATGAGCCAGCCCATTTTAAATCTTGACGAACTAAAGACCCTTGAAGAACGCATGACGCACGCCTTGGGAGAAGGCGAACTCATGAGGCGAGCCGGAAGTGTGCTGGCCGAAGAAATTGCCTCGGTCACTCCCCCTTCCGGGCACGTCGTGTTTATCTGCGGACCGGGCAATAACGGCGGCGACGGATTTACAGCTGCCCGCGTTCTTCTTGCGCGCGGCTTTCGCGTCACCTGTGCCCTTATCGGATGCGACAAACCCAAGACACAAGATGCCCGTAACGCCTATGAGGCTTGGGAAAAAGCAGGCGGCCCCACGATTGCCGATCCGTACAATGCCGCTAAGGCCGATACGGTCGTCGATGCCCTGTTCGGAACAGGAGTACGCAGCGCTTTGAAGGGAGACTTCCTTGATGCCGCTTTGTGGTTTAACGAGCGACAGGCAACGCGCATCAGTGTGGACATTCCCTCGGGACTCAATCCCATGACCGGTTTTTGGCTCGGCGGCATCAAAGGATGCCGAGCCGACCTCACTGTTTCCTTTTTTGCGCCTAAAGCCGGGTGCTTTATGAACGAAGGGGTCGATGCAGCCGGTTCCGTTCACGTGAAGGAACTCGATGTCTCGGTGCCGCTCACACAACTTTCGCTCATTGACACAGACGATTTCGTGCACTTAACGGAAACGCGAAGCAAGAATTCCCACAAGGGGCTTTTCGGGCACGTGGCCGTTGTCGGAGGCGACGTCGGCACGGTCGGTGCCGCCTACCTGGCCGCACGTGCCGCTTTACTTCTCGGCGCCGGGCGCGTCACGTGCGAACTTATGGCTGACGGCGCCCCGCTTGTCGATCCCCTTTTCCCGGAATTAATGTTTACCGCCGCCCCGATTGACTTGACAAAAACGACCTGCAACATCGTCGGTTGCGGCATGGGCTTTAGCTCTCGGGCTTTAGGGCGCTTAAAAGAGGCCGTTGCGGCCGATGTCCCGCTTGTTGTCGATGCCGATGCACTGCGCGCCCTCGCCCGTGACCAAAAGCTCCAAGATGCCCTCCTTGCGCGTCGTGCACACACCGTGATTACGCCGCACCCGGGAGAAGCGGCCGAGCTTTTGCACCGGACAGTTGACGCTGTTTCAGCCGATCGCATCGGAGCGGCTCGGGAACTTGCGGTCCAAACGGGCGCAATTACCGTTTTAAAAGGCGCCGGGACCGTCGTTGCCCTGCGTAGCTCGCGCACGTGGATTAACCCGGTTGCCAACGGCACTCTGGCTACCGCCGGATCGGGCGATGCGTTAAGCGGCATGCTCGGTGCCTTCTTTGCGCAAGGCTTCGACTTGGTCACGGCGACGCTCGGAGCCGTGTGGCTACACGGCACCGGCGTTCAAGACCGCACGGCCGGCGTGACGGCAGGCTCCTTAGCGCCGCGTGCTGCTATGCTCTTAGATCAATTGCGTCGGAACCGTCAGGCGCATTCACGCTAAAAAGCACGCTCTCCCCCGAGGCGCTTACCTCGAGGGAGCCCTTTTTTCGTTTGAAATCCGTAAGACTGTTGAGGGCAGACTTTCAAGCGCCATCTCTTGCGTCTTATCAAAGAAGTTCTTATCGGCATTGATTAGCATCCGAAGACACTTCGGAGAGTTTTATGTCCACCATTGCCGACGGTTTTAAATTGTCCAATCAGGTCTTCATTCCCTGCATGGGTTTAGGAACACGCCAGTTGCAACCGACCCAACAGGTCCAAACGCTTTTAGCCGAAGCCGTCCGTGCCGGGTATCGGCGCTTTGATACGGCAAGCGCCTACGGAAATGAACATCTTTTGGGCTCGGTGCTTTCCCAAAGCGGCATCGACCGCTCCGAATTTTTTATCTCGAGCAAATTGTGGGTAACAGATCGAAGCCGACAGGGCGTGATGGCCGCGTTTGAAAAAACCTGTGAAAACCTCGCCCTTGATTATCTGGACCTATACATGATTCACTGGCCCGAAACACACGGGGATGCCATTTCCTGGCAAAGCATCAATGCAGGGACATGGCGCGTTTTCGAGGAACTGTACAAAAGCGGCCGCGTGCGAGCCATCGGGGTGTGTAATTTCCTCACCCACCACTTAGTACCGCTTTTGGCTCGTGCGAATGTCCCTCCGATGGTCAATCAGCTGGAGTTTCATCCGGGGTACTGGCAAAAATCCACCGTGGAGTTCTGTCACAAGCACGCCATTCACGTGACGGCTTGGGATCCGATCGGGCGACGCGACGTGATGCCCGATCCCAAACTGGAAGCCATTGCCAAACGCCACGGCGTCACACCCGCACAAGTGGCCCTGCGTTGGTGCTTGCAACACGGGGTATCGGTCCTGCCGCGCACTTTAAATCCGACGGACTTACCCGTTTATGCCGATGTGTTTAATTTCCGCTTAAGCGTCAGGGACATGACCGCCATCGATGAATTGCCGCTCTCATGCTTTTCCGGTTTAGACCCGGACCGTGTTTCGTTTTAATCGGCCAACCGGTGCCCGCGCACCGTTCCGTACGTTAAAGCCACTCTCGGCGAGAGCACCAAGTAAGCCGTCCATGCAACGGTCCATAAAAACATCGGTAGCAGCGCCGACACGGAATACGACAGATGAAAGTACCAGCTTTCAATGAGAACGGCAATCGGCCCCATGAGCCACAGTAAAACAATCACGCCGGCCACTGCCGCGCTTGAGCGCTTGGCAACCAAAAGGACCAAAAGCGCCAGACCGAGCAGCCCCTGAATAAACGAGGGCCCGACCGTCACATAAGCGGCAAAGCGATCTAAACCCTCGGCATACTCAGACCACGGAAAACTCGTTGCAACGACGTAACCTTGCCAAAAAAGGTATTCGGTTACGGTCACCTGCCCGAGGACAAAAAGCACGAGAGCCCCGCCGAATCCGCTCTTGGTCTTGGCGCAAATCAGGCGCGGTAAAAAACGGCGCCCGAGAGCAGTCAGAAAAAATGTCGGTCCTGCCACAAGAACCATCACAAGAAGAATTCGCCCGAAAGCCATCTCATGACTCCTTTTTGGTGCGCGGAGTTACGGCATCCCCGGCATCTTCCTGCAATCCGACCAGAATCCCGCAAGGAGCCCCTTCGTGTGAGCCCGAACAGCGTGAAGCAAGCTCTTTTAAGTGCTCCTTTAAGGCTTTAAGCTTGGCAATCCGTTCATCGACTAAGCGCACGTGGTGTGCAATGAGTTCATGGACATGCTCGGCTTGCTCCGTGTCGGTCGCATCACAGGCAAGCAGTGCCCTAACATCCGAAAGCGGCATATCGAGCGTGCGACAGTGATGAATAAACATGAGTTCTCGAAGGTGCGCCTCGGTATAGGCACGGTAATTATTTTCCGTGCGACGAGCCGGCGTAAGAAGCCCCTCTTTTTCATAAAAGCGAATGGTCTCGATTCCGACACCCGAACGCTCCGAAAGCTCTCCGATTCGCATAGTTCCTCCGACGTTTTTCCGATTGTACTTGACTCTGGAGCCGCTACAGGGTTTTAAATGCACCCTGACACAGATTTTTCTTGCCGGAAACACTATGAAAAACCCTACTTTCCTCATTCGTATCCAAGAAATGGACTGCCCGGTCGAAAAGGCTGAAATCGAAGAGAGCTTCGCCAAGAACCCGGACTTTGAGCCCGTAGCGACCGACCTCATGCACCGCACGATGCGCTTTGTTGCCAAAAGCGACAAAGCGACCTTGGAGTTGCTTCTCGAGAACCTGAAAAAAGCGGGTTTTCCGGGTGAAGCCGTCAATGAAGCGTCCGGCGCCTCAGCGCCGCTTTCCGTGCGGATTCCCGATCTAGATAGCAACGAGAAAGCCGAGAAACTTCGTCAAGCCTTCGAAAACGACACCGCCTTTGAGGTTCTTAATATCGACCTTGCGGACAAAAGCGTCACCTTGAGCAAGCGTTTTCCCGAGGCTTTAACCGAAGATCTTTTCGCCAAGCTGGCAAAGTTAAACCTCGCAGCAAGTGAAATTCTTTCTAGTAAAAAGGAAGCCGCTACGTCCCAATCGCATCGGGGAGCCTTCCGTTTAGGCGTTGCGCTGGTCTTAGCCGCTTGCGGCGAAGGGTTTGAAATTGCCGGGGCATTAAACGAAACAGCCGTTCTTGCCGTGTGCCTCGCGGCAATTGCCTTAAGCGGCATCAAAACCCTCGTCAAGGGCCTCTCTAACCTGCCGCGCTTTGTCTTTAACATGAATACCCTGATGGCCGTGGCCGTGCTCGGTGCCCTCGCCATCGGTCAGTATCCGGAAGCGGCCATGGTCATGGTCCTTTATGAAATCGGCGAGGCCATCGAAGACAAAACTCTCGCGCATGCGCGAAGCAGCATTCGGACGCTCCTGGAGAAAGCGCCGAGCACGGTGGAAATTCTCCTTGCGGGTAAATGGATTAAAAGCAGCCCCGAAGCGATTTGCCCCGGGACGATTTACCGCGCCGTACCCGGACAGATGATTGCCGCCGACGGCCTCGTCGTAGACGGCGTCAGTTCCGTCGATGTCTCGAGCATTACGGGCGAGCCTTTGCCGGAATCGGCGTGTGAGGGCTCCGTTGTGCGTTCCGGAAGCATTGCCTTAGACGGGTCTCTCTCGATTCGCGCCACACGTGCGGCTGCCGATTCCACGGCTGCACGCATCTCCAAAGCCATTCTCTCGGCCCAGCAAAAGAAAGCTCGCGTCGAACGCTTTATCGATCGCTTTGCACGCTGGTATACACCGGCAATCTTTGCGGCCAGTTTGCTCCTCGGCATCGGCACCGTGCTTTGGACAGGAACCTTAGATAAAGAAACGATCTACCGCTCGCTCGTCCTTCTTGTCATCGGGTGCCCCTGCGCCCTTGTGATTTCTACGCCCGTGGCCCTGCTTTCGGCCATGACCTGTGCCAGTCGCCAAGGTGTCTTTATCCGAGGCGGAGTTCCGATGGAAACGGCGGCGACAATTCAAACCGCGGTCTTTGATAAAACCGGCACCTTAACCGTCGGGCGTCCGGTTTTCAAAGAGCTCGTGCCGGTAGACGGATGCGACAAAGCCGTCTGTTGGCACTTAGCGGCAAGTCTTGCCGCCGCCAATAACCACCCCTTGAGCCAAGCCCTGGCTCGCTCCTGCGACAAAACCGTACGACTCAGTTCCGTGAAAGACCTGAAAAACCTTCCGGGGTACGGCGTTCAAGGTCGCGTGGACGGTGCACTGATTACACTTACGAACCGCACGTGGCTGAAAGACAAAGGGCTTTTAACGCCGCAAGTCGATGCAGTGTTTACGCGCCTTGAAAACGACGGCAATACCTGCATGGCCGTCAGTAACCTTTTCGGGGCGCTCGGCGTCTTTGCCTTTGCCGACACGGCCAAGCCCGGAGTTGCCGCCTCCGTCAAAGCCCTAAAAGATCAAGGCGTCTCCGTTTGGATTCTCACGGGTGACAACGAAAAAAGCGCTGCGAAAATCGCTCGGGAAGCCGGCATCGACAACGTGCGCGCACAACTGCTCCCGCAAGAAAAACTGGCGATTATTTCCGAACTTGACGGCAAAGCCCCGACGGCTATGATCGGTGACGGCATTAACGATGCACCGTCTTTGGCTCGCGCTCGCCTAGGCATTGCCATGGGAGGCGCAGGCTCGGATACGGCCGTCGAATCGGCTGATGTCGTTTTGATGAATGACGACGTGGCCAAAGTAGGCTGGTTAAAACGCCTTTCGATTGCCACACGTCGTTGCGTGACCGAGAATATCGTCTTTGCACTCGGCGTGAAAGCCCTCTTTGCCGTCGCTGCCGTGACCGGATACGCCACGATGTGGATGGCCGTGTTTGCCGACACGGGCGTGTGCCTGATTGTCGTGGCCTGGGCATTAAGGCTCCTGCGCTTTAAATAAGGCGACCGGAAGGGCTTTGCTTGCCGTTACACGTAACTGAAGCCTTGCCCGAAAGGTCTGCTCGCGTACCTTGCGCCATAAAAGACCTTGATGCTCAGGGCAGGAAATCCGGGGCTCGTTCTTGGAGAAGAAAAGAAGAACCCAGGCGCTTAACCGCTAACTGCGCCGCAAGGTAAAAGACGGGAACAGCCCTGCAAGCGTTTTTTCCAGTTCGTCCCCGGGGTAGTCGGCTCCGACTGAACTTAAAGACGCTTTCATCCCGGGTGCCTTACGGTAGATTTGCAATGCATAGGTTTTGCATTCGTGCGATGCTAAAAACTGCGCAATCGCCAGAATAGCCTCGGGTGTGAGTAAATCCGGGTGCGCCGTCGTGCGCGCCTCGTAAGCGATACCCGATTGCCGAACAATCTCAAAGCTTTCTAAAAACGCCTGATGAGCGCCGGGCCGTCCGGCAGCACGATCGAAAACGTCCGCATCCTCAGGCGGTCCCTTCACATCAAGGCCCACCCAACTTACAAGATCAATCACCTCGCGTAAGCGCCTCGGGTAAGCGCCCGATGTATGCAGGCCCACCTTCATTCCGAGTGACCGAACATAGGTCATAGCGGCGTAAAGCGCCGGGTCGATACACGGCTCGCCTCCGGAAAACACCACGGCATCAAGAAGCCCTGCCCGTTTTTTTAAAAGTGCGCAGAAGGCATCCCAACTCACCGGTTCTGTCCCCTCGGCAAACTCACGCGGCTGCATCCAGTCGTTTTGGCAATACGGACAACGCCACGGGCACCCTTGCACGAAGGCAACGGCACTTAAGAGCCCGGGGTAGTCAATCGTTGTAAAGGGCGTAACCGCCGCAATGCGAATGTCCGAGGCCTCTTTTCCCGTTAAGGCACAAACGCCGGGTTCGGTCCCGGCGTTAATGGCAATGGTCTTTGTCATACTGCAAGAAACTTCGGGACGTGCGACTACTCGCCGCATTTGCCCAAGTGGCACTTGCTTTCGACAAAGTACTTGCGTTCGGCAAATTCTCCCTTCTTGCCGATGTTAAAGGACTGCACCGGACGGTGATACCCCATCACACGCGTCCAGACTTCGCAACGCTGGCGTTCGCTGTCCTTTAAAACGATTTCGTCTTGTTTTTGCTCTGTCATAGCTTACGCCTCGAAATCCTAACGACAGGATTGACTTTTCTAGGCGCGCTTGGCCGCTTCTTCGGCCTGACGCGCTCTCTTGCGTGCGATGATTTCCGCATCACACTTCGGGCAAAAATCGTGACGCCCCGACAGGTACCCGTGTTTCGGGCAAATCGAGAACGTGGGCGTGACGGTAATGTACGGTAAACGGAAGCGCGTCAGTGTCTTGCGAACAAGATCGCGGCAGGCTTCGGCCGAACTCACGGCTTCGTTCATATAAAGGTGCAAGACCGTTCCGCCCGTGTACTTGCGTTGCAAATCGTCTTGCATTTCAAGCGCTTCGAACGGATCGTCCGTATACCCGACCGGCAGCTGCGACGAATTCGTGTAGTACGGATTCTGGGGCGTACCGGCCTGAATGATGTTCGGGAACCGCTTACGGTCCTCCTTGGCAAAGCGGTATGTCGTGCCTTCCGCGGGCGTCGCTTCCAAGTTATACATGTGGTCGGTCTCGCTTTGGAACTCAACGAGGCGTTCACGCACGTGATCGAGGAACTTTAAGGCAAAGGCGTGTCCTTCTTCGCTCGTGATATTGGTTTTGTCGTGCGTGAAGTTACGAATCATCTCGTTAATGCCGTTCACGCCGATGGTCGAGAAGTGATTGCGCAGCGTCCCGAGATAGCGCTTGGTGTACGGGAAAAGCCCCTGGTCGATGTGGCGCTGAATGACCTTACGCTTAATTTCAAGGGATTCTTTGGCTAAATCCAGAAGGTGGTCCAAACGGTCGTAAAGCGCCTTTTCATCACCCGGATACAGATATCCTAAGCGCGCGCAGTTAATCGTCACGACGCCGAGGCTACCGGTTTGCTCGGCCGAACCGAACAGACCGTTTCCGCGTTTTAAGAGTTCGCGCAAGTCCAGCTGCAGACGGCAGCACATCGAGCGAATCATGTTGGGTTTAAGTTCCGAATTGATAAAGTTCTGGAAATACGGCAGTCCGTACCGGGCCGTCATATCAAATAAAAGCTTAACGTTCGGACCTTCCCAATCAAAATCGGGCGTGATGTTGTAGGTCGGAATCGGGAACGTAAAAACGCGTCCCTTGCTATCTCCGCGCGTCATCACTTCGATGTAGGCGCGGTTGATCATGTTCATTTCTTCCTGCAGGTCCCCGTACGTAAAGGGCATCTCCTGGCCCCCGATCATCGGGTGCTGAGGCGCTAAATCAGGCGGGCACGTCCAATCGAACGTCAGGTTCGTAAACGGCGTCTGCGTACCCCAGCGGCTCGGAACATTGAGGTTATAAATCATCTCCTGAATGCACTGCACGACTTCCGAGTACGGGACATTATCCTTGCGAACAAAGGGAGCCATGTAGGTATCAAACGACGAAAAAGCCTGAGCGCCGGCCCATTCGTTTTGCATGGTGCCTAAAAAGTTCACAATCTGTCCGCAGGCAGACGACAAGTGCTTGGGGGCATCCGCTTCGACCTTACCCGGCACGCCGTTGAAGCCTTCGGTTAACACCGTTCTCAAGCTCCAGCCGGCGCAATAGCCCGAAAGCATATCCAGGTCGTGAATATGGAAATCGGCCTCACGGTGGCATTTGCCGATTTCGTTCGGATAAATAAAGTTCAGCCAATAGTTCGCCACAACCTTACCCGAGACATTGAGAATCATGCCGCCTAAGCTATACCCCTGGTTGGCGTTGGCATTGACACGCCAGTCGCTCTGATCGAGATACTCGTTAATAGAGCTTTCGACGTTAATCCAGGTCTTTTTCGCATCGCGGCTCTTGGCTCGCTGCTCGCGATACACGATATAGGCGCGTAGCGTCGTAAAGTGACCGGATTCAAATAGCGCCTGTTCGACGGCGTCTTGCACCTGCTCGATGTGAGGCGTGGCAACATTTAAGGCGCGAATCTTGGGCATCACCTGATTTTCGGTGATCTCCGCCGCAATAGCCGGACCGAATTCCCCGGTGGCCTTGCCTGCCTTTTCAATGGCTTTTTGAATCTTACTCGGATCAAAATCCTTGATTGATCCGTCGCGCTTAATTAAATGTTCCGGTGTGCAGGGCATCTTTATTCCTCGTGCTCGTAAGCATCGGATTTGCGCAAAAGACACACACGCGCGCGCATCTTTCGAAGTCCGATCGGCGGGACGCACCCTAGCAAAAAGCGAGAACAAAATCAACTGTAAGAATGCATGATGTAGTGGTTGTTTTCGTGGAAAACACAATATCTTGTGTTTGCTTAACCCTTGACAAATGATTTTTTCTGCAAATTCAAAGCATTAAAAAACCCTCTGGGGCCGATGACCGAAGCCTAGGTATTTTCCCTAGGGTTGTTTCGTTTTTGTTAACAAAGCCTCACGGGGCAACCCGCGTACGCAAAAGGGCAAATACCTCTCTCGTATAATGCGTAGGTCCCTGTTTTTGCACTGTTTCAAGACTTTTTATGACCGTAACTCTCATAGCCTGTCTTCTTGCGATGGGCGTTTTCGTCGGGTTTTTGGCCGGCCTACTCGGCATCGGCGGCGGAATGATTCTGACCCCTTTTTTTACGTTTTTGCTCCCGTATACCGGAATCGGTGACAACGTCGTCGTACATGTGGCCATCGCCACGTCCTTGGGAACCATTGTCTTTACGTCCCTATCCTCGATGTACGCACACAACAAGCGCGGTGCCGTTTTGTGGCGCGTAGTCTTTTCCGTCGCTCCGGGAATTCTCGTTGGTGCCGTACTCGGGGCAAAGATTTCTTCGCTTCTTTCGACAGCGGTCATTGCATTGATTTTTGCGCTTTTTGTCGGGTTTTCGGCAACCAAGATGTTTTTGGATGCCAAACCGTCTCCGACACGGGAACTTCCGGGCATCCTCGGCATGTTTATCGCCGGTCTTTTCATCGGTGCCGTCAGCGCGTTCGTCGGTGCGGGGGGCGGCTTTATCTCCGTCCCGCTTATGGTTTACTGCAACGTCCCGATGAAAAAAGCCGTCGGCACATCAGCCGCTTTGGGGTTTCCGATTGCGGTTTTCGGAAGCATCGGCTACATCTGGTCGGGTCTTGGCATCGCGGGGCTCCCGGGTCTGCCGATCACGGCCGGCTTTATCCACCTTCCGGCGCTTTTCCTATGTGCTTGCGCCAGTTTTCTCATTGCTCCCCTGGGTGCAAAAGTGGCCCACAGCATTAATACAAAACCCCTTAAACGCCTCTTTGCCTGTAACCTATTTATCATCGCCGCGTATATGCTCTACCGCTCGTACATTGCGTTTTAACCGGTAAAAGGCAGGAATCGACGCATGATGCACAAGGGCTACATTTGCATTCTTTCGGCCGCACACGCCGTGGCCGATTTGCCTCCGGGGGCTCTTCCGGCGCTCCTGCCGTTTTTTGCGCTTTATTACCACTTAAGCTACACGGAAATTGCCGGACTGATGTTTGCCTCCTCGTGCCTATCGTCGGCCGTGCAACCGGTTTTCGGTCTTTTAGCCGATCGGTCTGACAAAAACGCCCTCATGGCAACGGGGGTTCTGCTCTCGGGTATCGGTCTGGCCCTGACGGGGTTTGTGAGCGGGTACTGGACCGTTTTTGCCGGCGTCACGCTCATGGGAATCGGATCGGCCATCTTTCACCCGCAGGCCGCACGATCGGTCAACTTTTTAGCCGGCAAACAAAAGAGCACCGGCATCGGGATTTTTTCCGTCGGCGGCAATGCCGGATTCGGGTTCGGTCCCCTGATTGCCGTCTGGGCCGTCACGCTCTGGGGGCTTAAAGGCACGGCACTTTTCGGCATTTTCGGTATTGCTTTTGCCCTCGTCCTTTTAATCCTAAACGCTCGCCTGACACAGGCAACGGCGCAAAGTCGTTCGGAAAACGCACCCGATTGCAAAGTTCGTTCCCGAGAGGGTACTAACGATTGGCATGCTTTTGCGCGTCTGACGCTGGTTATTATCGGGCGCTCGGTTGTCTTTTGTACGGTCTCGGCCTTTCTGCCGCTTTACTGCATCCGCACGCTCGGCGTGACCGAGGCCGTCGCCGGAACGACGATTGCTGTTCTTGCCTTCGGCTGCGCTGCGATGACGCTCCTAGGCGGATACTTAGGTGACAGAATCGGTCTGATTCGAATGCTGCGCTTGGGATCCCTGGTGCTCGTTCCGAGTACGGCTGCGCTTGTCTTATGCCCGAATATTTTCTGGATTTATGTTGTCTTGATGGTGTTAAGTTTCGGCATCAATGCGCCGTACCCGGCTTTCGTCGTCCTCGGACAAACGTATCTGGCGAAAAACATCGGTTTTGCCTCGGGCGTCACATTAGGATTGAGTTTTAGCGTCGGGGGCCTTTTTGTGCCGATTCTCGGGAAGTTGGCCGATGCCACGTCGCTTACCGTCGTCTTTACAGTCTTAATTGCGCTTTCGGCCCTATGCGCTCTCGGCGCTTTTATGCTCCGCGAAATCCCGCGCAAAGAGCCGCTTATCAAAGGATGACGACGTCGTACTCTTCTTGCGTGTAGCTCGGCTCGACCTCAAGAAGAACGACTTTACCCATCATTTCCTGCAGCAGGTCTAAAGCAGCCGACTCGTCTTCTAAGAAAAAATCAATGACAGATTGGCTCGCCAAAATCTTAAAGCTCTTGGCATCACGGTACTGTCGAAATTCCCTGAGTGTCTCCCGCATGATTTCGTAGCAGACGGTGCGCGCTGTCTTAATCTGGCCGCGTCCGCCGCAAACCGGGCACGTTTCGCATAAGACATGAGCGAGGGACTCACGCGTTCTCTTGCGCGTCATTTCCACAAGCCCGAGTTCGGTAAATTCCGAAACCGTCAGTTTCGTGTGATCGAGACTGACGGCACGACGCAGTTCCGAGAGAACGGCCGCGCGATTCTCTTCGCTGGTCATATCGATAAAATCGATGATGATGATGCCCCCGAGATTGCGTAGGCGCAGTTGCCGGGCAATCATCTGCGCGGCTTCCAGGTTTGTTTTGAAAATTGTTTCGGAAAAATCGCGCTTTCCGACAAAGGCTCCGGTATTGACATCGATAGTCGTCATCGCCTCGGTCTGATCGAACACCAGATACCCGCCTGACGATAGGTCCACGCGACGCTTAAGGGCCTTGGCGATTTCCCGATCGATTCCGCGCACTTCGAAAAGGGGTCTGTCGCTCTCGTAGAGCTCCAATCGCTTTAAGGCCGACGGGACAAAGCGTCCGGCAAAAACCTTTAAGGCCTCGAAAAGCTCACGGTTATCGACCCAGATGATATCGGTCTGTGTCTGCACCATGTCACGCAAGACGCGCTGGGCAAGCGAGAGGTCCTCGTACAAAAGACAAGGGGCAGCCCGGTGAACAGCCTTATTTTTAATTTCCGTCCAAAGGCGTCCCAAGTACTCCATATCCCGCAAGAATTCACAGTCCTTGGCGCTTTGTTCGGCACAGGTGCGAACGATGTAGCCGCCCTTTTCCGTCTCCGGGCGCAGACGTGTCATTTGGTCGCGCAATTCCTCGCGCCGTGCCTCATCTTCGATGCGCTGCGACACGCCGATGTGTGAATCGCCGGGTAGATACACGAGTTTTCGACCGGCAAGCGAAATCGTCGTTGTCAGACGTGCTCCTTTGGTGCCGATCGGGTCTTTGGCCACCTGCACCATCAGGCTTTGCCCTTCGGAAAGAATCTTTTCGATGGGCTTGATTTGATCTTCGGGCACGTGCTGCTCGATGTCGATGATGTGAAGAAAGGCACTGCGCTCAAGACCGATGTCCAAAAAGGCCGACTGCATGCCCGGAAGAACGCGTAGGACGCGCCCCATATAGACGTTGCCGACAATCCCGCGTTCGGCGGCACGCTCAATGTGTAAATCTTCGAGCACGCCCTGCTCTAAAAGCGCCACACGTGTCTCGCGCGGGGAGCAGTTGATCAAAATTTCTTGCATAACTGACCGCTCGGTCTGCCGCAGCAGGGAAGATCGAGCACAAAAGTCGAAAAATGTAGAGGCATTTTAGCGATTCGGAGACCTCTTCTGCCGGCGTTCGGGCTGCAAGGTAATGTGATCGATTCCGAAACGCTCGGAAAGGGTACGGCGCGCGAGAGCCAGCATCGCGTCCCAGTTTTCCTCGGCATCGGTATGTAAATGCGCCGAAATTGCCGAATGGCCCGGTGCCATCATCCAAACGTGTAAATCATGGACTTCTTTGACGCCCGGGATTTGTGCCAGCGCGTCTCCGACGGCGTTGTAATCGACGCCTTCGGGAACGGCATCCAAAAGAACAGGTACCGACTCTTTGAAAATCGAATATGTCGCCCGCAGTAAAAGGAGCCCGACGAAAACCGACAAAATCGGGTCTGCTACGGAAAATCTCGGTCCTGCGAAATACACAAGGCCGCCCGCAACGATGGCTGCAACCGATCCCATGAGGTCGCCCGCGACATGCAGGAGGGCCGCCCGTGTGTTCATGTTCTTCTTATCGCGCGAAAGCGACCCGATGACAGCGAGGTTCATCAAAAGACCGACCGAAGCAATTCCCATCACCACATCGCCCTGAACCTGCGGAGGATCGGTCAGACGAATCGCCGCCTGCACGAAAATCCACACCACGACTCCGAGCATGGCAAGGGCGTTGATAAAGGCCGCAAGGGCCTCGACACGGGCGTGTCCGAAACTGTGATCCGAATCGGCACCTTTGGTGGCAATCCAATTGGCAAGAAGCGCTAAAAACAGGCTCAGCGAGTCGGTAATCATGTGCCAGGCATCGCTCACAAGTGCGAGGGAATTGCCCCACAGACCTCCGATCAGTTCCACAAAAGCAAACCCGAGCGTTAAAAAGACCGCCACGCCGAAAACGTCGGTCTTCACGCGCCCGGTCGCATGCAAATACCGGCTATCGCCCTCATCGTGCCGTGCATAACCTTTTAAGGTCATTTCCTTTGTCGACTGTTTATTTTTCATCGCAAAACCAATAAAAAACCCTTCGCAAGCGCCTTTTTGCGCCGCCTGCGAAGGGATAAATTAACCGAGCCGCCGGGCGCCTTATTCTTTTTTGCTATCCGCCAGCATCGGAACAATCGTGGATGCATCGGAACTTAAGAGTCCCGTCTTGGCGTACGTACGCAGCTTTTCGCGCGTATCGGTGATATCCAGGTTACGCATCGTCAACTGACCGATACGGTCCACGGCCGTGAACATCGAGTCGCCCTTTTCCATCGTCAGTCTCGAGGGCTCGTACGTTAAATTCGGGGACTTGGTATCCAAAATTGTAAAGTCATTGCCGCGACGCAGCTCGAGCGTCACTTCACCCGTAATCGGGCGTGCCACCCAGCGCATGGCACTTTCCCGGAGCATAATGGCCTGACTGTCAAACCAGCGACCTTGATAGAGAAGCCTCCCGAGTTTGCGCCCGTTGATGTGGTACTGCTCGATTGTATCCTCGTTGTGAATACCCGACACGAGACGCTCGTAGGCAATGTACAAAAGCGCCATTCCCGGAGCCTCGTAAATACCTCGGCTCTTGGCTTCGATAATACGGTTTTCGATTTGATCGGTCATCCCGAGACCGTGCCGACCGCCGATACGATTGGCTTCGAGCATCAATTCCACGGAGTCGTTAAACTCGCGACCGTTTAACGCCACGGGCTGTCCTTCTTCAAAGCGGACCGTCACGACTTCCGGCGCAACGGGGACCTTCTCGTCCCAGAAAGCCACGCCCATAATCGGCTCGACAATCTTCATCGATGTGGAAAGTTGCTCTAAGTCCTTGGCTTCGTGCGTTGCCCCGAGCATGTTCGAATCGGTCGAATAGGCTTTTTCCGCCTTCATGCGATAGGCAAAGCCTTGGGCCGTAAGAAACGCCGACATCTCGGCACGCCCGCCGAGTTCGGCAATGAACCGGGTATCGAGCCAGGGCTTGTAAATCTGCAAATTGGGATTGACAAGAAGCCCGTACCGGTAAAAGCGCTCGATATCATTACCCTTGTAGGTCGATCCGTCTCCCCAAATATTCACACCGTCTTCGCGCATCGCGGAAACAAGCATCGTGCCCGTGACGGCGCGTCCCAAGGGCGTGGTATTGAAATACGGGAGACCTGCCGTATAGATGTGAAATGCATTGGACTGGATTGCCGAGATGCCTTCGGCCACAAGCTGATGACGGCAATCGATTAAGCGGGCATTTTCAGCTCCGTACTCCATAGCGCGGCGCGGAATGGCCTCGTAGTCCGATTCATCGGGCTGGCCCAAATTGGCCGTGTAGGCATACGGGAACGCACCTTTATTTTTCATCCACCGCAGAGCAGCACTCGTGTCAAGGCCGCCGGAAAACGCAATACCGACTTTTTTCCCGACCGGAACGCTTTGAAGAATGGTTTGAGACATCGTTGCACCTAAAACAAAAAGAAAAAACAAAGGTTTTCGAAATACCTCCGAAAACCGAAATTGTTCCCCTTGAGGGAAAGACTCTTAAATCCTACCCACAACACATCACGTTAAATTATAGGCGTCCTCCCGAGATTCTTTCGGGAAGAAAGCGTATTTAAAGCGCGAACTTGTCGGCGATTAACTTGGCTACGGACGTTTTCCCTAGGCGCCTCTCGAGGGCAGGAAGCGCGCCGGAAACCTTCACTTTTTTCAATCGAGAAACGAATCGGAACGCACCGTCCCCTCTCTTTTGCAGTTTTGATCCCTTCTATGAAAAAACAGATTTCTCCTTAAGAAAAGTCGATCTAAAAGACTCTGTGCCTCTCAGGCTTTTTTCGCACCCTTTACTGACTCAAATCCCATACCTTTCGGTCAAAAACCCGTTAAAAAACCCGGAAAACCGCCCGAATTTCGCGCATCTTGCGTTGCCAATTTCTCTTATCATTTGATAACTTACCCTAACTTGCGGCAATTTGCACGCATCTTTCGATAACGTGATTCATTGCCGACAAAAGTGCCTTTTTGAGGGCATTTTCGGGATAAACTGCCGCCCTTTTCGACCTTTTTCAGAAAAAAATCAGACGTCCGCCGGCTCAATGCCCGAACGCGGTACATCCAGGCTGAGCGTCACGCCGCGCGTGGGGTTGGCGCGTCCGATCAGACGCCCGTTGTGGCGCTCGGCAATCGTCGAAACGAGCGAAAGACCGAGACCTAAACCCGATTCCTTGGTGGTCATGAAAAGCATCATGAAGTGATCGACGTACTCTTGCGTGACCTTCGGGCCGTTGTCGCTCACTTGAATGCGCCAGAATTGCTCGCACTGGAAAACTCGAACACGAATCTCGGCATCGAGCATGTCTTTGACCGAATCGTTGGCGTTTTTAAGTAAATTTAAAACCGCGAGTTCAATTTCCCAGTCATCGATTTCCGCCCAAAGGTACGGCGAAATATCGGTGATGACCGGTGCCGCTCCTCGATGAGAGCGCCTGAAGTTATCAATCGCCCGTTCCACGGTCACGCTCAAATCCGACGTAACCAACGTCGGTGTTTTTTGCTTGGCGTACGAGCGCACGCGATTGACGATTTCGGAAGCGCGAGTTCCCTGATTGACGATTTCTTCCAAAATATTGATGAGAATGTCTTTATCGATTTGGTCGCGCCGGACGCGCCTTAGCATCCCGTGCGCAAAATTATTAATTGCGCCGATCGGCTGCTTGAGCTCATGGGCAATCATCGTGGACATTTGTCCGATCATGCCGGCTCTTTCTAAGTTGGTGATGCGATCGCGTGCAGCCGTGGCTTCCCGTTCGATTTTCTCGCGTTCACGCAGTGCAAGGCGCAACTGAAGCGTTTTCTTGCGAACGGCATACGAAACAATCGTCGAGTACAAAACAATTAAGACAAAGAGAATGGCAACACTAAGGACCGCTATGCGATTTTCTTTGAAAAACTCACCGAACGTCCAGCGACCGGCCTGCTCGTACGGGCCGATTTTCAAATCAAAGAAAAGATCATAGACGGCGCGATCGGATGCCGGAGGCGCCCAACGGAAACCGGCCTCGGAGATACGGGGCGAACGAAGAACCTCACGTACGAGGTTGGCCCTACGCAAATCAACACTTTCGGTACGCGAAAGATAAAGCGACGGATAGCGATCGGTTGAGGAAGCAACGCCGTTTTTACTTGTTTTTTTTGCCTCGATAAACCGAAAATCGGAAGCGCGAATTTGGCCGCTTGCAACGAGTGCCTCAAAAGCCCCTGAAGGGAGCACGCCTGCATAGGCGTGAGACGAAGCCACCTCGCGAACCACCTTTAAGGGATTTTCGCCGTAAAACGTGACTTTTTCAAAAAAAACCGACGGTGCGTAGCCGCGGCGCAAGATGTCACGCTTGGCAACATACCAACCGGCAAAGCTTGTCGCCGACGTCAGTGCGAGCGTCTGACGGTTTAAGTCTTCCACACGCCGGGCCGATTTGTTTGTGGCTCGTGTAAAGTACACGGCGCCCTCCACTTCCGAAGGGCTCGGGGCATTTTTCGGCCAGAGAGAGGCAATCGGGAAAAGAACGGGACGAAACGCATTGGTTTGCGTAAACAGGGACGCCGTCGTTAAAAGCAAATCGACGCGCCCTTCACGCACCCGCTCGACGATTTCCGCACGCGTTAAGCGCTGCACGGCAATATGGCGACTGTTTAACTGATCGACAAAAGCACGAACGGTCGACTCGATGGCTGCCGTATAGGGGGCTGTTTCCGAATCGACTTCAACGGCGAGGATAAAAGGTCCCGGGCCCCGCACTCGTGACGGAAGTTCCGTCAGGTTGTGCGACTCGAGTAAAACGGCCCCGCTGACACTCGAAAAAGCGAGCAGGGCTCCGAGTACGGCGACCTTAAATACCCTCAAAAGCGACCGAATCGGACAGGTCATCCTAAGCACCCGGTAACGCGATGTGGCGGTTCGGCCAGCGCATATCGACGACCTTAAGAATCGTGTATTCGCTCATCAACCCTTCGCGGGTTTGCCGGGCGACGATGCGCACGTTGGCAATCAAAATGTCGCCCGTATACAGGGAAAAGACGCCGTTATCCACAAGAGCCTGAAAGTTCGCGTCGAGCATCCGAACGTTAATCATTTGAGAGCCCGTCGAGAACGTCCACGTATCGTCTACGCCGACCACGGGGCCGGTCAGGGAAAGCGCCATGGTACGCACTTCGTCAATGAGGAGAACCTCTTTTTCCTCGGGCATCGCAAGCGAGAGAATATGCCGTGAGTCAAGCTCCAAAATCACTTCACCCGTCGTACGGCTTGTAAACACAATACGCTGCAGTTTTGTGTTTTTAAGGGCATCGCCGAAAGCCGAAATCGCACGGCGCACGCCGCGGTTTCTTAAAAGGCGATACGTCGTGTAGCTCACGTGAAAGACATCGCGCCCGCAATTGACGTCAACGACGTCTCCGAGCAAATCGACGCGGTCGATTTCGCGTCCGCCCAAGGCAATCAAGAGTTGAAAAAGGCCGGGAAGCGTACCGTCTTCTTCATCGCTTTGCTGCGGGTCGGCCAAATCATGCTTTCTTAACCCCAAGGCATCGAGAACAATCATCGGCTGCGGGTCCATCAAAAGTGCGTTACCTGATAAAGCGGCGCGCCGAGCCATACCCAAGTTAATGCCGAAGCCGTAATCGACCTCGAACAAATCGGAGCCCGGATTGCGCCTGACATCGATTTCCGCTTCCACCAAGCGACCGTATAGTTCCATGGCAGAGGCCGTCAGAATCGTGTCGATACCGACAACGGATTCGGAAACGGAACGATCCTCGGATGTTGCGACGGACTGGAGCAACCCTTTGAATGAAACGTCAAACACGGCCAAAGCCATCTTTCTCTCCTAAAATATAAGATAGGCAATCGGGGAATTTTACCCTGATAATGTCATCCTTTCTTTTCTGTGAGACATGCTGTGGTCACCGACGGACAGACTCCTTTGAAAATTGCGCTTGCCGATGTCTTCAGTAAGACCGTCATCGATGCGCTGATTGCCTTCGGGGACAAGTCCGTCGAAGAGCTTTACGAACACATTGCCTACGGCAAAGGGTCTTGGTACCACGCCGTTCCCGGTGTCACTCGCGAAACAGCCGTTCGCTTGGTCGATTGGCTCAAAGAGAATGCTCCGGACATCGGTGAAATCACGTCCGAGTTTTATCCGAAGGAGGAAAGCCTTCCGGCGACACAGATCCGGGAAACAACCCCTTCCCCGCTTAAGAACCTACCGGAGACGCTTTCGGGAAAGTTCGGGTCCAATCGAGGAACGGGTGCCTCACTTCTTGAGGCCGACAACGATCTCGCAGCCATACGCTCCTGGCTCAAAGCACGAGCCGCCAACCCCAACACCCGGGCTCAGTATGAAAAAGAAGCCGAACGCTTCTTACTTTGGGCCACGATGGAGCGCCGAAAGGCGCTAAGTTCCGTAGGAACGGAAGATGCGGCACTTTACACCCGGTGGCTCGAAGCATTAGGGCGGACGGACGAGAGCAAGTGGGCACAAAGTTGGCACCTGCCCCAAACGATGTGGATCGGCCCTAAAAACGCGCCCCGCTTAAGTAGCACGTGGCGCCCTTTTAACGGCCCTTTAAGTTCGGCAAGTCGCAAGACGGCCGCCACGGCCGTACGGCTGCTTTTTACGTTTCTGACGAAAACAGGTTACCTAAGGAGCAACCCCTTCGATCAGGTCTCCTCCAAGATTCGACTGCTTCCGGGCGAAGGGGCACCCAAGGATTTTGCCGACAGATCCCTTTCTTCCCGTCAATGGGAAGAAATTACCGAGCACTTGGAAGCCATGCCGGACGGCGCAGCTAAAGCACGCCTTCGTGTCATTCTGTCTCTCGGCAAGGGGCTCGGGATGCGAGCCTCGGAAATCATCAGCGCGAAAACCGGTTGGATTACAACGCGTCGCATCGGTGATACGGACCTTTGCGTCATCGAAATTATCGGCAAAGGAGATAAAGTCCGACGCCTTCCTGTCCCGGAACAAACAGAAGATGCCGTCAATCGGTATTTGGCAACACGAAATCTTCCGGCGCATTCGCTTTGCCCATCCGAAACACCGATTCTTACAAGCCTCGGTAAACGTAAAACGGCGGGGCTTTCTCGCTCAGGTCTATACAAGACCCTATGTGAGTTTTTTGAGAGTGTTGCTCTTGCCGTTGAAGTTAAGCGCCCATCCGATGCCGAAAAATTGCGCGCCGGTTCAACGCATTGGTTGCGCCACACGTTTGCTGTCACGGCGTTAAAGACCATGGACATTAACCTGGTTCAAACTGCCATGGGACATGCCTCCATCGGAACGACAAGTCGGTATCTTGCGCCCGAGGAAGCCGCTCTTGCCGAGGCGATGAAAAAGGTCAAGCCTCTTTAGGTCTGCAAGCCGGATTCCCGACATCACAAACCCCGAGAAATCCCGGGGTTCGGCCCGGCAGAAGTTTTCCCGACGGGCCCGTGACATCACAAAATCACACGGCGTGACTTAGAAGCGATACGGCAGACCCTCCTTACCGCCGACGGCCGAGGTGCCCTTGTTGCCGGCCCCTAGGTGCGCCGCAGCGTCAATCGTGAGATTTCCCCTTGGCAAAGCTTGATATTAAAGATTTTTTTCGTATTGCCTAATGCAACTTCCTAGGGTGCAGGAGGCGACCGAAAACATCGAAACCTCGCCTCAAGTTTTGCTTAGGCAACCGAAAGCGTCAGTCTTCGTCTGCAAAGAATCGGAAACAATTCCCCATCGTTGCAACGCGGTATCGGCATTCGGGATATTTTTTTACAAAAGATTGCGGGGGCGATACACATTCTTCTTTCACTTTACATTCGATAGCGCTCATAGTTCCGTTTTCCGAAACCTCCACAATATCGACTTCATTTTGTTGCTTGTCGCGCCAGAAAAACAGATTGGTTCCCGTTCGGGCATAGTCATGGTGTTTTATGCGTTCCATGACAAAAAAGTTTTCCCACAGTGCTCCGCGTTCAGCGTCATCGCGTGCAGAAAAAGGAATGAAGTTATTGAGCGCTGCATTGCGGATCCCCAAATCACAAAAATAAATCTTTTTGGATTTTTTTAGTTCGTTTGCCAAATTGCGTGAATAACAGGTGAGTGTTTTGACGATAAAAGACTGCTCAAGAAGCGTGATTTGACGTTCTCTCCGCCGTGAACGACGGAGATTCTCTACTGTGTCAGCAGCTTG
>ERZ1673744.792-NODE-792-length-36214-cov-21.655051_pt1 | contig 36214 bp, 36 predicted proteins | sample MGYA00580207_ERZ1673744 | MGnify/ENA primary metagenome ERZ1673744 (study PRJEB41218, sample SAMN15661751) | gut metagenome | host: Homo sapiens | place: Canada: London | collected 2015-08-20/2019-03-30 | study: EMG produced TPA metagenomics assembly of... | reverse complement strand
TTGTCGTTCCACCAGCATATACTTCCAAGACTTGTTCCAAGTGCCATCATATTGGTACTAGGAATAACAAGTCTTTCAAGTGCAATCATTGCGGGAACGATATGGACGTGGATATTAATGCCGCTATAAATATCGCCCTGCTTGGGGCTGCAATAAAACAGCCTGAAAAATCGGGTATGTGGTGTGCTAATTTGCATATCTCCGCTTAGGTTTAAGACCATAATGTTTATTTATAGTCATTTTATAGGGCGTTATCTTTTTGAAATTCGTTAGCTTGATCCTGTGCCATCACTTGCATAACTTCAGCCTCCCGCAAGTGGACGCCGAAGCATAACGCTATCTCCACCACGAGGACGTTAAAGAAGTGTCTCGTCAGCGTGAAGTCTTGATACCTCTTGTCTGAAGGGTTGAACACCGGTTTCCCCTCCACCGCCACGTAAGTCCACCGTGGCACCGGTGGTATCTTGTAATAATGCACCTCTATGGAAGTGCTGTCCGGCAACACCTGTATACCGTCTTCCGATACCGAGTAATTAGGGTACGTGACGGAAGGCCTGTTGTACCTAGAGTTACCTATCATTCTTAGCCGTGCCACGTCTATCAAGGTGGCTTCTTTCCCCTCCCTGTACACGGCGTTTAACTTCTCGGTAGGGGGGAAAGGAAAGAAGGGGTCATCTTCCCCCTTCTCCAAATCTTCCACCACGGCGAGCTTGTACAAGGTGCTTTCAAGAATGTCTTTCGGTATTGCCGAGTATCCTTGCTTGTCCCTGTTATACTTCATTCTCAACCTGTTAGGTATCTCTGAATATATCTTTGACTGGGCTAGCCCGCAAACGGAGTTAAACTCGTCGGGAGTTATGACCCCGTACCCGTTCTTGTTGAGTAGCACGTTGACTACCTTGTACACCTCGTCTATCATTTGTTCTAAGCGTTTAACTTGGTTATAATCTTGTCGTAAGTGGCCCCTCCCTCCTCGGTTGTCATGGCCCACTCGGCGAACTCGGATATGATGTTAAGACCCGGGGCGCAAGTGTAGATAACGCCACCGCTAGTCCAGCTCAATTCCGTCTTTCTAGCGTTCATCTTCAAGATGTTCAACCGTATACCGGACTGAATCTTGAACTTGATCGTGTTTCTCTTGTCACCGAACATCTCGATGATCTCCCGGGGGTTAGTCCCGGTCTTCATCTTGTCAAGGATACCGGCACGAAGGATGGTGGGATTCATCTCGGTGGTGACTCCCTTCAAGGTGGCGTAAACGGCCTGTAACACCTCGAAGTCTGATGTCTTGCAAAGCTCGATCACGGTACCCATGTCAGTCCACATGCTCTCCTCGATGGCGGCGTCAGCCTCCAAGTCCTCCACGTAGAACACCTTGTTCTTCCCGTAGAAAGGGTGTAGCATGAGGAACATCTGTAATCCCCTGTCTTCAGGGTAGACGGTCCAACGGTCTCCCGGGAAATCTACCCGTCTAAGCTCTACCGGTCCATCAATGTTCTGGTCATTCTCGATGGCGGTGGGGGATACCGGGGTGTAACGGAGGTTGAAAACGTAAGTCTCCCCGTTCTTGCCGGTGTACACGTGACGTGTCTTCGGTCTTAACGAGTGATTGTTACGCTCTCCTGTAAGCAGGAACGTTAAAGGCTTCTTCCCCAACCCCTTCTTCTCTAGGTCGGCGATAATTTGCTCTTTAGCCTCTTCTTCCGTGATTCTCTTTGTTTCTTTAGTACTTGCCATATTAGATTCGATTAAAATTAGATTTCAAATAAAAAGGGGGAGGGGTTATTATTCCCTTCCCCCGAGGTTTAATATTTAAGGTCAATTAAGCCTAGGCTGACACGCCCTCGAAGATTGCCCATTTCTTCAATCCAACGCAACGCAATCCCCATTCAGACAACCAGTCGATACCGAACACGTCCCAAGTATTGGTAGCGTCAGGCACGTTCTGTGACCCGTGGAAAGTGGTTACAAGCTCGCGGCTGTATCCCGGCATTCCCTTGTACAACTTGGTCAAGTACGGGGCGTTGATCGTGCTGTTCTGACCGCTCAAGTCACCGTTGTAACCGGTGGTGATAGAAGCACGTCCAAGCGGTACCATGATACCGTGAATCTGGTTATCGGCGGCGAAGTTATCCGGGTTCAAAACGGTCGGGTCTTTCAACATTTTCCAAGTGGTCTTGTAGAACTCGTAACCACCCATCTTGAAGGCATCGAAACCGAAATCAAGCATCCGTTGCTTGTTATCGAAGTAACCCCAAGTGGCAGAGCCGGCGCCACCAACTTTAGCCAACCAGTTGTCGATTGACAACGATGCCTCGGTAGACAAGTACAACAAGTTGTAAGTCTCCCCGTTAACCTTGTCAAGACGCTTGATGATTGATTCGATGTCAGCAGTCCCGGAGATGTTACCCTCGAAGCTGTTACCACCGTTTCTGATCTGGTCAAACACTCCCTCGATACCACGGTACCCGGCAGTTTTAGCGGCGGAATCATCGGCAACCTTCTTGCCAACGAACGCTTGAATCTCCATTTGATCCAGCATTCTCTCTCTAGCCTCTTCTACCTCCGCGTTGAACCAGAAAATGTTTCCATCCGGTGTTTTCAACCAAGTGGCATCACACATGTCGGAACCGTTGATCTCGAACATGTCCTTACCGATGATAAGGGAAGTTTTACCAATTTCTACATCACGGGTCAAGGCACGGGTCATACCCGGCGTTCCTTTCTGGAACTCGTAACCGGCAGCCATGATGGTCAACCCGCTAGTTCCAACGGTCCAGTCAGAACCATCATAAGTTTTAGCGGTGAACGTTCCAGCATCGTAATCGTCCGGCACGCAGATACCGTAATTAACTTTCTTCCCTGCCTTGTCAATAACCATGAAGTTCTCGTTGGGGCGGATGGTATGAGCGGCGTAAGTGAACACGTCACCGGCACGGGTAACGCCTTCCAGCAATTTACGTCTACGTCCAGTCATCCCGAAGAACTGGGTATCGGCGGAGATCATCTCCTTTTGAGCGTATTTATCAAGGAACCCACGGATAGTCTGGTTCCCGTATTGATCAATAATCGTGTCCTTCAATGAAGGATAGAACTTTGTCGTGAAGTCATAAAGACTCATGTAGTTACCCGAAATCGCTTGAACTTTGATGTTCGGGTCAAGGTAAAAACTACTAGGTACGTTTACTAACATAATAATTATCTTATAAAGTTATTGTCCTTCAGGAACCTACGGAACTCTTCCTCCGATGCACCCTTGACTTCTCCTAGCTTGGATACATCTTGGGTGGCGTTGGATTTCTTCCTCATTTCCTCCTCGACAGTATTCGCTTTCACCGCCTTGGCGTGTTCTTCCAGTATCTTCGGCAATTCCATCCCGGCGGTGATAACTCTTACCAAGTTGCCATAATTGAAGGTACCGTCCTCGTTCTTGAAAGTCCCTAGCAGGGAGTCGATCCCGTCAAACACTTTATCGTATCTTGACTTGTCACGAATCTCGTAGCTGAAACCATCAATCTCGATCTTATCAAGACTTGACAAGGCTCCTTTCGCCCCCCTCACCCATTCTTCCTTGCCCTTGTCAAGATTCTCCTCCACGCGCTTTAGAGGAGTCTTGTATTGCTCTTTCTGGGAGTTAAAATACTTTCTGGCTTCCTCGGCCTTTGTCTTCAAGCTAACCAGCTTTGACCTGTTTTTACGGTCAATTGCCTTTCTCTCGTCATCTAGCATGTCCTCGGTCACCTCCTCGGTCTGGAAGTAGTCTTCATACATGACTTCAATATCCTCCTTGTCTAGCGACGGGTATTGAGTCTTCAGGTACTCCTTGACAACTTTCTCGTTAGGCTCGTTGTCCCAGTCTTTCTGTACCTTGAAGTAATCGTCAACTCCCCTCCCGGTTTCCCGGACGAACTTGTCGATGTTAGCCACGTCAGGACTGGCGTAATCAACTGGTTTCTCAACCTCTTTTTCCACCTCTCGAACCTCTACCAGATCATCCCACGTCTTCACTTCCTTACCTACCTTACCGGCTAGGTATCCCAGAATCTTGTCTTCCGGTATCTTCGAGAAATCTATCTCCTGATCATCGACCTTTTTGCCATCCTCTACCTTGTCGATGGTAGTGGTGTCTGCCTTGTCTTCAACTTTCGCTGTCGGTTCATTCTCCCCCTCCTTGACGGCAGGGGTCTGTTCTCCCGGCTTGAAAGTTATGTCCTTCAGTATTTCATCTAACTTTCCCATTCGATTTGATTTAAATTGTTATACAAATATATAGAGAAAATCTATAACAACAAAGCGTTAACCGATTTTCTACGTTTCTTTTATCTTGATCCCGTGTACTTTAAGCATCAGCTTGCGCTTTATCTTGTAAACGTCAGTGCGGAATCCCTTGGTGTCTTCCACCACGGTTTCCCCCGTCTCCAAGTCCGTGTACACGAAATCAGCGACGTACTTGCAAGCAAGCTCCACGCAATGCCTGTTTTTACCCTCCCCCTCGAACTGTGCCGGTATCAACGTGTACGTTACTTGTTCTTGCAAGTCCTTTATCTTGCCGGCCTTTTCCAGTAGCTTTAGGGTGGCGGCACGGGCGGCCTCCTTCTTCGAGGCGTGACCACCCGACTTGACGTTCCCGTATTTAGACTTCCCTCTCATCCCCTCGCCCTCCTGTCTCCTTCCGTGCCGTTCTTCCTGCCACGGTTGGCGGAAGATGACGTGTACCTTCTCGTGGCGTGATCGTAGTCCTTTCCGGCACGAGACGCCTTCCCGTGTTTCTTGTCATGTTCACGGTTACGCTGGCTAAGCTCGGCCCGCTTCTTCCTTTGCTCCGGGCGACGGTTAACCTCCGTGTCCGTTTTCTTTTTTTTCTCTCTAGCTTCCGGGTGATCCCGGTAATACTTGGCGGACCTAGATAGTTCCGACCTGTTCTTCTTCGGTGGTGCCATTCGTGTAGTTTTGAGTTTGGTTAACTTCTTCCATCGGTGGAATCTCGACGGGTGGGGCCGCTTGAACGTCCTGCATGGCGTTCATGCTCTCGAAAGGTATGGTTGCCCCTCCCCTCTGTCTCTGGTTTATCATGGCGCTCTGTTGCTGCGCTTGCTTGTATGTTCGGGCGTCCTTGGCCTGTTCCTTGTACTGGTTTGATTCGGCGGTTACCCGTGCTTGCAACCCCAGTTCCCGCATCCTCAACTGGTGCTTGACACGTTCCAGAATGATCTCTCCCTCCACCTTCTTCTCGTTTATCTGGATTTCGGATCGCGTCTTGAATTGCAATTCCTGACCCTTGGCTTGAATCTCCATCATCAGGGACTGCTGTTTCTGTTGTTCCACGGCCACTTGAGCCTGAGCTTGCATCTGGGTCTTCATCGCCTCCATCTCCTTCTGTTTCCTGTACGCCTCGTCCTCCCGTTTCTTCATGACGACCTTCAAGTACCTTGACGCCATCTTCAAGTTGTCAATAGACAAGATGTCCATCCTGTCGGACAGGGTGATCTGCCCGGCTTGAACGGCGGCGAGTATCACTTGATCTAGCTTGGCTTTCTCCTCCGCGTCAGGAGCCACGTCAACGATCACGTCTAGGTTATACTTGTACAACGTCTTGTAGTCGTCTATGACATCATCCTCCATCAGGTAAGACATCACGTCATCCGAGAACGACTCCTTGTACATTGACATCTGTTGCGCCCTGTTAAGCGTGACCTCTCCTATCCCCTTCTTCATGTTCATCAACCCCTCGAAAATATGCTTGGTGGCTGTATTACTCATGTTAAGCGCCATCTGCTGAGTGCCTACCAGCGTCCCGTTAAGGGGAGCCGAACCGTCACGCACCCTGTTAACACCGGTAACCTCGTAACACATGTTCATGTTCTGGTTGTAAGCGTTGATAAGCTGCATGAGCTTCTGGCCGTCAGAAGTGGGGATGTTACGCAAGATGTTTCCCTGTAATACCTGATCATCGTCGTAAGCCGTACCCTTGTACAACAAGGCTCCCGTCTGGTACATCATGTCAAGAACGTCGGAGGGGGTGAGCTTTGCACCGGTACCGATGTCTATGTTCATCAAGGCGTCCACGTTGATCTCGAACATGTCAGGCTTCATCTTGGAAATCAAGTGTCTAAGTTTCAATACTATAAGGTGTATATCCTCGGCATAAGACTTCAAGTTCTCCACGATAGAAGGAACCGTTAGCTCGTACATGATGTACGGTGGCATTACCGTGTTAGCGTTATTCACCGGCCTGATCATGTCACGCATCATGTGGTAATTGAACACGAGGTTCATGCCAAGCACGTAGTACCCCTCGAACCACACGTCGTATTTCCCTTTTATCATCCTAGAAGATGATTCTTTCGGCAGGACGTAATCCCTGTCCTTGGGTATAAGGTTGTTGCGCTTGCGCTTGAACACCTCGTCCATCGTGGTCTTGAACGTGAAGTACATCACGGTGAACAAGTCATCCTCGTTAGCCACCTCGTCAGGCTTGAACCTTCTATCTCCCACCCCCCTAGCCAGTTGACTGTACGATACCTCTCCACGGCTCTTTCTCACGATCTCGCCGGCTGTCATCTCCATCATCTCGGCGAAGTAATAACATCCCTTCTTGTCACGGGTGTAGAGGGGATCGTACGAGTGAAGAAGGTTCTTGCAGTCCACCCTTCTCATGATAACCCCGTAGTTCGGGTCTGCCTCCACCCGCACGGCGGCCTCTCCTATCGTTACCAAGTCCTCGGCGATCCTGTTTTGAACCTCCCTGAAATAATTCAAGTCAAACGCCCTGTTAATGATGATTTCCGAGGCTATCTCTTTTTTCTGCCTGTATTCCAGTTGCATGTGGAGGTCCAGCTCTTCCTTGGAATCCGGCACGTAATCCGGCACGAAGTTGATACCGGTGGCTATCGTCATCTCTTGGGTGAAATCCTTGGTTAGCATCTCGGTTTCAAGTCTCTTTCGATACATGTTCCGCTCTTCCCTTGACATGATGTCCACGCCCTTGGTCTTTATCTTGAACATGTCGGCGGGGAAACTGTCCTTCACCACGTTAACGAACTTTGGAACCACGGACGTGAACTCCCAGTTGAGCGACAGGTAAGCCTGATCTTTCGGGATGTTAAGCATGTTCTTGAACCGGTCAATATCCACCTCGTTATCTCGAAGCGCTTCCAGTTCCTCGAACTTCTTCTTCCTGCTGGCGTAATCGTTGCCCGTGATCCACTCGAACTCTATGTACCGGGCGTATTCTAACCCGTAATCCTTGCTTTCCTTCTCCTCGTTGGAAGCCTCCCTGTTCGGGATCGTGACGTTTCTTCTTTGTTTATCCATTTTTTAACTTTCCATAAGTTCCAACATTCTCGTATATCCTGAACATGGGTCTCGTTGGCACCGGTTCAATCGCTTCCACCTTGCGTCTCTTCTTGCGAGTGCATCCTATGAGAGCGTAGGCTGACGATATGGAGGCGTCACGTTTCGTCCTGTTCTTGTCATCGAAAGCCAGCCAGTCTTCTAGCGTGGCGTTAAAATACATCTCGGAGCTACCAACGTTGTTCTCCACGAACGACTCGATGGCGGCGTTTATCATCTGCGACACGTTCTCGGACGTGGAAGGCATACCACCCCTCACCCTCTCGTCTTCAGACAGCTTGTCCCGTTCCTTGTCCGTTCTTGTCATGGAGAACTTCCTGTAACCCCTGCGATACATCTCGTCTATGAGGTTGTTGACGTTGTTCTCTATGAGGGCTGGCATCCCGTAGAACACCATCGCCTTGATGGCGTCCTCGAAGAATATCTCCTTGGAATCCGGCCTGTTTATGTATTCTAGGAAGAAGTTGAAGTTGGGCGCCCCGGAAGAGTTCACGCCGGAGAACCCGTGTATCGCTCCCTTTGATCCCTTCCCGTCCACGGTCTTGTTAACACGGTACGGGTCTATCCCGAAGTTACCTATATGCCTGTTAAGCGGCAACCACAACCCGTTCTCGAATTTCACGTTATTCTTGAGGCCTTCCTCGGGTATCCAGCTAACTAGAAACCGTCCATCCGGCTTGTCGATAAAGATGACGTGTCCACTATCTGCAATCCCTTGATACCACTCGAAGTTCCCCCTCCGAAGATGAGTTCCATCCATGTTATCGTTGTGCTTTATCTGGGCCAGTATGTTGGCTTGATTGAACATGCACATGTTAAGGGCTAGCTTGAACCCGTCCTCCTCGGTGCGGGGGTTCTTCCTGTGTTCCTCTAGCAATTGCTTCGGGTTGTTCTTTAAAGCCTCGTCCACGTTGTTCAAGTACGTCTTGACGCCTATCGACATGTTCTCCCCGTCCATCGTCCTCACCGGGGATTTAGGGTCCTCGACTATCATGTTCCCGTACTTGTCAATAAACCCCTCGTAATGCTCGAAACAGCTTATGAATATCTTGTACAGGTTGGTAACAGTCTGCCCGTTCCCGTCACGTTTTCTCGGATCGGAGTTGTAGTACAAGTACTTGTACCTGTCTCCAGCCAAGGCTTCTGGATCGTTGGCGTCCTTCCCTGTCATGAACTCCACGGTGGAAATCAGGATAGCCTTCCCGGTAATACGACGACCTTTAGTGAGACATTTTCTCACCATCGTGAAGTGAGTTAACGTGTTACCGTTCTGTTTCTTCCACTTGCTGAACTCGTCACCGAAGTAGAAAAGCAAAGCCTCCCCGTCGTAACTTGACTCGTTGGTGGGGCGGAAATTTATGCGGGTGTTCAACGCCACGTCCACGATTTCCTTCTCCTGTCCCGCCTTTTTTAGCTTGTTACCCGGCTGGGCGAACTCCAGCTCAGACTTGGATTTCTCGTCCATGCACATCGGCTTGAAGTAGAACGGGAGGTGGGAGAACATGGTAGTGAGCCTCACGAAGTTGGACTTGGCGTCGGTATCCGTCTTGGAAGTCATCCCGGTCAGCTTGTTCCTTTGCTCTATCGTCTTGCAAAGTATGAACGCCATGATACAGTCCGTTGCCCCGAAACGACGAATCTTTTCAAGGATAATACCGAGGCACCTGTTATCCCTGTACATCGCTTCAAGAAACAGGAACAACTTCCTCTGGGCGGCGGAGTAGTAGTAATACCCCCCGTCCGCTCCCGTGTAGCAATGGGTCATCATGAACCAGTGCGCGCCGGTTATGTACGTTGCCACCCCGTTGTTCATGAACCAGTACCCGTTCCGTTTCTTCATGTACTCGGAATCTATGTAATCCTCGTGTTTCTTGGCAGTCCGGGAAGTCAGTTCTCTTGGAGGTGCTTGCCTGCGCCAGAACTGGTCTTGCCTGAACCTCTTCCCCCAGTCAATATCCGCCTTGAGAGGTTTCTTGGGGAGGGCTATCCTTATATCGTTTATCTCGATGATCTCCCCCACCGTGCCTTCCGGGTCTATCACCACGGCATCAATGTCGGCACGATACCCTGACCTGTCCTTCATCTTGGCGAACTTGTCAGCGTATTTCTCGGCGTACCCTCCCTTGTAATCGCTCTCTTCAAGCATGATGTCTTCCTCTTCCAGCTTGCTCTTCACGTCATGAACGATATCCTCTATCTCCATCACGTCGTTGAATGCTACTAGCTTGGTGTCTATCATGGTGGATATGCTATCGGCATCGTTACCGATAACGTCATTACTCATCACGACGTCTTCCAAGCCGGAGTAGAGGGATTCCACCACCCCTTGGCTGGATTCTACTATCTTGTCTAGCGTCGCTCGAACCCACTTCTCCTGTTTCCTGTCATGATTCAGGATGGAACCAAGCATGTTCTTGCAGCTAGTTATCGCTTTCTTCTTTAATTTAATGGCGTTCTTGACGGTGGTTTCCTTCTCCATAACTGCCGTGTCAATATCCGCCGTGATAACCTTCATCAGTTCTCCCACGGCGATCTTGCACGATTGTATGAATCTATCTTCACTCATCTCGTAACTCTCCTATTATCCAAGGTGTTTTCATCCTGTACAGCACCCGGTCATCTATCTTGAACTCGTACTCAGAGTCAAGGTTGAACACGACGGGTGTACCATCGTCCACCCCTTGTTCTCGTAACGAATCGTTAGAGTATACCATGATCCCGTGCTGTTTCTTGTACTTGTCAGCGTTCGCTATCTCGAAGCTACCCTCCTTGAACTTGTCGTTGGGGACGGGGGACACGTAGCACCACGGGTCAATCGCTAAATGATCCTCCCCCCTCTTCACGAGGTATATGAACTCCACAGGGATGATGAACATGTCATCGAATAGCTCGTTACTACTACCCACCTTCCCGTCCGCGTACTCCACGCTACGGCGCTTAACCATGTTGTGATGGAAGTAAGCGATGTCTCCCGGCTTTATCCTCGGGTCTGATGACGTGACCACTTCACCGTGTCTCACAACGTAAGTCATGTCATCTATCGTGTTGTTCACGTAAAACTTGGTCCCACCGGGGGCGGTTATGGTAGTATCGTACGTCTCCGGGACGTGAACGATCACCCCGTTAATCCCTTTCAAGTTCCTTTTCATAATCGCTCACGTCAATGGTTAAACTCCCGTCATCGTGACGGTATATCTCTTTCCACACCACCGCCTCGTTGCCGTCCTTCTCCCTGACGTGTATGGTTATCTTGTCACGGTTTTTAAGGCGCTCCTTCTTGATCGAGTGTATGACCATGCTCGTTAAACCCCCACCCCGTGACGTGAACGACAGCGATTGTCCCACCCGGAAACATAATTTCCTGCCGTTATCCATGTAGCTAAATTCTCTCAATTCCATTTTTAAATAATCATTTAGATATTAATATTCCACCCGCTAATCCTGCCAATCCCCACACCCACCATTTCTCGTACCACCGGTCCCTCTCCTTTATGACGAGGGGCTGAATGGCGGTGGTGGTAACGTACGGGTTCTCGTTAACCACCCTCACGATATACTCGGTGCTACCCATGAACTTCTTCCTCTTGCCTGAAACCAAATACTGGGAGGCGTATACCTCGAAGTTATCGAAGTGAATGCCATCTTCCATCACCGTTCCGGAGATGTACCTGTACTTGTTCCTGTCATGAAACGGGATGTACACGTTCCTGTAAACGGTATCAAATTTTATCGTTCCGGTATCCCTGTACACGGTGTTCACCTTGACGATAAACTCCGGCTTCATCCCCTTGATCAACTGTTTCAGGGAATCGTTCTCTTCTAGCACCTTGCTGGAAACCGATAACATGGATAGCTTCTCCGCCACCTCCCGGTTATACCGGTCCTTGTAAAGCCTGATGGTATCCTCCATCGCCTTGGCGTTATACACGTCTCTCCCCGCTTCTCGATCACGATTCACGGAGTTCAACGTGATAAACACCACTAGCACGGTAACTATCCACGCTATCACTATTTTCCAGTTATTCTTCATCAACTTCTTCTATAACAGCTATTATCTCCTTGTCATGTATGGCAACGAACTCGTCATCACCTAGGAAGAACGGAGTGCCGGTACGGGAGGGGTGTAACACGATGTCTCCCCCCTTCACGTCATCCCTGCCCTCGTTCATGGCGACAACCTCGCTCTTCCGTGTTATCTCGTTTCTCGTCTCCGGGATGAATATGCTCCCCACCTTTCGCATCTCTTGCTCTGTCTTCTTGATGATCACGTAATCGTTGATCGGCCTGATTCTTTTCATTTCAATTCAATTTTAATTATTATTCTGTTTTTCAACAAGTTTAAGTATAAGCTCGTATTTAGACTTGTCCGATTCCCTCCAATCCTCAATATTCTTCCGGAGGGCGTCCATCTCCAGTTTTATGGTGCGTTCTAAACTCTTGAACTCGGCGTTATGGATTTCCCTCAAGTTCAACAACTCCTTCCTGATCTCGTTATCCTTGAAGTCCACGTACTCCTTGGTCGGCTTGTTGAAACTAGTCGCCATGGTTGTCGTTACCACTAGTGCTACCGCCCCTATCACCGCCTTGGCAACGTTGCCTGTCACGTTATCTATCCAGTTGCTCATTTTCAGAAAATAGTTTAGTTATGGCCTTCGCCATGATTAATAACGCCCCTATGATGAAGTTAAGCCATATTTTCCAAGTGTCAGAGAACGGGGATGTGGTTATCAACCCCTGCCACATGGGAAGGGTGTAGACGCACGTGTCGCCTATCATCTTTATTTTCCGTGGGGTGGGTTTCTTCCAGTTCTTGACGCTAGCTTGCATGACTAACTCCTTTCTTCTATAATTTCCCAGAACACTTCATCACCATCCTTGATAAACTTCTCGACTAGAGCCTGTATGTCCCTGTCGGCACGACCCTGTATCGTTCTCTCCCCGGTACGGTTGTAAGCGACTAGAGGGCATCCATCGGTATCATCCACGTCGTTGCCACCGTGAACCCTTATGCCGGAGAATTTCATCCCGTTAACGTCAACGGTTTGTCCCGGCGTGTTGTATAACAAGATCATGTCTCTCTCGTACTTCGGGCTGTAAGTGATGGCAACCTTGTACTTGTGGGCGGGGATGGCTGTCTTGCCGGGTATCTTCACGTCTCTCACGGCGTCTTCAAGCACCCAGCAGAAGTCCTCGCCTTCAATCTCGATCCTGCCAACCGTGGCATCATCGAAGAACTCTTTCCTGATATGTTTGATAATATGTTCCATATTACAAATATACGAATTAAATCTTTCCGTAGTATCTAAAAAAGGCACCGAAAGGCCTAGTTCTCAAGTAATCCATGTTATCACGGTTCTCTTTAGCCTCCATCTCCATCGCCGAGGCGTAGTAAGCCTTTCTGTTGGATTCTCCAACCTCTTTCCCCTTGTATTTTATAACGTGGTGAATGAACGATATTAACCACTCGACGAGGTACATGATGTAGTACAACGTGAAAGGCAATAGGAACGGCAAGAACGCGTACCAGTGGTAGGGGGAGCTGAAAAGGAAACTAGCGAAGTAAGCGATTATCATACCCATCGTGAAACAATCTTTCCATTGACGAACGTGAATACGTTCCTCGTTAATGGCGTAATCAGGTAACTGACCTTCTTTCATTTTCGTTAATATGAAAGGGCCTAGCGTTATGGTTGAATACCCCTTGAAAAGTATCAACCTCGCCAACCAGTTGTTGTAGTAAATTTTTGTCATGTACATAATAATTGAATAATTAAGCTGTTATCCTAGCACCGAATGTTTGAGCAACTCCTTGGAATGTAAAGGTAAATGTTGCATCAACATTCGGTGGAATTAAATTTAGATTGAGTGGAATATAACAACCACTCCCATCAAGATTATTAACAATATTTTTGTGCCAATCACCCAATGCAATCGGAATATTAGTACCACTTATGGCTCCCGTTGCCACTAAATCGTAACCCCCTAAATCATCAGTAACACCCACGTCTTTTGACATGGACCTACTTAAATACAAGCACGAGCTATTCGCTTTACTTATTGTTAACTTGTTCGTTGTAGACGCTTCAACCATGTTAGGAACTATCTTGTTTGTCGTTGTTCCAGTACCCCCGGTACACACGTAAGGCTTGATACTACCCCACGAATCTATTGATGGCGATTTAGACGAGCCTACGATCATATTCCCCTTGTACACCCTGTGCAATAATTGAAGATCCATCCCGGCAAGCGCCCTGTTAAAATACGAGTACTCTTGCAAGCAACCGTCCCACCAGTCAAGGGGTTCTGTCGTGTTGTGGAAAGCCCTACCAAGCCATATGTTCCCATCCCACCCCATCACGCCAGTACTACCGTAATCGACAGGTCCATTAAGGGGATGGTCAGAAGGGGACATTAAGCCATATTTTTTACCGTTTAAATAAAAGTCAAAAGTTTTTGAAGGCCAGTCGAACACGACTATCAAATGATTCCACCCGTCCACCATCCAGTTTGTAACAGTGGCTTTACATACTTGATTTGACGCTCCATTGTACACTTGGAACCTCATCACTTTATCCATGGGGGTTCCCGGGGAATCAAGACCCATAGCGTATCCAAGACCCATCGTTCCTTTACCATCTATAACACCACCCATGATCCCATCATAAGTCGTGTTAGCTTCCGCGCGACTATACGCGCACACGGATATGGTGAATGATCGCGTTCCCTTTACCACGTCCGGTAAACGAAGGGCTACCCCCCCACCAGACAAGTCCAAGCAGGGGGAACCGTTAAACCCGATCATGTAATAAGATATATTCCCCGCGTGATCAACCGGGTTATTACCGTTCCCGGAGTAATCATCAATGTCCCCACCTAACGGGAGGTATACCGTGGGTTTTAATTTTAGAACAGTGCTTATACCTGCCACTGGCCATATTTTCTTGCCGTTTAACCACGCTTCTTGTAATTTCTTGCCGTTCAAGGCTCCATCCACGAGCTTTCCTACTTTTCCTAGTTCTATTGCCATACTACGCGAATTTAAGATACAACCTGCCTGTAACCTGTGACGATTCTCCCGGTATCGTGTCCACAACCTGAACCGACGTTACCATGTTAGCTGCCGACACCGTCTCGATACATTTACTCAACTTGGTGCACTGGGACGATGACATCAACCCGTTAGAACTTGATGAAGCCAGCCCGTACGTCGTGTTCGTTGATGTTATGGTAATGTTACCTGAAGCGTCACTTGATATAGAAGTGGCACCGGCTCCAATGAACCTTACCTGATTACGGTAAGCGTTATCATCAGTCACCTTCAAGTAAGGGTTAGATATAGCCGAGTTGGCAGCCGTACCCGAAGCACCGGCGTACAATTTAGTCGTGTAATGAGTGTTCGTGTCGGTGTCTGTCCAAGGAACGGAAACGTACATCTGCCCGGAAGAATTCAACTGGACAGCGTAGTTTTTAGACGCTAGTCCCGTGGCGCCGATCTTGACAAGACCGTAAGTTGACGAAGTGGCGGCACTGTAAGTGGAGTTAGTATCCGTCCACGGCACCGCCACGTACATTTGACCGCTAGAATTAAGCTGTACAGCGTAGTTCTTAGCCGCCAAACCGGTAGCACCTATCTTCACTAAACCTAGCGTTGAAGATGTAGCCTGAGAGTAGGTGGTGTTGGTGGTGGGGGGGGTGTACCCTAGAGCCGTCGTCACCATTGATTTGGTGATACTAGTCAAGTAACCCTGTGAAGTCACCCACGATTGAGTAGCGTACCCTGACAGATCAGATGAGGTGAGAAGTTTTGATCCAGCAGATAGTTCTGTTCCAAAATACGCTCCATCACTTTTTACCATGATACATCTATTAGTATTTGAATCCTGTAAAAATGGACCATAACTGTCTGAATATCCAATATAGGTTTTATTTGCACCTTTTAGTCTAATAGATATATAAGAACCTGAACTACTAGTATTTTTATTATCTATTACAAGAGGATCATTTCCGCCATAATTAACCATTAATTGCCCATTCAATGTTCCTCCTGTTAATGGTAGATATTTAGCAAGTTCACCGGTAGTCCATTCTTTTCGTGCAATCGTGGATACCGGCAATACATTTCCTCCATAGTTAAATACAATATCAGGAATGGCTGTGTTAGTTGATGTATTTCCTATATACATTGTATTATTACTACCTAACCACATGATTTCCCTCGCAATACCATCCTTATCTTTTGCAGAGTAACCTTGATTATTAGGTACAAGGGGCCTTCCAGCAGAATCAAATGAAAAATATCCTCTACCTACATTTGGATAATAGGCAGTACTGTCCAAGGACCCGTCTCCTTTCAAGAACTGTGACGATGAACCTCCACTAGTGATAAATTTATTGGCGTAAACGTTGGCTATATATGCGCTTTGGAATGTCCATGTACTAGTTCCAATATTACCATAACCACCGTTAACAATGTTTATTGCCGCGAATGGCAGGAATCCTGATTGTGGCGCTCTTAACCACGTTAATGTGGTCCCATCCTCAATAGATTTTAATGCAGGATGACTATTTTCATCAAGAACATATCCCGCCGGTTTCTCATCTGCGGTCACGACTCTCTTCCAGTTGGATGAATCACCGTACCCGAGGTTGTTGGCGGTTCTGAACCACATGTAACGGGTACCATTCTCCACGTTATGGTTAACATCAAATGCGAGTTGAGGACGAAGGGCAACGTTATTATAACTTAAATTATAATTACCGTCTATTTGTAAAACGGCACCATACTTCATGTCGGTGGGGGCGTTAGTATCGTTACCAAGTTCATGATCGTAATTTAATAATATTTTAGGCGAATCCGGTCCTGATAACACGGTATTAAAATCAACCTTATTTCCTCTTGGGTTAATAGTAACGAACCCGTACGTCCACTTGGAGGTAGTAGGCAAGTACTGGGAGTAGTTTGACTCGTCAAGTATCTTGTAATCCGTTGTTCCCTTAGTATGAATCAAATCTACCGCACCGCTCCTTATCTTGGTAATTCCCATCGCACGACCAAGATGTGTTAACTGTGTACTCTCTGACCAAACAAGTGAATTCCCAGACTTGTCATCCAGTGACCATGCTGTCGGTACAACCATTTTTGTGCCGTAGAACCTGTACTGTGATTCTTCATACGATAAATCACCAACACCCATCCAGACGAACGCATCTCCTGCATTATGGTATCCCCCCACCATGACTTTGGTTGATTGGTCGCTATTATTTTCCCACGTGATACTTCTCGCCCATCCCCCCGTTTCAGATAAATTCACCAGTATCGATCCAGAGCTTGTAACCTCAAGAGGACCCACGTTAAACTGTCCAGCCGTGAAAGTGTTGTTAGCCGTGAAGGTGTTAGCCTCGCTTCTCCTTGCCATGTCTGACACGTCAGGGATGTCAGAGGTGGAGGCGGGGGTGGGGAGGTTGCTGGCGTCCCATATCTTGTAAGCAACGTTGTTTTTATTATGGATCAGGTCCACGTTTTTAGATTCCAAATAACACTCGCACTGGTAATCACCAAATTTCATTCTACCACTTGATGCTGATAGAATTTTAGAAACACCATTAGCAGTACTCAAAATGAACACTGATGGCACTTCCATTTTATTTAAAGAAAATTTATACTGGGAATCATTAACAGTTCCATTACCAACAAGTATCCCGACAAAATCGGTGGTGGGTACGTTATCCGTGGTTATAGCCTTGACACCGAACCTAGCGACCACCACGTCATTGTCGGAAAATTCAAGACTTCGTGTCCAACCCGTGGTACCATACGTTGATCTGGACACCAAATTTCCAACCTTCGATACATACACTTCGGCTTCCGAACCAGCAACAGAGAACTTACCTCCAACGAAACTGTTAGTCCCGGTGAAAGCGTTATTCCCTGACTTCTTGGCGGGGTCGGGGAGGTTGCGTTTATCATATATTGGATATTCAGTCAAGGTATCATTATTATTTACCAAGTGAATTAAATCAGACACGTTTGACCGAATAATACCAACTAAATCTTTAGAACCCACCCCCCACCTACTTTCTGATCCTTTTAAATAAGTGAATAGTAACGTTTTGGTTCCATCATTATTATATATACCTTGTAAAACATTTGAATTACCTGAGTCAACAATTCTTATAGTACCAGTCATGGTTCCCCCACTCAACTTCAAGTATCCTTTTAGTGATTCAGTGGTTCCGGTGTTAACGGCATCTATGGCATCTGACACGGCCTTGACGGTGGGGGCGTAGTTCGTTTCCTTCCCGGTTAACACGCTCTTGAGGTCGGCTTGATACAAGACCTCCGAATCGTCAGAAGAACGTTTGAACGTCACGGCAGAGAAGGGGGTGGTGATGTACGAAGATTCTCCAATATATAATTTAATTCTACCTGAACCTTGAATCGTGCCTAATGTTAAATTATCAGTAAGAGAGTTGATCTTTCCAGTAGATGATTCTATGGGAGCAAGAAACTGGAATCCTTGAGGAGAATTAGTTCCAAACGAAGTAAATGATTTTTCGCTAGATCGAACATAAAAATAGCCTTTACCAGTATACGTGACAACACTTTTTCTACCAGAGTCATCATAGTATTTTATGCTAACATCTTTATCTCCAATATACAATTCAGTTCCTTTTGGTACCATGTTCGTGGTTACTACCTTATTGTTTGTAGCATCCCATGACAGGAACATTCCATCGGTGAGTGATGTTTGATCAGTAGCGTACAGTACCTCGGCATCATCTGATGAACGGAAGAACGAGGTGGCGGTGAGAGATGAATTTAGTACAGATTTACTTTTATTCAATAGTAGGACATTAGTTCCTTTCGTTCTAATAGTAAAATTTCCATCAATAGTGTCATATATACCTGTTGAAACACCAAGTTCACCGATAAACTGGAATTTATTTCTATCTGAACGGAAATTAGTATATATCGAACTGGTGAAAGCTGACCACCCCTTCCCGTTAGTCATGAATTTAATCGAGCCATCATCTGAACTCAAGTATTTAATACTAACTTCTGGCACTCCGAGGTACAGTTGGAGGGTGGGGGGGATCAGGTTCGTTGTCTTGAACGTCTTGGTGGCGGCGTCCCACGAGGCGAACATACCGTCAATCATGTCCCCCACCGGCTGTCTAAGTGCCACGTCGAACATGTTCCCTTCTTTCCCGATCTTGAACATCCCGTCCGACTCGTTGAAGCCGAACATGAAGTTCTGTTCCGTTCCACGATCTACCTCTATACCGGCGAAACCGGCAGTCACGCCAGCACCGGTCTCTCCCTCGTTAATCAGGATCATGTTATCACGAACTTCAACCCTCTCCGCTTGAGTTATGAAAGTGTCACCCTCTTGAGTGACGTCACCTTTTATCACGAGGTTCTGCACGGTGAAGTTAGCGTAACCGGCGTCTCCCTTGGTGCGGGTAGACAATCCCCCACCTTCCGCTTTTAACATGGCTCCCGTGTTACCGGAGTCTATAACGAACGTCTTGCTCGTGGTACCCGTGTCCGTGTTTTGCTCGTGAGACAACGCCTCTAAAGCCTCCAGTCTATCGTCAGTTGATCCTGAAAGGTCCGTTATCTGTCGTTGCAAGTCTTCCTCGACGCCGGTGGCTCGCTCGGTCTCGGCGGTTATGGCGTTTTGAAGGTTAGTGTCGGCGGATTGCATTTCCTGCCGTATCTTCGCCTCTTCCGCTTTTGCCCTGCTGGTTTCAGTGGAGATGTCACTGGCGTTCTTTGATATGGCGGCGTCATGAGCCTCGTCACGGGCTGTCGATCTGGCAACCTCCGAATCTATGGCGCTCTTGTTAGCGTTAACGTCCACTCTTAATCCCTTGAGCAAGGTGTCATGCTCGGCGTCCTTGGCTGTTGACCTGTCGATCTCCGCGTCTAGCTTGGCGCTAGTGGAATCCACGTCATCACGCAACCCTTCCAGTAACTCGTCATGCTCGTTATCTTTAGCCACCGACCTGTTGATCTCTTGATTCAACATCTCGTTGGTGGAGGTAAGGTCTTGACGGAGGTTAGCTATCTGCGTGTCATGCAGGTCATCCTTTTCAGTGGACCTGTTAATCTCCCTGCGCAACTCTTCCTCTATCCTTCTCACGTTAACGTACGTGGCGTTCAGGGAACTAACCAAGTTGGTATTGTCCCACGTGTCAAGAAGATTCATGTCCCCGATAACCTTGAACATCATGTCACCGGTAACGAACTTTTTACTTCCCTCCTCGATGGGACCGGATAAATTCTTTATTATTAAATCAAACGTGATCGTGTTCGGTCTCGCTTCAAGGTCGGCGCCCGCTTGTATCATAAACAAGTCGGAGTCAGCCAGCGTGCTGACCAACTCCATGTCTTGCGTGAACCTTATCTGCTTGACTTCCCCGATCACCGGGATTTCCGGTAACTCCGATGAATCCACGTTCTCTAGGGTAATCTTCTTTGACATTTTTTTCTAGTTCTTTCTTGGCCGTCCTTTCGGTTTAGATTCTTCCTTGGATTCCTCATCGACGGGGGCCGGGTTAAACGTTTTATACAAGTCTTCCAGTTCCTCGTGTTCCTTTTCCACTTTCTTCAAGGTCTCCGGGTCAAGCAATCCTTTCTCCGGGTTCTCGACGATCATGGTCATGAAACGATCGAACAATGACATTACAGGACCGTTAAGGCTGTTACCTTGCATTTTCTTCACGATCTCGTCACAGATGAAACTTACCACCATGTGATGCAACTCGTAATCTCTAGGTTCTTGACCCTTCTTGTTCCATGACACGGTTCCCTTCTTCTCGTCAGAAGTGATCTCGAACTCCTCGTAATCCTTTGGCGACAACCCTAGAGCGAGGGAGGCGGATTGACACATCACGATTTCTTTTTTCGTTCCGTTCTGTGAATTAAAAGATTCGATGACGTTTGATAACAACATCATGCGGTCTAAAATAGTCAATTTAATTTTCATTTCAATGTAAATTTAATATATTAATAAATCACGGGTTCCATGTACCTAGTTCATAATTTGGTAATGAATATCCCATCCAGTTAGTATTATCACATTTTATAATAAACGTGGCATTATCTCCATCACATTGCAAAGCTTGATAACGTGATCCATTTCTTAAAAATCTCTCGGAAATATCAGTAAGAATATCATATCCTTCCCTAGATGAACTCATTATGATGTACCAAGTACCAATTGTTTGGCCTTGGGCTATATGAACTTTCTTCCTGCTACCTTCTCCAGTGAGAACTACCATGTTATTATTATAGTTTAGAACTACACTGGGATCATCTCCTGTTAATGTTATAACATTTAATCCTCTATGAATTATTAAAGATTTATGACTATACAAGTTAATACCACCTAATCTAGTATCACTAGTTTCATTAGGATTAATATCTATCCATCCATTTTGCATTTTTATATTAGCAGCATAAGAATCTTCGCCTTGTAAAAAAATAGCGGAAGTTCCACTCATCGTAATGTAACCATTACCCATATGCAAGTCTCCATTATTTATTCTTATGGCTTGAGGACCTTGACCTAATAACAAGTTTCTTGTTCCACCAGTTACATCCAACCATATAAAATTAGTGGTATCATAACTACCTCTTTGCTTTACTTTACCATACATCATGGGGTGAAGTCCTGTTGAGGAAGGAATAACTGACGTACCGATAGCTATTTGTCTATCCCAGTCTCCATCTGTTGAATTCCAATTTTCACGATACACAAGACCTCCGTTATACAATTTTGACTTGTAATACGTTTTATCGCTCTCTGTAACTTGATTGTAAGCTAACCCGTCTGAGTCTATGGTAAGGTTACCTATCTTTCCAGAACTAGCAATAATAGTACCTTCAATGAAGGCGTTCTGCGCGTACAAGATACCGGAGTCACTCACGGCGAACGTTACCTTGTCGGTGGGGGGATCGTAGTTATCAGCGCCGAGCTGGGTGGTGGCGTAAGCTAAAGACTCCTTGGCCTTTTCAAAATCTCCCCCGCTATAAAATCTAGGCACACGGTTCCTGAACTGTCTTATCGTCCACACGTCACCTTGACCGGGAGCTAGGGTTGAACCACCGTACATACCACCGGTTTCTATCCATTTATCGGATATTTCCTCGTATGATGATCCATCTCTTAACGTTGGATCGTAACCAACTTTCACCCATGTCGTTGAAATCAATCCCCCTTCAGTCTTCGTGTTTTGTTGCAATGCGTGCTTGAGGTAGTCGAGGGTCGTCACGTCGTTAAGGTCGTTGTTGATAACCGGGACGTCCTCTGTATCTATCATCTTGGCACCTGCTGAATCGAAGAAGGCTATGAACCTGATGTTGGTAGGCCATCCTTTAGTATCGCTTTTAGCCACGGTGTACGTGTACTTGGTGGCGGCAGAACCCCCAACGGATTTTATAACCGTCCAGTTCTTCATGTAGTCGTAAGATACCGCCACGTACCAGTAGCAAGAGTAATCGCTAACTCCTACCCCTCCCTCTCCCTTGTGAGCGGTTGCCGTGACGGTGGCCGGATTCGCCGGGTTAGCGCTAGGGTTATCCTTGTCGGTCTTTATCGACACGCTAGAACAATCGGTGGATAGCCAGTAAGCCGTGCCGGGTAAACCGTCGTTACCGGGGGCGCCGTAAGACCCGTACGTCCACCCGGACACCGAACCGAACTTGTCAACTGTCCTGCTACGCATCCAAGCGAAAGGCTTCTCCACCGTCGTGCTTTGCGGGCCGTCAGTCCACGAGCTTTCCGCTATATCCGAGTGATCGGTTCGAGATTTACCGATAGAGAACTGGAACTCGGTGTAACCACCGGATTCACCGTCCTTGCCGGGTTCCCCTTGCTCTCCAACGACACGAATTGCGTCAGACCAAGCGTCACTACCCACCTTCTGTCTCATGTAGATGTCTCCCTCAACGAACGGGTAATGCCACCCGGACGTCCCGTTAACGGAGAATTGAACCGATATGGAATCACCCTCCGGTCCACGTTCACCTTGAGGAATCCTGTTGACCTTGAATATCTTCTGGATAGGGGGGAAAGCTCCACCTTGACTTGACACGTTGAATATGACGGAACCGGTCATGTTAGAGCCGGTAAAATCGGTCACTTGAACTTGAACGTACTCGGCGTTATTCGTTCTGGTGTATTTTATACCTGAATCTGCCGACACCGTGACGGTGGCCTGATTCGTGACGTTCTCTGTACCGTAGAACACCCGCAATCTCGTTAGCATGTTGTTACCGTAGTAACCACCGCTACCGTCAGCCTTGGTGTTAGTTGAACCGACCTCGTTATCAAGGTCTATGACGTAGTTGGACTCTCCCGGGATTCCGGAAACGTCCTGTATTAACACGACCTCGCTGTCGCACACGTTAACGAAACCTTGATCGAAGTAAAGCTCCGCTCTAAGATTCGTCCAAGACGGGTCGATGTCAACGTCTATGTAAGGAACTTGTGAAGTCCACGACTTTATCGTGGTCCAAGTCTTTTGATTATCTTTAGAATAAGCGGTTCTCCAGTATCCCAGAGACCACCCGGTAACACCGTCGGCAACCGATCCACGTTTGGCCGTGAAACGCACTCTAGGGGGGTTAGGAGACCCGTTCAGCATGTTGATGAACCTAGTGTCCGGAACGATCCAGTAAGAGGCTCCAGATGGCCCGGTGATCACTACCGGTGTACTCCACCCGTCTTCAGGTACCTCGGTGGCTGGAGGCTCAACAGTACCCTTTCTCATCCACAGGAACTCGTTCCCGCTAGTGGTTGGTGGGCCGTCCTGCCAGCCGGTAGTGGGAGGGGTCTCGATCGACGTGTTCTTGGCGAACTGGTATTCAACGTAAGTACCGTCCTGACCAGCCTCCCCCACGATTCTCATGGGGTCTGACCAAGTAACGCCGTCATCCATCTTCTGTCTCATGAACACGTCATCCACCCGGAACGGGTAGTGCCAGTTGGACTTGCCGTCCTTCGAGTATTGCACCTGCAATCCAACGCCGTCTTTTCCCTTGTACTCGGACCACTCGTACTCCCGGTTGTAGTAAGCCACGTCAATCGTTTGCTCCTCCCCCGGCGGGAACGTGTCTTCTTTCTGGTTAACCTGATTGTAAGAGAAGCCTATGTACCTAAGCCCTTCAACCGACCCGTCGTTCGTGACCTGTGAAAGATCAGTGATCGGGTGGGTGGTGGAGAACTTGATCCATATGAAACGGTCACTTCCCGGGGGTCCCGGCACTCCCTCACCCGTGAGCAGCGAGAACTGGTAATCCGCCGGGTTAAGCGGCATCGGGGGATTCGGCGTTTCCTTGTCGTGCGCCAGCCCTATGTATTTCTTCCCCTCGGGGGTGAGCGATATTCCAGTACCCGCCTCGTCATCGGCGTAAACGATCCACACGTAACCACCGGGTCCACGCTGTCCCTGCTCTCCCTGCTTGTTCTTCGAGATGTTAAACCTCTTTTGCAAGGTGGGGGCGTTTATCGTTTCCGGGTCCATCGTGTTCTTGGGCATGCAAGTGAACAGGATGAAACCGTCATCCTCTTCCATGCCTTTCACTTGAACGGTCTTACCGTTGTTAGTGGCTAGGTAATCTATCGTGGAGGGGGTAGCCTCGGTGGCGAAGTTGTACTTGGCGCTTATGTCCTTCCCCCCCTTCGTTACCATTGCCGTGGACTTGGCGTTATCACCCCAGTAACCGCCGCTACCGTCCGGTTGCGTGGAAACTATGCAGACGTCGTTATCTAGGTCCAGAGAGTAAGCGGCCTCGCCCGGTTCACCTTTTATCTCCTCGGAGCTTAAAGCACCGTCGAAAGTCTTGCTGCAATTGAACGTGAGGTCCATCGTGATACCTTTACCCTCGAAGTTAACGGTGAGGGTGACGGATGCCATGTCTTGGAACATGTCAAGCAAGTACATCTCCCCCCCGGCCTGAGTGATGGCGGCGGTACAACCGGATACCTTCTTTATGGATAGCTTGTACTGTCCCTTTCCCGGGTTAGGGTTGGGGGATAGCAACGTGGTACCGGCGTAAGCGACCACGCCCGTTTTCGCCCTCCCGTTCTCGCCGAGCTGACCGTCCTTGATCTTGCCGTTGTAATCTGAAGCTATGCCCACGTAAGGGTTGTCCAGAACGGCTATGTATCCGCCGGCACCGTTGATACCGTCGGAAACCTTGATGAGAGAGGACACGTCCGAGTACCTCTCCCCGTCCAGTTCCACCTCGTACATGACGGATAACGTGTTCTTGCCAGCCCACCACTCGCTGGCAGGCGTGATGACCAGCGTCTTCTGGCTCTCTCCCTCTATCTCCTTGAAACCGTCACCTGAAAGGTAATACCATCTCCTGTAACCACCTAGGTCGGAGTTGAAGTTGTTTTCAGACACCCGTATCGTGATCTCGTCAGGGGTGGTGTTGCCTTCCTTGTCGGTTATGAAGGCGGGGGAGGGGTCGGGCATGATGTCAACGCTCTTGGACACCGCCTTGTTCACGTCGTTAATCAACTTGTCGTACTCGGCGAAGTTGTCAAGACCGGTACACCCGGGACCTATCATGATGTTCTCGAAACGACCGTTCTGGACGAATATTCCAGCCGCGGCGGCGTCTAGCGGGTCTCTACCGAAGACACCCACCCGTTTCCCGGTAAGGTCGTAAGAGTTAATGCCCATGTATATGGAAATGGCTGGAGCCTGATCGGAAGCGGCGTCAAGCATGATGGCGGATTGTCTGGGCTTGTTCTTGTCGTCCCTATGCCCGAACAACACGATCTCGTCTCCCGCCTCCGGGACGTCACCGTTGCCGTCCTGATCGGTCTTGGACAGGATACAGTAATCCGCCCCCACGGCTATGACGAGACGCCAGTAGTACTTCTGGTGTTCTAGCGTGAACTTCTGGCATCTGGCTTGGTCGTAAACGATGAAATTATTCAAGTCACCGTCCTCGGCGTAACACTTGTAACCTTGATCAAGCTCCTCCACCCTGCCTATCTTCATGTTGGTGGGGGTGATGATCACCTGACCGGCCTGCGCCGTTAACTGTTGTATAACTAGGTTAACGAACGTGGCCTTCTTGCGAATGTAAGCGTAATCCACCTCTAGGTGAGAGTTACCGGTCTCGTCGTTCCATAACGAGCCGCCGGCGATACCCTGTTGCCACCCGGGGGTGTCGTAATGCGTGGCGATAAGCCTAGTGAACGCCCCGGCGAACAGGTCAATCCATATCTCCGCCTCCGGGTTCTTGAGGTCCTCGGCACGTATGTAAGTCTTTAAACCGTCCCTGAAAATTCTGAATATAAGGTCGTTAATGGTGATTGATTCACCAACCTTCAACCACTTTGAAATCGTGACGGTGTTGAAGATAGGATCGGTGGACGGGTTCCCGCTTCCCTCCCCCACTCCAAGCAATTTACCTAGAGCCTCAAGGGTTATAGTTTCCGGGTCACCACCTAGGTTATCGGCCCTCTGCGTCATCAAGAAATCAGCCAGTGACGGGGTGGGGTTCTCTTTCATCCCCGTGGGGAACTTTATGGAGTTCGGGACCTCTCTAGCGTTTGCCCCGAACAGTATCTCTTTCTTCTCTTCGCTCATGTCAAACTACTTTTTAGGCTTTCCGCCACATCCTTTGCGTTTTTTGCTTTTCATGGTGATAGTATTTATACAGAGACAAATATATGAAAAATATTTTGATTCCACGAATAAATTACTCACCTTTGTATCATCACGTGGACTGGCTCCAAGAACAAATATTTAACACCAAGAACATCAGTTCTAATCCGCACGACAAACGTAAACCTTCTACTAAATTCCCTCGTCCACGTGATTTTTTTTTGCCTTTACTCTTTGTTTTCTCGAAACTTCACCGTATATTTGCATTGCTATGTAATAGTAGTCTGACTTGGAGGCTAGAGACTATGACAAGCAACCTAAAATTCGCGTTCTACATACTTTATAGATATTTAAGAGTTTATCCTTGATCCTCTAACCTCCAACAACACTAAGACTGGTCAAGGATTTCTCTTTTTATAGAGATTCCCACGACAAGAGGTATATAGCGGCAGTTGAAGACAGAGCGACCTGTCGCCCCGGTTGACACCCGAAAACGCTCACCAAGACTAGAGTGTCTGGAATATAAACTGTTCATGAATAAGGTTCAAAGAAATCTCGCTACGTCTGTACGACTTGACGACGAGTAACCCATGCCGAAAGGTACAAGGTGGAGGTCATGGACCACCAACGGGCCGAATCGCTCCTAACAAAGAATCTATAACATAGGTTATAGAGGGGAGATAGGAAGCTTTCATGGAGAGGGAGGGGGAGTCACTCGAACGATAACGTTCCTGCCCATCCTTAAGTATTCTTCTTGTTATTTAATGCTCACCGTGGAGGTCTCCTCCCATCTACTACACTAGATGCTTCATGTATATCACTTGTAAAGTTCATCTAATTGTAGTATATTAGTAACATATATATTACTAATAACCTACTAATATATAGTAAATATATTAAAGGTGATGCCCTATCAAGAAAGCGGTGAGTGTTAGCTAGCATGGGGAAGAAAAAGTCGGAGGTATGTCCTTACACGAAATGGATAGACAAAGAATAGAAACGGTGTTCAAGATGGAGAAGGTCAAGCAAGATAGCAAGGCAGCGAGGCTGAAAAGGATGGTGAGGTTCAAAAGAGAGATACTCCCCGCCCTCGACGCTTACAGGGTTAGAGCCTTCAATCGTTCCACCATGTTCAAGTTCTTTGACGAGAGGTGGGGGGAGATAGACGTTTACCCGATGGCGGACAAGCTACTCGTTATAGAGGACCACGAGTGGGTGAGGGGGGCTAGGAAATGGATAATTAAAAATATATTCTTGGAATGAAGAAAATAATAACTATAATCCTGAAATGGATCGAGAAGTCATTACGTGGAATGGCAACAAAGGTAAGCAATTTCAATAAAAGGTTGAATGATGACCCTGACGTGAGAGGGGGATTCGAATGGATGTGGAAACATCATGACGAGTTGATTGAAAAGTACGGCGTGGATAGAACGATAGTTATACACAGGAAGAAGGTGGTGGGGGTGATTGATAATTCAAGAGACTTCATGGAACAGGTTGAAGAGTACTGGAAGATTTACGGTAGTGGCAAGGTGTTATTCCAGAGACTGTACAAGAAAAAAGAAGACGGTATGATATGGCTTCCACCAGTATTATGGGACATTTAAAACTAACGATATGGCAACAGGAGAAGAGGTAATAGCATACCTATATGATGCTTACATCATGCACCTTGAGAGGGAGAGAAGAAAACCGAAAATACAGAGGTATAACGAGAGATCATGTAACAGGATCACTTGCTGTCCCCTCCCCTCCGACCCGATCGAGGTTTTCTTCGAGGACAGGGACAGGTTTTACAGTTGTAAACAACATCCAAGTATTAACAGGGAAGAGCTTGATGTTGACGATTAAATTATTATATTCGCGTTGTCTTTGCTTTGAATTATATAGTAAGTGAGTTGTTCCCCCTCGCGCCACCGGTGTTGGAGGGGGAAATTTCAAGGTTTTCATTGTTAACAATAGTTGTTCAAGGGGTGGGGATTTGTTATTTTGACCCACCCCTACTCTTTTCAAGAATTAATCATGGAGAATTACGACGTTTACACCAGCACCACCAACAGGGAATACAAGGAACAGGCCGAGAGAGCCATGAAGATGTATTACAACACTTTCGAGGAAATAGAAACCGTGAGGGTATCCCCACGGCTCCAGTATGTAAAGAAACGGCTTAAACGGGAAAAATCATCAAACGGTAGCCGTGGTAACGGTGATGGTAAGCGTTGAGTTATCAGACAACGTGCATTTCCCACCGGTGATCTTGCCGGAAGAATCGGCGGTGAGGCTGATTGCCTTAACGGATTTACCGTCAGCTCCCTTCGCCCCGGCAGCGCCAGTAGCACCTTTAGCACCGGCTGGACCTTGAGGACCGGTAGGACCGGTAGGACCGGCAGGACCCGCGTCTCCCTTCTCCCCCTTCGCCCCGGTGGCTCCAGTGGCTCCCTTGTCTCCCTTCTGCCCTTTCAACTCTCCAGACTCCAGTTTTTGCTGGAAGCTTTTACCGTCATCGAAAATAACGGAGGAGGCGGGGACGGAGTAAACGAACGTCTCGGCGCTCGTCACGTAACAAGCGTTGATCACCTCGCTGTTAGAAATGATGTCTACTGTAATCTCGCCATCACCCGGTATTTCCATGTCTATTAACACGTCAGTTTTCTCCGGCTTGATCACCTTGTAAAGAACCGGGTCAAACCCCTTCGGGTACAAGTAGATCATCACGTCAGAGTTATCCACCCTGTCAAGGAAAACGTTAATCTTCCCGCTAGTTGAAAATGAAACCTTGAACTTCTTGTCCCCGGTCTCGTTGAATTCTAAGTTTTTTAATGCCATAACACGTGTATTTAATTGTACGTCAAATATATGAAATTATAATGACAATAGAAAACCCCACCCCGTTGATGGGGAGGGGAAATCTACATGTCTAAAAAGAAATAAATCAAAAAGTACGAAAACAAACAATGAAGTTATTGATTATCAATTAGTTATCAAAAGGGGAGGTCCCCGTCATCTTCTTGTTGGGGGAAATTATCTATACCTCCTTGTTGCTGTTGAACCGGCCGTGGTTGGGATTGGGGGGTTGACGGTTGCTGGCTGAACTCCTGTCTAGCTTGAGCGAACTGCCCCTGATCTTGAAGGAAGGCGGGGTTCTTGCCAACGATCTTCACGTTCCAACCGGTGCATGACGTGAAGTAACGAACTACACCGTCCTTCTCCCACCGTCTCGATTCAACGTCGAATCCCACCTCCACGGTGTCACCTATATTTAATTGCACGAGGGAGTCGATACGGTCGTTCAGGAACTGGATCACGACGTCATGATCCCACCGCCCGTCGTTCCACGTGAATAATACCTCTTGTTTTCTCAATTTCTCGCTCACTTGTTGTGGCTGGAAGATGTCTTTAACTTTAAATTCTTTATTCATATCTAATAGATTTTTTGTTTCGACAAAAATAGGGAAAAACTTTGACGTTTACAAGTATTTTATATATATTTGTTCCGTTAAATATTAAATTTTATCGACATGGGAATTGAAATAGAAGAAATGGCGCTCTTGATGTCCATGCAGGATGTAAGGGAGGCAACTGACGCGGAGAGAATCGACGACATCAACATAAGGAAGTTGTCGAGCTTGATGAAAAAGAGTGATGACGTGTTCCTCGGTGGCATGCTGAAGGACGAGAAGGTGAGCGGTAGCGTCGTCCTAGTGTTGTGGGTGGTGAAGAAGGAGATAGAGGAATACATGATAGACAACAAGGTGGAGATGAAGGGTGACGATGAAGTGAAGCAATATTTCGCCAGACAGTTCACGGACGGTCACCGGCTGAGACTAGTTCTAAGGAACCTAGCGTCCAGAAACACCCTCCCCCTAGCTCACTTGTACCTCAGGCAGATACTGTCAAAGTACGATGACTGGAACCTTGACGCCATATTCAAGAGGTATCACGATCTAGTGGAATCTAAAACCGATAGTCAATTACTTAACTATTTAAAATAGAATCATATGGTGAAAAGACTAGGAAGACCGACAGTGTGGCAACATTACAGTGAATTTGACTGGATGGCCCCCCGTCACCATTACAGGATGCAGGATAACGGCAAGATGTACAAGTACGTGTGGAAGAGAAAGCTGGGTCCGGTGTTGCAAGGAACGATGATAGGATGCACGTTCGGCAAGCACAAGTACTTGATAGACGAGTGCATGAGAAGGCAGTACAAGATGGATGACAAGAAACTTGCCATCGTGTATTACCTAGCCAGCCTTGACAGGGTGGTGTCGATAGACGACTTCAGGGAAATACCGTTCATGTACGGCAGGGACGGGTCAAAAAAGATGGTGAAAAAGTTCAAGGAGGAAGGGTTGATGACCGATTTCGACGGCGGGGGTGGCACGAAGCACAAGAAAAAGACGTACGAGCTAACGGTGAAGTGCAGGGGAATATACAACAGGTACCTGAGGTACTGCATGTTGCTAGAGAAGATGCCCACGTATTCAGGGGACATGGGGGAGGACTGGATGAAAGTGATACCCAAGAGCGAGAGGAGAGGCATGAGGTTTTACGTGAACTGGGCGGGGGCAGTGAAGAGATTTAACAAGGAGGTGATAGATAACGTGGCCAAGTTAAAGGCGGAAATCGAACTAGATAAAAAAGAGAAGGAGGGGGAGATATGATTTACTTGATGCTATCAATATCGGTTTGCACGTTAGTTATGGTCGTGTTCATCTCGATTGACGTGTTAAGGAACAGGTCGGTCGTTGACAAGACGAGAGAGGACATCGAGATGATAAAGAAGAGTGTTCGAGAGATGAAATCACCCGTGGCGCACACGATTGATAATTACGTTATCATCCCGAAGAGTCATCTTGACGAGTATGACGATATTTGCACGAGAGCAAACATACAAGCAAAAGGGATACAGTTCTCCGGTAACGGGAAGGATTTCGAGGAAGTACCCTCCATCACGCACGTTAAGGTGGGGGATGATATTATAAGCAGGAAAGAGGAAAAGTATTACTAACTATTTAATATTCAAGGCAATGATAAAAGCGACTATTGAAATTGACAACGGCACTCACGTGGTGCTATTACAAGATGAAGAAGGTAACAAGATGGTAACGTCCGTCCTCCCCCTCCTTGACATGATAAAGTCAGGGAAAGAGATAGAGGTGGAAGGAGACATGAAATACCTCGGGTGGGAGGGAGACACTCCCCCAAACCTGACTAGAGAAGACATAAACAATATGGTAAAAATAGATGACTGCTGGGTATCGGTCACACGAAAAGTACCCAAGAAATTAATAGCCCGAGACTAGAGCATTTTATCAATCTATATTTAAACACCACCCCCTCCAACCCAAACTATAATTAACAGTGACCGATTCAACAACAAAGGGAAGGAGGGGGTTTCCTTTACCCCACCCCAGTTAACATTATTTATAGTCAAAAATTTGTTTTTCTCGCACGTATTAATATATTATATATTATAACTCCCATACCCCCCCCCACGTCTATTCAATTTTTCAATTTACACCCCTTTTTTTCGAGCGGGATGGGGTCTATAAACAGCGAGACCCCCTACCTGCACCAAGTAAAATGGCGTGGAACATCATACATTTTAACAAAACGTTCCACGTGGAACATATATATTTTTTGATACACGTTCCACGATAACCCACTCCCACCAAACAGGTATATAGAGAGAGGGGATGGGGTATATATAAAGAGAAGAAATGGGGTGTGGGGGTATTATATAGATAGAGTAAAGGGGTGGGGAGGGGAGGGGTATCAAAAATTACAATTATAATAGGTATAGAGCATTATACCCCCACCTCAACACGTCATCCATGAAATCAGAAACCTCCCCCACCCCTGTACATTCATTTACCTTTGTGGTGTGGGTGTAAAAGTTTTTACCTTTTTATTTGAAATCTCCCCCATCCCAGTAAACTAATTGCACTAGTATTAGGGTGGGGGTGGGTTAAACTAAATTTAACAACGTTCCACGTGGAACATATCAAAATTTGTATCATGTTCCACGATAACTAAATTTCATACCTTATATATATGGTATAACTAGAATTCATACCCCCACCACCACAAAAAAGAAATCATACCTTATATATATAGGTGTAATTGATGGGTGGGGGTGGGGTTATACCTTATATATATAGTATACCCCATCCCCGTGAGATTAATACAATGTTATTTGGGTGGGGAGGGGATAATCACATCCCCTCCTCCCGCTTTACGTTTATAATACCATACATTCCCAACCCCCCCCATCCCAGTTCATCTATCATGCTATAACTTTTAGTTATACCTATTCCACTTAGTCTATAACTAATAGTTATAGTATGGTGGTGTGTGGAGGGGTGCGCAACGTCATTGCGTGGCAAATTCGTTCATATATAGATTGTAACGACATTGTAATCCTTCGAGTATATTATATTCCCCTCCCTTCAAATCGTGTCTCTATCGCCTTCTATTGATGTTTTATCTATATATATTGTCACCTCTTTGTTTTGGGTGGGGGTGATCTGTTGTATCGCTCTATATTATCCCCCTCCCCTCCCCCTTTTTCCTGTTACCTGTATTATACCCCCCTTCCCTGTCGCGTGCCTTTTCCCGTTATTTCTGTTAAATTCTTAACATGATGTTATATTCTAGTGTTAAAAGTTAAACTACAATTTATAGTTTTACCCCTGTTTTTCGGGTACAGATATATATTTTACAATATTTAACTATCATGTATATTATTGAATTATATATAGTTACGATGTATTATTTACTTTTGCTTACACTTTTATCGTTAAAACGCTTGGTTCGTGTTGAACTTTTGCGTACCTTTGTGTCAACAAGATAAGGGAATAAGTTCTTATGACGGTTGAGCTATTAAAGATTGTAACAGGACAACATCTATATAGATGGTAGAACGGTGGACACGGTTACGATCAAGGGCGAAAAGGTTGCCGGGCAAGTGGTATATATAGAGATTGAGACTACCACCCCCACCCGGGACAACAACGCTAGTAACCCGATGTTCCCACTTTCTCTACATTGTTCTTTGTTTATTGGAGGTCGTTAAGCGTGAATCAATAGCGATGAACTATTATATTGACCTGTATAACTTTACTCGTGGGGGTGATAACACGGGGCTAGGTAGTCAAGCCTAGGGCAGACGGTATGATTGATCAGCTATTAGCTAACATACACGTGTCAAAACGATTCTATATAGAATATATATGGATTACGGTACATTTAAATCAGTGGTTAGGGGGTGACGGTGACGGAGCTTTAACGTTACAAACTGCATCCCGTGGCGGGGATGATCCACCCCACCCCCGACCGCTAGAGATCAATTTTCACTATCACATTTCGAGGGGTATGGATACTTTACCGGGGTTCGATTCCCCCGCCCTTGACTATTCTATTAACATTTAAATTTTAATATCATGAAAAAGAAAGTTGACAAGAAAAAGACGCTTAAATACGCTGTCTTCTTTATATTCTATAACACTACAAACGTTAGATTCATGATCAAGGATAGATTATACGAGTACATTAACACCGTCTACGATCATGACATGATGGACGGGGCGAACACCATCGCCGTGTTACACGACTTAAAGTACATGAAATACATTGCCGTGAACGTTGACAAAGACCCGATAGGGAACAAGGAAATAACGATACTTTAATTTTAAATTTAGATACCATGAAAACGAACGAGCAAATTTTTGAAGAGATAAAGACACAAGGTTACATTAGCGAGCAACAAATCAGATTGTTAAAAAGAAGGGGAAACCACCAGAACGAGGATGTATTTGATTATTCCATGTTGGACACCGAACAATTTAGCGATGGCATCCCCCTCACCCCCGAGCAGAACGAGAAGGGTATAAAATTCCTACGTGACTTAGCCTACACCCCCGCGGGGAAAACTAGAAAAAATTGTCCTTTCGGGTACCGTGAGCTAAATATCATTAGCACCTCTAGCGAATTCAGGTTCAAGGGGTTCTACGATGCCGGAAGGAGGGGTTACGTTTTATTATTACCGTTGTACGAGCTGGATGGCATGGAATATTACTATGACGGGGAAGTGCATGTAGTTGGATAAATAAATATTGTTACCATGAATCAAGAAGGATGTTTTATAACTTATTTTGACCTAGCCAACGAGGTTAAAGAGATGGCACGGGGTTACGATTTCACGGTTAGCAGCGTGAAAAAAATCAATAAATCAGGAAGGATGTGTTACGTTTGGATAGTTGACGAGGGAGACCCCGTCACCACCGTGACGAGAGCCTTTAACATGGGTTACAACGTTAAAAACATGGAGGTTAAAAGATGGAACCGGATAATACAAGAACGAGCGTAGACGGGTTCCCTAACGCCACGATACACGAGGAAAACGGGGAAATACACGTCGATTCAGGTAACGGGTTGGGGGAGGGCGTTTACCCCTCCACTGACTACACGATAGAAGAAGCGATAAACGACCAACTGAAACTATTTAACAATTATTAAACACGATCCATGAAATACTTGATCACCTCTTTAGTGCTGTTCACTATCTCGGTTTGGGTGGTGGCAATATCCCCCTCCCCCATCCATGATGCTAACGATATTGTAGCCTCCATGCGGGACAACGTGTACGAATCCATAACCCTCAAACTCGGGGACGGTTGCACCGTGGACGAGATAGCGGGGGAGTACAACGCCAACAAGTCATTCTACGACAACTTGAAAGATAACGATGTTCAACCAAAGTGCAACAACAATTAATAGACAAGAACCGGGGAAAACAGGGAAAGAATCACTAAAATAAAACAACATGGAAACCAAGAAACAAGTATTTGAAGACATAAAGAGACAAGGTTATATAACAAAACAACAGGTTGATCTCTTAAAAACAAGAGGGAATCACGATAACGAGTACATATTCCTTGCTGAACTGCTAGAAACGGAACAATTCAAGCACGGCATCCCCCTCTCCCCAGACCATAACAAGGAGGAACTAGCGCGCGTTCATGAACTCGCTTACACTCCAAAAGGTTCTATTAAAAGTACTTGCCCGTTCAAACAACGTGAACTGGAAATTATAAACAAGGAAACTGTATTTAATTTTCTGGGATTCTTGAATAATGGAACTAGAGATTTGGTGAACTTAACCCCGATGTACGAGATAGGAGGGATCGAATATTATGATGACAATGGAATACACGTGGTAGGGGAAACGTTATTACAAGATTGAACGATTAAAACAAAGTGCATGGAAACCAAGGAATACACCGCTCGAAAGATTAAATCCGCCTTCAACAAGATAGAGAAGGACGGGAAAAGGGTAACGATCACCGCTATCTGCAAGCTACTAGGACACCCCCTCACCGATGACGAGAAACGCCTTGTCGAGATCGAGAGAAAGCAACGGAAATGGAAAGAACAGGCGAGAGAAGAGAGGAAAGAACCCATCCCCGTTGAAATAAAGATAGAGATAAAGTGGGTAAGAAGTAAAACGTGGGGGAACAATCCTAACGGCACGGCTAGAGTGATAGAGGAAAACGGCAACATCAAGTACTTCTCTTACAGGTGTAGCGGGTGCGGCTACGACAAGCGCACGGAATGCGTGGCCGGGTTACTGGATCAATGCACGAGGGGATTGATGTGGAGAAGCAAGTCCACGATAGGATTCCGAAGACAAAAGGATATGTTCGTCTCGTGGGAAAGATCGGGACTTGAACGAGTATTCGAGCAGTTCAAGAAGTGGGGATACAAGGTTGGACATACCGACCTAGAGAGATTCGATCTAATTTATATTTACAAGAATAGAAAAAAGAAATGATAACTATATAGTAAATTACATTATATTTTAAGGAAACACTTAAAAAATTAAATACAATGAAACAGTTTGAAGAAATAAAAAAGGAAATACTTGAAAGAGCGCACAATGCGAGAGCTTGTACTATTCAATACGAGAGAGCTTATCAAAGTGAGAATTTAGAGACATTATGCAATGTTATTAAGGACAACTTCTGGTGGTGTTGTCGTAACAATGTGTTAGATGGCGAGTTGATTGACAAGTACAAGAAAATATTTTCTGACAATGAAATTTATCACAATGTATCTATTAAAAGTGGGTTCTTATTGACTTCCGGCAACTCAACGGTAGAGGCTTACGACAACTCAACGGTAGAGGCTTACGGCAACTCAACGGTAGAGGCTT
>ERZ1673744.772-NODE-772-length-36831-cov-5.373369_pt1 | contig 36831 bp, 31 predicted proteins | sample MGYA00580207_ERZ1673744 | MGnify/ENA primary metagenome ERZ1673744 (study PRJEB41218, sample SAMN15661751) | gut metagenome | host: Homo sapiens | place: Canada: London | collected 2015-08-20/2019-03-30 | study: EMG produced TPA metagenomics assembly of... | reverse complement strand
GGCCTCTGCCGCACGCATTCCAGAACCTTATTCGACTTATTCCGTATAAAATAGTGAGTTACACAAACACTGTTTAGACAACGTATTGGATGGTTATTCAAACATCCATCGCCGGGTATAGCCATACATGGTTTAGAAAAATCCAAAATCACGAAATCATTAAATAATATCGTAATCCGCTACCATCAGAAATCATCCACAGTGGGCAGCAGCCTGACGTTCCTCTTGGAAGGGTCCCTGACCTTTGAGGCCATCAGCTCCTGGACGCGGTTGTAGTCCTCCGGGGACACGGCGAGTTCAGCCTTGTGCGGGATCAGCAGTTCCTCCCATCTCATGTACCCGGCGTAGACTGGGTTGTGCAGGATGTTCCTGAGGTTGTACTTGTTCCAGGGGTTCCCGCGCCTGGTTAGCGTTCCTGAGCGGTTGAGGGAGTAGCAGATGGAGTCCATTGTCTCTCCTGACAGATACGATGAGAACACCTCCCTGACTATTGGGAGCTCGTTAGGATCGGCCATGAGGGAACCGTCCGAGATCCTGTATCCGAACGGAGGGGTGAATCCCATGGTCTCCTTCGCCGATGGCTCGGAACCCAGGTTCTCGGCCTTCTCGCGCATGCCCATCTTGGTCCTCTCGCCGATCTGCTCGCTCTCCAGCTGAGCCATACGCTGGATCATGTCCACGACGAACCTTCCAAGGGCGTTGGACGTGTCTAAGGCCTCGTAGCAGGAGACGAACTCCTTCTTGTTGCGCTCGAGCTCGTCCATCATGGACATGAAGTTGCGGCTGTTCCTGTGGATACGGTCCATCTTAAGTACGACCAGAACGTCCCAGGAATCTATCTCGTCCATCATCCTGCGATACGCCGGACGGTTGGTGTTCCTCCCGGAGTAACCGTCGTCTTCGTACACGCCAGCGATGTCGAGACCCTCGGCTAGACAGTGGTCCTCGAGGATGGACTTCTGGGCGTCAAGCGAGTATCCCTCGGCCGCCTGCTCGTCGGTGGATACCCTGACGTACAGCGCGGCCCTTCTGGGGTTGTCCGGCATCAGGCCTTGGTGACAGTAAGAGGTCCGTTTATAGATTCGTACAGATCGAGCGCGACGATCGGCTGCTGCTCCCCCTTGCGGAGGATCCCGTCCCAGTCCTGGTATCCGACATAGAGGGGATTGTGGAGGATGTTGCCGACGGACTGCTTGTTCCACTTGCCGCCCTTTTTGGCGGGGATCTCGGCCTTGTTGAGGAAGGATGCTATATCGTCCATGGTGGAGCCGCGCTTGTACATGTTGTAGATGGCGCGCACGGTGTGGGCCTCGTCGGTGACGACCTCGAGCCTGCCGTTGCGGTAAACGTATCCGTAGGGATGTCCCGAGCCGAGGTTGCCGGTACCGTTCCTGGCCTTGTACTCCATGCCGACCTTCACCCTCTCGCCAATCTGCTCGCTCTCGAGCTGCGCTATGCGCTGCATTATGTCCATGACGAACCTGCCCATCGCGGTGGTGGTGTCGAACTTGTCCTGCATGGACGTGAACTCCTTGCCCTTGGCACGGAGGTCGTCCATCATCAGCGCGAAATTCACGCTGTTCCTGTGGATACGGTCCATCTTCAGGACCAGGATAGTGTCCCAGCTGTCGCTGTCCGCCATCATGTGCTTGTACTCGGGACGGTCCGTGTTCCTTCCTGAGAACCCCTCGTCCCTGTACACGCCCGCGACCTCCCAGCCGCGGACCCTGCAGTACGCCTCCAGCCTCTTGACCTGCGCATCGAGAGAGAACCCCTCGTTCGCCTGGTCCTCGGTGGAGACCCTCGCGTAAAGTGCTGCACGCATGCATCCATCCCGGACATGGCATCTCGCTGCGCTGTATATAATGGTTGACGACAGAGCCGAACCGCTGGAAGAAATTAATAACGCAGGGCGCCATTCGCAGACGGTGTTACCGAAATGGGCCTATTCGACAAGATCGGCGACAAGCTCAGCGAGAAGGTGAAGGAGACTGTCGACAGGAAGATCGACGAGGGAATAGACAGGGCCGTCGACAAGGCGACGGACACCGACGAGCTCGAGGACAGGATCCATGAGAAGATGGAGGAGCGCAGGGAGGCAAAGGAGGCCGCCGAGGCTCCGAGGACCTGTCCCAAGTGCGGCAAGGAGGTCGGAGACGACCCGTTCTGCCCCGAGTGCGGTGCGAGGATCGAGGTGGAGGATGCGGAGAAGAAGTGCCCGAACTGTGGCAACGTCACAACTGGCAAGTTCTGCTCCAAGTGCGGCACCAAGCTCTGATTCATCGTTCAGGGATGGGGGACTGCCGATGCATGCTCCCCATCCATCTTACATCAACTCCGAAGTATTCGATGTGAAGTTTTTAAGCACACAAACGCAGTTTCGCCTATGCGCGATTTGGGGATCAAGGCCGTCATCCTGTCCGTCCTTCTGGCAATGACCGGAATCGCCATCTGCGCACCGTTCTTCGATCACGCCGATGCGCAGGAGGGTGTCGTCGTCATCGTTCCGCCCGACGGACTCTCCCAGGAGAACCCGATGGATCTGATCCTCGGTTTCGAGGCCATCTCAGCGGAGGTCCACAGACGCGACTCCGTGAACGTCCTCATCCTGATGACGGATGCTCCGTACGAGAATGGAGACGTCTACCTGGCCATAACCATGGCTATCGGCGAGGGGAGGTTCGTCACTGCGGATGAGCTCAGGTCGTCACATCCTGCCCCGATCCCAGTGATGGTCTCGTCCTTCCCGCAATCGACAGACCCCTCCATAGACCTGGATTTCCTCACAGCGGTGCTGGACCATCTCGGCTCCGACCACGAGTCCCGCAAACTGGCGGACCACATACAGAGGAGTATCTCAGACCAGAGGGCGTTCATGTCGAAGCTTAAGGCAGATTCCGAATTGAACCAGGCCAGATCGGCAGAGGTCCAGACGCCGAAGGAGGACGAGTCCGATTCTGAGCTCTCCGCACCCTCGCCCGTCATAGTCGAAGATGAATCTGTTCAGGATGAATCCGACAACATCGACCGTCACATCATTGGAACGGATCCTATCACTGCATATTCTCTCCCGGAGGTCGACGGTCCGGAATCTCTTCCCACCGTCGGAAGAGGGACGGTAATCTGAGCGGCAATCCCGCCCCCTGACAACAGTTGAAACCCCAGAAACCGTCAATCCAAGGAAGAGAGAGCGAATGAACAAGAAACACATAGCCGCAATAGCCGCAGTTGTGGTGCTGGTGGCCGCCGCAGCCGCGGTGGTCCTGTACATGGGCGAGGACCAGTACACCATCACCTACGAACTGAACGGCGGAGACAACAACTCGCTAAATCCGACAAGCTACACCTCCGGAGACGAGATCCAGCTGTACGACGCATACGATGATGAGCGCGTGTTCGTGGCCTGGTACCTTGATCAAGGGCTGACCCAGGAATGCGACACGATCTCATCGGACATGTCCGGGGACATCACGCTTTACGCCGGATGGAGCGACACCGTTGTCGGCAAGGGGCTCACCTTCGATGTCCAGGGATCGTACACCAGCGGACTGCTCTCCAGCTACAGCATGGACGGGAGCGTGTCCTACGAGTACCTCTACATGAACGAGGATGGGGACTACCTCATCGGAACCGACACAGAGATGACGTACACCTTCCTCGGGATGTCCAGGCAGACCAGCTCCATCGACCTCTACTGGAGCGGTGACAGCGACATACAGTGGTCCTCCCAGGGAACAGAGACCATCGACACGATCAACGGGGAGAAGCTCTGCGAGGTCATACTCGGGACCCATTCCGACGGTTCCACCGAGACACAGTGGATCGCAGACGGGTGGATAACTTACAAGATCGAGTACACATCCATCGGGGTCTACTCATCCACCACGTACACCTACACCCTGACTGATGTTTACAACGTGGAGACCGACTCCGAAATCGATCTGACAGTCTATTCGGACCTGGGCATCGACGTCTCCGGCGGAGGCACATACAGCCCCGGCGACACTGCGACCCTCACCGCCGAGGTCGATTCAGACACGGTGTTCGCGGGCTGGTTCGACTCCGACGGGAACCTTCTGTCCACCAACAGGACCATCACCCTGGAACTGGAATACGGTAACGTCACCGTATATGCACTGAACAGCACCGACCCCGACATCGAGACGGTCACGGGATCGTCGTTCGACGTCGAATACACGGATACCACCGAATGGACGGTCACCGACTCCGACGGCGATGTCGTCGCGGAGTTCTGGGGAGATCCCTCCAGTCACTCCTTCGACAATGCGGGGATTTACACCATCACCTCTGTGGATGCGGACAACGGCGTCTACAGGTACTTCACCGTCTTCGTTGACGGATATTCCACGCTTGAGTACGAATGGACAGTGAACGAAGAGGACTACTCCTACACGCTCCAGATCCTCTACAGTGACGTCCAGTACTACCGCGACTACTACAGCGTCTCGGAGAGACAGCAGGACATCTACGGTAACCACGCCCGCGACAGGACGTTTGTCACATACGAGGACAAGTACGTCCAGAAGATCGCGGCCGATTTCGCCGACATGACCTCCGGGATGTCGGAACTCGAGAGGGCCAACTTCATCCTTGCATTCAGCCAGTGCCTCGGATACGAGGACGATCAGATGTACATGGACACCGAGGAGTACTGGAAGTTCCCCTTGGAGACCCTCTACGACCACGGCGGCGACTGTGAGGACACCTCCATCCTGCTGGCCGCGATAGCCAAGGCGATGGGCTACGACACCTCCCTCCTCCTGTTCCCCGGACACATGGCAACAGGCATGGCCGTCGACGGCGCAACCGGCACCTACTTCGCCACAAACAGCTCCGCCAGGTACTTCTACTGCGAGACCACGGCCACCGGATACTCTGTCGGAGAGCTGCCGCAGAGCATGCAGGGCTACACCGCCACAATGGTCGTCATCTACTGAACCTTCCGGCCTTCGGGCCAAAACCTTTTTGCTTCTATCTTGACCCCGACTTTGACATCTCCTTCTAACGAGCGTGCTTGTTCGCATTCGAATGATGGGGGCACCGCTGTTGATGCCGTTTGACAATAAGAGCCCGAACACCGACAGAAGGACATGATTCCGCTGGCGAGATCACTGCTCTGATCCCTTTCGGGGCTCTCGTAGGCACCGATGTATCCGAAAACTGATCTTATTGATGGTAAGGGGACGGCGCCCCAAGGCGCCGTCGTTTGCGGTTACCATATGGAGACCCTGTCCTCGGGCGCCAGGTACATGCCGTCGCCCTCGGTGACACCGAACGTGTCCATGAACTTCTAGAACTGCTGTACGGTCATGTTGACGCGGGCACCGTCAGGAGGAAGGGCGTCGATGACCATGGACGAGGAATCGAAGCTCTGGGTGTAGACCGTGGCCCAGACATTAGAGTACTCGGTGAACATCTTGGCGAATTCGAATCCCTCGATACTGCTCCCCAGATCTATGGCGAGCGCCATGCCCCCCATGTCGGCTATGACCTCGTTGATGACGATAGACGGGTCCATGGTCCTGTCGGGGCTCAGGGTGACGTTGGAGATGTAGTCGGAGACTCTGGAGGAGAGCTCGGCGAATGCCTGGGAGTGCGACTCGGTCCACCAGTTGGTCTTCTTCCCGTCGATGCCGTACATGCATCCGGTGGTATCGAACCCGTGGGTGATCTCGTGGCCTATTACGGTGGCGAGCCTACCTATCGTGACCTCGTCGGACGCGTCCGAGTTGTAGTAGTACCCGTCCTGCAGGAACGCCCAGGAGACATACACCTTGTTGGCGGACCAGATGTTGGAGGCGTTGGCGGTGTAGCTCTGCAGAGGCCAGTAGTTGGACTCCAGCGTCTTGCCGAGTAGGGACGCCCTCTCGTTCGTGTAGTAGGCCTTCATGGCGACGTAGTCCTCGAGCGCGTTCCCACCATTTGCGGACGGGAGAGTCAGGGACGAGTAGTCCACGCTGTCGGGACCACCAACCTCGATCCCCATTGCATCGAGCTTCTGCAGGGCGTAGGCCTTCGTCTCGTCCGACATCCAATCGGCACCGGATATCCTCACGGACATGGCGTCCTTGAGTTCATAGAACAGTGACTCCACAAGGGCCGCGGCCTCGAGATCTGCTACATGGTCGCAGTACTTGGTGTTGAGCAGGTTCACGAGCATGACATCGGCGAAGATGTAGGTGTACCAGGTGGATTGGAGGTCCATGCCGTTGTAACTGAGGAACTCTTCTAGGAAATCCCCACCCATGAAAGTGCAGGCCCTGTCGAGCGAGTTGCGGAGGAGCATCGCCCTCAGGCTCTCGAAGTTCTCCTCCGTGTACAAGGAGTCCAGGGTGCGGAGCCATTCCACGTCGGATTTGGAGACGACGGAGGACGAGTATTCCATCGAATCTAGAACCTCCACTATGGGGAACGAGGTGCAAAGGGCATCCACCTCTTCTATGGACATCGGGTTGTAGGTGTCGGGCAGGTCCACCGAGGTGGTAAGGCTGACGCCCGCGGCGATCTTGACCTCCATGTCGGTGGCGGCGTCGTTCATGGCGTCCGCCCCCTCCTGCGTGTACCCCATCAGACTGAGCAGGGTGGCGTAGTGATCCTCCTCTGGTTCCATCAGCTGCCTGAAGCTGTCGGACTGATACATGGAGGGGGACAGGGTCAGGGACGTGAACGTGACGGTCATGTAGTACTCGTCGTCAACGGTGTCGATCCCGAACACCTCGACGTTGAGGAAAGGGGGAACCAGAACGCAGTCGCCGCTGGTGATGTAGTCCGTCAGGTCAGATAGGGTCTCCGCCTCCATCAGACCGGAGACGTACGGCATCAGCTCGTCCGCATCGGTCGAATCGCGTATCTCGGCATCCATGTAGGACTTCATGAACTGGCTGTAGACAGATACGTTCGGATCGGCTGGGTCCGTCATCACGAGGGAGACGAGGTAGTTGTTGGCGTTGAGTCCCATGGTGTATAGGGACGAGTTGAGGACCGATGTGTCCTGGTGTCCGCTGATCCAGTCTTAGTTGGTGTTGAGGTAGAAATCGTCGACGGTGTCGGACACGGCGTCAGGCAGGTTACCGACGATGTTGGAGTAGTTTCAAGTCGGACCGTTGTCGACTGCCCTGTCATCGTCGTTAGAAACATAGGCGAAGGCGGTGCACAGGATTATTGCAACGACCGCCACTGCGACGATGCTCTTGTTTTCCATGCGACTGACTACACATTATTCGCACAAATAGATGCTGGAAGTGAAATCTACCATCTCCGATGGCGCGAAGCAATGGGTGGTCGATGCATCAGATGTAGGATGGAGAAGTTGTGGCGTCCCCGGAGGGACGCCTGATGGGAGGGGGACTTGCCCCCTTGAAGGTTTAACCGGTTCACATCGGGGGCATTCCGCCCTGGGGTCCGCCTGCGGGCGCCGGGGGTGCCCTGCGGGAGGCGATGACGTCGTCGATCCTGAGGATCATGTTGGCGACCTCCTCGGCGGAGTTGATGGCCTGGACCTTCACCCTGAGGGGCTCGACGACGTTCTTGGCGAGCATGTCGACTGCCTCTCCTGAATCGAGGTCGATTCCGAAGTACTTGGCCTTGGCGGCCTTCTTCTCGTGGGCGTTCTTCAGCTTGATGATGCTGTCGATGGGGTCGATACCGGCGTTCTCGGAGAGGGTCCAGGGGATGATCTCCATGGCCTTGGCGAACTTCTCGATGGCCAGCTGCTCCCTTCCTCCGACGGATGCGGCATAGTCCATGAGCCTGAGCTCGAGCTCGATCTCGGGGGCTCCGGCTCCGGCGACGACCTTTCCGTCCTCCATGGCGACTCCGACGACGCGGATGGCGTCGTTGAGGGCCCTCTCGACCTCCTCGAGCACGTGCTCGGTTCCGCCGCGGACGAAGATGGTGATCGCCTTGGGGTTCTTGCATCCGGTGATGAATGCCATTCCGTCCTCTCCGACCAGCTTCTCGTCGACGGCTCCGGCGGTTCCGAGGTCGTTCTTGGTGAGCTCCTGGACGTTTCCGACGATGGTGGCGCCGGTGGCTTTGGCGATGGCCTCGAGGTCGGACTGCTTGAGCCTCCTGTATCCGAGGATTCCGTTCTTGGCGAGGTAGTGCTGGACCAGCTCGTCGACTCCCTTCTGGGAGAACACGACGTTTGCTCCGACGGACTTGATCTTCTCGACCATGGCCTTCAGCTCGTTCTCCTCCTCGGCGAGGAAGGAGGACATTGCGGTGGGGTCGGTGATCTGGATCTGGGCGTCGAACTCGGTCTTCTTGATCTCGAGGGGACAGGAGAACAGGGCGATCTTAGCCTTCTCGACATGGGTGGGCATCCTGCTGTGGACCTTCTCCTTGTCGACGACGATTCCCTGAACGAGGTAGGTGTCTCCGATGACTCCTCCGATCTTCTTCTGGATGCGGATGTTCTTGGTGTCGACGACACCGTTCTCCTCGACGGACTTGCATGCCTTGACGACGATGTCGGCCAGAGCCTCCTCCTCCTCTCCGACGGATTTGCCGGTGAGGGCGGTGGCGGCAACCTGCTTCAGGACCTTGTCGGACTTGACGTCGACGGCGATGTCGTTGAGGATCTCGACGGCTTTGGTGGACGCCATCTTGTATCCGTTGGTGATGACGGTGGGGTGGACGTTGGCGTTGATGAGCTCCTCGGACTGTTTGAGAAGCTCTCCGGCGAGGACGACGCTCGTGGTGGTTCCGTCTCCGCACTCGGAGTCCTGGGTCTTGGCGACCTCGACGACCATCTTGGCTGCGGGGTGCTGGACATCGATCTCCTTCAGGATTGTGACACCGTCGTTGGTGATGACGACGTCCCCGATGGTGTTTACGAGCATCTTGTCCATTCCCTTGGGTCCGAGGGTGGACCTGACGGCATCGGCGACCGCCTTGGCGGCTGCGATGTTGTTGAACTGTGCCTCTTTGTCTTTGCTCCTCTCGGTGCCCTCTTTGAGCACGATAACGGGCTGGTTTCCGCTTCCGTACATAAGGATAATCTCCTGATTACTACGTTCGGATAATTTAGACCTTCTATAAAAGTATTTTGACATAACCATCTGTCGCTTACATCGACGGAGGGATGTCTGGCAATCGGTTCTCGAAGGAGTCGGAGACGTCGAGGCCGAGTTCCCTGCCGATCTCCCCTATCCTGCGGCGGGCGACCGAGGACTGCCCTATCCCCATCCTCTCCAACCGGGTTGGGTCCACGTTGCGGAGGTTGAGGGGATCGTGGAAGACGCTCCTGACGCCGGTGTCGCATATCGCCTCGAGCAGCTCCCTCTCGCGTCCCTCCAGCGATGACATCACGGGGGCGATCAGGGCGTAGCAGTCGATGCCCGCGTCTACGAGGCCCTTCAGGGCGGATAGCCTGGCTCCCGGGAGCGGAGCGCCTGGCTCAGTCATCTTGGATACGCGGTCGTCGATGTTCGTGATGGTGACGCCCACCCTGGAGTCCATGTCGCCAAGTATGTCGATGTCCCTCAGTATCAGGTCCGATTTGGTGTGGATGTGGACCCTGCGCCCACGGGCGCGGAGCACCTCCAAGCACATCTGGGTCAGCCTGAACTTCCGCTCCGCGTACTGGTACGGATCGGTCACTGTGCCCAGACCTATTACGCCTTCCACGGACGGGAGCTCACGTGCCAGCCTCTCGGGGATGTTGCGTTTGACGCGTACGACGCGCCACGAGCCGAGATCGGTATGGGTCACTCCGGGCGCGTAGCAGTAGATGCAGCCGTGCTCGCATCCTGTGTACGGGTTGAGGGCGTAGTCCAGTCCGGGGAGTCCAGACGGGGAGAGGGCGCGCGTGCACTCCACCATCTCGTACACCCCGTCCCATTCTCCCCTGCCCTCGAGGAAGTCGATAAGCGTGGTTTCAGTAATAGTCCTCGATCCTCCTCTGCACTATCCAGTCCCTCATCACCCCGGAGTTCCTGATCCACGTATCCCTCTTTATGTCCATGACGCGGTCGACGTGTGCGAGGGCCTGGTCGAGATTCTCGTAATGGTACGGGACAGTCTTGAGGGCCGCGCGGACGTTCTCCCTGACGTTCCAGACGCCCACGGGCATTACGTAGCCGGGATGGGCCTCCCTCATTATGACGGCCCCGGCGGTGCGCCTCTCCTTGGTGAGTAGCTCGTTGACGGCCATCCTCGAAGCGTAGTAGCAGCCGCCTATGTGGGCGTACTCCGTCCTACCGTCGAAGAACTCGCAGTCCGAGATGATGTCGACCGTCTTTCCCATCGGGTTCCAGGTGGTGTTGGGGTACCATGCCTCGATGAGCTCGAACCTCCAGGTGCACGGCATCAGCATAATCAGCCACCTGTTGTCAAGCTGCTCCCACTGGTATATCCTGAAGTCGTCTATGGTGTCGTAGAACTTGGTGGTCTTCAGCATGTCCTTGCCGATGATGTCGTCCACCGCGGTGATGCTCCATCTCGTGGGAACAAAGCGACGGTTCCTGCCGATGCCCAGTGTGCCGACGGAGAACGCCTTCTCGATCTCCGATATCAGCGTCCCGTTCCTGTATGCCTGGACGACCGCGTCAGCGGCCTTCATGTCGGTGTCGTAGAATCCCTTCTCCAGGTTCCTCTCGAACCTGCCGTTGCCCATCTTCATCCGCTCCATCCTAGCGGAGGGGCCGAAGGGCTGTATCTCATCATCGAGGACAATCCTCCCGCGCGGCTTCTGCGAGAACGACGCCTCGACGTCGACCGGCCTCTCGGTGAGAGCAAGCTCCTGCACGTTGTCCACGATCCTGCCCGACTTGCGGAAGTCGGTTGCGTCTATGCGGTACTTGCCGCGGACCAGCCTGAACCTGAAGTCCACGATCTCGTCTATCGACTTCCCCATCCACAGCTCGGGACGGTCCATGACCGTGGTGTCCCCGAACTCCGGGGGAATGAGGGGGCCGATGTCCACCTTCGGATAGCCGTAGCGCCCCACGAAGACGGAAGGGGGACTTGAGCCCGCCAGGTCCTTCATGTCGATGAGCGGCATGGTTCTCTGCTGGGAGTAGAACTTGATCATGAGCGGGCAGCGGTCCTTCCCGCAGAGCCTGTGGGCGCCCTTGCATATCGAGCAGAGGCCGTTCTTCACTGGAGCGTCGTTGAGTTCGACCGCCTTCTCGAAGAACGTCTTTCCATCTGACATGCCATCGCTCCTGCATCGTCAGAAACGGAGACGATGCGAGGGAAGCAGAAGTCAGGTGGAATTTCTTCCGAGCAAGGGGACTGACTTCCGCTTTACTTCTGAGAACCTTTCAGGAATTATATACTTTGTTACCAAATCGCTGTGAACTGGATGAGAATGGACAGAAAAGAGCATTAGAACAGTAAAAAATTATTAAAAAAAGGATAAAAATAAAAGATTATAGTGTTTTTGTACTACCATCGGACTCGGTGGCGATGTCGGCGGAGCGGACTGGCAGCATATCCAGACCGAACAGCTTCCTGAAGTCCGGACGGACCTTCTCCAGGCTCCAGAGCTCCATGCTGGTGTCGGCGTCTGAGACGAGCTCCACCAGCACGGTGTTCCCCCTCTTGACCAGACGGATGTCCGATACGGCGTGGTTCCTGTGCCTGTCCGCCACATCCGCTATCTTGAGGAACATGGCGCACTGCCTTACGGCCAGTGCGTCCTCGCGAGACAGACATGACAGCCTGGGGTCCTTGGAACCGGGGAACTTCTTGTGGTGGAACCTCACCATCAGCCCCATCGCCCTGATCTCGTCGATGCTGAAACCGACGAGGTCTGCGTTCTCGATGATCACCTGCGAGAGCACGTTGTGGTTGGTGTAGCTGATCATCTCGCCGATGTCGTGGAGGAGCGCGGCGCAGTAGAGCAGGTTGCGGTAGCCGTCGCTCATCAGGTTGAGCCCGAGCCCCCTGGCCTGGTCGAAGAGCGACACGGCGTTCCTGCCGACAGTCTCCGCATGAGCCTCGTCGTACTGGCAGCGGTGGGCGAGGGCCCTGATGGACGACTCCCTGATGCCGAAATCGTGTATCCGTGGGTCAGCATGTGGTCAAGCTGCATCCCCTGCTTGAGGCCCTTCTGGCTGATGTCCATCCTCTCGATACCGAACTGCGACATCAGCTCTTCGGCTATGGCCCCTCCGGCGACGATGATGTCCGCCCTCCCCTTTCCGAGGCCGGGGATCGTGTAACGGCCCACCATGTCCCTGGAGCGGACCTCGGGCATGAGCTCGCGGAGCTCCCTAAGGGTCAGGTAGCTGGAGTCGTGGTCGCCCCTGCGGGCGGCGCACATCTCGGCCAGGGCGATCAGGGTGCCCGACGAGCCCATGGCCTTCGTGAAGCCGATGTCCTTGATCCTGTTGACCGCGTGGTACGAGGAGATGTCGACGTTGCGCATCATGAAGTTGTAGTCGTCCTCCGACACCGGGGCCTTGTTGTTGATCTTCAGTCCGTAGGCGTACCTGACGGCGCCCATGCTGAGGCTGTCGAGGAACAGGTTCTCGCCCCCCTCGCGGATGATGACCTCTGTGCTCCCTCCGCCAATGTCTATCTCGATGGTGCGCTCAGCAGGGCCCTTGTCGCCGAAGACCCCGAGGGCTATCAGTCTGGCCTCCTCGGTGCCGGGGATGACCTTGACCTCCACCTCGGCGTTCGATGAAAGGGCCTGGATGAGCTCGTCCCTGTTGGCCGCCTCCCTGGCGGCGCAGGTGGCGAAGGCGACGACCTTGTCGGCGCCGAGATCCTTCGAGATCTGCGTGAACCTCGAGACGACCAGAGCGCTCTTCCTGATGGTCTCCTCGTCTATCCTGCCCGTGCTGTAGAGGCTCTGCCCGAGACGGACGGTCTCCTTGTCCTGGAACACGGGGGTGCCCGCGGAATCCTTGTAGAACCTCACCACCAGGAGGTGGATCGAGTTCGTCCCGACGTCGATGAATCCTACGGTCTCGGACTCACTCGCTGCCATGCCATACTCCCCTGTGGTCTATGAACCACTTCTGGGAGCGCAGCTTCTTCTCCCCGGTCTTGCGCTGGACGAGCCTGTACGTACCGTCGGGGAGCAGCTCCCTTGCCTTCACGTTGTCCTGCAGGTGTATCCTGAGGATGCTGTCCCTGATGTTGACTATCATCTCCCTGTCGAGGACGGGGAACAGCACCTCTACCCTGGCGAGGAGGTTCCTGGGCATCATGTCGGAGGAACCCATGTACATCTCGGGGTTGCCGCCGTTCTCGAAGTAGTATATCCTAGAGTGCTCCAGGAAGCGGTCGACGATGCTGGTGACCCTGATGTTCTCGGAGACCCCGGGGATACCCGGTCTGAGGCAGCAGAGGCCCCTGATGTTGAGATCGACCCTCACACCGGCGTTGGACGCCTTGTAGAGCGAGGCTATGATGTCGGAGTCGATGAGTCCGTTGGCCTTCATTGCGATGTACCCGTTGCCGGACACCTTGTGGACCTCGATCTCCCTCTCGATCTTCTGGATCAGGCTGCTCTTGAGGGTGAGGGGGGCAACCAGGAGATGGTTGTACATCCTGGGTCCGAAGTAGCCGGTCAGGGCGTTGAACAGCTCGCCCACGTCCTCCCCGATCTCCGGGTTGGAGGTGAGGAAGGAGATGTCCCCGTACTGCTTCGCGGTGGATGTGTTGTAGTTTCCGGAGCTCATGTGGGTGTAGCGGACCAGGCGGTTGCCCTCGAGGCGCACTACCTGGAGCAGCTTGGAGTGGACCTTGAGGTCCACGGGACCGTAGACGACGTGCACTCCGATCTTCTCCAGCTCCCTGGACCAGCGGATGTTGTTGCTCTCGTCGAACTTGGCGCGCAGCTCCATCAGGACCGAGACGGTCTTGCCGTTCTCCCTCGCCCTCATGAGGGCCTTGATTATCGACGGGTCCTTGCCTATCCTGTACAGGCAGATCTTGATGCTCTGCACCTGGGGGTCGTCGGCCGCCACCTGCATGAACCTCACGATGGTGGAGAACGACTCGTAGGGATGGTAGAGGATCCAGTCCTTCTGCCTGATCGCCTCGAATATGTCCATGCCCTCGGCCAGCTCCGGCGGGGTGTAGGGGTCGAACGGCTTGTCCTTCAGCTTGGGGAAGTCGAGTCCGACCAGCTGCCAGAGGTCGACGAGCATGATTGCGTCGGTCCTGTGGACCTGGACGCCGGAGAGCTTGAGGTTCTTGGCGAACAGTTTCACCATCTCGGTGGGCATGGTGCCCTCGGCGACCATCCTCACGGGGAACCCGACGTCCCTGTCCTCCAGGGATTCCTCGACGGCGGTCATGAAGTCGCAGGCTTCGTCGATGGTGACCTTGACGTCGGCGTTGCGGGTTACCCTGAACATATACGCCCCGTCTACGTCGAGTCCGGGGAAGAGGGCGGAGATGTGCGTCTCGATGATGTCCTCCAGCATGACGAACACCATGCCGGAGGGCGAGGGGACCTGCACGAACCTGGGGAGCGGCCCCACGGGGACCTTGACCCTGGCGAAGAGCTGCTCGTGCTTCTTGTCGTACATCCTCACGGCGATGTTGAGGGAGTTGTTGGATATGAACGGGAAGGGATGACTGACGTCCAGCGCCAGCGGTGTGAGGAGGGGGTGGACCCTCTCCTTGTAGAATCCGGAGACCCAGGCCTGCTGGTCCGGCGTGAGGTCCTGAACCTTTAGGATCTGGATGCCCTCGCCTGCCAGGCATGTCTTGAGCTCGTTCCAGCAGATCCCGTACTGCTGCACGAGCTCCTGGACTGTGGTGGACACCTGCTCCATCAGCACGTTGTAGTTGACGTAGAGATAGTCCGGACCGGGGATCGGCGTCTTGGACATGATGCCGGGGACGCGGATCATGAAGAACTCGTCCATGTTGCCGTAGCAGATGGCGAGGAACTTCACCCTCTCGAGCAGGGGGTTGGTGTCGTCCATGGCCTCGGCCAGGCAGCGCCTGTTGAACTCCAGCCATGAGAGCTCCCTGTTGATGTAGAACCTCTCGTCGTAGAGGTCTGGTGCCTGGGGGGTCTGGGCCTCCTCCGACATCCTCACTCCTCCTTGGGCATCCTGACCTTGACGGATTCGCAGTGGGCGTGGAGTCCCTCGGCGGTCGCCAGGGTCTCGATAGTACTCGCGAGGTTGGCCAGCCCCTCCTGGGTGAGGTACTGGACCGTGGAGGTCTTCATGAAGTGCGCCACGTTCAGCCCGGAGCATGTGGCTGCGTGGCCGGCGGTGGGAAGGACGTGGTTTGTTCCGGAAGCGTAGTCCCCTGCGGCGACGGGCGTGTAGGGCCCTACGAAGATCGATCCTCCGTTCCTGACCTTGCTGAGGGTGTCGAGCGGGTCCTTGACCTGGATGGAGAGGTGCTCCGGCGCGATGCCGTTCATGATCTCGACGGCGAGGTCCATGTCCTCGGCGATAATGTAGCCGGAGTTGTCCAGGGCCTTGTTGATGATCTCCTTCCTGGGGGCCTTCTCGATCATCTTCTCCATGATGGCCCAGGTCCTGTCGGGCAGGTCGGGGTCGCATGTAACCAGGAGGCTCGCGGAGGACGGGTCGTGTTCGGCCTGGGCGATGAGGTCTGCGGCGAGGTATTCGGGCACGGCCGTCTCGTCGGCGAGCACGCCGATCTCGGAGGGTCCGGCCGGGAAGTCGATCTCGACCTTGTTCCTGAGCATCATCTTGGCGCCTGTGACGAAGACGTTCCCGGGACCGACGATCTTCTGCACGGGCTCTATGCTCTCCGTTCCGAGGGCCATTGCGGCGATTGCCTGTGCGCCTCCGGTCTTGTAGATCTCGTCGACGCCGGCGATGTCGGCCGCGACGAGGGTGAGGGGGTTGATTGGAGCGGGAGTGCACATGACGACCTCGTCGACACCTGCGACGCGGGCGGGGATGACCGTCATGAGGACGGTGCTGGGGTACGACGCGCGTCCGCCGGGGATGTAGCATCCCACCCTCTCGAGGGGCGTGGACTTGACGCCGAGGGTGATCCCGGGCTCGACCTCCCTGAGCCAGAGTCCCGGGGGCATCTGCATCTCGTGGAAGCGCTGGATGTTGTACGCGGAGTTCTCGAGCTCCTCGACGAGCTCGGGGGACACCTGCTCGTAGGCGGCCTCGATCTCATCCCTGGAGACGGCGATGCTGTCGAGATCGACGTGGTCGAACTTCTTGGCCAACTCCCTGATGGCGGCGTCCCCGTTCTGACGGACGTTCTCGACGATCTCCCTTACGGTGTCCTCGACCTGTCCGACCTTGGATTCGCGGTTCTCTTTCCAAAAGTCTTCACTGACTTCTTTCCACATGAGTCACCGTATCTCAAAGTGATGGATTTATAGGATTTGTAAGGAAGATAGATAGACCTATATAGACGGTTCAAGACGGCATCTCCGCGACGGTCTCGTAAAGCACTCGGATGCGAGTCCGTCAACGTCCTCGGACGATGGTATGTATGACTTCGGATCCTCCCTCTGGCTATCCTCCGTGCCATACAGAATCGGCCCTGGGTTCCACGAAGATCGTCCCGATACCTATTGCGCGGGACGCTGACACATCCGCGCCTGCCGGACGCTCCGAACGGCTCTGGCTCATGGCGAACCAATTTATGGCACCAAGTCATCCGACCTCCGAACCATGAAGGTCATCATAGTCGGAGCAGGCGAGGTCGGCAGGGTCTCCGCCGAGACCATCTCCAACGTCCACGACGTGCTGGTAATCGAGAGGGACGAGACCGTCCTGAACGTGCTAAAGAGCCGTCTCAACGTCTCCACCCTCAAGGCCGACGGCACCAATCCGAAGACGATACAGTACGCTATAGAGAACCACGATGCCGACATGATCATCGCAACTCTCGGTAGCGATTCCGAGAACCTTTTCCTATGTCTCATGGCCAAGAGGTTCAAACCCTCGATCATCACCGTCTCTTCGGTCAACAACCCCGACTACATGATCCAGACCTCCGACCAGGGCGTGGAGGGCGTTGACACGATCATCTCCCCTGAGCTGATCACCGCCCAGAAGATGTACAAGCTCTGCGTCCTCGAGAACGCCATCGACTACGAGTCCATGGCCAACATGGGCACGTCCGTCGCGATGTTCACCGTCGAGCCCCAGCACGACATCGTCGGCAAGGTCGTCATGCATCTGAAGATGCCGGACGACTGCACTGTCTTCGCCATATACCGCGACGAGGTCATGCACACGGAAGTCGAGACCATGGAGATCCACCCCGGCGACAAGATATGCGTCTTCGGCACCGACGAGGCGCTCAAGGGGTTCAACGAGCTAATGGGGGTCGAGTATCCGGCGAAGAACTTCGTCATCCTGGGCGGCTCCATCGTCGGCCGCAATCTGGCCAGGCTCCTGGCCGCGGACAAGCTGAACGTCAAGATCATCGAGAGAGACGAGGCCCTGTGCAGGGATATGGCGAGGTCGCTCACCGGCGTGGCCATCGCCTGCGCCGATTTCATCGATCCGGACGTCCAGAACAACGAGAGCATCTTCCGCAGCGACGCCCTCATCACCACATCCCATGCGGACGACACCAACCTGCTGATGTCCATGACCGCACAGAGGCACAACTCCCGCAAGGTCATCACCCGCTACTTCACGAAGGAGTACGAGGACATTTTCCAGTACACTGGGATCGAGACGATCATCGGTTACTACAGGATTATCTCCAACGAGATCACCAAGAGCACCATCTCGGACGAGACCGCGATCATGACCGCCAGGGACCAGGACGAGTTCTACTTCGTCCACATGGTCGACCAGCAGTCGAAGCTCCTCGACCGCTACCTCGGGGACATGATGGTCCCGGAGGGAGTCAGGATCGTCGCCGTCAAGAGGAGTGACGGCATCGTCTACCCCCGTCTCGACACCAGGTTCCAGAAGGACGACGCGGTCATCGTCTTCACATCGTTCTCCAAGAGAACGGACCTCATAAGGGTCTTCGGCAAATCCTCCATCCCGGAGGTGTGACGCTGAAGCTCAGGCTCCCCAAGGTACATGTGCGCCCCAGGTGGGAGAGCACGACCATACGCACGCTGGGTATCCTGGAGATAGTCTTCGGACTGCTCCTGCTGGTCCCGGCCGCCCTCGCGTTCTACCTTGGTGAGCAACCCCGCATATTCCTCGAGCCCGTGCCGTTCCTGCTGATACTCGGAACTGCTCAGCTGCTGCTGTTCAAGGAGTCCAGCACGTTCAGGTCGGTGAACGGTCTGCTGCTCATCGGGATAGTCTGGCTCTTCATGTTCCTCATCTCCACCGTGCCGTTCCTGCTGTACGGGATGGACTTCGTGGACTCCCTGTTCGAGGCCGTCAGCGGGATAACGACCACCGGGCTGTCGGTCATGGTCGACGTGGAGTCACAGGACATGAGCCTCCTCATCTGGAGGGCGCTCACCATGTGGATGGGAGGTATCATGATCATCATTGTGTTCCTCTACATGCTGCCTCTTTTCGGTATCGGACGCAGCGTCTTCATGAACGAGCTCTCCGGTTCCGGGTCCTCGAACTACTCCATGAAGATGAGGAACGCCGCCAAATCGTTCATCTACTCTTACGCCCTCCTGAGCCTCATAAACCTGATACTTCTCCTCGTATGCCGGATGGACCCTCTCGAGGCCTTCTGTCTCATGTGCACCACCATCTCGACGGGCGGACTGATGTGCACAAACGACAGCATGATGTCCTATTCGGACCCGATACAGCTGATCACGATACTGTTCATGTTCCTCGGAGCCACGAACTTCTACCTGCACTACCGTGCGATCCACAGGAAGGAGAGGGGCGTGTACCGCAAGAACTCCGAGTTCAGGACCATGCTCGCCTGGTTCCTCGGCATATCCGTGATCATCTACCTGCTGGTCATACTCGACAGCGGGACCTCCGGGATGAGCCTCACCGACCACTACGAGACGTTCAAGAACGCCCTCTTCACCACGGTCTCCCTCGGCACCACCACCGGACTCTACGTCAACGACTTCACGCTCTACCCCGAGCAGTGCATCCTTCTGCTGATGATTGTGGCCCTTATCGGAGGATGCTCAGGATCCACCAGCGGAGGAATCAAGTTCAGCAGGCTCAGGATCATCTATGAGTTCCTAAAGAACAGCTTCGGGAAGGTCGTTCATCCGAACGCCGTTTACGACGTGAAGATGGACGGGGCGAGCGTCAGCAACGAGACGGTCCAGTCTACCCTCATCGTCTTCCTGATGTTCGTCATCACGATAATCGTGGGAACCATCCTGATTCTCATCATCGGGATCACTCAGCCCACCGTCAACGGGCAGGACATCAACATCATAGACTCGATCGGACTCGCCATTTCGAGCATCGCCAACGGCGGCATGGGGTTCGGCAATTTCGGACCCACCGGGAACTTCGCCGGACTCCAGGACTCCCTGAAGATGCTACTGATCGTCCTGATGTGGATCGGGCGTCTGGAGATCGTGACCGCCCTGGTCATGTTCACTCCAGGCTTCTGGAAAGACCTGACCTCGAATCGGAGGCACCGCGGCAGATACAACCCCAAGCGCAGGAAAATCGGTCAATGAGGATGGCCCTTGCCTCACCACTCTACGGATTTGTGAGCACACGGCCTTGAGACCCACATGACCCACCTGATTCTATTCAAAAATATAATGTCAGAGAATAGTGCGTACTATGCCGATAACAGCGAGTGAGGTGGTCATCGATGAAATGCATTGCTTTGAAAATTGAGAAAAAAAGGAGCAGGTATCTCATTATCTGCCTGGGAATCCTGATAATCCTGTCCGGATTCGTCACTGTCTTGACCAATCACTGGTATCCTGCATTGATCTGTGGAATTCTTGGCGGCGGTTACATGATATGGTCCGCCTATCTTGAGATTCGCATAAGAAAGGAACTTGAAACAGCGACCATGGACAGGGTCACAAGCATCAGATACTCGGACGAGGGGCAGTATCTCTTAATGGAATTCGATGAGGAGCAACAATCGTAAGGCGAACTCGGCAATATGGGGCATCCGACCTGTCCGAACAGTAGAACAGCGATTCAATGGCCCTCGCAGTACGAGAGCACGTTGAGGGCGGCCTTGTCACCAGGCGACTTCTCGTTGATAGCCCCTGCGGCTATGCGTGCCTTGTCGTACTCGCCCTTCTCCGCCAGGCAGATGCCGAGAGTCTCCATGGCTCCGATGTGACCGTTGTCGATGTTGATCGCCCTGGTGGCGTAACCGGCAGCGGCCTTGTAGTTGCCCGCTATCCTGAGTACGTACGCCACGATGGCGTTGGAGTCCGCCGTCTTGTCCTTCAGACAGGATCTGGCGTACTTCCCCGCCTCCTTGTCCCTTCCTCCGAGTATGAGAGAGGAGACGTAGGCCCTGCGAACCTGGTAGTTCTGGGGGTACTCCGACAGGAGACCTGTGGCAATCTCTATGGCCTTGGCGTGCTGACCAAGGGCGCTGTGGATCTCCGTGAGCATGACGCGGTCGAACGGAGTGATTTCCTGGATGCGCCCCACTGTGTCCAGAGCGTCCTCGTACTCGTCGAGGTCGATGAGGCAGAGGGCAGACATCCTGACGATGGAGTCGTCCTGCTCCATGCCCTTCAGGATGGAGAGGGCGCTTGAGGGGTACTCGAGGCCGCGGAGGGCACCGGATATCTGGACGAGATCCTTGCGGTCATCGGGGAGGCTCTCCATGAGCAGGCGCAGTATCTCCTTCGAGGCTCCCGGGTCGTTGACGACCTTCAGCAGGGAGAGGCATTTCACCTTGGTCATGGGATCGTCGTCCGCCCTGGCCAGAGCCAGGACCTTGTCCCCGATCATCGGGTTGCCCTGGGATATCTCCCTCTTGATGTCCTCGAAAGCCGCCTGCGTGTCCATGCTGTGGTTCAAACAGTCCGACCGATATAAGGGTTGGGTGGATTCCCTCCGAATGCAGACGTCGTTGTCGCTGTCTCGAAACCGCAATATAATCCGATTCAGATTACTGGACGTCCATGATGATTAAGTCCCTCAAAGTCACGAAGCTCTTCGATGAGTACGATTACAGTTTGGACATCTGCTGTCCCCTCACCTTCCTGCACTCGCCCAACGGCATGGGGAAGAGCACGCTTATGCGCATGACCTACGCTGCCCTGAAAGGGGATGTGAGGTACCTGTCCGACACGCCGTTCGAGAGGATGGAGATCTGGTTCGAAGACGACGCGATCATGGTCCTACAGAAATACGAGGGCAGACTGAACGTCCTGATGCAGAAGAACGAGGTTGACACCCCGCTGACCCCCGACGACATGGCCGAGGTCTGCAAGACAGTGTACATACCGCCGGAGAGGCTGGCCATCAGGAAGAGGGACGGCCACATGGTCCCCACTCTGGAGGCCTATGCCCACGAGCTCTACGAGAAGTTCAGGTACGCCAAGGAGCACACCGAGCTCGAGCCGCATCCGGAGCAGGTCAGGTCGGACCTGAACGACGGCGAGCTGGAGTTCTGGTCCAAGGACCTGAAGGCGAAGCTGGACTTCATCAAGGAGGCCGGGTTCGAACCGGACATACCGTCGAGGATGAAGTTCCCCCCGTCCAGGTACGACATCAGCAAGGACCGTCGGGGATACGAGGAGCTTACCGCGTCCATCTCAGAGTATGTCAAGAGGAACTACGTGCTCGCCGAATCGGTCATCATCTTCAAGGACATAGTTAACGAGATCTTCCTGGACAAGACGGTCACCGTCTCGGATTCTGGGAAGATAGGCATCACGATGAACAACGACATGTCGCTGCCGCTGGTGAAGCTGTCCTCCGGCGAGAAGCAGATAATCATAATGTTCTACGCGCTCCTCTTCCACGCGGAGCCTGGCTCGATCGTCATTCTGGACGAGCCCGAGATCTCGCTCCATGTGAGCTGGCAGCAGAAGCTCGGCAGATACTTCTCCGACATCTGCAGGGTCAGGAACATCCAGATGATCGTGGCCACCCACTCGCCGCAGGTCATTCACGACATGTGGGATTCGGCCAGAGAACTGAGGCCTTCCGATGCGTGAGTACATAACGTCCGATGACATCTGCAACCAGATCTCCATGGAGAGGTCGGTCTTCAGAGGGACCTTCCTAGTTGTAGAGGGGGTCACGGACGAGAGGCTCTTCGAGAAGTTCATCGACAAGGACGAGGTCCGCATAATAGAGGCCCATTCCAAGGACAACGTTCGTCATGCCGTAAAGGACATGGCAAACGTCAGGAGGGATCCGAGGGTCATCGGCATCGTCGACCCCGACCTCGACAGACTGAGGGGCAGGAAGGTGAAGCCGCCGCTGTTCTTCACGGACTGCCGCGACATGGAGATGATGGTCATCAGGAGCAACGCCCTCCAGGACGTGTTGGACGAGTACAGCGACCACGAGCTACTGCAGAAGTTCACGGAGACCGTGGGTCCGGTCAGGGACGCCCTGATATCGGCCAGCTACCCGCTCGGCCTCCTGATGTACATATCCCAGATGGAGGGCCTGAACCTCAGCTTCAAGGACCTGGAGTTCGAGCGCTTCATCAACCCGCGGACGCTGACCCTGAACGCCGGCTCGATGGTCGACACGGTGATATTCAACTCGAAGAACTGCCGTATGGGTAGGAAGGCCCTTCTTCAGAGGCTCGACAGGGAGGCTCAGGACCTGGATGACCAGTGGGAGGCGGCCAGAGGCCACGACACGGTCAACATCCTGCTCATCGCGCTTAAGAGGAACTTCGGTTCGTTCAACAGCCGCGGACTGAACGAGGGCGAACTGGGCGGGGCCCTGAGGCTGGCGTTCTCGGACCAGTGTTTCGTAAAGACGGATCTGTACAGGGACACCAGCGCATGGGCCGCAGAGAACGGAATCGTCCTCTGGGAGATCGTCAGTTGATCTCGAACTCCTCTTCCCTCACAGAACCGTCGGCAGTCTCCATTATCTTGCGTATGCGACGTTCGCCGTCCTCGAGTATCGACCTGCAGTGGTCTCTCAGGGCCACTGCCTGCTCGTAGATCCTCAGGCTCTCGTCCAGGTCTATACCGCCGTCCTCGAGCCTCTTCACCAGCGCCTCAAGGGCGTCGATGCTCTGCTCGAATGTCATCTCCTCAACGTTCTCGTACTCTGTCATTTCCTCTCCTTCTCCTTGATCTCGGCCGATGCGGACCCGTCCCTCATGTGTATTCTGACAGTGCCCCCGACCTGTATGTCGTCCACCGATGTCACTGCCCTGCCGGTACCGTCTGTGACCATACCGTACCCCCTGGACAGGACGTTGCGGGGATTGAGCGTCTCCAGACGGGCCGATAGCGAGTCCAGCCTGGCGACGGATGAATCGAACCTCCTGCTGACGGATGACTCCACGCGCGAGAACAGCGATGACGTCCTCTCACCCATGGTCTCCATCCTGGCTAGACCGGCCGACGGGGAGAGCTTGGCGTTCACGACCTCGTAACGCCTCCTCATGTCCGCGACCATCCCCGTGAGCGCGTTGGCGGCGCGGTTGGACAGGTCCTCGAGTGACATGAGCCTCATGCTCAGGTCGTCCAGGGCCTTCTCGGGAGACAGTCTGGCATCTAGCACCTCGAAACGATGGCTCATCCTGTCCAGAGTCGCCGAAAGCGCACGCGACGCGCGGGCCGTGTCGGCGTTGAGCTGCCCGAGTATCTCGACACGGTCCCTCAGTATGATGGCGGCGGCACCGGTTGGCGTCGGTGCGCGCCTGTCCGCGACGAAGTCCGCGATGGTGAAGTCGGTCTCGTGACCGACCGCCGAGACGACCGGGGCCCTCGAGGCGGCGATCGCACGGGCGACGGGCTCCTCGTTGAACGCCCACAGATCCTCCAGCGAACCGCCTCCCCTGCCGACGATGATGACGTCCACGCCGATGCGGTTGAGCAGCTCGATACCTGATACGATGGTCTGCGCAGCTCCCTCCCCCTGGACCATGGCAGGGGCCAGAATTATGTCCGCAGGGAACCTGCTCTCGGACGTGGTGATGATGTCGTGGATAACCGCGCCCTTCTCGGACGTCACGACCCCGATGGTGCGGGGATACCTGGGAAGAGGACGCTTCCTGGACTCCTCGAAAAGCCCCTCTGCCTCGAGCTTCTTCTTCAATGCCTCAAAGGCCAGGTAGAGGTCCCCCAGTCCGGCTGGCCTCATGTTCTCGACGACGAACTGGTACGCGCCCCTCTGTACGTAAATGTCCACGGAACCGAAGGCGGACACCTTCATGTTCTCCTTCGGTTCGAAGTCCATCCTCTGGCGGGAATGGGCGAAGAGGACGGCACGTATCTCGCTGCCCGAGTCCTTAAGGGTGAAATAGTAGTGGCCGGAAGGATACCTCTTCAGGTTCGAGATCTCCCCGTTGACCCAGAGGTCCCTCACCGCAGGGGAGTTCCCGAGAACAGTCTTGACCCTGGAGTTGAGCTGGGTTACCGTAATCGTCTCCGCCATGTGACGGTGATTGGCTGTTCCATATATAAGCGGAATCAGGGGAGGTCGCCGATTAAGTACCGCTCCGGAAACGGTGTCCAGACATCGGATCCAGGCACCGAACAACCTCTGTATGATGCAGGAACTGTATTCTGAAAGGGTAAAATAAGATTCCCGCCTACTCCCACACATGAACGCCGATGAGCTCAGATCCAGGATGGACGACGATGTCGTACAGTATCTGGACAGCGTCGTGGACATGTACAACGCCCCCTTCGCCCGCATGATGGGGATCGAGGTCGTCTCGGTCTCCAAGGACGAGGTCGTCTGCGAGATGGAGCTCCGTCCCGACCTGATGAACAGCATGGGTCGCGGCCACGGTGCCGCCGTGTTCGCACTGGTCGACCACACATTCGCCATCCTCTGCAACCTGAACCATCCCTGCACAGGCCAGAGCACGTCTATCTCCTATTACAGACCAGCCCAGGGGAAACTGAGAGCGGTTGCGAAACCCGTGAACAGGTCGAGGTCCCTCGAGGTTTACGAGGTGCGTGTGTACTCCGAGGAGGGGAAGCTCATAGCCTCTGCCACAAACACAGCTTTCGTCCTGAAGGGGTGATTTCATGGCTGACAGGCGCTGTCCGTACTGCGGCGAACTCGTGCCCAGCACAAGCATCACCTGCCCCAAGTGTTACAGGAAGATCCCCTCCGAGCCGGAACCTGTCTGCAGGGAGTCCGGAAGCCAGTCGAAGGGGTCGGGCAGGAGCAGCAGCCGCACCATCGCGATACTGCTCTCCGTGATACCCGGACTCTTCGGCCTGCTGGGACTGGGTCTGATCTACAAGAACCCCCGTAGGAAGATCGGCTACATCGCACTCGTGATAGGACTGCTATTCTTCATAGCGGCCATGGGGTTCACCATCGGGGTCGTGACGGTGTTCCTCGCAGTCCCCTGCTGGATAATCTACGTCCTCGGTTACCTGGGATGCCTGCTTCTTACCTTCATGGACGGTTTCACGGTCAGGACGTTCTGAGCCGAGATCGGTACCACCCTTCGGCCCTGAGCCTCATGAGCACAGAGACCGCCATGCGCGCCAGGTCCAGGGCCCCCTTCCCGTCGCCCACGCAGGCGGGGTCGCCGGGACACAGCCCGTCGTACGCCGTCCTGATCAGCTCGTGTTCCCTCTCCGGAGGGCCCTTGAGCTCAGGGTCGAGCCTCATGGAGATCGAGGGCAGCACTGTCAGGTTGCGGGTGCAGTCCCAGGGTTCGTAGTTCAGGTGCTTGCCGAACACGTTCCCCACGTTGTAGGAGGTGCACTCCTTGCCGAAGATAATCTCCTGGACGTCCCTGACAACCCTGTCTAGGTCCTCTCCCAGGTACAGGTCCTCGGGGTTGATGCCGAAGCATCCAGAGAGATGGTCCAGCGATTCCTTCCCGAGGTCCTTCGGATCCATCGCCACCGTCGCATCGTACACGGTGTCGAAATCACTCCCGTCCGGAAGCATGCGGCACACGGCGATCTGGGCCACGGCGTCCGCTGGCGCCCCCTTCGGACCGGTGGTTGAGACCTCCACGACATAGACCTCGTCCATGCGGGGTCATCGCCCTTTTCGTTCTTAACTCCGTCACTCCTCGCGGGATGCCACCCTCCTGAGCCTGGCGCCGAGCTGGAGCTCGCCTATGGCGTCCGCCACGGTGCGCCCCCTCATGTAGGCGCCGGACCACAGCGAGGCCAGGAACGTGCCCACGGAATCACAAACCAGGTCGGTGAGTGTGTCGTAGGGGCTGTACTGGGAGACGGATCCGGTGAACATGTCGGTCGCGTACTCCATGACCTCCCAGTACACACTGAATGTCAGGGCTATCAGGGCGGTGAAGACAGCAAGGCCACGACCCTCGAAGTTGACGCGTCCGCCGCCGAAATGCTGGATCGTTATGAGCGCGTAGAAGACCAGCAGGCCCACCACCGCCGACGAGAGGGTGTGGGTTATGGTGTCGAAGTAGGACACGTCGTCATAGGCGCCACTTAAGAGACCGAAAGCGTGGAGGAACACGGCGAGGGCGATGAGGAACGTGATCGTCCCGGGAAGCGACACGATCCCGACACGCCTGCAGACGGCCGGGACGAAGCAGACGACGGCGCAGAACAGCTCGACGAACAGTCCGTGGACGCCGTCGGAGTAGGCCGAGGCGCAGAGAGCCAGCAGAAAGACGCCCATCGCTACGGCGAGGATGTCCGCCAGGACGGTGCCGGTATCCCTCATGCAGACACCTCCTCGATGAAGAAGTCCTTCGACTTTCCGCGCCCCCTGATGGACATCAGCACCGCGAGGACCGCGGTGACGAACGTCGACGCAACGGGGGTGGACATCAGCAGGGGATTGGTGTAGCGGTCGTTGTCGAAGAAGTCCTCGTTGAAGACCGGGAAACCCTCGGCGTACATCAGACCGAACGTGAAGAACATGTCCAGGGCCGACAGAGACATGGCGAAGGTCAGCGCGAACACGATCATCCATGGGATGGTCATGGTGAGGCCGTAGCTGCGGTCCATCACCACAGACAGCATGAAGCCCAGCAGGAAGCACTGGTACGCCTGGATCCCGGCTGTCACGTACGTGTACAGGTTGACCTGCCAGATGACCTCCGATTCCAGCGAGTATACGTTGTTGGCTGCGTACACAACCACCGCGACGACCGGGGCGACCATGCTCATGGCTATGATGTTCCGGTTGTAGCGGTAGCCGAGCTCCCTGACGTGGGGGATCACCAGCAGGATGACGCAGACGATGTCGATGACTAGCCACATCCAGTCCCTTCCCAGGAACGCGATGACAGCGAGGACGGCGGACAGTGCCACCGCTGCCGATACTAGGGTCTTCGAGGGGATCACGGGAGCGAATCTACTTGGAGGATATAACTGCCTTCCATCCTCTAAGGAAGTTAAAGACGGTTTAAGGTCAGAGAATCTTTGTGACCGTATGTCGTCAGGATTGAATAGGCTCAATCCTTGTCCCCGCACATGAGGCGGCTGAAATCCATCGACGAGCTCTACCAGGAGGTAAGGGACTACGACCTCGTCATCACCAACGATGCTGCATTGGAGACTGCTCTGAACGCACGTGTCGACACGGTCCGCATGGGGACCTTCGCCATCACCCCCAGGCATCTCGCCGGTGACCTGAGCTACTTCGTCCTCCGCGAGAGGGAGATCGGCGACCTTGAGCTGGTGGCCGAGGTCTCCCGCCGGACCGAGCTGGATTTCAAGTACGTCTACAGCGAGATTCAGAACTTCAGGGACATCCGCAGGTACACATCCGATGTCATCAAGTACATCACGACCAAGCGCTCCCGCAGGGTCTACGACGCATATGAGTCGCTTCCGACCCGGGAGAGAGTGATGTCAAGCTTCGACAACACCGGCGACCTCCCCGAGATCCTCAGGGACAAGAGGACTGCTGTCATCGGAATCGATCTTTTCGACGACCTGGACAAGCACTTCGTTCCCCTCGACTGCGACCTGATCGAGATCTTCCACGATGACGGGGCCTACGACATCCCCGAGATCCGCGAGGTGGGCAACGACCGTCAGCTGGCCGAGAACGCGGTGGACCTCATCGATAGAGGATGCGCCAGCGACTACGCTATTGTTCTCAAGGCATCCTCGCCCATCGCGGACGCCGTCAGGGCGGCCCTGTACAGGAGGGGCATCCCCTTCGTCAACAGCCTCAGCGTGAGGGATCTGGCGCAGATCCGCGACTACATCGGCTTCCTGGGATACTGCATGGAGTACGAGACCGTCCGCGTGGGGCAGGTCAAGGAGCTCTTCGCCGCTCTCAACGGCTTCTTCAAACCCGGAAGAGAGGGGTTCCTCCTCTCCAAGCTGCCCGACGACGAGCTCAGGGACCACGCCGTCGTGTTCAGGGACGTGATGAGGACCGCGTTCTACGACGGCCTCACATTCTCAGAGGTCATGGACCGCTTCTGCGACAAGAGGGCCAGGATCCAGGTCGGGATAGTCATAAACAGCCTGGGGCTCGCCGACCAGACCGTCACCCCCAGGAGGCTCGCCGAACTGAGGTACGCGGTAGACAACGTGGCCGAGCTTAAGCACAACGAGGAGATCCCGGAATCCGAGAAGACCGGGGTCCTGATAGCCGACTGCTCCAACTCCGTCTACATAGACAAGCCGGTCGTCATCTACCTCGGCATGGAGCAGGACTGGAACGTCCCGGTGGTCGGCAGGAGATACGTCGACGCGGAGGACGAGGCGGAGAGGAACGCCATGCGCCTCCAGGCGATGCTTCAGCAGGGCAGCCGCAGGGTGTACATGGTGAACTCCACCAAGAACGGAAAGCGGGCCAAGCCGTGCCTGACCTTCGACCAGATCCTGGGGAAACCCTGCAGGGACTTCTCCGACATCGCACCCCTCGTGAGGGGCAGATGGGCTGTCAGAACGGACGAAGAGAAGAGCAGGAGGGGCGAGTCCATCATCGACGGCGTCGAGGCCTACGACAGACCGTTCTCCAAATCCACATTCAACGCCTACTACTCTTGCCCGCGGTCGTTCCTGTTCAGGAACCTGCTTCCGTCGGAGGATGAGAAACAGACAGAGTTCGGCAACCTGATCCACTCCTTCGCGGAACTCTACGCCTGCTATCCGGACAGGGTGCGGGAGATCGGACTCGACACCCTCGCCGACATGATTTCCGACCGCTATTCAGGCCTGTCCTCCCCGTCCATGGAGGAAGTGGACTCCGATGCCGTCAAGGTTGCCATGCACAACGTCTCAAGGTACATCGACCTGCTAGGTGTCCGTCCGGCCCTGGACAGCAGCAACATAGGCAGGAGCCATCCCAACAGGTTCCTCGAGGAACTGGGTCTCACCGCGACGAGCACCGTCTGCGAGACGAACCACACCAGCACCGCCCATCCCCTTCACGGGGACTTCGATCTCTACTGGGACGGGGTGATCACCGACTACAAGACCGGGAAGGCAAAGACCGCCAAAGACATAGTCGACGGGATGACCTTCGGGTCCGGCGCCAAACATCCCGAGTTCCAGCCCCTCATCTATCTCGCCCTGGCCTCGGAGATGGATGGGTCGAGAGACGGATTCAACCTGTTCTACGCCATGGAGAACGACGTGGAGTCCCTCGAGGATGGGTACGACATCCGCAGGAACATGAGGCGCGTCACCGTCTCCCCCGAACCACTGATGGACCTGATGCGGTCCGACGAATCGCTGAGGGCCGACCTGGAATCCGATCTCAGAAAGGAGTTCAAGCCGCATGTCAGGGAGATCCTGGATGCGATTGCGGACATGGCGACGGGCGACCCCGCGGACTGGGCGAGCGACACAGCCCTGGTCGGGAGGGTGTCCGAGATCGCGGGAATCGGGGGGAAGGACGCCGACAAGAACACACGCACAGCCATCAACAAGATCGCCTCCAGACTGAAAGGCGGCATGATAACGACGCCGGATTCCATCACCATCCCCCGCGAGACCCTCGACGGGTTCCTTGCGGCCGTGGACAGGATGCACTCCGATGCTATCGCCCGGTCACTTACCGAACTTCCCGCAAAACCGGTTGTGAACTGTCGTGATTGCGCATACTTCCAGGCGTGCACAAGCGATATCATACCCATCGATGAGGAGGAGGGTGAGGGCGATGAGTAAGCTAAACCCTTCGCAACAGGCCATAGCCGACTTCCTGGACGGCATGCTGGTCGTCGATGCCGGTCCCGGGACCGGGAAGACGCACACCATCGTCGAACGCTACGTCAACCTGATCTCGAGGGAGGACGTCACACCGAGGGACGTCCTGCTGCTGACGTTCACACGCAACGCGGCCAGCGAGATGGAGGAGCGCATAAAGAAGGCGCTGTCCGAACGCGGCATGCAGGAGGAATCCAAGCTGGTACAGGCCAGGACGTTCGACTCGTTCTGCCTGTCCGTCATAATGGACTCCCCCGAGGACGCCGGGGAGCTCTTCGGAATCGAGGAGAGACTGTCCCGCGGAGCTACCATCTCCAGCAACGACACTCTGAACAGACAGCACTTCCGCTCCTATCTGGACAGGTTCCTGAACGAGAGGGGCGATGACTACGGGGACTGGGCGGCGATCGCGAGCCAGAACCCGCGTGACATGTTCTCGCTGATCGAGAAGCTGATGTCCCGCGGCCTCTTCCCCCTCAGGAAAGGATGGTTCGGGATCGATGCGGAAGCCCAGCTTCACGGAGACCACGAGGCGATATTCAACGCAATGGCCGACCTGAACAGACGGGGACCAAGGGGAGGCAAGTCGAAGATGGCTGACACCCTGAAGGATTCCGACTGCAACAACTCCTGCAATGCCCCCCTGGCCGTGGACGGAGAGCTGCCCGAGTCCGCACTGCGGGATGCGGCAGTCGACACCTCCAGGGAGGACCTGATTCGCCTTGTCCACGACGTGTACCACGGATACGTGAGGACCTGCATATCGGAGGACAGGCTGACGTTCGGCATCAGCTTCATGCTGGCCTTCGCCCTCCTCTACAACGACGCAGGCGTCAGGGAGAGGACGTCCTACAGGTACCTTATGATCGACGAGTTCCAGGACACGAACATCAACCAGCTGATGATCGCCCTGATGATCCTGTCCAAGCCGAACCTGTGTGTGGTCGGCGACTGGAAGCAGGGCATATACGGGTTCAGATACGTCTCGATAGAGAACATAATCTCGTTCGAGGAGAGGTGCGTCGCCATCCGCAGGTTCCTGAACGACGACAACGCCAGGGTCCGCTTCTCGATCCCGGAGACGACCCTGCTGCCCCTTGATGTTAACTATAGGTCGTCATCCATGATCATCGACAAGGCGTTCGAATGCATGCTCCTCCCCGGAAGCAAGAACGATACCTCGCTGGATGCCGAGGAGGTCAGCCGCAAGGTCACGCTCATCACCCAGGGCCGCACGGACATCCCTGAGGGGATGACCGACATACGTTACGTCCAGTGCGGTAGCAAGGATGCGGAGACGGACGAGATTGTCAGATGCATCATGGACTATATCGGCTCCGGGAAGTACACGGTCTCCGAGAACGGGACCACCAGGCCGATGAGACTCGCGGACATCGCCGTGCTCTGCCGCAAGACCTCGCACTGCAGGGCCGTTCTGGCCAAGATGCAGGAGCAGGGCATCCCCGCCTACCTCCAGGGGGAGGTGGAGCTCATGTCGACCAGGGAGGGCAAACTCGCCCTGGCCTGGCTAAGGTTCGTGAACAACGAGAGGGACCGTTGGGGATATGTTCCGATCATGGCCGACTTGGGATACTCCCTCGCAGAGTGCAGGCGCGCGGTCGAGGACTTCAGCCGCGTCCCCTCGGACCTCGTGATACAGCGCGCCGAGCTGTACAAGAAGAGGAGGAGGGTAACGGAGCTGCTCACCAGCCTGTACTCGTTCTACGGGCTGGACAACGACATCACACAGGCGCTCATCACCACGCTGTCGACGGCACACCGCGGCTCGCTGCTCAGCATATCCGACCTCGTTAACATAATCGAGGACGGGATCCGTGAGAACACCCTCTACCCGGTGGAGAACTCGATCGACCGTGACGCAGTCACGATAATGACGATGCACAAGTCCAAGGGGCTGGAGTTCGAGGCGGTCATCATCCCGTTCATGGACAAGAAGTCGATGCCCCTTGAGAACAGGGACTCCCGTGACGTCTTCTCCTTCGACGCGACCCTCGGCATAAGATGCTCCAAGGAGGTGGGCAGGTTCGACGGCTACACCAAGATCTGCAGTTCGTGGAGGACGAAGCTGGTCCGGGCCACCCGTCCAGCCGACTACAGCGAGGAGCGCAGGCTCATGTTCGTCGCCATGTCGAGGGCGAGGCAGTACGAGACGCTGATCTGCGGACCTGACCCGTCGACATTCATGCAGGAGCTGTCCGGAGGGTCGTACACGACCATAGAATCCTCAGAAACGGACATCATGGTTCATGAGGAGCCCCCCGCCGAGAGACCGGACGTCTCCGGGTACCCCGCCCGCAGATCCAAGATGGGCGTCCACACGCTGATGCACTTCAGCGACGAGGACGGTCAGGGCGGGATGTCCGAGGGCGACGAGGTCTGCGGCAAGGGCAAGGAGTACGGTGACCGCGTCCACCGCGCCGCCGAGGCCGTGTTCAACGGCTGGCAGGTGACCGAGGACTACCCCGAGCTGGAGATGGTCAGGAGCATAGTCGCCGAAGCGCGGAAGTCGGACATGCCCTATGCGGAAATCGACTGCACGCTCCCGATAGAGGAGTGCGGGGTCACGCTCAGCGGGAGGATCGACCTCATGGCGGTGTACCCGGACAGGGTCGAGATACACGACTACAAGACAGACGTGTCGGACAGGTTCGAGTCGGAGTACGTCTTCCAACTTTCCGTGTACGCCCAGGCCGCTGCCGAGTTCTATCACAAGAGGGTCGTATGCTTCATCGACTACGTCTCGATGGGCCGCACGAAGGAGTTCGCCCCCCTGGGCAGGGACGTCATATTCGAGAGGGTCCGTGCGGAGCTGGCCAGACAGGAGGACGTCCTCAGGGGAGACGCAGTGTGACGGCGAAGCCTCTTTCGCAACGTTATTATAGGCGTATGCCAGAGCCTAGACCATGAGGGGACTGACCAGCGAGGAGGTCGCTGACCGCAAGGCCCGCGGACTGGCCAACGACGCCGACGTCCGCACCAGCAGGACGTATACCGACATCTTCGTGAAGAACGCGTTCACGCCCTTCAACGTGATCCTGTTCATCCTAGGGATCCTCCTGGTCATCTGCGACGAGGTCATCAGCGCGATATCCGCGACTGGGATCATCATCGTCAACATCCTCATTTCCACAATCCAGGAGATGCGCGCCAAGCGCAAGCTCGACAGGATCTCCCTTCTGGTCAGACCCAAGGTCACCGTGGTCCGCGACGGCGGGGAGATGGAGATCGACCAGGCGGAGATCGTCGTCGACGACCTCATCGTCATCCGCGCGGGCGAGCAGGCCCTGGTGGACGGCATCGCCGACAGATGCACCTCCGTCGAGATGGACGAGTCGCTTCTCACTGGCGAGTCCAGCACCGTCAGGAAGCACGAGGGTGACAAGGTCTACTCCGGTTCGGTATGCGTGACCGGCGAGATGTACTACACCGTCACCGCCGTCGGAAACGACGCATACGCCTCCCAGATGCTGAAGAGCGCCAGGAAGTTCACGTCGAAGGAGACGCCGCTCCAGATGGAGACGGGCACCATGACCAAGATCCTGATGGTCATCGCTGCCATCCTGTTCGTTCTCACCATATTCAAGTCAATCCTCTTCACACACGAGAACCTCGGACAGACGCTGGAGGTGTTCGTACTCTGTCTGGACGTCGTCCCCATCGCCCTTTTCCTGCTGATAACGCTGACCTACATGATAGCCGCCGCCAGGATGGCCGATTCGGGCGTCCTCCTGCAGAGGGCCAACTCGGTCGAATCGATAAGCCATGTCGACACTGTGTGCATGGACAAGACGGGGACAATCACGACGAACAGGCTCGCGTTCGAACGCAGCGAGGATTTCGTCCCTTCCGATGAGGCTTCGCGCTACGCTTCGGTTTTCGCCACCCTGACGGGGAGCAAGAACCGGACGATGCAGGCCATAGTCCAGCACTACGGGGAGGCGGATGCGGAGCTGGTCGAGGAGATCCAGTTCTCCTCCGAGAGGAAATTCAGCGCGGTGCGCGCCAGGGACGGCGACAGGACCTACACCATGTACGTTGGGGCATGGACCGTCCTCGGCCCTCACTGCAGGACCGATCTGGAGATCCAGGACATCATAGACTCCGAGTCCAGGAAGGGACTCCGTACAGTCCTCCTGTGCCTGGGCGGTGACGGGCCGCTGCACGATGACGACGGCAACCCTGTGATCCACGACCTGGTTCCCGTCTCGGTGATCTCCATCCGCGACGAGGTGAGGCCGGACTGCAGGGACACCATCCAGGTGTTCCTCGACAACGGCATGGACCTGAAGGTGATATCCGGCGACGACCCGGTCACCGTGGACTCCCTGTTCACCATCGCCGACATCCCCGGCGAGAGGAGGATAATCTCCGGGCCGGAGCTGGACGCCATGGACCCGGATACCTTCGAGAGGACCGTCCTGGAGACCAACATCTTCGGCAGGATGAGGCCTGAGAACAAGCAGGCCGTCATCGAGACCCTGAAGAAGAAAGGCAGGTACGTCGCCATGATCGGGGATGGCGTCAACGATGTCAAGTCCCTTAAGACCGCCCAGGTGGGAGTGGCGCTGGAGAGCGGCTCCGGCGCAGCCCGCGGTGTCGCGGACATGGTGCTCGTAAAGGACAACTTCTCCGCCCTCCCCAAGGCGCTGGTCGAAGGCAGGAGGACCGTCTCCGGGATGAGGGACATCCTGAAGATCTACCTCACAAGGAACCTGGTCCTCGCACTGCTGTTCATCGCCATCTACATCTTCGTCGGCTACCTGCCAATGCTGCCGATCCAGAACACGTACTACGCTTTCGTGTCGGTCACGATCATGGCGTTCTTCATGACGCTTTTCGCCAAGCCGGACAACAACAAGGAGCTTATCCTGCCGGACGTCCTCAGGTTCTGCGTGCCGTCGGCCATCATGATCGCGGCCTTCGGCCTGGCTGTCTACGGAGGGTTCTGGTGGCTTCAGGACCAGGGCATGCTCAACATCGACTGGGCCTACATGGCATCCATCCACGGTACCGACATCGAGGGGCTCCTGGACTTCTACTCCTGGGGGATCGAGGTGAACACCAGCGAGATCGTCGCCAGGTCAGCGATGCTGTTCTTCATAACGACGGCGGGAATACTCCAGATGCTCCTTGTCAGCCCCAGGTACAGGTTCCTGTCACCGGACGGAAGGACGAACAAGAGCCTGATCCCCATCATCCTCGTGGTCTTCGTGTTCCTGGTCATCTACGCCATGTACGCGTACTTCCCCGCCATAGCTGTGAACCTGGTGGAGCTGGTCATATTCCCCAACGAGGTCTTCCTCCTGCTCATCGGGATCACGGCGGTCTGGTTCTTCGCGGAGCTGTTCGTCCTGAAGAAAAACGTATTCAAGCACGCCGTCGACAGGTTCGAGACGCTCTACATGAAGAAGCTTCAGGACGCGTACACCGAGGGCGATGTGAAGGAGGACGACTGAGCCTCACGGCTCGTAGTTGCCGTCCCTGTACATCTGGATCATCACGTACGAGGCCATCTGCGCGTCCGAGAGAGCGCGGTGGTTCTGCGTCCCGTGGATCCCGGCGGGGTCCCCCTCGACTATCTTCGAATACGCGACGTCGAGCTTCGGGAACCTGTACTGTCTGCCGTAGTACTCGCTGGGAACCTTGCAGACGGGGGTTGCCGCCAGCATGATGTCGTTGCAGAGGGTGAACTCCCCCTTCATGTTCCACGGCTCCTGGAAGAGGAACTTGTCCATGTCGTAGGCGATGTTATACGCGGTGACGGTCTTCCCACGGAGGACCTTGCGGACATCCTCGATGACCTTCATCGCTGGAGGGGCGTCAGACACCATGTCCAGCGTCATATCCGTGTTCTCGAATATCCATGCGTTGCGATAGTAGTCGTCCCATGAGTCAACATCGTAACCCAGAATGGATGCGTAGGCGTCCTCCACGGTTCCGCGGCGCAGGGACACACGGCAGATCCCCACATCCACGACCAGGTCCTTGGGCGCGCCGAATAGGCCTGTCGTCTCGGTGTCGAGGACGTATATCTCGTCGGGAGGGATGTCGTCAAGCGACGCTATCCTGAATCCACGGGGGTTGGCGGGGTCCCTCTCGTACGTCCTGAAACCGTTCATGGAGCCGGCAAAGGACAACCGAAATATGAATGATGTGATGCCCCCTCGTGAGATACGGAAGGACAGTCAGGGGCACGTTCGTCTCCAGACCGAACAGGTTCGTCGCCCAGGTGGAGGTAGACGGTTCGATCGAGACCGTCCACGTGAAGAACACCGGCAGATGCAGGGAGATACTGGTGCCGGGGGCGACGGTGGTCCTCGAGGATTCCGGAAACCCCGGCAGGAAGACCCGCTACGACCTGATAGCGGCTTACAAGGGCGGGAACCTGATCAACATAGACTCCCAGGCGCCGAACAGGGCGTTCATGGAGTTCATACCACATTCTGGACTTTTCGGCGATGGTCCCATGGTCATTCCCGAGCATGTCCACGGCGACTCCCGCTTCGACTTCTATGTGGAATCGGGCGACAGGAGAGCATTCTTGGAGGTCAAGGGGGTCACAAAGGAGATCGACGGGGTCTGCATGTTCCCGGATGCCCCCACCGAAAGGGGCCTGAAGCACATAAGGGGGCTGGAATCCTGCCTGTCCGAGGGTTTCGAGGCGTACGTGGTCCTGATCGTCCAGATGA
>ERZ1673744.771-NODE-771-length-36891-cov-6.518514_pt1 | contig 36891 bp, 35 predicted proteins | sample MGYA00580207_ERZ1673744 | MGnify/ENA primary metagenome ERZ1673744 (study PRJEB41218, sample SAMN15661751) | gut metagenome | host: Homo sapiens | place: Canada: London | collected 2015-08-20/2019-03-30 | study: EMG produced TPA metagenomics assembly of... | reverse complement strand
TCCCCGCCGCGGCGCATATGGCGTCGGCGTTCTGTGTGTAGGCCAACAGCTTGACTATCATCTCTCGGCATCCCCTCTCCAGACCATCTCTCTGACCCTGTCCATGCGCTCCCTGTCCCTCAGGTCGGCGAGCCTCACCTTCCGGATGTCCGGGTCCTTCAGGAGCCTGCAGATCCCCTCGACATGCGCGTCCCCGACCACGACGACCATGTTGCTGTAGGTCTCGGAGGCCTTGTTGATCTGCTCGGCCATGTGGACGTTCCTCTCGTCGATGAGCTTCTTCACCAGGGTCGGGTACTTCCTGCGCATCCCCTCGATGTAGCGCTCCTCGTCCTGGGCGAAGCTCGTCTGCACACTCTCGACCTTGCGCTTGCCTCCGATGCTGTCGGATATGCCGGATATCTTGTAACGGATCTTCTCCATCGCCGACATCTCGGACCACATATCGTTGAGGACCTGCATTGCGTTGGTGTCTATCGGGATTATGGCCGCTCCGGCCAGCCTCCCGGTGTTGACCGCGGCGAGGAACTCGCCTCCGACCTGGGTGTCGTACTCCTCGGACATCCTCTGCTGGTACCTCGCGGTCTGCCTGTAGATCGCGGACATCTGCTGCTCGCCCTGGGGCTTGGCGCCTTCGTCCTGCGCCTTCATGAGCGCGTTGTAGCGGGACATGTCCAGCTCGATGAGGACGGCGTCGGGCCAGGTGTTCTTCACGATGAACGACACGGGCTCCGCTAGGTTGAAGACGTGGCCTGTGCCGATGATCGTGATCATGTTTGGGGTATTGTCGTGGGATATAAGAAATCCGACGAGCTCGGAACCAGCGTCCCCAGCGCATCCCAACGTCATTATATGCCGGACGCGTTCGCCATACCGATGAATGCTATCTCCGTACGCGGCCTCCGCAAGTCCTACGGCGACCTGGAGGCCGTCAGAGGGATCTCGTTCGACGTCCCCGAGGGATCCTTCTTCGCCTTCCTGGGACCGAACGGCGCGGGCAAGTCGACCACCATATCAATCATCTGCTCCCTCCTCGGATACGACTCAGGCGAGGTGGAGGTCTTCGGCAGGGACGTCTCCGACCCCTCAGTCAAAGGGGAGATCGGCGTGGTGTTCCAGGACCCGATGATGGACGGGAGGCTGACCGTGAGGGAGAACCTGACGCTGAGGGGCGGCATGTACGGCCTGTCCGGGGATGCCCTGAGGGGATCCGTCGACAGGGCGGTCGATGTGTCCGACTCGTCCGAGTTCGCCGACAGGAGGTACGGCAGCCTCTCGGGCGGGCAGAGGCGCAGGGCGGACATAGCCAGGGCACTGGTCCACTCCCCCAGGCTTCTCCTGCTGGACGAGCCGACGGCCGGCCTGGACCCCCAGACCAGGAAGCGCATATGGGACACCGTGAACGGGCTGAACAGGGACGGCGGACTCACGGTCCTGCTGACCACCCATTACATGGAGGAGGCCGCGGGGGCGGATGACATCGTGATAGTCAACCACGGGGAGATAGCGGCACACGGCACCCCCGCCATGCTCAGGGAGATGTACTGCTCCGACAGGATGACGGTGGTCCCGAAGAACATGGCTGCAGTCACCATGACCCTCGCCGATGCCGGCGTGGGGTTCTCAGTGCATGCGGACACCGTGGAGATACCGCTGGCCAGCACCGTCGACGCCGTGCCTCTGGTCGCGATGCTCGACGGCATGCTTGAGTCGCTCGAGGTGAGGAACGGCACCCTGGACGACGCCTTCATAAGGATCACGGGGGAGGAGATGGAATGAACGGGACCCTGTGCCTGGCCAGGAGGAACGTCCTCTGCTACTTCAGGGACAGGGGATCCGTGGTGTTCTCCCTCATGGCCGTCATCATCGTCGTGCTGCTGTACCTGCTCTTCCTGCGCAACATGCTCGTGGAGTCCTATCCGGACATGGACGGGATGTCCCGGCTGATCGACGCCTGGGTCCTCGCCGGCATACTGGGCATCGTGCCAGTGACGACGTCCGCGGGGTCCCTCCAGACCATGATCGAGGACAGGGCCAACGGGAGGGTGAGGGACATCCTGGTCACTCCCATGAGCCCCGCCGGGATCGCCGCGGGGTACATACTCAGCACGTTCCTCGTCGGACTGATCATGAGCGCACTCACCATGGTCTTGTGCGTGGCGTACCTCGCCGCCACGGGCTGTCCGATGTCCGCATCAGCGATCGCCGTGACCGCGGCCCTGCTGGTGCCCTCTTCCCTGTCCGGGTCCATAATCGTCTACTCGATAACCTCGTTCTTCCGGAGCAACGGAGCGTTCTCCGGATTCTTCGTGGTAGTCAGCGTTCTTATCGGGTTCCTGGCGGGGATATACATGCCGATGGGCACCATGCCGGAAGGGATGCAGATCATCGGGACCCTCGTCCCGGCCAGCCACATGGCCGCCCTGTTCCGCGACTCCCTCGCGGGGGAGGCCCTGAACGAAGTCTTCGCCGGAGCGCCCGCGGACGTTCTGGACGGGTTCAGGACTGACATGGGGTTCGACCTCGGCCTGGGCGGGTTCGGCTTCGATCCCGCGACCAGCATAGCCTACGTGCTCGCGGTGACGGCCGTGTTCTTCATCATCGCCGTCGTCGGGATCAGGAGGAGATGAGCCCTCACCTCTTTATGCGAAGTCGGAGTACGGAGTCGCATGAGGAAGTACGATCTCGTCTGCTTCGACATGGACGGCACCCTGACCAAACTCAGGAGCTCGTGGTGCTGGGTTCACCAGCACTTCGGGGTTGACAACGAACCGGCGTACCAGGCGTTCTGCAACGGCGAGATCGACGAACCCGAGTTCATGCGCAGGGACATCGCCCTCTGGAAGGGGAAGAACCCGGATGTCACCGTCGGCGACATCGCCGTCACGTTCAGGGACATGCCCCTCATCGACGGCATCCAGGAGACCGTCGCCTGCCTCAACGACTGCGGCATCAGGGCGGTGATCGTGAGCGGGGGGATCGACCTGGCTGCCGCGATGCTGACGAGGGAGTTCGGATTCGACGACTTCGTGGCCGACGAGCTGTGCGCCTACGAGGACGGGCGCCTCACCGGCGAGGGGAGGATGAACGTCGACCTCAGGGACAAGGGCATCAACGTTCGCCACTTCATCGAGAAGTACGGGACCACAGCGGAGAGGACGGTGTCCATCGGGAACTCGTTCACGGACATAGGGATGTTCAAGCAATCCGGGTTCTCCATCGCGTTCAACCCCACCGACCCGTACACCGTCGAGGCCGCCGACGTCACCGTGGAGTCGGACAACATCGCGGACGTCCTCGACTACATACTGGTGGACGATCCGTCGCCTGGCGAATCGACCGGCAACCCGCGCGGACGCATGCGCCCTGCGTCGAAGTGACTGTAGTCTGATCGTTCGAACCAGAACCAGTCCCCGCTGGATCGTATCACAGCTCCAGGTCCTCGTATCCGTGGAACTCCATCCTGAGCTTCCCGCCCATCGAATCGGCGAATGCAGCCGCGAAAAGGGGATAGTGCTCCACGCCGTCGTCATCGGTATGGATATTTCCCTGTTCCAGTTTTATGAACCTGTCGAAATGGTACATCCGGTAGCGCTCATCTGCCATCAGTTTCCGGAGAGAGCTCGATCTGCGGTTCGACCCGGATTTCACCTCGATCGCGACCAGGTCTGTGCCCAGGCTGGTGACGAAATCCACCTCTATGCGGTCGGTCTCACCGTTCTCGGTCTTGTTTCTCTCGAAATAGTACAGTTCCACACCGCACTTCTCCAACATGTTGGCGACCATGTGCTCGGTGAGACTTCCTATGTTCGCATATCCGCTTCCTTCCAGAACGGACAGTCTGTCGGCATCGTCCAGCATCGACATCAGAACCCCCTGGTCGGCCATGTAGAGCCTGAACGCACGACCGGTGATGATGGCCAAGGGCCTGACAGGCTCGGTCAGGCTGTTGCACACTGTGACCATGCCGGAAGCGTCCAACCATGTCAGCGGATCCGCATATTCGCGCCACCCAGTGTTCTCCTTGCCCTCTATGTCCACGAATCTGAGCTTCATGTTGGAATGCTTTAGATTTCTAGGTATTGACTCCAGGCATCCCACGACGCCGGGTTTGATGTCATCTGGAACGTACTTCAGGATGTCGTCGTTGTATCCAGTCCTGATGTCCTTCTGGGCCTTCAGAACTCCTTCAGACGACTGAAGGGATTGCTTGACCACTGCCGGCATCCCTCCGATGATCGTATACTGCCTGTAGTACCTGAACAGAGACTTCAACGTGGCCTCGGTGAAGGGCACTTTGTCCGAGATGTGCCTGCGTATCTCGGATGTCTGCTCCTCCGAGAAGCCCAGTGCCCACAGATACTCTTCGAAATCCATCGGATACATCCTTACGACGGTTTCGTACCCCATCGGAGACACGCGCCTCTTGCCCTCCTTGAGACGGGCATCCACCTCTTCAGAAGGATCGACATCGTCCTGGAAATCGTCTTTTTCGCGAACGTACTCCCCTCTGGTGCCTTTAATCCAGGATCTCTTCCAGTATATCCCTTCATTCTCCGATCTCTTCAGCCCTGTGACACCGAGAAGAGAGCCGCTGGCTATGATGTCGCACCTGCCATCGTCCACCAACGGCTTGATTGCCGACCTCGCATCGTCGCACATCTGAATCTCATCAAGGAACAGCAGAGACCTCCCTCTCACGGGACTGAACTCCGGATACCTGTACCCCAACTCTTCGAAGATGCGGTCAGCCGTCAAGTCCCCCTTGAATATCTCCTTGGAATATGGGTTCGTGGAGAAGTTGAGGGTAAGGAAGCTGTCGTACTCATTCTTCCCGAATTCGTCGATGATGTACGTCTTCCCTATCTGTCTGGCACCGGAAACGACCATTCCCTTCTTGCCTGGATCCGCCTTCCATTTGAGAAGCGTGTCCATCATCTTGCGCTTCATAAGGATGTATGAGAATCCGGATATTTGATGCCAACTATTTTTTACTAGTAAATTCTAGTAGATTTACTAGTTTTTACTGATAAATTCTAGTACATTTACTAGTTTTTACGAGTTATACATGGATTCGGGCTATCAGAAAACACAGATGGATTATCTTGGCCCGCATGGTTTTGAACAGACCTGCTCCACGTTTCATCGGGACAGCCTTCCGCCATCATCCCATGCTCCGCGGACCAGTCCCCTGCGGGTGTCCTTCAGAAAACGATCGAGCCTGTGATCGAACAGATGTGTCCCCCTCTTGCACTGGATGTTCGCCACCCTTATCCTGACGTACAGTGGCGGAAGGAGATCGAAGTTGGCGGACACCTCGGGATCGGAGCGTATGGCGGCCATGACATCGTCGTCGATGCTGAAGACCCTGTCGGGGATCGCCGCCCTGCCGGCGTCCGTCATGAGCCCCAGACGTTCCAGGCGCTCGCACCTGGCGATGTTCAGCTCGGTCCAGTTGGAGCCCTTGCGGCGGGGTGTGAACCTCTGGACGGCCAGATCCCCTTCGGGCCTCATGGTGGAATCGATCCATCCGAAGCATAGGGCCTCCTCCACCGCATCGATGTACACGAGTTTGGAACCGTCCGGATTCTTCCGGCGGTCTAGGATGAGCCAGCAGCCTCTGGAGTCGCTGTGATGCTCGGCGAGCCACGCCCTCCAGCCCGCCCTGTCTAGATCCAGGACCGGGAGGTCACTCGTCGTAGTCGTCATCATCGTCGTCGATGATGTAGTCCGCCTCGTCGAACTCATCATCGTCGTCGAAGTCGAGCACGTCGTACCTCTTCTTCCTGATCTTGCCGTAGATCCTGGTTATGTCCCTTGCCTCGGCGACACCGCGCCTGACCAGGCTGTGCTTGGTCTTGATGGCGTGTATCAGGCAGTCGAAGTCCTCGAACTCCAGCTGCGTTCCGACCACGAACTCGTCGTCGGGCTCGGCCTCGACCCTCAGGGAGTAGGTCTTGCCGCCGTCGTTGACGGAGACCTTGACGCTGAGGATGTCGAACCTCTTTACCCACAGCTTCCTGACATCGGTCGCCAGGGCCTTCTTGACCTTCCTGTCGTTGTCCACATCGATGTGCGTGACGCACACGAGCCTTCCGTCGTCGAGCTCGAACTCGTCGTCGATCGCGATGATGTCGTTGCTCTCGATTGTGGTCTTGGTGGTCTCCGAGACCTCGCCGTCGCTGAAGACGACCGGGACCTCCAGGAGCTCGGGGATCTTTATGGTCTCGCTGGTCACGCGCCCGCAGACGTTGCATCTGAAGGTCCCCTCGAGGGTGGCCCTGCCCATCTTCCCCTTGAGGATCTGGTGCTCGGTCACGTCGTCGCAGACGGGGCACTCGTAGAATATCGTGTCAGGCATCTCCCTCTGGATCATGATATCACCTGTCGGCCATGAACGGGAAGCCGTGCCCCGGGATGACCACGTCCGCGTACTTCCTGACCCTTTTAATACTTTGCAAGGCCAGGTCCCGGTCCGAGCTTATCGCTGGAGGGACATTCTTGCGGAAGTTGTCCTCCAGGGGAATCGTGTCGCCTGCGATGACATAGCGTCTGTCCGCCTCGACGAACACGCTGCATTCCTCGGGGCAGTGACCGGGCGTGTGCACTATCGTGACGCCATCGCATACCCTGAACTCGTCCTCATCGATGACGGTGGCCCCCGGGATCTCCTCGGACGCACCGGAGTGGATGTACACCTTCGCGTTCTTGTAGAAGCGGAGGTTCTCGACGTGGTCCCTGTGCGCGTGCGTGAGGATGACCGTGTCCACATCCTTGGGGAACACCCCGATCTGCCTGAACGACGACTTCACCATCGGCTTCATGTAGTCCGTGCTCGGATCGACCACGATCAGGCGGTCCGGTGTGCGGATGAGAACGGAGGTGGAGTTCGCCTCCAGGATGTTTCCCTCTTCGTCACGCTCTAGGTTGCCCACGGCGAGGATGTCCAGCTGGATCATGCCGATGACATCCCCGCCGCAATAGATAATCTCATTCATCCGGGACGGGGACGTCGCCGATCTTCCTGGCAGGGGGCCCTGCGACGATGGTGTTGGGCGGGACGTCGTGGGTGACCACGGAGTTCGCCCCCACGATGGAGTTGTCGCCGATGGTAACACCCGGGAGCACTGTGGACGCTATCCCGATCCAGACGTTCCTTCCTATGGTGATCGGTGCGCCGTAAGTGCAGCTCCTCTTCGTCGGGTCTGCGGGATGGTTGAACGTTATCAGGTTCACCTTGGGTGCTATGAACGTGTTGTCACCGATCGTGATGCCGCAGCGGTCGAAGAACGTGCAGCACTGCTGGATGAGCACGTTCTTCCCGAAGTCCATGTAGAACGGGGGAACAGGGTCAGGGTGTCATCGACCTCTGTACCCGTCACATCGGCGAACACCTCTCTGACCTCCTCCGCGCTCATGACCGAAGAGTTCATCCTCTGCAGCTTTGCCATCGTGTCGTGGATCACGTCGTAGATCCTGTAGAAGTCCGGGTCGTTCATGTCGACGACCTCTCCGGACCTGTCACGCTCGAAAATGTCCTTCTCTGACATGCCTGCCTCTACGCAGAATCAGCATTTGACTTTGATTCAACTCAAAGAATAACCGACACCGTATATAGAAGAGATGACGCACGACCGACGATGGCAGGAGAGAGCAGGGACCTGGAGAGGATGCTGGGCGACCCGAAGGGCGCGATACACTCGATGCTTCTGCCCCTGATAGTCTCGTACATGGTCGTCCAGATCAACCTGTTCGCCGACACGTCATGGTGCTCTGGACTGGGTGCGGACGCCAGTTCCGCGGTGTCCACGATATCCCCGTTCTACTGGATCGTCTCAGGACTGGGCACCGGTCTGGGGATAGGTGCAGCTACGGCCATCGCCAGGTATCTAGGGAGGGGTGAGAAGTACAACGCGGACAGGCTGGCCTCCCAGACGGTTGTGCTGTCTGTGATACTGGGTGTGGCCACCACTCCGATCCTGCTCCTGATGGTGGATCCCGCCATATCGATGATGGGAGCGCAGGACATCGCCGCGGAATGCCGCGAGTACATCCTGCCCCAGATAATCGCGGGCACGGTCGTCATCATGGACGGGACCGTCTCGGGGGTCATAAGGTCCGAGGGCGCGGCCAAGAGGTCCATGGTCATGCTCCTTGTCGCCGCCGCAGTGAACATGGTGCTGGACCCCGTGATGATCTACGGACTGGATCTCGGTCTGACCGGTGCGGGATGGGCGACCGTCATAGCCTCCGCGTCATCCGCAGCCCTCGGTCTGTGGTGGTACCATAGCGGCAGACTCTACCTGACAATGTCGCTGAAAGACATGAGGCCGAACTGGACCGACATGAAGGAGATCCTGTACGTCGGGATCCCGAGGGGGACCGAATCCATGCTCATCAGCGTGATGTCCATGGTCCAGAGGATATTCGTGATCGCCTGCGGCGGCACCTCCGCGGCCATGTTCTACAACATCCCCTGGAGGTTCGTCTCGATCAGCGAAGTCGTGTCCCAGGCCGTGGGCTCGGCACTCATCCCCGTATGCTCCGCCGCCCTGGGGAGGAGGGACTTCGCCAAGGCCGAGACGGGATTCAGGTACTCTCTGACGCTGACGATGGTCGTGATGACCGCCATAGCCGCGGTGCTCTTCGTCTTCGCGGACTGGGTCATCATACCGTTCACGTACTCGGAGAGCATGGTGGAGTTCAGACCCGAGTTCGCGCACGTCCTGAGGATCTACGCGCTCCTCATCCCGTTCATAGGGATGATCGACATCGGCTCGTCCATCCTGCAGTCGCTCCGTCTGGCACAGATCTCCATGCTCTCATCGTTCGCACGGAACGTGCTGATAGTCGTCATGCTGTTCTTCGCCAGCTCGGTGTCGCTGGACGCGATTTACTGGAGCCTGTTCGTGGCGGAGGTCGTCGGCGGACTGCTGATGCTCTGGCTGGCCAGGGAGGGCTTCAGGCACTACAGGCACGGACGCGAGAAGCCGGAGCCCGCGTGAAATCGAAATATCCGCAGGAAGATGTGGTGGCATGGAATACGATCCGTCGATCGACATCGCGGAAGACCCAGAGGTCTACCCCCCATCCGACGACAGCATTCTTCTGATTGAATCCCTGGACGTGATTCCGAGGGAGAAGATTCTGGAGGTCGGATGCGGCTCGGGCGTTGTGTCCATCCACTGCGCGAAGAACGGCTGCTACGTCACGGCGGTGGATGTGAACCCCAGAGCTGTCGAGCTCGCCAGGAGGAACTCAGTGGCGAACGGGACGGACATCCGGGTGTTGGAAAGCGACGTGTACGGGAACGTCGACGGCGTCTTCGACACGATAGTGTTCAACCTCCCCTACCTCCCGGTGGACGAGGAGGGTCTGCTGGCGAAGGCCTGGTCCGGAGGGCCGGACGGGCTGGGGCCGCTCCCGAGACTCCTGGAGGGCGCACCCGACCACCTCATACCAGGCGGAAGGGTCGTAGTGGTCGTGTCGTCCCTGACGGAGCCGCGGGCATTGGAGGAGGCCCTGGAAGGTTACGAGGTACGGACGATCGGAGAGCAGCGTCTGTTCTTCGAGAGGCTGTCCGTCCTCGAGATAAGGGGGTTCGCTCAGAGGGACTTCCCGAGCTGATAGGCCTCGTCCATGAACCTGGACGCCTGGGCGGCCTCTGCTGAACCGCAACCGACCGCGAGGACCCTTCCGCAGTCCTGCATATTGAAGTAGCGGCACAGGCCGTCGTACTGGATCCTGATGGCGTCCATCGTCCAGTCCTCCTTATCGGCGGAGGCGGCGATGAGCGCCGCCCTGGCGTTCCTCGTCTTCAGGTTGGCGCTGAAGCTGTAGAACCTGTCGATGACCGCCTTCAGCTGCGCGGAGAACCCGCAGAAGTGATTAGGTGTGACGAAAACGACCATGTCCGATGACATGATCTTGGAGCGCACATCGGTCATGTCGTCCTTCTGGATGCATGGCCCCGACGCCCCGCAGGCGTTGCATGCACGGCACATCCCCACGCTGAGACGGACTACCTCGACGACATCGACCTCGTGGCCGGCCTCCCTTGCACCGTCGATGAACCTGCTTGCGATTGTACTGGACGCACCCCTCAGGTGCGGACTTCCCTCTATAACTGTGATCTTCATGGTATGCCCGGGATTCTAACTCCGACATCCTATTTAACGTTCAGACGGAGGGATGCATGGATAAAGCTGGGGAAAGACTCGATGTCCCAACCAACGGGCCACGACCCCTTCCGATTCACGCACAGAACTCTCGACCAGTGCCAGACCCTGTTCCACAATCGCATCAGGACATATCCTCTTGATGTCCGAGACACTACACCCCATTCCGCTCCCTTCGTGCGTACAGAATGGTCTGATGGTCTTTCCGGAGAAATCGAACCGCTCCAGGAACGTGAAAACGGGCATAGGCATGTGCCCCAGTAGTTCGGATACCCGAGATATACCGTATCGTACCCGTCGAGGCCGTCCGGATACTCGAGGATCTCGGGGCGGGCATCGCGCCTCTGGCCCTCTTTCGCCTCTGCTGTGCACGTTTCGTAGTCCTCCGAATAAGGGTTCACGGGATCGATCCTGAACATCTCGGCACCAGTCAGTTCGTGAATCATGCCTGCTACGATCTCGGTGTTCCTGACATCCACGTATCTGTAAGAGCCGCCGAAGTAGTTCTCCCCGGCCCTGGAGAAGAATGCGATTAGCTCCTTAGACATGTTTTCCATCTTGTGAGTTGAAATCTATACCCGACTTCGGAATCGGATAGATAAACTTAGTGTTGACTCCAAGTCTATGTTAATCGTCATGGACGGCGAATATGACGTTCCGGATGAGACGTCAGGAATCCCTGCGATGCACGTCTCCCCATTCGCACATGGAATCCAGGATCGGTATCAGGGATTTGCCGGTCTCCGTGAGCGAGTACTCGACCTTCGGAGGCACCTGGGGGTACTCCTCCCTGTGGACGAGACCATCCGCCTCCAGTTCCTTCAGGTTGGCGCTGAGCGTCTTGAACGATATTCCCTTGATGTAGCCCTTCATCTCGTTGAAACGCACCGTACCGAACTCCATCAGGGCGTAGAGGATGAACATCTTGTACTTCCCGTTGATGAGTGACAGGGTGTAGCTGAACCCAGTCTCATCGATGTCCGCCTCCACGATGCTGCACTGAACCATCGTCACACCATCCATCGTTATGTCATCCTGGTTCAAAAACCCCCCATACTTCATTTTGTGAAGCGCCCCTCGGACCCAGGACTTTACTTCAGGTAAGTATCTGTAGTGCTGGAAAGTACCTGAAACAAGCGAAAGTACCCGGCTTATATCCTTCTGAGCGATGTAGTTCATTCGGCGACCGTGTCGCAGGAGTAATGTGAGCATGAGATCTGATATGAGCGAGTACGAGGCAGTAGAAAAGGCAGCGATGCTGTTCGTGAAGAGCGTGGGCTCTGGCGACAGCGCACCCGCCAGGGAGCTGTTCTACGACGAGGCGGTCATGTTCGGCTACCTCGACGGGAAGCTGGAGCACGGACCCATCCAGAACCTGTACGACAACATCGATTCCGTGGGAGCGGACCCCGGCTACAGGGCCAGAATCGACGTCCTCTGCATCGAGGAGACCGTGGCGATCGTCCGTGTACTGGAGGACAACTGGGGAGGACGCATCGACTTCAGCGACTTCCTGCTGCTTATCAAGATGGACGGAGAGTGGAAGGGAGTGGCCAAGGTCTACAACCAGAACTCCGACACAATCAGGAGGGACTGAGATGGCGAAGAGGATTGTGGTCCTCAACGGAAGTCCCAGAAGGAACGGCAACACGTCCCGTCTCATCGAGGCGTTCAGAGAAGGGGCCGAGGACTCTGGGAACACAGTCCGGGTGTTCTTCCTCCAGGGGATGGAAATCCACGGATGTCTCGGATGCTTCGGCGGAGGCAAGGATCCGGATCACCCCTGCGTCCAGAGGGACGGCATGGATGAAATCTACCCGGCATACAGGGAGGCTGATGTGATTGTGCTGGCCTCACCGCTATATTACTGGAACCTGAGCGGTCAGCTCAGAACCGCGTTCGACAGGCTGTTCGCCGTGGCAGAGTGCGATCCTAACTACGCCAACCCGAGGAAGGAGTGCGCCCTGCTGATGGCAGCCGAGGGCGACGACTTCAGAGAGGTGGAAAACTACTACGACAGGCTCATGGCCCACATGGGCTGGACGGACCGCGGCAAGGTGCTCTGCGGTGGGGTAATGGCTGCCGGGGACATCGAGGGTCACGATGACCTGGACGAGGCAAGGGCTCTCGGAGCATCCATCTGAGGTGATGGTGTGTCGAAGGTCCTGCTGGTCAACGGAAGCCCCAAGGCAGAGGGCTGTACGTACACGGCACTGAAGGAGATCGCCGACACCCTCGCCAAAGAGGGTGTCGAATCGGAGATATTCCATGTGAGGAGCGACACACCCGGCTGCAGAGACTGCGGATACTGCTCCAGGAAAGGCCGGTGCTCGATCAAGGACGACGTGAACGCCATCGCCGACAGACTGGACGAGTTCGACGCCATCGTTCTGGGATCCCCGGTCTACTACGCCGGACCGTCCGGACAGGTCTGTGCGTTCGCCGACAGGCTGTTCTACAGCAACGCCGACCGCATGGCCGGGAAGCTGGGCGCGGCAGTCGTCTCGTGCAGGAGGGGAGGTGCCTCGGCCGCCTTCGACCGCCTGAAGTACTTCACAGTCTGCAACATGCCGGTGGTATCGTCCCAATACTGGAACCAGGTCCACGGCTTCATTCCGGACGACGTTCGCAGGGACCTGGAAGGGATGCAGACCATGCGCACACTTGCCCAAAACATGGCCTGGCTCCTGAAGTGCATCGAAGCTGGAAGGGACAAGGGCATCGACAGACCGGTGTACGAACAGCACCTTTGGACCCACTTCATGATGCCCCCGGAATGAGGACATAAAGGACGATGGCTTCATAACCTACCTCTTCTTCACGTTGATATCGACATTGGTCGAAATCCGACCGCGTCCAGGAGTGATTGAGATGAGCAAGGTTCTTCTGATCAACGGCAGCCCCAATGAGCATGGGTGCACATACACCGCCCTGTCTGAGATGGCCTCCACCTTCGAGAAGGAGGGTGTCGAAAGCGAGATCTACTGGATCGGCAAGGGAGACGTCCCCGGATGCAAGTCCTGCCGCTACTGCAAGAAGAAGGGGAGATGCGTCATAGACGACCAGGTGAACGCACTGGCGGCAAGGCTGGACGAGTTCGACGGCATCGTCATCGGCGCCCCCGTGTACTACGCCGGGCCCTCCGGACAGTCCTGCGCGTTCATGGACAGGCTGTTCTACTCCGCCGACAAGTCCAAGCTCATCAACAAGCCCGGAACGGCCATCGTTTCCTGCCGCAGGGGAGGCGCATCCTCGTCCTACGACCGCCTGCTGAAGTACTTCAGCATCACCAGCATGCCGATTGTGTCCTCCCAGTACTGGAACCAGGTCCACGGGAACACTCCCGACGAGGTCCGCCAGGACCTGGAGGGTCTGCAGACGATGCGCACGCTTGCCCGCAACATGGCCTGGCTCATCAAATGCATCGACGCAGGCAAGGCTGCAGGCATCCCGCTCCCCGAGCGCGAGACACCCACCATGACGAACTTCATCAGGCCCGAGTGATCGGGCCCCCGGTCGCCGCCGATACCCATGGCGCGACCGGGACAATTTTTCCCGACGGCCGGCCCCTGCATCGGACGACGCGTGCAGGTGCCGGACCATCACTGGATCGGGACGTCCCTGGCCTCGACCTTGGGATAGGGCTTCGAAGACAGCGCGAGCATGACGACGTACATGGCGATCACCAGAACCACGTAACCGGTCAGGATCGTGTAGAGGCTGTACTCCCCCGGGATCAGTCCGACCACCAGGTTGGGTATGGCCGAACCCCCGTAGGATGTGAGGTAGATCAGGGAGAACACACCCGACCTCTGTGCCTGGCTGGACCTCCCCAGGAGCTCCGTGACGCTCCCCGTGAAGGCTATCCCCTGGCACACCGCGGCCACGACGCTGAACACGACGTACATGGCGAGACTGTCGAAGACGGTCAACGAGACCAGCATCATCACCGCGCACAGCGCGAAGAGCCCGAAGCCCCATCTCTGGGCGACCCTGACGTCGAACCTCTTGGCGAAGAAGCTGCCGACGATGTTGGGCAGGAGGAGGGACGTGTACACCGCCGCTGCGATGAACGTGTCATGGATGCCGAACTGCTCGGCCACCAGAGTCGAACTGAAGGACTGCGCGAAACCGCCAAGCGCCCATGTGCCGACGAACGCCATGGACGATGCAGCGAAGAGCCTCAGCGAGTTCGGCGGCAGTGTGAACCTAGGCCTCAGCGATCTGACGAGGCCGGGCTTCCTCTGCATCGTCTCCCTGGCGAACAGCACCAGTACGATGAACACCACGACGATGACCGCCACCGCCTCGAAGTAAGACGTGGAGGAGACCGAGGTGTAGTTGATGATCCCTCCGGAAACGAAGCATCCCGTGGACAGCCCGAGGGTCGGCGCACTGCTGGTGATCATCGGACCGATCCATCTGGGCATGTCAGATGACAGGTCCACCACGTACGCCGCGATGGTGCTGGACCCCAGACCGCTGGCGATGCCCTGGATCAGTCTCCCGATCATGAGCATCTCCGGGTTGGAGAGATACGCGAACGTGATGCATCCGCAGATCGACACCAGGAGGATCATCACCGTGGCGGGACGCCTCCCCAGATGGTCGGATATGCGTGGGAGGAACATGAGCGGGATGACCGTCCCGAGGAGATAGTACATGGATACCATCGAGAGGTCCCCATGCGACAGTCCGAGCTGCTCCTGGTAAACTGAATACAAAGGTATGGGGGACCCGGATGCGAAGTAGAGCACGATGAGTGCCCCCGCCGCACCGACGAATCCTATGGCGTTTCTCGCGTTCATCTCAACCACCCCGGTCGGACGTGGTCTCGCGATCAGCCTGGCCGTCGGTCACTCGGAGATTGAAGTTGGATTTAAGTGGTATCGTCCTACCATGAAGAGAAGATATCCCGCCCGAAGGCGGGTAAGTGGGTTCGATCAGCCCAGGAGCTTCTTTAAGGCGGCGGTCAGCAGCTCGTTGGCCTGCTTTCCGTCGACCTTTCCCCTGAGGGCGCCCATGACGGGCCCCATGAGCGGTCCGATGGCTCCCATGCCCTTGGACCTGACGAAATCGGCGCGCTCGTTGACGATCTGCTCTATGACCTTCGCGGCCTCGTCGGAATCCATCGCCTCCAGACCGAGCTTGCCGATGGCGTCCTCCGCGGACGTGCCGACGGCCATCTCCCTGAGCAGCGCCGGAAGGGCCTCCTTGGCGAAGCGTCCCTCCTTCAGCATGGCGAACACACCGAGGATCGCCTCGTCCGTGAACACGCCGACGTCTATCCCGTCGTGCTCCAGCTCGCCATAGGTGTTCAGGAACATCGTGGCGGCGACTGGTGCCATGGCCCTGTCCGCGGCTATCTTCTCGAAGAGCTCGTCGTTGCTCTGCCTGACGATCTGCTTGGCCTGCTGGGCGTTGATGCCGTAGTCGTTGACGAGCCTGGCCTCGATCTGCTCGGGGAACTCGGGCATGTTGTCCCTGACATCCTGCAGTCTCTCGGCTGTGATGAGCGTCGGGGGAACATCCGTCTCAGGGTACATCCTCGCGGCCCCGGGGAGCGGCCTGGAGTACTTCGTGGTGCCGTCCGGCAGCGGGTCCCTGGTCTCCTCGGGAACGCCCACGAGGGCCTCGTTGGCCCTCACTACGGCCGCCTCGAGGGCGTCTGTGGCCTTCTTCTCCCTGGCTGCGCAGATGACGAAGGCGTCGTGCTCGCCGGTCATGCCGAGGGACTCCCTGAGCCTGTCCACATAGGACTGCTCTATGCCGTAGTTGGGGAGCTCGTCGGAGTGGAAGATTCCCTTCACGCCCTTGGTGCGTGCGCGCTGGGCCATCTCGGAGCCCAGTCTGAGGGTCTTGTTGTCACCGTTCATCACCCCTGCGAAACCCGGGAGACGGACGGCGATGACCTTCCCCTTGTCGTCCAGTGCGCCCTTTATGACCTTGGACTCGCAGTCGGCGAAGATATCCGTCACATCCACGGGCTCGAACGCGGCTGGCTGGACGCCCCTGTCGTTGAGTATGCCCTTGATCCTGATGAGCATCTTCTGCCTGTTTACCTCGTTCCTGACGTAGTCGGGGATCATCTTCAGCTCCCCGACTCCCTTGAGCTCGATGCGTGCGCCTCCGGGGATGGAGATGTTGAGGTCCTGGCGGATGGTTCCGATACCCCTCTTCACCCTCCTGGTCGCCCTGAGCAGGGTCCCGAGCCTGTACGCGACCTCCATGACCTCCTCGGGCGTGCGCATGTCCGGTCCTGTGGCGACCTCGATGAGCGGGATCCCCAGACGGTCGAGCCTGTAGAGAACCTCGTCGTTCTTGGTCGTCTCGACCTTCCTGGCGGCATCCTCCTCGAGGCACACGGAGAGGATGGAGATCTTCCTGTCGCCGACGTCCACGGACCCGTCCGTGGCTATGAGGGCCGTCCTCTGGAAACCCGAGGTGTTGGATCCGTCGACGACGATCTTCCTCATGAAATGGATCTCGTCGATGATGTTCGCGCCGAGCATCTCGGAGAACGTCAGCGCGATCTCCATCGCGTCGGGGTTCACGTCGTGTGGAGGCTCCTCGTCGAGCTCCACCAGGCACGTGGTGCCTCTGCAGCACTGGTACCTGTAGCCCGAGTGCCTCTGGAACTGCGCCAGCGCGGCCCTGTCGACCTCGCCCATCTCGCTGGTCGTGGGTCTGAGCCTCCTGAAGTAGGCGCCCTCGCCGTCGTCGCAGAGATGGCTGTCGCACGAGCAGAACAGCTTCTTGGTGTCGAGCTGCTGGTGGATCTCGATACCGCACATCATCTCGTAGTCTTCACTCATCGATGGTCCTCCTGTCTGAAAGCTCGTTGGCGAGCGGAACGCGCATGGCGGCCTTCGCCTCCTCGACGGACGCGGAGTTCGCCAGGACCCACATCAGCTTGACGTAGGCCGTCTCCGGCAGCATGTCGAAGACCGTGATGACACCGGCGTTCAGCATGTCCCTGCCGGTGTTGTACACGTTGAGGTTCGTCCTGCCGTTGAGGCACTGGCTGGTCATGACCACGACGGTGCCGTTGTCGCAGGCCCTCTTGATGAGCGGGATCATGTTCTCGTTGACATGTCCCAGTCCGGAGCCGGCGATGACGACGCCCTTGGACCTCATGAATATGTCCTCGAAGAGCGCGGGGTCCATGCCGGGGTAGTACTGGAGCAGGACGCAGGCCCTCTCCATGGCGGTGTTGGCCACGGCCTTTTCCGATGTGGCGGCGGGCAGCTCCGCGTTGAACGTTATCCTGCCGTCCTTGTCCAGATGAGCGACCGGCAGGGCGTTTATGCTGTGGAAGGCGTCCCTGCGGGAGGTGTGCATCTTCCTGACACGGGTCCCGAAGTGGACCGCGAACGAGTCGTCCCCGGGCGTGTCATGCATGATGACGTAGACCCCGGCCTTGCCGGACCTGCAGAACCTGGCACATGCCATCAGGTTGCTGCTGGCATCGGAGGACGGACGATCGGAGGACCTCTGGGCCCCGACCAGAACAACGGGCTTGGGGACGTCCCCCAGCATGAATGACAGCGCGGCTGCGGTGTATCCCATGGTGTCGGTCCCGTGGGGGATGATGATCCCGTCGGCCCCTTCGTTGATCTGCCTGGCGACCTCGTCGGCCAGGGCCTGCCAGTGCTCCACGTTCATGTTCTCGGAGAAAATGGAGAACAGGACCGTGGCGTCTATGTTGGCGATCTCCCTGATCTCTGGCACAGCGTTGACCATGTCGGAGGTGGAGAGCGCGGGATGGACCGCCCCCGTCCTGTAGTCGACGTAGGATGCGATGGTCCCGCCCGTTCCGATGAGGACCAGCTTGGGGAGACCCTTCCTGAACTCCACCTCGGACTCGGGTTTGACCCTCTCCACGGGGGCCTCGACCACCGAGATCTCCGTGGCGTCGGTGATCCTGACACCGACGTTGTACCCGGACTTCATCTTCAGGATGAGGATGTCCGGGGCGCTGAACTCGTGATGGGGCATGAGTGTCCCGACATATGTCCTGCTGTCCCTGACGACGGACAGCTTGGTTCCCTCGACCGCGCCGAGGGACTCCAATGTCTTGGAAAGTGATTCGGAGTACATGCTGTTCGATTGAAGGTATCTCCTTATCGTTTAGATTGGTTGCGCTCGCGCGCAGATAAGCCATCAAATCTAGAGTTTTCTTTGAATGAATCTGCACCAGATCTGTAGTGTCCTAGGATTGGTTCTCACCACATCTATAGTATGATGATCACGCCTTCATTCCCGTCAGTGGTTCGAACCTCACCATCTCGTACCCGACCCTGCGGTTCAGGTCCCCAATCTCCTGCCGGCACTCACCGAGCTCGGAGCGCATCGCCTCGGTGAGCATGCCGAAGTACCTGGCATAGAACACGGAGACCGAGTCGGAATAGGCTGTGAGGAGGGACTCCAGGTCCGTTCCCCTGAGGTACACCTTCTGACTGGTGCTCCATATGCCGTCACCGCAGCACCTCCGGGTGAACAGCACCCTGCCGTCCCTGACGTCGATCTCCAGAGGGAGCATGTCCACGTGCACGACGTAGTTCCTGAGGTTCACGATCAACGAGGCCTCGAACCCGAGTCCGTCATGCTTGAGGGCCCTGAACTCGCGGTCGATGCCGTTCCTCTTCGCGCAGACGGCGGCGTAGTTCTTGCACGAGTACATCCTGGAGAGGAAGTCTGCGAGAAGCTGGCAGATGCCCATGGTATGGGACTCGATGGTCTCGTACCGGCTCCAGTGGTCGGGCCCCATGCGCCTCGTTCCGCGGACGGCTTCGAGGAGTTCGTCGAGCTTCGTGTCCATCATGTCGTAGCAGATCGACATGCGTCTCAGTTCGGTGTATGTCTTGAAAACGGGGGAATCCTGTAGGCGCCTGAGCTCCCTGCGGGGGTCCGAGGACATGAGTATGTAATCGGTCGCGGATTTCTTAACCGACACCGAAGTAGAATACCGAATCTACATACGGGACGCATCGCACAAGGACCGAGCATCCGTCCATCTCCGTTTATAACAACATCCCGTTGCGAGTCCCATGGATTATGACATTGACATTGTAGCGAAAGCGGCCATCGTGATCTCGATGGTCGCCGTCATCGTGGCCGCCGCCGCGATAATCATGCTGGCGATAGGGGACGATTCCGACGACAGATACAGGATCTACATCGGTATGGACGCGGACGCCACACAGAGCCAGATGGATGAGCTCGAGTCCTACATGAAGGACACGATCACCAGCGAGTACGGCACAGGATACACCATGTACTGGGCGGACGGAGCCTATGTGGACGACAACGGCGACACTGTTCAGAACCGCACCCTCGTGGTCATACTCCTCGATGTGAGCTCCGGGGACGCGGATGCTATCGCCGACGCGGCCCTCGACCAGGACGGTGTGTCGTCGGTTGCCAAGGAGGCCTACCACTCCTCCTTCGACATCAGCACGAACTGAATCCGAGGGGCTTCCGCCCTTCTTTTTTATTATATTAAAGAACACGGCGTAGCACGAACAAGCTAAATAGTATGCACAGGCTTCCGCCTCCCATGCACATAGTACAGCCCGGCATGGAAATCGACGTTCTCAAGGAGAACAACAAGATCGCCCATGAGAACTACCGCCTCATGAGGAGCAAGGGAATCAAATCCGTCGACTTCATGGGATCCATCGGAGCAGGGAAGACCGCCCTCATCATCAAGCTCGCCGAGAAGCTCAGGGCCAAGGGCGTCCGCGTCTGCGCGATCGCGGGTGACGTCACCGGCGTGGACGACTACACCAGGTTCGAGAAGTCCGGACTGAACGCGGTCAACTGCAACACCGGACACGAGTGCCACCTGGACGCCAACCTCGTCAAGAAGACCCTCGCGGACATCAACCTGGACGACTACGACGTCATCTTCATCGAGAACGTCGGGAACCTGGTCTGCCCCGCCGACTTCCCCCTGGGCACCGACTACAGGGTCGTCGTCATCTCCACCACCGAGGGAGACGACATGGTGAGGAAGCACCATGACATCTTCATCCACTCCGATGTCGCCGTTCTCAACAAGATCGACATCGCCGACGCCGTGGATGTGGACCCCGAGGTCATAGCCAGGGACTACAACAAGCTCATGGGCGGCACAAAGAACATCTACAAATGCAGCGTTAAGAAGGACCAGGGGCTCGACGAGATCCTCGCGGCCCTGAAGCTCTGAGGTGTGTATAACATGAAGGTCCTCGCCGTCGGCGGAGGGGGCAGAGAGCATGCGGCCGTAGAGGCCCTGTTCCGCTCCGGCTCCGAGATTTACGCTGTGATGAAGAACGCCAACCCGGGCATCATCGCCAGGTCGAAGGAGCATCTGCTGTGCGACGAGAAGGACATCGAGAGGGTCTGCGCATTCGCCAGGGAGAAGGGGGTCGAGCTTGCGTTCATCGGTCCCGAGGCACCTCTCGAGAAGGGGATCGTCGACGCCCTCGAGGCGGCTGGCATCCCCTGCGCCGCGCCCACCAAGGCGGCCGCCAGGATCGAGACCTCGAAGACTTTCATGAGGGAGCTCGTGGCGAAGCACGGCATCGCAGGCAACCTGGGATTCGCCCACTTCGACAACGCCCGTGATGCGGAGGAGTACCTGAAGGGCATCGACCACGAGATCGTAGTCAAACCCGTCGGACTCACGGGCGGGAAGGGCGTCAAGGTCCAGGGTGAGCACCTCCACTCCTTCGAGGAGACCATGGACTACGTCAACGAGATCTTCGACGAGAACATCGGCGGCGCGGGAGTCATCCTGGAGGAGAAGGCTGTCGGAGAGGAGTTCACCCAGATGGTGTTCGTCGACGGGAAGCGCATCGTGCCCCTCCCGCTGGTCCAGGACCACAAGCGCGCCTACGAGGGGGATGTCGGACCCAACACCGGGGGCATGGGCTCATACACCGACTCCAATCATCTCCTGCCGTTCATCACACAGGAGGAGAGGGAACAGTCCCTCGCGATCCTGCAGTCGATCGTCGACGCCATGGCCGAGGAGGGCTGCCCCTACAGGGGGACCATGTACGGCCAATTCATGCTGACCGTGAAGGGCCCCAAGATCATCGAGATCAACGCCAGGTTCGGTGACCCGGAAGCCATGAACGTCCTCTCCCTCATCGGGGACGACTTCGAGGACGTCTGCTACCGCATGGCCACCGGCACACTGGACAGGAACGTGGAGTTCTCCAAGAAGGCGACCGTCTGCAAGTACGTCGTACCCAGGGGCTACGGCGTGAAGTCCGAGGCAGGGCACGAGATCTCCGTCGACGAGGAGGGCGTCAGGAACGCCGGAGCCGTCGTCTACTACGCCAACGTCGACATGAAGGACGGGAAGCTCGTCACTGGAACGTCCAGGTCCCTGGGCGTCGTCGGTATCGCCGACACCCTCGAGGAGGCCGAGTCCAACTGCGAGGCTGCACTCAAGTTCGTGAAATGCGATGCCATGGCCGTCCGCCACGACATCGGCACCCGTGCGCTCGTACAGCGCAGGGTCGACCACATGAGGGAACTCCGTTCCGCATGAAGAGAGTCGCTGTGCGGTTCGCCTACCTGGGCGATGGATTCTCCGGCTCGCAGATACAGCCGGAGGTCCGTACGGTGGAGGGGGAGATGAGAGCGGCCCTCCACAAGGTCTGCGGCCTGGACGACGACCGTCTGGACCTCCGCATAGCCAGTCGCACGGACAGAGGCGTCAACGCCCTTGGCAACGTCGCTGTGTTCAACACAGGCATCGAGGACCCGGACACCCTGCTCAGAGCACTCAACGCCGTCTCTGACGGCATCTTCTACACCGCCTATGCCGAGGTGGACGGGGACTTCAACCCCCGTCACGCCTCGGCCCGGTCGTACAGGTACGTGATCCCGTCCGAAGGACTGGACATCGACCTCGCGCGTGAATGCGCGAAGCTTTTCATCGGCGAGCACGACTTCGTCCGGTTCTGTCGTCCGGACGGGAAGCCGACGGTCGCGACAGTGGACTCCATAGACGTCTCCGCAGAAGGGGAGACGATCGTCCTGACGTACCGCGCCAGGTTCTTCCTCTGGAACATGGTCCGTAGGACCGCGGCCGCGATAATCTCAGTGGCTTCCGGCCGCAGCAGTCTGGACGATGTCAGGTCGGCCCTTGAAGGAGAGGACATCAACTTCGGTGTCGCCAGAGCGGATGCGCTCACCCTCACGTCGGTGGAGTATGAGGGGCTGGACTTCACCCCCTCGTCAAGCAGCGTCCTCTCGGAGAGGGTTGACGAGTGCACGTTCTCCGCTGATCTCCGCAGAGGATTCTACACCGCCCTCCAGGATTAAGAGAGCCGAGACGATTACCCTCGTCATGCAGGGGTTTTCCGAGAGCATCCGCTCAGCGGCCGAGGAACTGGAAGGGATCGAGAACGAGAGGGAGACCGCCATCGCGGGCTCCCGCAGGGTCATAAGACTGAGCAAGAGGACGATCCATGCGATACATGTCGGGGAGGACTTCTCCGGACCTGCGTCGGAGATGAGGGAGGCGGTCACAGACCTCCTCCCTGCAGGATCCCGTCGGATCGACTTCGGTCCCGTCCAGGACGCGCTCATGGAGTACTCCGAGGCGGCCATCCTGGCATCCATCGTCGCCGAGGGGCGCGTACCCTCCTTCTCCGAAATCGATGTTCCCGCGGGACCATGGGTCCTGGGACTGGCAGATTCCGTCGGTGAGCTCAGGAGGATCGTCACGACCCGCCTGATGGACGGAGACATGGAGGGCGCGAGGCGCTTCTTCGGAATCATGGAGGAGATCAGCGGAGAGATCATGATGCTCGACGTTCCCGACGCCGTCGCTCCCGTCAGAAGGAAGCAGGACATCGTCCGCGGAATCATGGACCGCACGAGGTCGGACATGACCACGGCGTCGATGATGAGAATCTGAGTAAAACGAGTTAAGGTTGGGAGGGCGGGAGCCCTCCCGTTTATCTTATGGTTTTCAGCGCCTGGACTTCGGCTTTCCGTAGTTCTTCACAGGCTTGCGGTAGACCCACACCATGACTATGATCAGCAGGATGATGACGATCACGAGGAGCGCGATCATCCAGGTGTAATCGTTGTCACCGATGTAGAACGTGTGCCTCTCGCCGAGACCCTCGATGTCCACCATGTTTCCTCCGTCGGCGGGGAGCACGTAGAACTCGTACTGCCCGTTTCCGGAGTCGGTGATCCACTTGTAGGTGACGGTGGTGGTACCGGCCTCGTCGAGGTCAACTGTGGTGTAGCTGTCCTCGATCCTCTCGTCGTTGACGTAGAAGTAGACGCCGTATCCGTTCAGGTCCGTGTTGGTGTTGTTGGTGAGCGTCACGGAGAGCGTGATGGGCTCGACCACACGGATGGGGAACTCCTCAGTCCTGTTGAGCGTCTCCTCGTTGGTGACCTCGTCGCCGTTCTCGTCGCCGTTCTCGTCGACGGTGGTGTAGGAGACGTCGATGGTGTACTCCACGACCAGGGTGCAGCGGCCTGCGGTGTCGGGGGCGGAGACCGTGAGGGTCTGCGCCACACCGTTGTCGAGGTCGCCGGAGCTGGGGCTCACACCGTTGCTGACGGTGTCTCCCGAGGAGTCGGTGAGCTTGGCATCGTAGGAGATGGACATGTTGAAGTCCTGGTACTCGGTGCTGTCGTAGTCGTTGTTGGTGTAGATGATCTGGAAGTCGGCGTCGTCGCCGACCCCGATCACACTGGAGTCGCCGCTGATGTCGGCGTAGTCTGCGTCCACCCCCTGGACGGGGACGAGGCAGAGGGCCAGCATCGCCAGGACGGCTATGGCTGCTGTCACTGCTTTCATCTGCGTGAGAACACCCCCCTCTTGCTGGCGAACCAGAAGGTCGCCACGAGCATCAGGATGATGACCGCGATGAGGAACCAGATTCCGCCGGGGATTCCGGACCTCTCGTTGAATACGTTGCTTCCGCTGACGGTCATGTCGTCTGTGGTGACCTGCACGTTCTCTGCGCTGAGGCTGAGGCTCTGGCTGTGTCCTCCGACGGTGACGTTGGCCGTTATGTCGGGGACGGTGGTGTCGGAGCCGGGCTCGAGGAGCATCAGCTTGACGTACAGGACGGTTGTCTGGAGTCCGTACGCATCGAAGGCCTGTCCGGGCTCGGCGATGACCGTTCCGTCGGCGCTGACGATGGTTGCGACCCATCCGGCGGGGACGTTGGGGACGTCGATGACGACCTCGTGCGTGTACACGTTGTTGTTGACGATGGTGACCGCGTACATGTACTGGTAGGCGGAGACCCTGTCGTTGGCAGCCCTGCTGTCATCGTCCGTGGCCTTGAAGATCTCGACGTCGTAGGCGCCGGAGGTGTCTCCTCCAACGGTGACGTCCAGGGTCTGGCTGTCGGATCCGTTGATGTCCTGGACGGTGACGGACATTCCGTCGGAGCCGGGTGCGACACGGCTGGCGTCGTAGGTTCCGGTGACGGTGATGAACGCGTCGGTCGTGTTGGCCGGGACGTTCAGGGTGAACGTGCGGTCGAGGGACAGCTCCGAGCCTCCGGTGATGAGGAAGGTGAGGTCCCTGTCGGTGTTGTTGGTGATGAACACGTCGATGCTGACGGTGCCGTTGTTGAAGATCGCTCCTCCGATCCTGGACGTGAAGTCAGGCTCTTCGGCCTCCTCATCGACGGGTGCGTCGGTGCTGAGCACGGAGATGTTGCGGACATCCGCGGTCACTTTTCCATCCTCGTCCTCGTTCAGGGCGAGTCCGGTGAACTCTCCGGTGGCGGAGTAGTAGTGATCCTCGGAGTCGATGGTCGTGTTGACGTCGACGGACACGCCGACCGACGACACGTCGGAGGGGAGCGTGATTGTGTACGCCCCGTTGGTGACGTCGAAGTCGTGCTTGACGGTCATTCCCCTGTACTCGTAGGAGACGGTGATGGTTCCGTCCGCGACGACGCCCACGTTTCCGGTGACCTGCATCTGGTGCTGGGACGCGGTCATGTCGATGGTGTAGGATCCCTCGGTGACGTCGGTCAGGTCGAGGTATCCGTAGGCGATGTTGCTGTGTCCGTCCTCGGCGGTGTTGGTGGATGTGAGGTAGTACTCGTATCCGACCTCCATGTAGTATCCGCCGTCGTACCTGTGGTAGCTTCCGTCCTCGGTGCTGATGGACACCATGTCGCTCTCGGCGTTGGTGACCTTCACGTCGACGACTGTCTGGACGCCGTCGAGTCCGTAGAACTCGGTGGTTCCGGGGTAGAGGTAGAGGGTGCCGTCGAAGTAGTGTCCGGTGGACCCGTCGATGGTGACCGTGTAGGATCCGGGGCGGAGCTCGTATGTCTCGCCGGCGGTCAGCGTCTGCTCGCTTCCCTCGTCGTCCTCGTGGTGGAGGATCTCCATGTCGTAGGGGGCGGCGATGCTGATGGTCTTGACGTAGTTCTCCTGGTCCTCATCCTCGGCATCGTAGGTGTGGATCGTCAGCGTGTTGGTGTTGTTGCTGGTTCCGGCCGTGACGTCCCTGGTCAGTGCGGTGCAGTGGAAGCTGTCGTTGTCCAGGGTTCCCTCGGCGTTGTTGAGGGAGATGGTGGAGTCCACATCGTCCGGGATGTAGAAGTTGACGACACCGCTGGTGTTGGTCATGCTGTACAGGGTGTAGTTCTGCTCGTTGTAGGTGAACTCGATGACACCCAGCACGAAGGGCAGGTTGGCGTCCGATCCGGACATTCCGCGGTCGTACTTCAGGGTGTATCCGATCCTCCTTCCGTCGACAAGGCTGATGTCGCCGAGGTCGCTGCTGCCGTTGTTGGCGGTGCCGAAGTAGACCATGTTGCTGCCGTTGTTGGCGGCGATGGTGTAGCTGCCCTCGGGCAGGAGAGCGGAGAACCTTCCCTCGGAATCGGTGGCGATGGTGAAGTACTCGTTGTTGGAGTTGATGAACTGCACGGTTCCCTCCTCGCCGTTGTCTCCGTCCTTGAGCTGTCCGGAGAAGGTCTGTGCGTTGCTGGCCTGGAGGCTGACGCTGTCGCCGCCGGTGTAGGAGGCGTGGTAGACCTGTCCGTCGGAGATTCCGTAGACGGTGTAGAGCATGTTGTCGGTGGCCAGTCCGACGGGGACGTCGAACATGACCTGTCCGTCGAGCTCGTAGGAGACTGTGCTGAACGTTCCCGCGGAGATCGAGAGGACGGTGTCGGGGGCGTTGGAAACGGTGACGGTCTGGGCGTCGTAGACGTTCGAGATCCTGGCCGTCTTGTTGCTGCTGGAGATGTTGACGTCGTTGGTGTAGGTTGCGGAGTATCCCTGTCCCATGGAGAGGTTGTAGTATCCGGCGACAGCGGTGATGACCGCCTGTCCGTCCTTGACCTCGGCGGAGAACTGGGCGTTGTTGTCCTGGTTGGTGGCGATCACGAGCGCTCCATCGGGGACGGGGTTTCCGTAGACGTCCTCGACGGTGACGGTGATCGTCTTCGTGGTCGGGGTGACCTGGAATCCGACGTTGGATCCGGGGGCGATGGTGACTGTGCCTGTTCCGATGGAGTCTCCGGACTCGTCGTAGAGGGTGTAGGAGTAGGTTCCGGGCAGGATGGAGTCGATGGTGATCTGTCCGTCCTTGATGTTGACGTCCACGTTTCCGGCGTCTCCCTCGAGTTTGAGGAGCATGTCCTCCGCGTCGTAGACGTTGTCCTCGACCATGACGGCCCCGTCCACGCTGGTGACGGGGATCTCATACATCGACATCAGGGTGTTGTTCGTGTATGTCTGAAGGACGACGTCGCCGATGCTGATGGTGAGCAGATAGTCTCCGGAGGGGACCATGGCCTGGTATGCGCCGTCGATGGTCTTGGTCTCGGAGAACAGGACGTACTGTCCGAAGGTCTCGCTGTACTGGTAGACGGAGACTGTGGCTCCGGAGACGGCTTCGCCCTGGTAGGTGACCTGTCCCTCGTAGATTCCAGCGTCTGCGGGTGTGCCTGTGTACTCCAGCATGACGATGGAGGACAGGTAGTTGATGGCTCCGCCCTCGGCGGCCTGCTTGGCCATCGCCTCGTAGGCGTCCATATAGACCCATCCGTCGTCGGTGACGGTGGCGTCGGAGTCGGGGTTGTACATGAGCTGCCAGTAGACGACCTCGAACCCGGCCAGTCCGTATCCGGGGATGGCCTTGGCAGAACCCTCGGATCCGTCGCTGGATGAAAGCGCGACCAGGTAGTTGTAGGAGGCGTTGGTGCCTGTGAACCCTGCGTCGGCCGCGGAGGGTCCGATCATGGCCTTCCAGAGGAAGGTGTCGTAGATGGCGTCGGTGTAGACGGTGTATCCGTAGTACGTGTTGTAGGAGTAGAACTCGGTGGCTGCTCCGTATCTGTCGACGGCGTAGTCGCCGAAGTACGCGATGGTGGAGAAGCTGCTTCCGTCGCCGTACTGCAGGGGCAGCATGCTGGCGTCGGCCATGACGTATCCTATCTTCTCTCCGGAGACGCTGCACACGGCATCGTAGACCTGCATGATCTCGACGTCGTTCATCGAGGAGGTGATGTTGTTGATGCCCGCCAGGTAGACGGCGTTCTCGTCGGTGATGTCCGACCTGATGTTGCCGTAGGTGTCGGGGTTGGCGTTGATCTCGGCGACCGCCACGGAGGGGTCGTCGATGTAGGACTTGATGTCGGCGTAGACATCGGCGTTGTCTCCGAAGCAGGAGGCGAAGTCGTCTACGTTGTTGGACATCATGATGCGGAGGATCATCGCCGCGACTGTACCGCCGGTTCCATCGGACAGGTACATGTGGGACACTGCGGAGGATCCTCCACCGAGGATGTCGGTGACGGTATCGAAACCGCCCTGGGAGACAGCGTCGTAGGAGTAGTCGATCCATGTGGCGAGGGCGCCGTCCTTGTCCTGGTCGGCGTACTGGTCCCAGAGGTCCCCGATGGGGTAGGAGTCTCCGGTCTTGATCGTGTACTGTGTGTTCCCGGAGAAGTAGTAGTCGGAATCGGAGTTGTTCGAGATACCGGCGTCCACTGCGAACGAGACGTTCGGGACGACGATCAGGAGCGCCACGATGACGACGGATGCGAAGGGGAAGGGCTTGATCATCTTCCTGAGGGCACCGGGGAATCCGGCGACCCTGATGGAGTGGGCCCACTCCCTGAGGTTGGCGGCCTCCAGCACGCGGACGATGACGACGGCGGATCCGACTGCGAAGACGGAGCCGACGACTGCGGCGTTGGCGTAGGAGGTCCATACTGCGAAGAACATCACGAACATCCAGACGGTGATGAACAGCCTGGTGGCGGAGTGGTCCCTCCTCAGGTAAACGTATGTGCTGTAGATGGCGTAGCATATGGGCAGCCACATCGTCAGCCAGCCGTAGTAGGCGGAGACGTTGGACATGGACACGTATGTGCTTGCGAGCTCGTCCATGATGGAGTTGGCGTACATGCTGTTGCCGTAGATGAGGGCCGTGAACAGGTCGGGCGCGGCGACTGCGAGCACCGCGGCGATGATCACGAACACGATGACGAGTGCGGGTACTGTGACGATCCAGGGTTTGGAGCGGATCCCCATGAACACGAGCGAGAGGACGACGGAGATGATCGCAATGAGGACGGGTCCGGAGTAGACGGCGTCCCAGAGTCCGGCGGGCATGTAGTATGCCGCGGGGATCAGTGTTCCGACGAGAATCGCGACGATGTAACCGATGAGGACGTTCTGGAAGTCCCTTCCCCTGAAGCGGTCGACGACGATCTGGATGACCATGGCGACGACCATCAGGATCACGAAGAAGCGGAATCCGTTCCAGGTGAGCGCGGACAGCGCCAGGAACACCCCGGCGAGGACGGCGTACATGAGGATGCCCTTCTTGGAGGGCTCCTCGGCATCGGCCGCCTTGACCATCCTGACCATGAACCATGTCGTGAAGGCCAGCAGGAAGGCTGCGAGTCCGTACTCGGTTCCGCTGGAGAAGACAGTGGTGCTGATGGGGAGGGCCAGGAACGCGAACACGAGGGCGGCGACGACGCCGACCCTCTTGTCGAACATCTCCCTGGCGACGAGGAACACGGGGATGCAGGTGAGCGCACCGATCACGGGGTTCAGGGCGGCGAGAGCCGCGGAAGCGGCCTCGGATACACCCATCCCGGTGGCGGTGAGCACGGATGCGATTCCGGCTCCGAGGAAGTCCATCAGGGGCGGATAGACGTTGAGTCCTCCGACAGGGTAATTGACGGCAGAATCGGTCATCGAATAGCTGCCGTTCAGGATACTTTCAATCACATGCAGGTGATATTGCGCACTCGAACCGCCCGACAGCGCGAAACCGCCGTCGGCGGAGATACCATAAGCGAACACCGTGCGCAGCGCGAATGCCACGATCACGATGACGCAGAGCGAGAGCGCACACCAGTGGTTCTTTAACCACCCGTTACCGCTTTTTTCGCGGACGGCCCCCGTTTCTTCGGGGACGGTTGACTCTTTCCTAAATCTGCTCATTCTAAAAATCTCCATTTTAGAATGAGCGTGGATAATGGGAGCTTATATAAAAAGGACGCACACGCGTTACTTAATATTATAATAAGAGGGAGGGGAAGGGGTCGCACGGACCCCTGGGTTCACAGGACCGTGCGGATGTCCTCGGCGAACGCCTCTGCGGAGGCGCGAGGGTCCTCGGAGCCGTATATGGCGCGACCCACGATGACGTAGTCTGCGCCGGCCGATATGGCGTCCGACGCCTTTCCGCCCTGGGCGCCCACACCGGGGGACAGGATCTTCAGGTCCCCGATGACCTCCCTTATTGCGGCGATCCTCTCGGGACGGGTGGCGGGAGCGATGAATCCAGAGACCCCGCACTCTACGCCGAGCCTCGCCATCTCCTCCGCGTGCAGGGCGGTGAACATCTTACCTCCGGGATGGCTCATCTCGGTTACCGCGTAGATGTCCGCCCCTCCCGCGGCCTCGACGGCGGCCCTCAGGGAATCGTCGCCTGTGAATGCGTGGACGATGACGCCCGAGGCGCCCCTGGACACAGCGTTCTCCACGATGAGCCTGACCGTGTTGGGAATGTCAGCGACCTTGAAGTCGCAGACGACCTCCGAGAGCTCGGACAGCCTGGTGATCATCCCGGGGCCCTCGGACAGGACCAACGGCCAGTTGATCTTGATCGCATCTACGATTCCAGATACCGATTCGGCGACCTTCAGGGCCTTTGCCCCGTCGGTCTCGTCCAAAGCCAGGATGAGCCTGCTGTCCATCTTCATGTCTGCCGGACCTGCACCATCACTTATAAGGGTTCCAGACGATGGGGTCGCATGCTCAGGAAGATGGAGTGCGACTCGGCCTGCACCGGCAGGGTCGCTGAGGGTTGCAGACACTGCATTGACGGATCCAAGATGGTCCTGTTCGTCACAGGACTCTGCAAGTGGAACTGCTACTACTGCCCCGTCTCCCTGGAGAAGAAGGACAAGGACGTCATATACGCCAACGAGGGCAGGGTGTACACGGACGAGGAGATAGTCGCCGAGGCGGAGGCGATGGACGCCACCGGCACCGGCATAACCGGGGGCGACCCGCTCCTGGACATGGACCGCACCGTCCACATGATCCGCCTCCTGAAGGACAGGTTCGGCAAGGACCACCACATCCACCTCTACACCGCCACCATCGACCCGGACAAGGCGCTGGCACTGCAGGATGCGGGACTGGATGAGATCCGCTTCCACCCGCCGGAATCCGTCTGGACGGACATGGGCCGGACCAGGCTGAAGGAGACCGTGGCGGCGCTGAGGATCGACGTCGGGATAGAAGTGCCAGCACTGCCCGGAAAGGAGAGGGAGCTGAACGCGCTGGTCACCTACGCGAAGGATGCCGGGGTCGACTTCGTCAACCTCAACGAGCTCGAGTTCTCGGAGAGCAACTGGGACATGATGGACGCCCACGGGTACTCGGTGAGGGACGAGCTCTCCTCCGCCGTCGCCGGGTCCAGGGAGACCGCGATGGCCGTCCTGAAGGCCAACAGGAGGGCGAACGTCCACTTCTGCTCCTCCACGTTCAAGGACGGGGTCCAGCTCCGCAGAAGGCTCATACGCAGGGCCGAGCACACGGCCAAGCCCTACCAGCAGGTCACCGAGGACGGGACGATCGTCCGCGGATACCTCTATTCCGACGACCTGGCGGCCGCCGAGGATGCCCTCAGATCCTTCGGCGTCCCGGAGGACCTCTACGAGGTCCTCTCCAACAAGATCGAGGTCGCACCGTGGGTGCTCGAGGACATAGCGCCATCCGTGAAGTACAGGTGCTTCCTGTCAGAGCAGTACCCGACCGCGGACGGACTCGAGGTCGAGAGGACGCCGCTCAACTGACGCGGCACGGAAAAGCCGCATGTGCCAGATGCGGCGACAGAACATTTGAAGGGGCCCGATGGGCCCCTGGATTGTAACGAGTTTCCTAAGGGGTTTGTGCCCGACCGTACGAGAGGATCGTAGGGGGTCTCCGATCTCAGTCGACGCTGATGCTCTGGATCTCGTGGTGCCTGTTCACGATGTCCCTGGCAATGCGCAGGTTCTTACCGGCCTTGCCGATCGCACGGCCCTTGAGCTTGGGATCCACGGTGACCGTGGCGTGCGTGATGTTTCCGCGCTGCTCGATAACGACCTTCTGAGGATTGTAGATGTGGAAGACGTTCTTCACGAACTGCTCGGGATCCTCGGAGTACTCCACGACCTGGATGTTCTTCCCGGTCTTCTCCTTGAGCTTGATTACATGCTCGCCCTTCTTCCCGACGGCGATGTTGCCCTGGCCCTTCTCGACGACGAACACGAGCTTGTCCTCGGTGTCCATGCAGTCGATGGCGTTCGCCCTGGTGATCTGCTCGAAGAGAGCGATGTACCTCAGGGTGTCCTCGGTAAGTACGATATCTGCGGACATGTTCCTCACAGCGTTAAGATGTTGGAGCTACCTTTGTCGATGATCACAAGGGCAGACACGGAGAAGGGTTTTCCGCACATCGCGCCGAGTTCCATGTTGTTTCCCTCGAACACGTGCACCTTCACGCCGATGTCCCCGCGCAGCTCTGCGCTGGGGCAGTTCCTGGAAATGACGACCATCTGCGCCTTTCCGTCCTTGACTGCCTTGGTTGTCTGGTCCACGCCGAACTCCACCTTTCCGGTGGTGATGGCGGATTTCAATGCCCTGCTGATGTCGATTTTCTCATCGCTCATTCTTCATCCCCCTTTTTCTTGGGTGTGTAAATCAGGTTTACGGCTCCGGTACCGAGTGTGACCGGCTGACCGACTATGATGTTCTCGGTGACTCCCTCGAGGTGGTCCACCTCGCCCACCATAGCTGCGTGCAGAAGGTGCGCGGCTGTGATCTCGAAAGCGGCCCTGGCGAGAACCGAGGACTTCTTTCCGGACACTCCGTGCCTTCCGATCGCCTTGACGTATCCGTCGTTGGTCATGAGGTCGGCGACAAGCATGATATGCCTGATGTCGACGTCCAGACCAGCCTCTCCGAGGGTTCCCATGGCCTCGTGGATGATGGAGTTCCTGGCCGCCTCGATTCCGAGGACGTCCGCGACCTCCAGGATGCTGTTCGTCATTACGTTGTCAGCATCCACTCCCTCGACCTTGAGCACCTCCTTGAGGTTGCTGCCCTCCGTGACGATCTTCCACGACCCCTCGGTCTTGGAGAGAACGGCACGGGTGATGTTGTCGATCCCTTTGATCTTCGCGCCCTTGATGGCGTCGAACATCGTCTGCAGCTTCTTGTAAGACGGCTCGTCGGAGTTGATGACCACATCGTATCCCTCTGTGGTGACCATCCCGCGGACCGCCTTGACCTTGTTCAGTCTGTCGACCAGTTCCTCTGTGGTGATTCCCCTGGCCTCCATCTTGCGTGCGTCGGGCTTGACTATCAGCCTCATGTTGGTGATGTCCGTCTCGACGCTCGCGATGTCAAGCAGCGTGGTCATCTCGATGTTGGACGCCACGTACTTGGCAATGTTCTCGTCCTCCGCCGCTGTGCCGGTGAGGGGGATGTTCATCGAAGGCGTGCTGGGCACGCGCCTCGCATCCACGATCTCGATCAGCCTGGGCAGACCCTGGGTAACGTTGATGTTCGCGACTCCCGCGTAGTGGAAGGTACGCATGTTCATCTGGGTACCGGGCTCTCCGATGGAGTGCGCCGCCATGACTCCCGCGGACTCGTTCTGGTCCATCAGGTGGGCGGTGTACATCCTGTTGGCGGTGGTGATGAGCTTCTCGCAGATCTCGTCGCTCAGGTCGGCGTTCTCGATGCGCTTCGCGATGTCGACGATGATCTTCATGGGAAGGCGGACTTCCAGCCTCTCGGCGATCGCCTTGAGCCTGAGCTCGCCCTCGTTGTACTGGTAGAAGTTGGTGACCTCCTCCATGGGCTCCACGGGGACGACCTCCTCCACCTCTTTCTTGACCTTGGAGGACGACGCCGGCCTCTTGCCGATCTTGGCCAGGACGGACCTGGCCTCCTCCTCCATGAGTCCGAGCTCGACGAGTTCGGACTCCCCAGCGTTGCTGATGGCGCTGAGGGAGTTGTACTTCGTGAGCAGCAGCGCGGCGGTCTCCTCGCTGACGTCCCTGTTGATGAGGGCCTTCATGGTGTCCTTTCTTGCCATTATCACTCACCTCCGCCATCGAAGTCCATGTCGAGGTCGTCGTACTCCTCGCCCTCCTCGTCCTCGATGTACTCCATCTCGTCCTTCTCGAGCGAGCCGTAGTCGCCTCCGACGTCCTTGGTATCGATGTGCAGGAGCTCGTCGGCCTGGTCACCAAGGACCTCGGCGAACAGGTCGTCGAGGTCGATCGCCTTACCCCTGACGGTCCTGGCGGGGTCGACCCCGTCCTCACCGTACTTGAACTGGACGACGGTTCCGATTGTGTTCCTGACGGTTCCGTCGGATGTCAGCTTCAGGTCCTCGAGGGCTGAGACGAGCCTCCTCTGCATGTAACCGGACCTAGAAGTCCTGACCGCGGTATCGACCAGTCCCTCTCTTCCTCCCATTGCGTGGAAGAAGAACTCGGTGGGCGACAGTCCGGACTTGTAGGAGTTGGAGCAGAATCCCCTGGCGTAGGCGCCCAGGTCCCCCTTCTCGAAGTGGGGCAGCGTCCTGTTCCAGTATCCTCTGGACAGCCTCTCTCCACGGACGGCCTGCTGACCGACGCAACCTGCCATCTGGGACAGGTTGAGCATGGATCCACGGGCACCGGCCTTGGCCATGATGACCGCGGGGTTGTTCATTCCCAGATGCTTTCCGGCGATCTTACCGGCCTCGTCACGGGCGTTTCCGAGGACTCCCATGACGCTGACCTCCAGGGTCTCCCTGAGGGAGCGTCCGGGCATCTGCTCGAGTGTGCCGTCCTGGTACGACTCGACCAGCTCGGTCACCTTGTTGATGCACTCCTGGGTGTTGTTGTTGATCTGCAGGGCCGCCTCCTCGGGGATGTCCTCGTCACCGATTCCGGTGGAGAATCCATGGTTCATCAGGGCGCCCAGTGCGATCCTGGTGACCTGGTTGATGAACTTGGCGGCACGGTCGGAGCCGTAGTCCCTGGCGATCCTGTCGAGGATCTTACCCTTGCTGTTACCGATTCCCTTGACGTCGATGGTTCCGCAGAGCAGCTGACCGTCGCGAATCTTGACGTAGGCGTCGTACTCGCACTCCTCCTTCCTGCACTGCTTGCAGTTCTGGCAGATGTTTGCCTTGAAGGTCGTGCGGAAGTCGTCGGGCAGGACGATCGAGAAGAGCTGTTTGCCCGTCCAGTAGGGCTCGCCCTTCTCGTCGATGCAGGGCTCGGGCACCTCGATGTCCCCGAGCTTGAACAGGATGTTCATAGCCTGGAACCTGTCGAAGCGGGGGTTGTTGTGCGTGAGGAAGTACGCCCCGGTGATGTGGTCGTGGATGGCACCGATGATGGGTCCTCCGTACCTGGGGGACAGGATGTTCTCCTGCACCTGCATGAGGATCCTGGCCTCGGCGCGTGCCTCGTCGGACTGCAGGACGTGCAGGTTCATCTCGTCACCGTCGAAGTCCGCGTTGTACGGGGGACAGTCGGTGAGGTTGAACCTGAAGGTGCGTCCCTCCATGATCCTGACGCGGTGCGCCATCATGGACATCCTGTGCAGCGAAGGCTGCCTGTTGAACAGGACGACGTCCCCGTCGACGAGCTGCCTCTCGACGGTGTAGTCTATGTCGATTCCCTCCGCCACGTCGGCGGCGTTCCTGTCGGTGACCCTGATCCTCCTGCCGTCGGAACGGATGACGTAGTTCACACCGGGCAGGTAGGGCTTGTCGGGCGTGGGCGAGGGGCCGCGGGCCACCATCTCCCTGATCTTCTCGATGTTGTGCTCGTTTACGTGCACGGGGACGGTGAGCTCCCTGGCAGCGATGATGGGCACTCCGACCTCGTTGATGGACAACAGGGGGTCGGGCGAGATGACCGTACGGGCGGAGAAGTTCACACGCTTTCCGGACAGGTTGGATCTGAAACGTCCCTCCTTACCCTTCAGCCTCTGGGCGAGGGTCTTGAGGGGACGACCGGACCTGTGCCTCGCGGGCGGGATTCCGGACGTCTGGTTGTCGAAGTACGTGGTGACGTGGTACTGGAGCAGCTCCCACAGGTCCTCGACGATCAGCTGGGGCGCTCCGGCGTCACGGTTCTCCCTGAGCCTCTGGTTGATCCTCAGGACGTCGACCAGCTTGTGGGTCAGGTCGTCCTCGGACCTGTCTCCGGAGTCGAGGGTGATGGAGGGCCTGACGGTCACGGGGGGCACGGCGAGGGCGGTGAGGACCATCCACTCGGGCCTGCATGTGGAGGGCTCGATACCCAGGGTGACGAGGTCCTCGTCGGGGATCCTCTCGAGCCTCTCGCGGACCTCCTTGGCGGTGAGCTTGTGGTTGTCCTCGATCTCGCGGAAGGTCGTGGGCTTGTCGAGCTTGATCTTGATCTGCTCGGCGCCGCAGTAGGGGCAGATGCCCTTGCCGGATGCGTCCTTGGCGGTCTCCTTGGAGAAGTTCTTCACCTCGATGGTGCCTCCTCCGAGCTCCTCCATCCTCTCCATGCTCTCCCTGCGGGCCTGGATCTGGTCCTCGGAGAGCATCAGCCTGCCGCACTTGCAGCAGGTGGACTCCAGGAGCATCTTGATGTCCTTGATGAACCCGACGTGGATGACGGGCATGGCGAGGTCGATGTGTCCGAAGTGTCCGGGACACTCGTCCACCTTGCATCCGCAGGTCTTGCAGCGCAATCCGGGCTCGATGACTCCCATGTGGGGGTCCATGAGACCCATCTCGATGGGGTAACCCTCCTCATCGTACGTGTCCGCGGTGATGACCTTCGTCGCGGACATCTTCCTGATCTCCTCGGGGGAGACGCAGGAGAATTTGATCGATCCGATCCTCTTGGTGATACCGGGTGTTGTCATCTCAAGTCCTCCAGCTGAAGCCTCATGGCGACACCAAGCGACAGGAGCTCATCCATCAGCAGCTTGAACGCGTAGGATGTCTGGACCTTGTAGATGGTGGTGTTGTTCTTGCACACGGGGCAGTAGAGCGATCCGTGCCTGTCCATGATGGCGATGTGACCGCATTTGGGGTTTCCGCAGATCCACTGCTGGGTTCCGTCGGATTCGTCGAGCAGCCTGTCCTTGATGACCATGGCGGCGCCGTGACCGATCAGACAGTCCCTCTCCATCTCTCCGAACC
>ERZ1673744.764-NODE-764-length-37188-cov-8.005925_pt1 | contig 37188 bp, 39 predicted proteins | sample MGYA00580207_ERZ1673744 | MGnify/ENA primary metagenome ERZ1673744 (study PRJEB41218, sample SAMN15661751) | gut metagenome | host: Homo sapiens | place: Canada: London | collected 2015-08-20/2019-03-30 | study: EMG produced TPA metagenomics assembly of... | reverse complement strand
CCGCTCTAAAACGGCTCTTACATTCTTTACAATCCATTAATGGATCACTAAATCCGCCAACGTGACCACTGGCAACCCATACATTAGGGTTCATTAAGATGGCACTCTGCAATCCTACATTGTGTTCACTTTCCTGGATGAAACGTTTCCACCATGCATTTTTAATATTGTTCTTTAATTCAATGCCTAAAGGACCAAAATCCCAAGTATTTGCCAAACCACCATAAATTTCTGAACCTTGGTAAACAAATCCAGAGGTTTTCATGTGATTTACTACATCATTGAATGTCTTTTCGTTCATGTTATTTACCTCATTTCTTTCATGTATACAGACAAAAGGATACACTTTCATATTATATCTCATTTATCAACAAATTTCTAGACTAAATCCAAAGACAAGGTATAAGAAAAAGGATTTCCGTATCACGAAAACCCTTTGTTTTTAATCGTCCACTATAGTAGGACCTCACTCGTTTTCAGGTATGACTACCTTATAACCTAATTATACGGTATTTTAAAATATAGTCAATTTTTTAAAACACAGATTCCATGTGAATCACATGAAGTTATGTACACCAACTCAATGTGTAGCCAAATATAGAATCGCTTTCTTGTACTTCTCTAGCCTTTGATAATCTTGTTTTGTGGGTTCTTTGATTCTTGTGATATCTAGATTGTGCAAAAGATCAGCAACCTTTATTTTTTTAGCTAACTTTGATGTAGATACTCTAGATATATATTCAAAATAAGATTCATCTTTTCTATACGTTAATATAATTACCGTATCTACGATTTCATTTGGGAACATATTTCTCAATTCATCTTCTGTGACATTTGTATCTTCTAATACATCATGTAAATATGCAACTGCCTTTTCTGTATCCGTATCCATATAAGAAGCCACTTTCATCGGATGCAAGATATAATCTTTCCCTGCTTTATCCACTTGTTTAGAATGTGCCTTTTTTGCGATTTGAAATGCTAATTCATGAAACATTACTTTAAACCTCGAATACTTTCTAAAAAGCGAATGCTTGGATAATTCTTATGAGTATGATACTCCATCCATTTGGCTAGATAGATTAAGTCATCAAGATTGAAATTGAAATGATCTTTAACATACTCTAAGTTTTCTTCTTTGCACCTAAATAGAGCGCGATATTTCTTTAATTGTTCTACACTCCATTTTGGATATTGATTGTGATTGCACTTTTCACATAGGAATCCGCCATCTTTTACAGAAAGAGTTTCTACTCTTGTGCTTTCACAATGTACACACCCTTGGATAAAAGGTTGGATTCCTTCTTGTTCAATACAATATTTTAGAATGATGCAGGCCCAGAAATAAAAATCATCTAAGTCTTTGTCGGCTGCGTTCCAACAATCCAATACGACATTGAATAAATTCTCTTCTTTTTTAGTTTTAGAAATCAAGTCGTGCAATACAAAACAACAACTCGATTTGAATAGATCTTCTTGAATGTGATAGTAATAATGAATGGTTTGTCCTTGTAGTAATAAGGGCATTTTTGTCTTATCTTCGATCATGAATTCATTATAAGAAAAGGGCTGTACAAGCCGCAAATTCTTAGAATTGGGTTTGAACAGTCCTCTTGCGTATAAAGTTAAAATGGAATCTGTCGTCAATACTTTGACTAGGCCATCCTTATCTTTGTATTCACCAACACTTAATACAAGTGCCTGAATCTTAGTCTTCATCGATTTGTTCTAATTCGTCTAAACCGAATTCTTTGATCTTGTTTTCATGATTACGCCAATTCTTTTCGACACGCACAAAGAGTTCCAAATCTACACTGCATCCGAGCATATCTTTTAATTCCTTTTGTGCATCTAGACGAATCGAACGAATCATGCTCGCTTGTTTACCAATCAAGATTCCCTTCTGTGATTCACGATCGACTACCACCATCATTTGAAGATACATGCGGTTACCACGTTTTTCTTTACGCTCTAAAATAACCGCTACACTATGAGGGATTTCCTCATGTGTTTTAAATAAGATCTTTTCACGAACAATTTCACACATTCTAAAATTGATGTCATGATCCGACTTCATTTCTTCAGGAAACATCGGCTCGCCTTCTGGCAAATACCCTTTGAACACCTTCAATAGCTCTTCCAAATTGTCTTTATCCAAAGCACTGATTGGAACAATATCATTAAAGTCATATTGTTTTTGCCAATACATCAAACGCTTTAATAATTGTTCCTTACCAAGCTTATCAATCTTATTCATGATCAATACAACGGGTTTATGTAATGTTTCAATACGTTTTAAAATAAATGAATCTCCTGTTCCAAAAGCTTGAGAGCCATCTACAATCCATCCGATCACGTCACAATCTTCCATTGCTGAATAGGCATTCTTATTTAAGACGCGTCCAAGTTGTTGTTGCGGCTTATGTATACCCGGTGTATCTACAAACACATATTGACAATCTTCATTTGTCAAAATACCCGAAATATTGTTTCTTGTCGTATTCGGTTTGTCCGACATGATTGCGATTTTTTCTTTCAGCAATGCATTCAACAATGTTGATTTTCCTGCATTGGGTCTTCCTACGATCGCAATAAATCCTGATTTATAATTACTCATTTTACCTCCGTTTTAAAATAGTTTGGGCAAAAATACATAAAGCCCGATACATGCGGCAAGCACGCTGATAATAAAGACAGCTCCTGCAGCCATATCCTTAATATGTTTGGCTTGTTGGGTATGTTCAAGAGAAATATAATCCACGCATCTTTCAATACACGAATTGATGATTTCACTAAACCATACTAAGCCAATGGCGAAAATCAACATCATCCACTCATTTAGTGAACAATGAAAGAGAATGCCGCACAATATCACAATCAATCCAAAGATGCCTTGAAGACGAATACTGCGATCACAAGTGAAAGCGTAAAATAGGCCTTGAAAGGCATATTTAAATCTACCTTTGAACCAATTCATCTAAGATCTCATCCTGTAAGGCAAACATCACCTTTTCATCCTCTTCCTTCATGTGATCATATCCCATTAAATGAAGTAATCCATGGCAGAATAAGAAACATGCTTCACGACGAATCGAATGACCATAGGCCTTAGCTTGATCACGAATAGCTTGTACATTGATGAAAATATCACCAAGTTCATATTGGTCTTCTTCAATCCACATATCACTCATATCATCTTGAATCGCAAAGCTAATGACATCTGTAGGACGGTCAACATTACGATAGTCACGATTGATTTCGTGAATCTGTTCAGGTGTTACATAAATTACCGATAAACTCCAGTCTCCCTTTCTGTCTAACACCTTGCAGGCACGTTCTAATATCATTTCAAAATCTTTTTTGTATCGATAGACACTTCTATCTTTTGCGTTATTTGTAAAAATTATTTCCATGCCTTGATTATACACTAAACCAAGAAAAAAAACTTTTTTTTTCGAAAAAGTCACACATCTACATAACGTGTCCGGTTTGTTTCCAGTCGTCCGGTAACATTTCAACATCCACTCCATCTTTCTAAATCATTCGGTATCCCAATCCATTCAGTCTTTATCGATGGAGTTTTTATTGTATGCTTTTTATAAATACTTCAGAATTTCATCCATGATCTATGTACCTATCATCCAGTAAGATATCATAAACTTCTGGTCCTTTCCCAAAACCAAAATCTTAATATAAAAAAGAGTTCAAAACGAACTCTTACTTTGTAGTTTCTCTAAATAATTTTGAGAATGAAATTTCAATATCTTTGTTCTGTTTAACAGACTCATCTTCCACTAACATCTTAGTTAGTAAACGCATCGCAACAGCTCCTAAATCATATTCAGGAATGTTGTAAGTTGAAATTGTTGGACGCATCATTGTCAAATATTTTGAGTTCAAGATACATACAAGTTCTGTATCATCTGGAATTGAATATCCGCTTTCTTTACATGCGTTCATTAAAGCGATGGCCTGAGAGTCACGGAATGTAATGACCATACGACTTGGTTTGTGGTTCTTGTAGTAGTCGGATAAGAATGTGTAGCTTGATTTGTAGCTATCATCGTATGTAACATACTTATCAAATACCATTCCTTTTTCTGCATAAGCACGATCTACACCCGCTTTTAATTGTTCCATCATAGAAAGATTCAATTTATCTTCTACCATAGAAATATCATCAATGCCCTTTTCGAAGCATTCATTCACAAATTCATAAGCCATACGTTCGAAGTTGATATATACATTTCCAACGTTACCAATCTTTTGGCCTTTTAATTTACTTCCAACTACAACCATTGGAATTTGGTATTCATGTAAAACTTCCATTTCATCTTCTGAGAAGTTGTCGTTAAACAAGATGACACCATCGACACGTGATTTAATAATAGATTCAATCACATCCTGCATTTTTGAAATTCCCTTACTTGTTGTATGGAACATGATATTGTAGTTATAGATTTTTGCGACATCCATCAAACCATTCAAGATTTTTGCGTTGTACGCAAACAATTTTTCGCTCATGACGATTGAAATTGTCGTAGTTTTAGACAATGCCAAACCTTGCGCAATCGCATTTGGTTTATAACCCAATTTTTCAATTGCTTGTTGAACACGCATACGTGTATCTTCACGCACTACATTACTATCATTAATAACACGTGATACAGTTGCCAATGAGACATCGGCTTCTTTGGCAACATCATAAATGGTAATTCGTTTCATTCCTATTCGTCCCCCTTATTAAAAATCTTCTTTAATCCACTAAACAATGCTTCGGTAGCTTTACCCGTTACTTCTTCTGCTTTATCAACGGCACGAATAACAGAATCATTCGTACGAATTTCATCGACTTTTTCATCCGCCTTATCAATTACCTTGCGCAAAGAATCATTTTTTCTTAATGTTTCTTTTCCATATTTAAAGCCCTCAACAACCAATCCAGCTGTACCCTGTAAGAATTCTTTTCCAGCTGACATTGTCAGTTTAAATTGTTCACTTTCACTTACTTCAACCACTTTATCCTTTGTCGAAGAAAGAATATCTTTCGCATCTTCTTTTGCCTGTGATAATGCTTCCTTAACCTTTTCAGGATCTGAAGCATCCTTTAATAAGTCACGCACATCATCGAATAATTTTTCGATTTTGCTCTTGGCATCCTCAATAATTCTTTCATTATCTGTATTTTCGGATTCATGCATTACTTCAAGCTCTAGCATCGATTCTTTTTCTAAATCATCAATTAATTGTTTTTCATCCATGTCATTCATCCTCCTTTGTTTCTATGCTTTCTTTTCCAGTTTTTTTACTTTGAAACCAGTCTTTGGCATTTTGTACATTTTCACTTAACGCACCAACCACATTCATAAATGCTTCTTTTGCGGTTTGATTTACCTCATCCACCGTATTCGAAATATTTTCTGCCGTTTTTAATGGAGCATCTAGTTTTTTCAATTGATCATTGGCCGTATCCAACGTTTTTGAGACTTGTTTTAAAGTTTCAATCAATTGCTTCAAAAAGAGAATTAAATAAATTAATGCGATGACACCAACGATGGGTAACACATATGAAAATGCACGAGCTAATGTACTCATAAAGATATCTAAACTCACAATACCACCTCAGAAAGATTATAACATGAACTTTCTAACTTATCTATTTATTTTGAAACTTTTTTCACAAGTGTGTAAACGCTACAAATAATAAAGGAAGTGTCGAATTACTCGAACACTTCCATAAAATAGATTCTAGACGCAAAATTTAGGGAAATGATGAACATGTTCACCATAAATGCAGACTTTCATTTAACACCCACATATCCCTATACTCTTCAAAACAGAATTTGCTTAAATCGATGTATGACCATTTTGTTTTTTCATATTTTCTTTGAAATCAGCTCATCCTTTTTTATTTTCTCTGTTAATTCAAGTATTTTCGTATGAATGGAGTGAATGACTTTTGAAAACTCCACATCATTTTTTCCGGTAGGATCACTCAATCCCCAATCCTCTCTATATTCACATGGAATTGCAGGACAATTTACATTACACCCCATTGTGATCACAATATCTACTTGCGGTATTTCTGACAACAGTTTGGAATATTGTGTTTTTTCCATGTCTATTTGATACATGTCTTTCATTAAACGTACGGCATCTTGATTGATTTGTGGTTTTGTTTCTGTTCCAGCGGAATAGCTTTCAAATACATTTGAAGAAAGGTGTTTTGACAATGCTTCCGCAATTTGACTACGACACGAATTATGTACGCAGATAAAAGCCACCTTTGGTTTTTTCATAAATAAATTACCCACCCTTCCTAGTTTTTAGCTTCGTCTTAGGTCAATGTTTTTCCATTGGATATGATTTCACTTCTTCTGTCTAAACAGAACAAAAAGCCTATTCCCTTATAAAAAGGTATAGGCTTTTATCCTTAGATACTCTTATAAGATTTTTTCTAATTTATCTCTTAATAAATAGATATCCTTACTAGACATAAAGACGAAGGCTGCAGGAGCTAATGTTTTTAACTTTTCAGCTGAAGCATCATCTACATCTAATAAGATTGCGTTTGGACAACGATCCATCAAATCTTGAATTGTGACTGTGATTGTTTCATCTTCTCTTACGGCATTTTTAGGGAAATCCAGTAAACATACTTGATCCGCCGTATTTAAACTCTTCGCAAAGTCATCCAAGAAATATTGTAGACGTGAATAACGATCTGGTTTATATAACGCTACGATTTTCTTTTTTGGATATTTTTTACGAACGGCATCAATCATAAGACGAATCGCTGTTGGATGGTGTGCATAGTCATCGACTAATACACTATCCTTGACTTCATCAATCACAAATCGACGAGCGATTCCTTTATAGTCTTGTAAGCCTTGTACAATGATATCGGCTGGCATACCTAACATATGGGCTAGCGCAAAACATCCTAAGGCATCCTGCATAAAGGCATCTCCCACTTCATTTAATTCAACGTGAGCTAGAATTTCACCATTATGCTTACAATCAAAATGCATACCAAATGGACCTTGTTCAATATTGATGGCTTGATAATCATTGCCATCCTTTAAACCATATGTAGTTACTGGCACATTGTAGTGTAGATTTTTAAGGTGTTCATCATCTCCAAAGATGACAATGCCTTTTTTGACTTGGTTCGCAAAACTTTGGAATGCTGATACATAATCATCCATATCTTTATAATAGTCAATATGATCCAATTCAATATTGGTGATGATCGCATAATCTGGATGATATGCCAAGAAATGTCTTTGAAATTCACAAGATTCTAGTACAAAATGGTTGGCATGTTCTGGCATATAGCCATGGCCATCTCCAATTAAGTATGCACATTCATCTTGTAAAGAAAGAACTTGGCCTAAAATACCTGTTGTTGTGGACTTACCATGCGTTCCTGCAACACAGATAGAACTGTATGACTCTAATAAAATACCTAAGTATTCATTATAATAATATGTTTTTACAGTTGGATTGTCCATCGCTGCTTTCACTTCCGGATGCGTTTGATCAAAAGATAAACCAATGATCACTGTGTCATTGTCCTTGATGTTATCGGGACTGAATGAATAGATTGGGATATTACGCGCTCTTAATCCATCTTCTGTAAAGATATATTTATCGATATCACTACCTGTGACTTCTTTATGTTCATCATGTAAGATACATGCCAAGGCAGCCATACCTGTTCCTTTAATACCAATAAAATGATAAGCCATTTTATTCACCTTCTTTGTCAAATAACGATTCTTGTTTGTTTGTTTCCTTTTTTGGCTTCTCTAACATTTCAGAAAGATTCATATTTTTCTTTGATTCTTCAACCTTGTATTCAGGAATGGAATCCGCAGGCTGCATACTTGGTAAGTATGTTCCATACATTGGAGATAAGATCTTTGAGAAATCTTCATCTTCTGGTTTGTTTAACGTAATCGCATCGTGCACTTTATCAAATTCTTTTTTAGAATCTTCCACATTTCCAAAGATTGGAGAAATGACAGGTTGATAATCTAAATCTTCGGCAACACGACGTACTTTTACGGATTTATGACGATCATATTTATACACTTTTTGTTTCGGTTTTGCCTCTTCTTGTGCAATCGAATCGACATCTAAACCTTGGAAAATTGTTGTTTTCTTAGGTTTAGGTTGAATAATCGCCTTTTCAAAAATAGGAGAATTCATAAAGTTTTCAGGATCCGTTTCAATCGAGCTTGCTGCTTCCTTTAAAATTGGCTCTGGCTTTACAACTTCTTCTTCTTGAACTTGTGGTTCTGCAACAACAGGTTCAGGTGTTACTTCTTCTTGTTTCGCAGGTTCTTCTACGACTTCTTCTTCATCGTCTTCTTCAACATCTTCATTGAAGATCGCATGCATTAAATCCTTTAACATATTTCCTTCTCACTTTCTATTGTCTGATTTAGAAATGCTTCTATTTCTTCTTTTGTCTTGCGAAGTGTAGAAACAAATCTTGATATTTCTTTTCCATCCTTGAAACATATAAAGCTAGGAATCCCCATCACTTCATATTCAACCGCAATATCCATACATTGATCACGATTCAAAGAATAGAACTGTAAATCACTAAATTGTTCTTCAATTTCAGGCAAGAAAGGTTTGATGTACATACAGTCTGGACACCAAAATGCTGTAAACATCATCACTTGAATGCCTGAATTTGTTAATGCGTTTAAAAATTCGTCTTTATTACGAAGTTCAGTCATGTGCATATCTCCAAACACAACGATAGATTGGCTGACCTAAAGAAATGAATTTTTGTTCATATTCTGTAATCGCATCTTCATCATGTTTTTCACGACGATAATCTACACTGATTTCAACCATCTTAAAACCGGCATTTTGAAATTCAATCAAGCTATATTCAAATAAAGCACTGTTATCGGTCTTCATTTGGATTTCACCATTGAAAGATAAAATACGCTTGTATTGATCTAAAAAAGTAGTGCTGGATAAACGTCTTTTCGCATAGCGCTTTTTAGGCCATGGATCCGAGAAATTCAAGTGAATCACATCCACTTCACGCGGACCAAACCATTCTCCAATGGAACTCGCATCATCTTGAATCAGTTTCAAACGTTTCTTTTCTGTATCCTCATCGTATTTTTTAGCGGCAATACCTGCAGCACTCTCATTCTTTTCAATCGCAATAAATCCAGTGTCTGGATACATCTTAGCCATATCTAAAGAATAGTTTCCTTTACCACACCCAATTTCGATATGTAAAGTATCTGTATCTAATAACTTTTTCCAGTTTCCTGCTTGTTTGGATGGTTCTTTTACTAAACAACTCGCAGTAGGCAAATAGTCTGTTGCCCACTTTACTTTACGCATTCTCATATTAGCTGCACAATGTCACGATCGCATCGGCATAAATACAGATAGCCTGCAACAAGTTATCTAATTTAATACCTTCATCACGTTGGTGACATCCTCCTACAAACGCATCGGTTTCAATCACTTCATTTGGAAGTTCTGGTCCATACGATACAAAGTTTTCAAATTTACGAGCATACGTTCCACCACCAATTGTGATTGGACAAGAGAAAGTATCGCCTGTGTATTTTTGGTAGACACTCATTAAATCTTTCACTAAACGAGAATCTGGGTCTACGAATAATGGTTTTGAATCTCCACGATTTTCTGCTTTGATATTTGAAGTCAAGTTTGCACAAGCTGCATCAAATTTTGCCATGATTTCATCGGCATTTGTATCATTTGGATAACGAATATCAATTAAGATATCTGTTTCATTGTTTTCCATATTGACAATACCTGTATTCATTGTCAAGAAAGACATATATAAACCATCTTTTTCAATACCTACTGGTTTACCCATCCAGTCTTTTAGTAAGAAATACAAATCTTTTGAAAGTTGATCATCATAGGCTTCACCAATAAAGTTCAACAATAAGACAGCGGCATTTACACCGTTATATGGCATAGCTGCATGCGCAAATGCACCATCAATATGTAAAGTTACACCATCTTCACTTCTTTTGATGGAGCCCTTAACGCCTTGCGTAGCACAATAGAACTTAAATAAATCTTCTTGTTGATAACTCATGACATCCACTGTGACATCGGCTTTACCAATCACAATATTTGGACGGCTTCCCGCATGAAGTTTCTTGATGACAGTTGCATCACTACTTACTAAGCCAACATGTAAGCCACCTTTTTCACCATAAATAACTGGGAAATTGGCATCAGGTACAAATCCCATTTGAGGAACTTCGGCTTGATCCACATAGTAGTTCATACATTCCATACCAGATTCTTCATCGCATCCCGTAATCAACATGACTCTTTTTTTCAAAGGAATGTTTAAGTCACGAATCATCTTTAATGCATAATATCCAGCTAATGCAGGACCTTTATCATCCATAACACCACGTCCAAAGATGTAGCCATTTTCTAATGTTACTTTTAAAGGATCTTTTGTCCATCCCTCTCCTAGTGGCACAATGTCCAAGTGTCCTAAAACACCAAATGTTTCTTCTCCTTGACCATATTCAACAACGCCTGCATATCCATCAATGTCTTTGGCTTCAAAGCCATCGCGCTTAGCCATATCTAACATGGCATCCAATACGTCACGACAGTTTTTTCCAAAAGGAGCATTTTCAGCTTTCGTTGATTCATCACGAACACTTTCATACGATACAAGTGTGTTTAAGTCTTTTAAGAAATCGTCTTTATATTTAAGTACTTCTGTATTAAAATCCATAATTTTCACCTCTACCCAACTATTTTACCACATAGTCAAGAAAAAAGAACTCGTTTTTAACGAGTTCCTAACTTTTACGCTTCTGTTTTTTCTTCTTCTGTTTTAGGTTTTGGAAGTAAAGCTTTTGCGCTTACATTGATACGACCCTTATTATCGATTTCTGTAACCTTAACATCGATGATATCACCAAGTTTTAATACGTCTTCTACTTTATCTACACGGTGGTGAGAAATTTTAGAAATGTGTAATAAACCATCTGTATTACCAAACAAGTTCACGAATGCACCGAATTTTTCTAGACGAACAACTTTAGCTGCATATACATCTCCAACTTTGGCAACACGCACGATGTCACTAATCATTTGTTTCGCCTTTTCGATTGTATCGTAATCATTGTGGTAGATGACTACTTTTCCATCATCATCAATATCAATTTTTACATTGTCACATTGCGCAATGATTTCGTTGATCATTTTTCCACCAGGTCCGATTACATCTTTAATCTTATCTGGATCAATGTTCATCATCGCAATCTTAGGTGCATATGGACTCAATTGTTCTCTTGGACTTGGGATACATGCCAACATGTTATCTAAGATTTCTAAACGTGCCTTGTGAGCTTGTGCCAATGCTTCTTCAAAGATATTTTTAGTAATACCTGTTACTTTGATATCCATCTGTAAAGCTGTGATACCATTTTTCGTTCCGGCAACCTTAAAGTCCATATCTCCAAAGTGGTCTTCCATACCTTGGATATCTGTTAAAACAGTATATTTACCTGAATTATCATCCATGATCAATCCCATCGCAATACCTGCAACAGGTGCTTTGATTGGAACACCAGCAGCCATTAAAGACATTGTTCCTGCACAAATACTTGCCTGAGAACTAGATCCGTTACTTTCCATAACATCCGCTACTGTACGAATTGTATATGGGAATTCATCTACACTTGGTAATACTTGAGCTAAAGCTCTTTCACCTAAGGCACCATGACCAATTTCACGACGTCCTGGATTTCCCATACGTCCAGTTTCACCAACACAATATGGTGGGAAGTTATAGTGGTGCATGAAACGTTTTGAATCGACAACAGTTAAGTCATCAATAATCTGGTTGTCATTTAATGCACCCAATGTAGTTGTAGATAATACCTGTGTTTCTCCACGCGTAAATAAAGCCGAACCATGAACACGAGGAAGTAAATCCACTTGTGAGTTCAACGGACGGATTTCATCTATTTGACGGCCATCTGGACGTACTTTGTCTTCAATGATCAAACGACGTACTTCGTCTGCTTCAATACCACGACAGATTTCACGAGCTTGTTTCACCGCATTGTTTTGATCTTTTTCAGATTCATATTCTTTGTTTGCGATCATTTCAGCAGCTTCATCTGTTAAATCATCAATTTTTCCGTAACGCTCTAATTTTTCTTTAATCGATACAGCTGCACGAATTTGTGCTTCAAAGTTTGCACGAACTTCACGATCGATTGTTTCATCTACGGCATACAATTCGATTTCACGTTTTTCTTTACCACAAGCGGCTACGATTTCTTCTTGGAATGCACATAATTTTTTGATTTGTTCATGTCCAAACATCAATGCCGCAAGCATATCTTCTTCGCTAACTTCTTTAGCTCCCGCTTCAACCATATTTAAAGCTTGTGCAGTACCCGCAACAGTTAAATCGATATCACTTTCTTCCATTTGAGCCACTGTAGGGTTGGCAACCAATTCTCCATTGATACGTCCAACTTTTACACCTGCGATTGGTCCATTGAATGGAATATCTGAAATACATAATGCCAATGAAGCACCAAACATAGCTGCCATTTCAGGACTTGCATCTTGATCTACACTTAATACCGTGTTGACAACCTGTACTTCATTACGGAATCCTTCCGCAAATAAAGGACGGATTGGACGGTCGATCATACGTGCTGTTAATGTCGCATGTTCGCTTGGTCTTCCTTCACGACGTAAAAATCCTCCTGGAATCTTTCCAACAGAATATAACTTTTCTTCAAAACTTACTGTTAAAGGGAAAAAGTCAATCCCTTCTTTTGCCTGGTTTGATGCACATGCAGTTGATAAAGTCACTGTATCTCCATAACGGATAATAACGGCTCCATCAGCCTGTTTTGCGATTTCACCAGTCTCTACTGTGATCCCCCGACCACAAAAATCTAAATGAAACTCTTGTTTCGCCATTTTTTCACCTCAATCATACTTTTATATAATATCATAGAAATTTAAAATAAAACATATTAAACTCATTATTTTTCGCAAAAGAAAAGCCTGTAAATCACAGTTTACAAGCTTACTTTATATGACTATATACAAACTCAACAATTTCTAAATTCTTCTTGATAATTTCCTTATCTTTTCGCATATCATCAATACTCATCCAATAATAATGTTTACCATTCAACATAAAATTATCATTTCGCATGATTTCAGGGAAATTAGAAATAGATACTTCATACAATCGATGATTATACGTCCTCATCTCTTTATGACTTACTGAATACTTTTCATCTACTTGATTTCCCTTGATTTCACAACGAATTGAACTTCTATTAATAGATAAATTTGAGGATAAATTTTCAATCAAATTATTTTCGTTATTTTCTTCAATAGTTTTGAAATTCAAAAATAATTTACATTCCCATTTTTCATCATAGTATGTCAAATATCTTTTTGAATCAACACTAAAAGTATCTTTAATCGCAACCAAAGAATGATTGTGTTGAATTGTATTTAATTTTTTAATATGCATCTAAAACCACCTCTTATGAAGGTAAAAAAAAGTAATCTTTTCGATTACTTTCTTAAACCTAATTTAGCGATCAATGCTTTGTAACGGTCTAAATCTTTACCCTTCAAGTAAGCTAACAATTTTTTACGACGACCAACTTTTTTCATCAATCCACGTTGTGAGTGGTAATCGTGTTTGTGTTCTTTGAAGTGTTCAGTTAAACGGTTGATTTCTTCAGTCAATACAGCGATTTGAACTTCAGGAGAACCTGTGTCACCTTCGTGTACTGCATACTCTTGCATAATTGCTTGTTTTTCAGATTTTAATAACATTTTTTCTTCCTCCATGTATATTAGTCCTTTTCTACCGAGCGAAAGGTTGGAAGTTTCCAGACTCTCAGTACAAAAGCTATTAAATGATATCATTCTATCATCATAAAATCAACTAGAATCGTATTTAATATTTCAAGTCCAGCATCATTTAAATAGATACATTCCCCTTCGAAACAAAAATACTCACGATACGTATCTAATACAGTTGCATAATGATTTTTAAAATCATTCTGATATTTCAAATTCCATTCTCTTATATTCAATCCAAACTTTGTACGCAATGCCATCATGATCGCATCCATACCTCGTTCAGATAGTGGTTCAGGAATATATGTAGAACAAGGACCCAAAGAACAATACTTCTTTAAACTTGTCGTATTATCATAACGAATGCCATCAAGTCTTCCACTTGCACCACAGCCAAAGCCATAGAAGTCTTTATCTTGCCAATACGCTAAATTGTGTTTGGAATAATAGCCTGGCTTACAAAAGCTAGAAATCTCATAATGAATATATCCGGCTGCTTCAAGTGTTTTCGTAATATATTCAAACATATCTGCTTCTAAATCACTATCGATGGGTTCAACGCCTGTCTTTCCAAATATTGAATTTTCTTCAATCTGTAAAGAATAGATGGATAAGTGTGGTATATCTAAACTTAAAAATGCGGAAATATCTCTTTTAACATCTTCCATTGTTTGATTGGGAAGTCCAAAAATTAAATCAATGGAGAAATTATGAATCCCACTAGACTGAATCATTTGAATGACAGTCTTAGCTTGGTCTGATGTATGTTTTCTATTACATATTTTTAATAAGTCATCATTAAAGCTTTGTACACCCAAACTAATACGGTTGACTCCCAAAGAAACATAAGATGCTAGTTTTTCTTCATCTAAGGATTCAGGATTGCATTCTACGGTAAATTCATCAATATCTTTAGGAAAACAATTTCTTATAGATGCAAAATCATCCAAACTCAATACACTTGGTGTGCCCCCACCAAAATAAAGAGTATGAAGATTTGAAATCTTATACTCTTGAATTTCTTGTATTAACTTTTCTTTCCAAAGTGAAAAGAATTGTTCATTTTTTTGAATCCGGACAAAATCACAATACGCACATATCGAATCACAGAACGGAATATGTACATAGGCTGATGGTACCATTAGTCGTCATCCATACTTAAAACGGCCATGAAGGCTTCTTGAGGAATCTCTACCGATCCAACCATCTTCATACGTTTCTTTCCTTCTTTTTGTTTCTCTAACAATTTCTTTTTACGTGAGATATCTCCACCATAACATTTTGCCAATACGTTTTTACGCAATGCCTTAATGTTTGTACGTGCAATGATCTTTCCACCAATAGCTGCCTGCACAGGAATTTCAAATTGCTGCTTAGGAATCAAGTCTTTCAATTTTACGGCCATCGCATTACCGCGGTTGTACGCAAAATCTCTAAACACAATCGTAGATAGGGCATCGACGATCTGTCCATTTAATAAAATATCCATCTTTACTAGACTACTTGTACGGTATCCACTAAATTCATAGTCAAAACTAGCATATCCTTTTGTACAAGATTTCATCTTATCAAAGAAATCATAAATAATTTCACTTAATGGCATTTGGTAAACCATCATCATACGAACATCATCTAAAACTTGAAGGTCTACATATTCGCCACGTTTTTTCTGACAAAGATCCATCATCGGACCCACAAATTCTTTTGGCACCATAATGTCACACTTCACATATGGTTCCTCAATATGATCCACTTTTTGAGGTTCTGGTAAAGCCGATGGGTTATCGATTTCTTCCATAGTACCATCTGTTTTATAGACATGATAAATTACGGAAGGACTTGTCGCGATCAAACTAAGATTGTATTCACGCTCTAAACGCTCTTCAACTACGTCCATATGTAATAAGCCTAAGAATCCGCATCGGAATCCAAACCCTAAAGCTTGTGACGTTTCCGGTTCATAGTGTAGAGCCGCATCGTTTAATTTTAATTTGGACAACGCTTCTTTTAAGTCGTCATAACGCGCATTGTCTACAGGATACAAACCACAATATACCATTGGATGCATTTCACGATATCCAGATAGTGGTTCACTTGCAGGATTGGATGCAACTGTAATCGTATCACCGACACGAACATCTTCAATGTTTTTAATGGCTGCACTGACCCATCCTACATCTCCACAGTTCAACTGGTCTTCCACAACTTCTTTTGGCGTACGAACACCGACTTCTGTGACTTCATATTCAGCGCCGGTTGCCATAAAGCGAATCTTATCTTTTGGTTTGATTGTTCCATTCTTTACCGATACAAACGCAATGATTCCACGATAGGAATCATAGAAAGAGTCAAAGACTAAAGCTTGTGTTGGTGCTTCTTTATCCCCTTTTGGACTTGGTAATTTATGCACTATTTCTTCTAGCACTTTATCGACATTCAATCCCGATTTAGCACTGATTTCAACCGCTTCACTACAATCCAATCCAATTAAGTCTTCAATTTCTTTTTTTACCACTTCTGGTTGAGCACTAGGAAGATCCACCTTATTTAATACAGGCAAGATTTCCAAATCGTTTTCTAATGCCAAATATACATTGGCTAAAGTCTGTGCTTGTACGCCTTGAGCTGCATCGACAACTAAGATAGCCCCATCACATGCCGCTAAAGAGCGAGACACTTCATATGTAAAGTCGACATGGCCTGGTGTATCAATAAGATGGAACAAGTAGTCTTGTCCATCTTTGGCATGATATACAAGCTGTACAGCATTTAATTTAATTGTGATACCACGCTCTCTTTCTAGGTCCATTGAATCTAGAATTTGATCTTTCATTTCACGCTTTTCCACCGTATCCGTAAGTTCCAAGATACGATCGGCTAACGTACTTTTTCCGTGGTCAATATGTGCAATGATACAAAAATTTCGAACATTCTTTTGATCCATAGATTTCCCCCTCTACTCTACAATATTTCCTACTAAGTTACGACCCTGTCCATTAAAGAAGCTTGCACAATCCATGACTGGCTTTCCTTCCATTTGACAAGTTTCAATCACAAGTGTACCCAAATGAAGGCCAATGCCAAGTTTGTTCTTGCCAATCTTGATAAGACGTCCAAACTCATTCTGTTCATCTAAATAACTTGCCTTTAAGATCTTAAATTTCTTTCCTTTTAATAATACATAAGCACCCGGTGCATCTGAAAACGCACGAATTTGATTCAAGATATGTTCATCATCCTGATTCAAATCAATATGCTCTTCTTCTTTAGATAAAATAGGCGAGAATACAACCTGACTTTCATCTTGCTCTACATAGACAGCTTTGCCAGAACAAATCTCTTCAAAATGTTCCAGTAATAATTCACTTGCACAAACACCCATCTTTTCAAATAAAGATGTGGAATTGTCTTCAGGCAATATTTCAATTTCTTTTTGTGCCAAAACAGGACCTGCATCCATTTTAGGTGCCATTTTCATTAAGGACATTCCACTTACTTTATCACCATTCCAAATGGCTCTTTGGATTGGGGCTCCCCCTCTATATTTTGGTAGCAAAGAACCATGAAGGTTCACACAACCATACACAGGAAGATCCAAGACTTCCTTAGGTACAATTTGTCCATAAGCACATGTCACAATTAAATCAGGGGCAAAATCAAGAATCGTTTGATAGTCTGACTTAATTTTAACCGGCTGAAATACAGGAATGTCATATTCTAAAGCCACTTCTTTGACTTCTGAATAGACTAGCTGTTGTTTTCTACCCTTTTTCTTATCAGGCTGTGTTACCACTAAGCCTACATGTATATCGTTTTCTAACATTGTTTTTAATACGACACTAGCAATTTTGGGTGTTCCCATAAAAATAATGCGTCTATTTTCCATAATATCACTCCAATACTAGAGTATTATAGCGTATTTTTTTGAAGTTGTGTTGCAATAAATCAGAAATTTTGCTATAATCCATTTGCAATTTATGTCAGGAGGTGCACTTCATGCCACAGATTAAATCTCAAAAGAAACGTGTTAGAACAAATAACAAGGCTCACAAATTAGTCGTATCTAAAAAATCAGCATTGAAATCAAGTATTAAAGCTGTATTAGCAGCTGTTGATGCTAAAGATAAAGAAGCTGCTGTAGCAGCTTACAACGACTGCAGTTCAAAATTGGACAAAGCCGTAGCTAAAGGTATTCACCACAAAAACTACGCTAGCCGTCAAAAAGCACGTTTAGCTAAAGCTATTAACGAAATCGCGTAATGAAGGATTAAGAAGTCATATGACTTCTTTTTTTGTTTTGGAGGAAAACTTGAAGAATCACGAACCAAACCAAACTACAACCGAAGCCATTGAGGAAGGCAAACAAATGTTAAATGATCCAAACACACCTTCCTATTCAACAATAGAAGATTTGATGGCTGCATTAGATGAGTAAACGCCCCCTATTTTCGAGGTGCTTTTTATCGCATATAAGCACATTTAATGAATTAGGATATAGAGCTAGAATTGACACTTACACAACGTTTTTATACAAATTGACTTCTGAGGATATATATTTATATCGGACACCACTTAAGATATTATTGATCTTCATGAATTTATTTTGAAACTTCTTGTTTCCAAATATCATTGTATGTAACTCATTATATCGAAATAATGCTAGATAAACTTGTAGATAATATGCCATTACATTTCTTTTGCCTCTGAAGGTAAATAGTACTAGTTTATTTGATGATAATAATATCTATATTGTTCTTTATTAAATGTGACTTTCAAAAAATCAACGTAAGTAATTAATCAATATGTAAATACCTTTTTAGCTCATCAGAAAAAATATCATGATTAAAATTATCTACAATATCTTGCCTGTTGCGGATATATATACATTTATCCCATTTGTTATTATGCAACTCAAAAATTCCAATGATTTGCTTTTCAGATTGAGTATTTCTAGAATTTCTTGCTTTTCGAAGACTGCGAGCGCGATTGTTTTCTCCAACAAAACAAATTGTCATATTTTCCGTATCATTTCGAATAGCACAAGAAAAAGTAAATGTATTTGTAACCAAACCAGAAATAAATAAATTTGTTGACACATCCGCATACAAAAACATATTTAATTTTTTTAAAATGTTATTTTTGACTCTTAATGTATTGTAGTCATAATGTTGTTCGTCTCTTATATTGGAATTAGTAATAGTCCCATTAAGGCAAATGTCAAAGAAATTACTTTCTGATACTCGAGCTATAGATAGTCCTGTAAAATGGCAGAAATCTTGCTTTTTAAATGTTATTGAACAATACATATAATCTTCTGTAACTACGATAAAAGTTTTATCTTTTAAAAAGTGATTATAGTAACAACTTCCTTGAATTGCGCCTTTACGTAATCGCTCCTTTTGACCTGGTCTTAATATATTTCGATTTGTTCCCATGTGTACCTCTAAAAAAATAAGGAGTATCACTACTCCTTTTAATACATATCTGGTAAGTTTTTCTGTCGGTTGTCGACAATGATTAGACATGAGCGTTTACCGTCTCTCATCCGACCACAACTTTTCTCTCGGTTGTCGAGTATGTAAATAGACATGAGCGTTTACCGTCTCTCATCCGACCACAACTTTTATAGATGCTTACCACATCTAAAGGTATTGCTACCTTCAATATAATTATACCAATAATTACCCTAAAATCAATCAATACATTCTCAAGAAAGACTTTTCCTACGAAAAAGTCACACGTCTAAATAGCATGCCCGGTTCGTTTCCAGTCGTCCGATAACATTTCAATATCTTCTCCATCTTTCTCAACCATTCGGTATCCCGATCCATTCAGTCTTTAGCGATGGAGTCTTTATTGTATGCTTTATTTATAAATACTTCAGATTTTCATCCATGATCTATGTACCTATCATCCAGTAAGATATCATAAACTTCTGATTTTGATTATGTATCTTATTTAATCACAAATCCCATGCCTCTAGGATTGATGACATAAGCTGCACAATAATGTACTCAGTCCTTTTTGTTGTTCCTGATAATCTATATCATGTGATATTTTATTGTTTTTTTACATACAATATTTTCCTGTTCCGAAACCAAAATCTTAATATACAAAAAATGAACAAGGCTATTCCTTGTTCATCATTAAGTTTAGACAGAAGTATTCAAAACCATCATCCTTATCAATCTTTCCCATTTTCATTTGTTGATCAAAATCCGCTAGTAAAGATAGATTATAAAGTAAGGCTTCACTTGAAAAACGCATGGCCTTTTGCATATTTAATTTCACGCGATATGGATTAGCTTTTAATTCTTGGGCAATGGTTGCCTGTGCCTTTCCTTCATCCATTAATACGCGTACTTGGAATAGAAAACGAATTTGACTTGCCAAAAGTGCAACGATAGCTACTGGCTGCATATTGAGTTTTCTAAAGTTACGGTAGTAGGCTAATAATAAAATCCCATTTTGACTAAAGAAGGCATCAACCATTTTAAAAATATCATTCATAGGTTCTACGACAAGTAGATTTTGTATATCTTCGAGCGTTGGATGTTTTGAATAGATGGAAATTTTTTCAATTTCATTCTGGATACACATGGGATCGAGTCCCATTCTGGATGTCATCCAATCTAATGTTTTAAAATCGACCTTGACTCCATATTCCTTCAGTTTATCTTGCACATAGAACTTTTGTGACTTTTCATCAAGTGCTAAACAAGAATACAATGTTGCACACCCACTGATTTCTTTCACCTTTTTCTTTCTTGTATCCAGTTTATCGCTTGGACATACAAGCACAAGAATCGTGTCTGTATCTTTTCTTACTAGAAAAGGATCCACTTCATAGTTTGTCGTATTCTTGCTTGAAAGAAACGTACAGTTATTGACAATAATCATCTTGTCATCATCAAAGATCGAATAGGCATCTAAATCTTGTAGAACATTGGATATTTCATCCGCTTGGGCATCATAGATGTTTACGTTTTCTTGAATATGATGTCTTTTTTTTATAGCCTCTAGCTTCATAGAAACCATGCTTTTGTCTTTTCCGTATAAAATATAAATCATGTCCATATTATACCAAACATTCCATCGTTTGTGACAACAAATGAAAAGTGAAATAAAGAATACATGGCTATACTTCCACAATCACTCGTACATAGTGTATTTATGTGTAAATTTTCTAATGTCTTGAGTGTTTCAACACTTGGATGACCATACTTATTCTTATAGCCACAACTAATCAGAGCAATCTTACAATCTAAAGAGTCAAGAAAGTCTGGGTCTGAACTCGTATTCGATCCATGATGTCCTACTTTTATGACATCGGCTTTTAAATCGTATGCAGCCATCAATTGTTTTTCAATTTGTTTACTCGCATCCCCCATAAAAAGATAAGTTAAGTGATCATACGTAAAATAACTAATGATACTTGAATCATTGGTATCCTTAGATTCTCTTTCACTTAACAACAAATAAAATGGGTAGTCTACATGAACCAATTGATTTGAATCTTTTATGACTTGTTTGATTTCAATTTTATCTTTTAAACTGTCATATCCTCCATTATGATCAAAGTCATCATGTGTAAGTATCAATGTATCAATCGCATGAATGTTCTTGTTTTCTAGAAAGGGCATAATAATTCTTTCGACATTATCACGATATAGATTTTGCCCACAATCAATCATCACCACACTTTTATGAAAAGGTTCTACAATCACGCTGCAGTCGGCTTGACCTATATTTAATGTATAGACTTGAAAGAAAGGATTACAATAAATTTCTAGAAATGGAACGATACATATCCATAGATATTTCCATTTAAAGTGTTTTAAGCATTGTATATAGAAGATGATAAATAAAACTATAAATAAAATTCTAGGTGCATAATGAATGGTAAGGTCTGGTAATTTTAGATTTATTAAATCCTGCACTATAAATCCAAATAAGAAGATCAAACCATATAGTTTTCTAAAGATGTTAAAGAAAAGCAATGAAATAAGATTCACTTTCTTAAAGTAAATAAACATCAATCCAAGTAAGGCCATCTTTTGTACGATCCATTTGTGTTCTGTACAAAAATACGATACGAGTTGTAATAAGAGTGGACATACAAAAGATATAGATAGTACTTGATTTGGATAGATTATGCCAAAACAAAGGATCGTAAAAGCCATTTGATTGGGTTTGGATGTGAATAATAGAGTACTCAACTGATACAAAATAAATCTTGTGAATGCAAGTGTAAACACAAAGAAATGACCAAATAGAACACTGAAGACTAGAAGGATTCTTCTTATCTTTGTCTCATCCCACTTTCGCCTTAACACATGCAAAACAATGTAGTATGCGCTCATATAGCCATATCCAAGCATCGTATAGATTTCGTCTATACTTTCATCGTGTATGCCATAGTATAAGGATAAAACAATGGAAGAATTGGGTTTCAACTTTAAATAGTTGTAGAGTCTAGACTTGAATGATGTTGATTTGTGGACAATTTCTACAGAATTTGTCTTAAACCTGATGTTCTTATTTTCATTGTATCGAGTAAAACTAAATAAAGTAAAATTATCATCTGTATGAATGGGTTCTATGTGTTTGACTTTAACTTCATCTTGGAAGCTTAAATCTAAATCTGTTTGAATAAGAATTTTAGAACCTCTATTTTTACCTATATAGTACCCTTTCTTTATTTCTGTAATTTTATATGTATCCTGTTGTTGAACTTCTTTTGGATATACAAGGATACAGCTTAATAGGCTAAATAAAATAAATAGAATCATGATTTTTTTATCTTTAAACCGATAGTATAGATAGACAAGAAAAAAGAATGTGAAACAAAGTATACAAAGTATTTCTTTTAAGATTAGGCAGGCCAAAAAGCCAAGTGAAAGTATCAACATCATAGGCAGATCTTATCCTTAATCTTATTAAACATGGCTGGACCAATGCCTTTGACATTTTGGATTTGTTCTAAAGATTGAAATGTGTTACTTTTGCGATACTCCATGATTCTTTGAGCAATGGCCGGACCAATGCCTGGAAGTGTTTGTAGTTCTTCACGTGTGGCACTATTAATAGAAATGAGTTTTACTTCTTGTTTTTCTGGAATCACCACTACATCTTTATCTTGTAGGATATAGTTAAAACTGATTCTAGATGTATCACTATTTTCTAATAGACCTCCACTCATTTGAATTAAACTTGAAATAGAGCTGTTTCGCTTTAAAGTATAAACACCCGGATTTCGAATGGCCCCCTTGATTTCCACTTGCATCAATGTGGGCTTGGCTTCTTGTAAGGTAATGGGTGTATACCGGTTAAAGCAGGTAAAGGTAAAGAAAACAAAGAGACAAAAAAAGAGAAGAGTTCGTTTCATAAATATCACCCTTCTCTTATACGTAATTTTTTGATGTTTTTCTATTTAATTTCAAGAATTTTTACATCATATGGTTCTTCAACACGTCTTACAGTACATACATCTCCAACTTTGTGGTCCATGATGACTTCTGCAAGTGGTGTTGTGTTTGAAAGCTTACCATTGAATGGATCCGCTTCAATTGTACCCACGATATTGAATGTTACTTCTTGGTTGTCTGATAAATCTAAGATTTTAACAGTAGATCCCAATTTTACAACATTCTTTGTCTTTTTATCTTCCGCATTATCGGCTTCACTAATGATTTCAGCATTTTTGATCATTGCCTCTAATTCACGAATACGACCTTCGACTTGAGCCTGGTGTTCTCTGGCTGCATCGTAGTCGGCGTTTTCAGACAAGTCACCTTGCGCACGAGCTTCCTGCAACTCAACGATAACTTCCTGACGAACTTTATGAACTAGGTTTTCATGTTCATTGACTAAATCATTATAACCTTCTTGGGTAACGTAAAATTTTTCATTTGCCATGTGGTATCACTCCTTGTATTTAGCACAAAAAATTATAACATAATCCTTAAATTATGCAAAACATTGTTACAGATTTAAGCCTAATTTTTCGCATTCTTCTAAATGTTCTTCGTACGTTTTTGTGTAATGCACTTTCCCATCCACTTTGTTGTATATATCTGCCGCAAAGAATAGATAATCTGTTTTTTTTGGATTTAATACGGCTTTAATGGCTTCATCCCCCGGATTTAGAATTGGTCCAATTGGCAAGCCTTCATGTAGATACGTATTGTATGGTGAATCGACTTCTGGATTGGTTTCACAATCTTTTGGATCGTTGAAATCATCATATAATGCATAACAAACCGTTACACTCGATTGTAGTTTCATGCCTTGATCTAAACGATTGTAGAAAACACCGGCAATTTTAGCCATATCACCAGGTTCACTCGCTTCAAATTGAACGACACTAGCCAAACTGATAATTTGATGGATGGATAAGTCGCTTTTATCAAATGCCTTTTTATTCTCTTTATACATCACATCAAAACGATCCAACAGAACGCGTGTAATATCATCAAGAGAGTCATTTTTTTCCAAGAAATATGTGTCTGGGAATAAATAGCCTTCTAATTTCACTTTATAGTTGGAATTCTTTAAATCATCTACATTTAAGAAAGAATAATCCTTTGCGAGCGTTTGAATATAAGAAATATCATTCCATTGATTTAAAATTTCTTCTGAAGAATACTTTCCATCATATAAATTTGATATTTCAGCCGCAATTTCTTTGGCCCATTTGCCTTCCGGTATTTTTAAGACAAGAGCATCTTTCTTTAGTTTTGTACTATCTTGAATGGTAGACAAAATATCTTTTACACTCATGCCATTATCCAATTCAAAAGTACCTGCCACAAAGTTTGTGTTATGACTTACCTTGGCATAAAGCTTGGCAACACTCGCATTTGCGATCAGATTCTCTTTTTTCAAATTCTCTAAAACTGAATCAATTGATTCATTGTTTTCAATGGTAAACACTACTTCCTTATCCCCGTTGCCCGTACTTGATAGTCCTGTCTTTACGACAAAAATCGAACCAAGACCGGCGATAATTAAAATGAATACAACGACTAATAGGACAACTCTTACAGAATTGACTTTTCGCCTAGTCGGCATTTTCCTCATCCTCAACAAACGTGTTGATTACTTCTTCTACCATTTCCCATTCGGCTTCGCTTTCAATAGGAATCAACTGACCTTTGTCGTCATAGCGAGATGCGAACACTTCGCCCTCATCATTGTCTGGATCTTGGAAAACCACATATTGACATCCCGTTTCATCACTGTCAAAAGTGAATAAGATGGTCATCTTTTTTTCATTTCCATCTTCATCATATACATATAAACTATTTGAATCTAACATAAATATACTTTTCCTTTCAAAAATAAAGGAGGATCTAGAATCCCCCGTTTTGTCTGTCCAAAAAACTCTGTAAAATTTGAACGGCAGCCATCTGATCAATTACTTTTTTACGTTTCTTTCTAGAAACATCCCCCTGTAGTAAGATTTTTTCGGCCGCAACCGTTGTTAGTCGCTCATCCCATAGATGAACTGTAATACCCGAAGACTCTAATTTCTTGGCAAATTCACAAGATATTTCACCACGAATTCCGATATCTCCATTCATGTGCTTTGGCAAGCCTAAAACTACTTCTTTGACTTTATTTTCTTTTAATAGCTTTAAAACTTCTTCTAAACAAGCATCATAATCATCCGATTCAAAACGCACTGTCGTTAAAGCTCGACACGTAATATGAAGCGCATCACAAATCGATACACCACATGTTTTTGAACCAAGATCTAAACCAATTATACGATCCATTATTTCTCTAAATACGCACGTACAAGTTCTTCAATGATTTCATAACGTTCAATCTTTTGGATCAAGTTACGAGCATTCTTGTGAGAAGAAATATACGCAGGGTCGTTACTAATCAAATAACCAGCAATCTGATTTTCTGAATTATAACCACGTTCTTCCAAAGCATCACTTACTTCACGAAGAATCATCTTGATATTTTCACGACGAATCTCTTCCGTAGTAAATGTCATTGTTTCGGTAATGTCTTTCATAATTTCACACTCCTTAACACGTTTTTATTATATATGAATCCAATTCAAAAAGAAAGCGATTTATCTAAAAGTGAGATGTTATATTCCTTTAAACAAATTCGTCTAAAAAGATTTGGGCACTTTCCTGCAAAAAAGACAAATCTATATCCCACATATTATACCTTTCTTTATGATATGCAAAAGAGGCACATAAAGTGCCTCTTTTGGATGAGCGTTGTCCCTGTATTGCTTTTTTTAAAGGGCCCAGGGTGACGATGGCGTCATCAGCGCTCCAAGGCTTCATTCGATGTCAACCAAATGTCCCTCGCCTTTATTGTATATATATCATACCACATAAACCTAAACACAATTTCAAACTTTTCAGTTTTAATAACATAATAAACCCCATACTTGACTATCAATTGCGTTTAAATCAGATTGTATATTTATACCTACAAGTCTTACTCACCCCAGATACAATACATACAATCACTTTTTTGTTGAATATCCTCTAAGATAAAGATCCATTTGGCACAAGATGTAAGATTTTGTTCTCGATTCTTTACTTCAATAATGGTCTCAATAGACATCTGTAGTAGTCTTCTTTCAAAATCTTCGTATGATTTATTTTGTACGTCTAATCCAAACATTTCATACATCATTGAAAATTCATTATCTTTTACTACATTCAAATCCACTATGATTTTACGCATAGCTTAAGCCTCTTCAAATTGTGCATTATACAACTTCGTATAGAAACCATTACGTTTCATCAATTCATCATGGCTTCCCACTTCTACAATGTCTCCATGATCCATAACGATAATATTATCCGCATCACGAATCGTAGATAGGCGGTGCGCAATCACAAAGCTTGTACGACCCTTCATTAGCTCATCCATTCCCTTTTGAATCAAGACTTCTGTACGTGTATCCACACTGCTTGTCGCCTCATCTAAAATCAAGATTTTAGGATCTGCCAAGAAGGCACGGGCAATCGTTAATAATTGTCGTTGTCCTTGACTGATATTACTAGAAGCTTCATTTAGTATTGTATCATAGCCATGATCTAATGTACGAATAAAATGATCGACATGCGCAGCTTTGGCAGCTTTCATGACCTCTTCATCGGTTGCGTTGGGTCTTCCAAATCGTAAGTTTTCTAGAATGCTTCCCTCAAACAGCCAAGCATCTTGTAATACCATACCGACCATATTACGCAAATCACTTCTTGTGTAGTCCGTAATATTATGGCCATCAATATAAATAGCGCCTGCATTTAATTCATAGAAACGCATCAATAATTTGACAATCGTTGTTTTACCTGCACCTGTAGGCCCTACAATAGCGGTTGTTTGGCCTGGCTTGATATACATCGAAAAATCGTTGATGACAATCTTACTTGGATCATATCCAAAACATACATTCTCAAAAGTTACTTGGCCTTGTACATCTTCGAATACAACTGGATTTTGTACTTCAGCAACCTCTTCTTCACTTGCCAAGAATTCAAAGACACGCTCTGCAGCAGCTGCCGTACTCTGTAACATATTCATAGATTGTGAGATTTGTGAGATTGGTTGCGTAAAGTTGCGTGTATACGTAATAAACGATTGAATATCACCCACCGCAATTTCACCATGAATCGTTAAATAACCGCCTAGAATACATACGCCGACATAGCCAATATTACCAATCAAGTTTGTCAATGGCATCATTAAACCTGACAAGAATTGGGATTTCCATGCACTTGTATACAATTGATTATTATAGTCTTTAAACGATTTTAAAGAATCTTCTTCCCCATTAAAAGCTTTCACAATTGTATGTGCTGCATACATCTCTTCAATATGTCCATTGACTAAACCTAATGATTTTTGTTGCGCCTTAAAATAGCGTTGACTCTTTTTCACAACTACCATCACTAGAATCATACTGAGTGGAATCACAACAAGAGCCATTAATGTCATTTTCCAAGAAATACTTAACATCATCACTAGAAAGCCAATGATTTGTACAATGCTTGATACCATCGTGGATAAAGATTGGTTTAAAGATTGAACTAGGGTATCTACATCATTAGTAAATCTTGAAAGAATATCTCCATGACTGTTTTTATCAAAGTAAGATAGTGGAAGTTTATCAATCTTTTGGTTCATTTCCTTACGAAGCTGATATCCCATTTTATTGGATACGCCACTCATCAACCAGCCTTGAAGATACGAAAAGGCCGTACTCATGGCATAGATAGCTAATAATAAGGCACACGTCTTTTTGATCGCATCAAAATCAATGCCACCCTTGCCTTGTACTTTATTCATAAAGCCTTCGGCTATTTCTGTAATAATATTTCCTTGAATCTTAGGTCCAATGACCATAATACATACGGAGACAACGGCACAAACAATTCCAATTAGGAAAGTAAATTTAAAAGGTTTGATATAGTTGAACAACTTCTTCATTGTACCTTTGAAATCTTTTGCCTTTTCGCCGCCACCACGCATACCACGGCCCATGGGACCTCTTGGACGATTGTTTTGTTTCTGATTAGACATTGGCAAGTTCCTCCTTTGTCAACTGGCTCGATGCGATTTGTTGATACACATCACAAGATTCCATCAATTCAGCATGTGTTCCTTTTCCAACCATTTTCCCTTCATCCAGTACAATGATTTGATCGGCATGTAAAATACTTGAAATACGTTGGGCAACAAGAAGTACCGTACTCTTCGTTTCTTTACAAGAAGCAGCTAAAGCTTCTCTTAATTTGGCATCCGTTTTAAAGTCTAATGCACTAAAACTATCATCAAAAATATAGATTTCAGGCTTACGCACAATGGCACGCGCAATCGATAGTCTTTGTCTTTGTCCACCCGATACGTTTGTACCACCTTGACTGATTTCAGAGTGGATGCCTTCTGGTTTTTTAGAAACAAACTCCGTACTTTGAGAAATAGCTAAAGCAGACTCGATGTCTTTTGCATTGGCATCTTTCTTTGAATATAATAAGTTGGATTCAATATCTCCCGATAGTAACATACCCTTTTGTGGTACATAGCCAATGCGACTTCTTAAATCCGCTTGTTTGACATCTCGAATGTCTACACCATCCACATAAATAGATCCACTTGTCACATCATAGAATCTTGGTACTAAGTTGATCAATGTCGACTTACCAGATCCTGTACTTCCAATAAAGGCAGTCGTTTCTCCTGGTTTTGTTTCAAAACTAATATGGCTTAAAACATCTTCATCGGCACCTGGATATCTAAAAGATACGTTTTTAAAGGATACAACACCTCGCATATTGGATGAGAAATCACAAGTCTTTTCCTTATCTTTAACCGTAATATCACTGCTTAATACTTCATGAATACGTAAAGCACTGACATTGGCACGGGGAAGCATAATCGCAACCATGGTAATCATTAAGAATGCCATAATGACTTGCATCGCATACTGCATAAAGGCCATGATACTACCAACTTGAATGATGCCGGCATCCACTTGTTTGGATCCAAACCATAGAATCATAAGTGTGGTACCATTCATTAAAAACATCATGATTGGCATCATAAACGCCATAGCTCGTGTTGTAAATAAAGAAATAGAAGTAATGTCTTTATTCGCTTTATCAAATTTAGCTTCTTCAAGATGCTCATTGTTGAACGCACGAATCACTAACATTCCATCTAATAATTCTCGTACAACGCTATTCATCTTATCAATCATTTTCTGCATGATCTTAAATTTTGGCATGACAATCATAAAGATCATAAATACAACGCTTAAAATAATCACGACACATAAAGCTAGAATCCAAGTCATATTCGCTCCAGATTCAATGACGTGTAGTATGGCTCCAACACCAATAATAGGTGCATACATGACAATTCTTAAAAACATTGCCACCGTCATCTGTAGTTGTTGAATATCATTTGTGGTACGTGTAATCAAACTGGATGTGCTAAATGTATTTAGGTTTTCATTCGAAAAATGCGTCACTTTTTCAAATACGGCTTCGCGCAAATCTTTAGAGAAGCCTGCCGCAATACGACTTGCCAAGAATCCGACTAATATCGCACATACAGCACTGCCTAAGGCATAACCTAACATCTTAAGTCCTGAATAGATAATATAGTCTTGTTGGATCTTTTCCATATCCATACCTAGATCACTATATTCCTTCTTTAAAAATTGTGAGCTCATGCTTGTTACTGTCGAATCGCCAAGTTTAGAAATCTCAGATTTTGCAGCTTTTCTATATGTATCCATACCATTCATCATCAGTAGTTGAGGAATTTGTACATTGCTTTCTTTAGCATCCTTACTTACTTCTACCATTGTCATTTGAAGTAGAGTCAAAGTGGAAGAAAGCTTTTCTTCCTTTTCTTCACTAATATCTTTTAATAGATATACATTCTCTGTTTTCAAAGCTGGAATTCTTGTTTTCTCTTCCTTAGTTGCTTTACTTGGTGTAACCAGCTTATAAGAAGATGTCATTAAATCTTTTTCGGAATCGGTTGCGAACATTACATACGAATTAAATGTACTTTCACGAACCTGTTCATAGACACCACTTTCAATACCTCCATTTTGAATTCCTGTATTGACAATATTTTGCATATAATCCGGCATTGTAAGTTCGCATGTGGCTTGTCCAAACAATAAACCAAGGGCAAGGACAATGGATAGCCAATATGGCTTTAAATATTTCATAATCTTTGTCATTCTTTATTTTCCTCCATATAATGAGCTGTCTTTTTTAAAATATCTCTTAAATGCGCACAGTCAGATGTCCCAAGATAATCTAAATATGAATAAACATTAGACATATGGGAGTCCATACGCTTTTGAAACATGTCGATTGCCTCTGGAACAATTTGAATATAGACCGTTCTACGATCCGTATTCGAATGCACCCTTTGAAGCAGACCCTTCTTTTCAAATCCAGCAATCATCTGCGATACAGCAGCTGGAGATACACCGAGAATATTTGCCAGTTCACTCATTGTGATCTGATGATTCTCTGCTTTATAAATCGTTTTAAACAACATCACATCTTTGATTCTAGGCCCATCTTTACAATGACGGTTATTTCGAACAAAGTTCGTGACTTTATATGTTAGATCAAACAATAAATCTAGTACTTCATCTTGAACTTCCATAAGAACCTCCAATTTATTTAAGTAGCTTAACTATATACCTACTTAACTATTTAGTCAATAAAAAAGATATGCACAAAACATATCTTTTAAACGGATCTATGAAACCCTTTAATCGAAAGCCAAAAGATTTAAAGAGAGATTCCAAAAGCTTTTCCGACAACTATTATATCACGTTAAAACCGAGAAGAGAAAAAGCAATTCCTAATCTTTTATTATTCCCTCATTGACTAATTTTCAAATCCCTTATATGTTTCTTGTAGGAGGTGCAAATAAAATTATGCCATTTTGTTATTTTAATAATGATTACACTAAAGAATATCAATGCACATACAGTGAATTTAAAGATAGTATTGAAGTCAATATAGAATATGATATCGAAGAAAATGAAATTGAAGAGATAAATGGAGCTAGAATTATTTCTACAACTACTGAATACGCAAACAGAGATATCCTCATTTTAGATAATATAAACAAAATTAATATTCTTGTTAAAAACGCATTTCATGCTGGACACAGTAATAACTATAGTATATTTGGAAATTCTTCAACCACAAAGTTTATCTCAACTATTTACTTTAAAGAGCACAAAGGCTCAACATTAAAAAGTTTAAAAAACAATCCTAAGACAAAAGTAATAAGAATATATAGCCAATCCCTATCGAATCTAATAAATTGTAAAAACTTTATAAGAGAAACAACAGAAGACGAAATTACATATACCGTTAATAGAAACAAGGAACACCTTACTCAACCAATAAACAAAAACTATATCGATTGTATTTCTGTTTCAAATGAATGGAAACTTATTGAAAAGCCGAAAGAAATGATAAAATTTGAATTTACATATTACGTAGAAATTAAATTACAAAAAGCCCATGATTATACTCATGTTAGAGATTTTGTAAACGAATTAATAGTATATATGCAATTATACTATCCAGATAAATTTATCATTGATGAGGTTAAAATTAATATTAATAATGTTTTTTATACTTATGTAACAAACTTCTTAAGTATAAAGTCTAAGAATGGTTACGTTCATAAATCTGTACAAGTTGATTTATTAACATTTTTAGCAAACTGCTACACAAATATATCTTATAGATCAGCTAAATCGGAAATCAGGAATTCAAAAGATGTTATCATTACAAAAAGTAGACATCTTGAAGATTTATTTGGCAGTTACTATCGATTTATTGAATGCTATCTAAAGAAAAAAGGTTATAAAAACGATTTTATGATATATGCGTTAGAACATTATTACAATCAAAGTTTAGATTGTGAAAAAAAAGCAAAAGAGATTATCACACTTAGAAATCATTATATTCACAGTGGGTACTATATAAAAAACGATTGTTTAAAAATCAGATTCACACCAAAAGAAAACAAACAAAATTATAGTGTAGATGCTAATGTTAAATGGATATATAATCAGACACTTATTCTTTATAAAACTGCCATAGATATTATTTTTAAAGAGATTCTAAACTACCCAGAATATAAATACAAACAATCTTTTTAATGACTTATATCTCTTTCTCAACAATCCATGACTCAGAGACACTAAATTCACAAAGAGAGCCACTTCAACTTAAGAAATGACTCTCATTCTTCTTTAGATTTTTTTACTGTCTTCTAAAAGATTTAAATAAATAAATTCTTAAAATAATCAAGCATTCCTCAAAGAATAGACAACAATTAAATTTACCAATCCGCTTATCATTTTAATCAATCATGTTTGACATTATTAGAACAGTTCTTCAATTCATTTTATTTGTAACGTCCTTGATATACTTATTTAGAAATTTCAGTACCATTAATTGTCACTTCGACTGTATCTACTCCACTAACACAAACTTTTAAATCTAAATGCTCTTTACTCTACACCATTTTACCGTCATCAATATGATTTAGGTGTATTTTCATAGAATATGACTTTTACAATTTCCTGTTTTCTACAAATCTTAAATATATTTTGCAATTCAAATTACAATAATGTTGATTTAATTGCTAGAAGTCTTTCGATAAAGTCTTGTGGAATACCAAGAATATCATATATAGTTCTTCCAGGTGAAAAAACAATTTGATTGTAAATCTGTAAACAATTTTTTAATTCAATAAGAAAAATATCTGATATATCAGAATTCAAAACAACAATTGTGAATAGAATTACTGCACAAATATCATTCTTTCCAATTCCGTTCTTATAATCTGTATCTGTAATATACCCATTAGATATTTTTAAAACTTGATTTTTAGGTAATTCTTCTTTGATATTATTCAAAAATATCTTATTACCATGAGCAATTTTATTTCTGTATTGTTTTGTTATAGTTAATCCTTTAGTTAAAAATTCTTTTTTTTCATCTAAGTTTAGAAGTTTCGACTTAATCATATTATTGCTTACATAATTTTTATCGTCAGATTGTAAAATGCTATACATTTTAATTGTTAACCCATAGGGTATACTATTAATTAATACCCAAAAAGGGATGTGATTATGATTTTTTTGGTAATGAATAACACATTCATTCTTTGTGGTGTTAACACTCTTTTTTATTTGCCTTAACAAATTTATCCTAGCTCGAGATTTATAGTTGTACTTGCACAAATAGTCATTAGGATTGTCCAAAGCCATATCGGATAAATCTGTATATACTCCATATTTTTCTGATATTCGATATGTTATATTAGATTTTAATGCCCGTTCAATCATAATTATGTATTTTAAAAGAATTGAGTTTATATCTTTATCGAAATTGTATAAAAAATAAAAATCAGTGAACGGAACAGGATATAAAAATTTGCCATTAACATCAGAATCAAACAAATCTTTGTATCCATTTATCAAACTATAGTATGAAATATCTGTTAAACATCGTTTAACTGTTTCTTCATTTTTAATATAAACATTTCTCGATCTTAAAATAGATATCTGCTCATCATAGGTTTTAAAAGGTTTATCTGGGTTTTGCATAAAATAAAAACCTCCAATCTACTTAATAGAGAGGAAGTTTCTACTAGTCGCCTCGTAAGCAACCATTTCTGTTCCTCTAAATTATACTTTATAAAAGTTAAAAATCAATATTTTTTTACAAAATCACCTAACTTAATAGTTTTATTCTCATCCAAATGAAGAGGATTGATATCATCAGTATCCACACATAAATCCTCAGCCACTTTTTGTTTTCGTGAATATAACGCACTTAAATTGTTAAATTCTGAATATAAGCTATTATTCTCTTTTTCAACAATATTTTTGCAAACGGAGTAGTTTTCACTTGTTTGCACCACATCTAATGTTGCTTTGATGTACTCATACACTCCAAGTGAATTTCCATCCAAATCTTTTATTTCATCTCCGACTGTATAAATTTGGACCTTATCTCCCTCAGTAAGATAATCAGATCCTACATCAATAATAATGGCTTTTTCACTAATAATTCTAATTACTTTACCTAAGTTGTTTGTTTTTTCCATGATTTTTCCTCCATTTTAACTGATTTAATCAAATTTATTTACTGTATACTATCTTTGTTATACAAATATTGGTATATACCTATTAACATTCATGCATAAAATATCTCTTTTCGACATACAATAGAATCTCTATTTTATAGACCAAATTATTTAAAATTCCTCTTTTGCAAATGAATGTTAATCATTCGCTTATTTACTATGTTTATCGTACTTTTCCCTGGGGTCATTCATAATGAATCAAAATAGATTCAGCCAGTCTTGCAGATGTTCTCTGTCATAATCTCCGTGATTTTTTATAAATTGTTTTAGTAATAAATGAAGATTATTAACGGGATATAAGGAATCAGAATCATTCTAACTCATTTATATTGAAAGATTTGAATTGAGGTATCGCTCCATATCGACCTTCTAGATAAGCTTTACTAATTTTCTTATCAAATCTTTCGTTAAATGTATCTAAAGAATATATTTTTGAGTCATTATTTTTGTCACTTTCAACAAACCATATTTGATCTCTTCTAAACAAATCTTGACTCATAATTTCAGATTGATGCGTCGTAAATATAACTTGTATTTTTGATATTTCTTGATATTGATTTAGCAATTCTATAAAATGCTTAAATAAATTCGGATGTAAGCTTCTCTCCATTTCATCAATAACATATACACTATTTTTATTTTTATTAAATAAGATATCTAAAAAATCAAATATGCGTCTTGTACCATCGGATTCTTCACAAAATTCAAAATCCAACATAGATTTTCCATGTTTAAAAGATATTGTTTCAATAATTAAATTATAATCTTGTCCCATAGTAATACTAAAAATTTCTTTTTTTGATCGCATCGACAAATGAAAGTTTGCTTCATCATCTTTAACTTTCTTTTTAAATTTATTAACTACATCTTTATATAGCTCGATTCCAATTTTATTTATAAGTTGATCTTCACTTATATGTTTTATTTCAATATCTTCAATCCCTGTATCTAGTGTACGAACTATTTTTTTTACCATATTTAATGAGTTTTTATCATAATAATAAGCAAAGTCTGTTAGTGGCATATCTGGTAAAACCACATTCAAATCTTTTGCGAACCAATTATAGATTCTATGATACACACTTAATTCAGAATCTTTATCAAAGCTTTTATTTCTATTCATTTCTGTTAAAAATAATGATTTGTCATTATGCAGAAAATCATCTAAATAAATCTCCATACGCATACGATCTTCTTTTTCTAAATTTAAACCATTTAAAGGTTTTCCATCATTATTTCTCTGATATAAGACTTTCTTTTTATTTAAATTTACAATCCATTCATCTTTAATTGTTTGTGTATTCAAGATAGCATCAAATCCATATTCATAACAATCCTCATTCAATAACAATTGAACTGAAAAAGATGAATTTTTTTCTTTGTTGTCTTCATGATTTCTACAATACCAATTATATGATTCAACTGGAATTTCTTGATTGATCACGCACTCCTTCATAAAGCGCAATACTTCTACAAAATTAGATTTACCACTAGCATTAGGCCCATAAATCACAGTACTTTTCAAAAGTGGTATTGTATCCGATTCATACAGTCTTTCTTTTTGTTTTCTTAATTTATTCGAAGCAATCATACTAAAAGCAGTTAAATCATTGAATGATTTAAAATTCTGCACTTTTACCCCTATAAGCATATTTTTTCTCCTTTTAGAAGTATATTATACTACACACTATAGCTTCATTAATTTATTAATGTGATTTTTTCTCGTTTATATTTTTTTAAGGTATAAGTGAGCAAAAAAAGCAACGCTATGTAAACAGAGCCACATAGATTGATACCAAAATATGATATTAACCGATTGTTTTTAGATAGAATGTTCAATGAGCAATTTTTTTTACTGCTTTTAAGTTATAAACTTTATCAGCTACTCTTTTTCTCTCTGTCTCTATCCCATTGAAAACATAATTACAATAAATAAAATTATCCTCATCTTCTTCTATTGATGGTTGAAGTTCTTTAATTATTCCACTAGTTTTCAGATATGTACAGCCTCCACAACTTATTAAAACTTGTGTTAATGATCCTTTTAGATTCACTTATTCATTATCTGTATAAGCCTTATCCAAAGCTGTTTCTAAAAGAGTTTTAATTGAGGTAAAAATTATTTACCATTATTTTTAATTTTAACCAACCTCTATGCCTGTTAATATATATTTAATTCTCTGTTTCTCCAGTTTAGGAAGAATAGCAAAGTCGGTACCAAGGGATGCAACACCTGCCACGATTACCGCACTGCCGACCGCCATCTAGTCCACCGTGCCACCGGGCATCTGTGTCACAATCAAAGCAAGTCTAGTTTTGAACATCGTCTTTCAAACATGGATGCCGGTGTCTCCACCATTCTGCACTCATCAGATACTTCATTGCATTTTTCTCCAGATTAAAACGGCATGAAAAAGGATCCTGATCATCACCAAGATGCTTCTTCATGCATTGATATTTACTTGATAAAGTAGGCACTCAACTTTCCACTTCCCTTTTGTTCAAGTTTATCAACCTCGCAAAGCTCTTTAAGCAAGCGGAATGCCTTTGTTGTTCCTGCACCAATCAAATCTTCGACTTCTTTTCTTGTTA
>ERZ1673744.746-NODE-746-length-37584-cov-7.207440_pt1 | contig 37584 bp, 32 predicted proteins | sample MGYA00580207_ERZ1673744 | MGnify/ENA primary metagenome ERZ1673744 (study PRJEB41218, sample SAMN15661751) | gut metagenome | host: Homo sapiens | place: Canada: London | collected 2015-08-20/2019-03-30 | study: EMG produced TPA metagenomics assembly of... | reverse complement strand
AATTATAACATAACCGTAGCCGCTTGTCAACTATTTTGTGCCTATGTTAATAGTACAATGGCGCACCCGCTAACGGGAATGATTCTCACGTAGTTTCTCAATCATTTTGATCCAAACTATCATGGCCACCCGCTCCGCCCTCTCTTTTGCCTTCGGTTCACAGTCCGTTTTCAGACTTTCTCTTCTCTCCGTTGCCATTCTGGCTTCTCACAGCGCACTCGCCGCTGAAGATGTTGACTTTGATGCAGTAACCGTCACGGCTACAAGCCTCAGCACCACGACGGAAAACACTGATTCCTACAAGTCTTCGTCCATGAGCACGACGACCGGTCTGGAGCTCACGCCGCGTGAAACACCGCAGTCGGTTTCCAACGTGACGATGAAGCAGATCAGCGATCAGGGCATCCAGTCCATGGATGAAGCGATGAAAAACACAACCGGCATCACGGTTATTCACAATGCCGGGCGCTTTCGCTATCTCTCCCGCGGCTTCTACATCGACAATATTCAGGAAGACGGCATCTCCTATTCTCTTAATGATGGCGCCAACGGAAATTCCTACCGCAATGCCAACAGCCAGAGCGACATTGCCATCTATGACCACATAGAAGTTGTGCGCGGTCCTACGGGCCTGACGCAGTCAAGCAGTCAACCTGGCGGTACGATCAACGCGGTCCGCAAGCGCCCGACATCTGAATTTCAGGCTTCTGCTGAGGCCGAAGTGGGAAGCTGGGACCATTACCGTGCCGTCGGCGACATCTCAGGACCTCTCAATGAAGCCAAGACGCTTCGCGGCCGCGTAGTTGGCGTTCTTCAGAAGAAGAATTCTTTCAAGGACGACGTAGGCAATAAGAGCGGCACTTTTTACGCCGTCTTTGCAGCTGATCTTGCGCCTGAAACCACTCTTACCTTTGGCGGACTCCATCAGCAGGGAACAGAAGTTCCTGATTTCTACGGCGTTCCAATGGGCCCAAATGGTGCAGATGCCGGACTGCCGGATAGTGCTTTCTTCGGCATGGACTGGACAAAATGGAAAACAAAGAAAACCAATGTTTTTGCTGAATTAGAACATTATCTCAATGACGAATGGCGCATCACGGCAAAAACCTCATACACAAAAAGTACCTCCGAGAGCTCGTTTGGCAGCATCACGAATATCTCAGACGGGCATCCGATATCTACGCAATCTCCGAATATGCCTCTCAAATATGGACAGCATTACAACAATGACGGCTCCATATTTTCAGCCACTTTAAACCTAAACGGCAGCTATACATTATTTAATCAGGAGCACGACTTTTTCACGACTTTAAATTATTCGCGTGAAAAAACAGATACGCTTCTGAAACAGCACAACTTCAGCGGCATCAGCATCAATGCATGGGATTTTGTCGGCAATGAAGTCAGCGAACCCAATTGGGATGATGATTCCATTCTCAATACGAAAAATTTTTATAAGCAGACAAGAACTGATTTAGGCCTTCTTACAGGTACTCGTTATAATTTTTCTAATTCCTGGCATTTGATTGCCGGCGGCCGCTATGCCCTTTATAAAACAAGTTACTCTGTAACTAACCTACTAAAACCATCAGCTAAACAAACCTATACTGAAACCACGACAACTCGCTTCATTCCTTATGCAGGATTAACTTGGGATTTTTATAAGAATTCAAGCATTTATATCAGCTACACATCCATTTTTGAGCCTTCAGGCGAAAAAGGTCCTGATCACAATGATCTCAAACCAATCATTGGCGACAACTATGAGCTTGGCATTAAATCCGAATTCTTCGATAATCGCCTGAATACTTCGCTTGCCATTTTCAACCTCGAGCAGAAAAATCGTCCGATGGACTGTATCATTGACTCTGCAGAGACGACATGCTCCAGGGGCAAAGTAAGAAGTCAGGGTTTTGAGGCGGAAGCTTCAGGTTCACTTCTGCCTGGTTGGAACCTTTTCGCAGGCTATACCTGGAATATGAGTGAATACACGGTTACTGAAAGCGCTTCAAAGCAAAGCGGCGAAACCTATAGCCCGTTTACGCCTCGTCATATTCTGCGCCTCTACAGCAGCTTCAACCTGCCCGGTGCAGCATATCGATGGACAGTCGGCGGCGGCGTGCAGGCGCAAAGCAGAGCGAAGAGTGCGTCCAGCGTTCAGCAGGGCGGATATGCGATTTGGAATGCCAACATTCAGTACCAGGCAACCAACTCTCTGAAATTCAGTCTCATCGCCAATAATATTTTTGATCGCCATTACTACAACAACACCAATAACAGAACCCTTGGCGCCAATAATTATTTAGGCGATCCGAGAAACTTTATTCTCAAGCTGAATTATCAGTATTAATTCGGCCTATTTTCGAAAAACATAAGCACCCCGGCTGCATTTTTTGCAATGCAGCCGGGGATTCCTATAAATAATTCGTCAAGTTTCCCGCTATGAGAACCCTCAGCAATTTTCTCCGGCTGGCGGCTCCTTATTGGATGAGCGCCCAGCGCTGGTATGCCTGGGTCATGCTTGTCGTTGTTGTCGGCTGCGCCATGGGCATTATTGAGGTAGGCGTCTACCTCAACCGTTGGAATAAACGTTTCTATGACGCCCTGGCACAGTACGACGGGAGCCATATGCCTGATCTCGTCCTCGAGTGGCTCCTCTACATCACGATTACGGTTCTTCTTGTTATCGTCGGCAGCTGGACGCAGAAGCGCCTGATGTTCGACTGGCGCGAGCATCTGACCAGGTGGCTCGAGGATAGATGGCTCACGAATCATGCGCAGTACCGCCTGAAGCTGCGCGAAGAACCCGACAATCCCGATCAGCGCATCGCAGAAGACGCCTATCAGCTTGCAGACAGAACAATTGTTCTTGTGAAGTACTTCATCATGAATCTCTTCAAGCTCGTGGCCTTCACTTCAATCCTGTGGGGACTCTCCGGCGTCGTACGCTTCACGATTTTTGGAACGGAAATTGAGATTCACGGCTTCATGGTCTGGGTAGCGCTTGTCTGGTCCGTGGTCTGCACGATCATCACGCATTACATCGGCCGGCGGCTGAAGCCCCTCAACGTTGAACGACAGCATCGTGAAGCGGACTTCCGTGCGACGCTTCTGCGCGTCCGCGACAATGCGGAGCAGGTTGCCTCATGGCGCGGCGAAGATACGGAAATGACCCGCTTCAACGGGCGTTTTCAACGCATCAAGGAGAACTGGCTCGCGCTCATTCGCCGGGAATTTCAACTCGAAGCCTTCACCTCCAGCTATCTGCGCCTCAACCGGATCATCGGAATCCTGGCCGCTCTTCCGGTATACCTCACGCGCTCTCTTACCTTCGGCGACCTCATTCAAGCATCAACCGCTTTTTCCAACGTTCAGGACGGATTCGGCTGGTTCCTCGATTACTACAAGCGCATCATGGAGTGGGCGGCAGTCGTAGAACGACTTCACCGCTTTGACGAGAGCCTCACCCATGCCCAGGCGGTGAAATCTATCGGCACGCCTGCCGAAGACAATGAAGTGCGCACTCACGCGCTTTCCATCTTTACGCCCTTCGGCAAACTCCTCTCGAGCGGAATCAATCTCGCCGTGAAGCCCGGCAGCTGGATGCTCGTTGACGGCAGAAGCGGAGCAGGCAAATCAACGCTTCTCAGAACACTCGCCGGTCTCTGGCCCTTTGCAAAGGGGAGTTTTTCCCTGCCCGATAAAAAATTCCTCTTCGTCACGCAGAAAGCGTACCTGCCGTTTGATGCGCTTGAAGACGTCCTGACCTACCCCGTCCGCGGACGCTTTACTGAGAGTGAACTCAAGGACGCCCTCGAAAAAGTCGGCCTGGGACGCCTCTCTGCTCGCCTCAAGGAGAAGAAAGACTGGGCTCAGGAGCTCTCGGGCGGAGAATCTCAGAGACTTGCCTTTGCGCGCGTGCTCCTCAATCGACCCGAAATACTCTTTCTCGATGAAGCGACCAATCAGCTTGACGATGCTTCAGCAATGCAGCTGATCAGCATTCTGAAGACCGAACTTCCTCAGACCGTCGTTCTGATGGTTTCCCACCAGCCGGCAGTGAAGAATCTCGCAGAAACCAGAATAGAGATCGGCGGCCCGGCGCCGGCGGTCGCTTAACGCGTTCATAGACCTCTGCCTCCGCACTTTCTGAATAGACGCGGAGGCAGGTGCCGGAGGCTCAATGCAAAACATTCTTCACTCTTGATAAAAGAATAGTTGCATATCGAACATTTTCGTCTTATAGTTCGATATCAAATTATTTTCTTTAATTTGTTCGTTATCGAACTTATGGCATCAAAAATGAAAAAAAGCTGCTTTGACTCTCGCACTTCTCTCGGCTCTTGCTTCCTCCGGCTCGGTATTCGGCACCGAAGTCTCGACCACGCCTCTCGGGACGGGCGAAGTTTCGGTCTTCACCTTTGATGGCGGCGTCAAAATCCACAACTTCAATACGAAGGACGTCATGGAGGACAACGCCTTCGTCGTTGAATCGAAGACCGGTCTTGTCGCCGTGGAGTCTCTCGCCTTCAAGAAGGACTTTCCCTTCTGGGGCGACTATCTGAAGAAGCTCGGGAAGCCCCTTCAGGCCGTTCTCATCTCCAACCACCCGAACAATGCCGCAGCCTGGGCGGGCGATGCTCCGGTCTACGTGTCCGAGGAAGCCTGGAAGGCCATGCATTCCGGCTCAACCAAAGGCATCATGACCGGCCTTTCGAAAGCCTACGGTCCCGACTTCGACACGGCGCTCCCCGCGGCGCCCAAGATGCTGAGTCTGGGCGAACATGTTTTTGAAGGCGTCAGGATCGATGTCCTCACGGACGGCGACGGAAATGAATTTCTCTTCCCCGACCTCAAGGCGGCCTACATTCACATGATGGGCTCTGAATGTCATTCGATCGTGGGCGGTGCAGCGCATGCCGACGCGCTCATCGGTCAGCTCGAAGCCCTTAAGAAGGAAGGCGTCACGCTTCTCTTCACGAGCCACTGGCAGCCCGAGGGCGTAAAGGCGATGGACGAAAAGATCGCCTACCTCAGGGCGCTGAAGGCAACCGCGGCAAACGCCAGATCAAAGGATGAGTTCATTGCCGCGATGAAGAAGGCATACCCCAAGTATCAGGGCGAACACTATCTCGACATGACCGCCGGCTTCTTCTTCCCGATGAAGAAGTGAGCGAGTCAGCGCAATGTCCCCGGGAAGGCTGTGGAGCCTCACCGGGGACATTCCTGTTGAGGAGAACAAAACTTTTAGAACATCAGAGCTGACGCTCTTCGAATCAATATTCGCCCGCCTTGTTGAGCACGGCGACCATATCCTCGAGGTACATGCGGGCGCGGTCGAGAGGCGACATCGTGAGCGCGAGGTCGGCGTTGCAGGCTTCGATCGAAATGGGAAGGCCCTTCAGATGTCCGAGGAGCTGCGGGAGATCCGCGGCGCCGGTACCGGGCGAGAGGCGGTAGTTCCTGGCCTGATAGAGAATGCCCGCCATATCCTTGGGCGTCGCGGCCGTCAGGTCGCACATCTGGCAGTACTTGAGGCTCCCCTTCGGAAGGTTGTCGATGTCGGCGTAGTCGTTCTTCGCGCGATAGAAATGGATCGGGTCGACCAGAACGCCCGCATTGGGACGATTGATTTTGGAGAGAAGTCCGCCCGCCTGGCTTACGGTCGAGACGTCGCACCACGGCATGGGTTCGACCGAGAGATTGAGGCCGTACGGGAAGGCGATTTCGCAAAGCTCGGCAAAATTGTCCGAGAAGCGGTTGAGATCCGGGTCGTTCCCGGCCACAAGCACATGCTGGGCGCCCAGGCGAGCACCGGTTTCAAAGAAAGGCTTCCAGTTGATCGCGCGGGTATCGGGCTTCACGCGCAGAATTTCAATGTCGAGCACCTTCACGCCAGTAGCCTTGAGATTTGCTTCGACCTCTCGGATCATGGGCGTATCGCCGATCATGTCCCATTGGGTTTCCGTGGGCGTTGCCGGAACGAGGCGGATGCCGACATGGCTGTAGCCGGCTTGAGCGGCGCAGAGAACCTGATTGGCAGGCGACACGTCGAGAACGGTCAGCGCCGCAAGGCTGATCGGGCGCGGGAGCTTGATCGGCTCAAACTTGCGGTCCTTGAGGGAAACGGGCTGCACCTTGGCGTGCGCGGCGCCCACGGCGGCAAAAGCGGCCGCTGCGGCAGCGGACTTGAAGAGCAGACGACGATTGGCGTTCATGACGAGTCTCCTGAGCGTTTCGGGGAAAGTTTTCGGAAGAAGCTTTAGGTTCTTCCTCTTAATCCCGAATGCTAGGAATCCTCGTCATTTGGAGGTACCTCTCGCGGGCGGTATCCATGAGGCGTGCAGGATTATTGGCCCGCACGCTTAGAATTCAAGGTTCGCCTGCCGGCTATTCGTTTTCCTTCTCCGCCTTGTCTCTCGGCCGCCGCGAGAAGACCCAGTCGAGGAAGCTTCCCTGATTGCGGGAGCTCACAAGAATCCTGCCGGAACCCGAAAAGCGGAGCACGAAGCCTTCGCCCGAGAGCTGACTCTCAACGAGGCGGCCGAAAATGCCCGACCGGTTCGTCTTCAGCGTGATTTCATAGTCGAGCGATGCGTCCCAGGCAACCAGGTGCCCGTTGTCGATGAGCACGGGCTTGTCGGGGCGGACTTCCATCTCGCGCACGGACCCGAAGCCTGAAACGACGAGCTGGCCGCTGCCGGAAGCCTTCATGATGAAAAACCCGCCGGAGTCGGCAAGAAGCGCTCTCCCGATGCCCTGCATTCTGGCCGTAACGTCGACGCCTTCCGTCGAAGCGAGGAAGCACCCGTCGGCGAGCATCCACTCGGCGGGACCCACATCCAGAATCCGGATGTCTCCGGGGAAAGCCGGCGCAAGGAGCACGGTGCCCGGAGCGTCCTCGGCCTCAATCCACTGCTGGAAGAACGTTTCGTCGTTCAGAAACTTTCTCGCAATGGAATTGAGGAACCCGCCCCGGGTCTTTCCTCGAAGAGAAAGCGACGCATCCATCGCCACCATGGCGCCCGACTCCGTTGCAACCGAGTCGCCCTTGTCGAGCGTTGCGCGCAGAAGCGGATCAACGCCGCCTTCAGCTTCAAAGCGAACCATTTCCAACCTTCTCCTTTAGGGAGTGATGCGGACCGTAAGCGTCACCGTGAGCGCAACGTCCGCCGTGCCCGAGCTTACTACCGGCGCGGCGTCATTCATAGAGGCGCGCGCCATAAGCACCTGAGGCTGCGCATAGTAGCGGGGGGCGGGACCGGAAGCGCCCGAAACCTGAATGCCTTCAATGCGGACGTTCTTTTCCCCGAGGCCGAGAGACTTTGCCGCGATCACGGCGCGGTCAGACGCATTCCTGATGGCTTCCGAGAGAAGCGCATCGGTTGCCGCCTGATGCACCGGGCGCGAAACGGAGAAGGAGACGCCGTCAAACTTCATTGTTTTCCCGGCCGCTTCCATAACCTTGGAAGAGAGCGCAATGTCGCGCACCGTCACGCGGATCGACTGCCTGGCGCTCCAGGCGCCGATCTGAGAGACCTCGCCTTCCTTCGCCTTCGTCATCACGGGCCAGGTGGAAAAATCCGTCGTCCTCACGTCGACCTTGTCGCCGAAAACCTTGAGCGCCTCAATCGCGGCGTTGCCCGCCTTCACGACCTCTTCCGTCGCGGCGGCGGAATCCTTGGTCTGAGCTTCAATCGAGAAGGTTAGGGACGCTTCGTCATTGGGGAGCGTCTTTGAAGCCTCCCCCGCGACATTCATGACGAGGCCGGCTTCGGCGACGCGCGGCATGGCGATTGCGGCGTCGGAAAAGCCAAGCGCCAGAGCGCCGGTGCAGAGCGCAGCTGCAAGGATCGTACGGGTTGCGGCGGATTTCGGCGACATTTTCATCTCCTTTTGAATTTTGAGGATTCGCCGGGGAGAAGCAGAACCTCGAAGCTCCCGCGTCTCCCGGCAGAATTTCCCTTTTCTTTGGTTCCTTCAACTATGAGGCATCGGGAACGTCTGAGCTTCAAGCATCTGCAACGTTTCTTTTCGAGGTGTTGACGCGCTGAAAGCGCTCTGCATTTCTGCAGGATCAAGCGAGTTCAACGCAAATTTCAGATTTAACAAAGAACTGCGGCATAGAATCCTTTTTCCATCAGAAAAAGTAGATATTTCCCCGTAGCGCAAAGTTACAATCACGGCCGGCGCCGCCGTCTGCGCGCTTTTCCTCAGTTTTTACCCAAGGACATCGCTTCCTTTCCCATCCCTTCATGTCCACTGCGAACGCTGCGGCTTCCGTGCAATGGAGCTCGCGCCTCGGCTTTATTCTCGCTTCGGCCGGCTCTGCGATCGGCCTCGGCGCCATCTGGAAATTTCCTTTCTGGGCCGGCGCCAACGGCGGAGGAGCCTTCATTCTTCCCTACGTCGTCTTCACGCTCACGACGGGCCTCGTGCTCCTCATGGCGGAGTTTGCGATCGGCCGGCGCGGCCGGGGCTCGGCCGTGAGCGCCATGCGCCGCATCGGGGGAAGACACTTTGCGCTCCTCGGCGCCTTCGCAGTGCTCACCTCCTTTCTAATCCTTGCCTACTACAGCGTCGTCGGCGGCTGGTGCGTGGCCTATCTGGCCCAGTCCCTGACGACGGGCGTTGTTACAGAGAATGCGCAGACATTGAGAAGCGACTTCAGGGAAATCGTCTCCACCGGCTGGATCAACATTGCCTGGCTTTTTTCCTTTCTCTCCCTCACGGCAATCACGGTCGGCTGCGGCATTGAGAAGGGAATTGAACGCGCTTCGAAACTCCTCATGCCGATGTTCTTCGTGATGATGCTCGCCGTCATCATCCGGGGGCTCACGCTCGACGGGGCCATGGAAGGCGTGAAGTATCTTCTGAGCTTCAGGCCGGAAGACCTCTCGCCCGGGGCGATCCTGAGCGCAATGGGCTACACCTTCTTTTCGCTCTCCCTCGGCGCCGGCATTCTCATCACCTACGGCACCTATCTCCCGAAGCGCGCCGACATTCCACTCTCATCGCTCTGGGTGGCGCTTCTCTCCATTCAGGCGTCGCTTCTTGCCGGCCTCATGGTGATGCCCGCCGTCTTCGCCTTCGGCGTCGCTCCGGATGCGGGCCCGGGACTCGTCTTCATCACGCTCCCGATGATTTTCGCGCACATTCCGGGAGGGAGCATCTTCGCCGCAATCTTCTACGTCTGCCTGCTCGTTGCCGCGCTCACTTCCTCGGTATCGCTTCTTGAAGTGGTCGTCGCCTTTCTTCACAACGAGTGGCGCCTCTCGAGAAGCACGGCAACCATTTCAAGCTTCGTGCTCCTCTTCTTTCTCGGGTCCCTGAGCGCCCTCTCCTTCGGGGAACTGAGCGACTTCACGCTCTTCGGGCGGAACTTCTTCGACTTCTTCGACTTTGTCTGCACGAACTTCATGATGCCGGTGGGCGGCCTCGCCGTTGCCGCGCTCATGGCCTGGAAGGCCTGGCCCGCAATGCGGGAGGAGCTCACGTCGGCCAGACCCCTTTCATCCGGGACCCTATCCGCCATCCGCGTGGTTCTCGGCGTTCTCGCGCCGATCCTCGTCCTTACGACGATGTATCAGGGACTTTTCCTTTAAGAACCGTTGGAAAGCGCCAGGGAGTCTGCTTTCGATCAAAGCGGCTCCACAGGCTCCTGAAGCACCAGGAACACTTTTTGCCTCCGATCCTCCGTATGATTGCCTGAAAGCTGACTCGCTCCTTCTGCGCGGCCGTCAGGCTTTCCACTATTTTTCAAGCAGAACAAAAAAGGCTCAGGCAAAAAATGGCGAATGAACGCATCACCTGGACAAGCCGCATCGGCTTCGTGCTCGCAAGCGCGGGGGCGGCCGTCGGCCTCGGCGCCATCTGGAAGTTCCCGTACATGGCGGGCACGAACGGCGGGAGCGTCTTCCTCTTTCCCTACATTCTTCTCACCTTTACCGTGGGCCTTGCGCTTCTCATTGCAGAAATCGCGCTGGGGCGCCTCGGCAAAGGCGGCATCGTCACGACCTACCGGCGCCTTGCCGGCAAAGCCTTTCTCCCTGCCGGCTACCTCGGCGTCGTCACGGGCTTTCTCGTCCTGTCGTTTTATTCGGCGATCGGCGGCTGGACGCTTTCATATTTCTGCGAAGCGCTCGTGGGCCAGGGGCTCATTGCGGACCAGTCGCAGCTCGGCGCCCACTTTGCAGAATTCACCGCGAACCCGGTGACGGCGCTTGGGTTCCAGTGGCTCTTCCTGGTGCTGAACGGCCTCATCGTGGCCTTCGACGTTACGAAGGGCATTGAGCGCGTGAGCAAAATCCTCATGCCGCTCCTCTTCATCCTGATGCTCGTCGTGATCGTGAGAGGCCTCATGCTGCCCGGCGCCTGGGCGGGGGTGGAATTCCTCTTCAAATTCGATCCCGATGCCTTCACGCTCTCGGGCCTTCTGCAGGCGATGGGCTTCACCTTCTTCTCGCTCTGCGTGGGCTGCGGCTGCATGATGACCTACGGCTCCTACCTCAACGAGAAGACGAATCTCGTGCGCTCCTGCGTCTGGATTGCCTTCCTCGCGGTCATTGCATCCCTCATGGGCGGCCTCATGATCATGCCGTCCGTCTTCGCCTTCGGCCTCGATCCGACGGCGGGCCCGGGCCTCACCTTCATCACGATGCCGGCAGTCTTCGCTCAGCTCCCGAGCGGCCAGGTCTTCGCCGTGATGTTCTACCTCTGCCTCGCGGTCGCGGCAATCACGTCGTCGGTTTCGATGATTGAAATCATCGTCGCCTTCCTCGTGGACGAAAAGAACTACACGCGCCCGAAGGCGGCGGTGGTTTCCACGATTGCGCTCGCCGTCGTGGGGGCGCTTCCCTGCCTTTCCTTCGGCGTCCTCTCCGACGTCACATTCTTCGGCACGAAGACCTTCTTCGACATCTTCGACTTCTTTACGAGCAACCTTTCGCTCCCCATCGGCGGGCTCGTCATTCTCTTCCTTGCGGGATTCCGCTGCTGGAGCCGGGTTGAATCGGATATTTCGGGCGGCGCTCCCGCCCCCTCCTGGATGCCGGCGCTTCGCTTCACCATGCGCTATCTCGCGCCGCTCCTCGTCCTTGCGGTGCTGATCACCGGTCTGATGTAAACATCAGCGCCACACAGCTTTTCCCTTTTAAACGGGCGGCTCAAACGACAAGAGCCGCCCGTTCTCTTTGTGCGGCAGCTGAATCCGGGTTTTCCTTCAATCGCCCTTAGGCGCGCGGAAATACCGCTACAATCAAAAATTCATTGTTTTTCTGGAATTTTTCAATGTCTCAGGAAGTGAGTCGCTCCGCCTGGTCCTCCAGGATCGGATTCATCCTCGCGTCGGCGGGTTCGGCGGTCGGTCTCGGAGCCATCTGGAAGTTCCCGTACATGGCGGGCACGAACGGGGGCTCCATCTTCATGCTCCCCACCATTGCCTTCTCGCTCACCATCGGTCTCGCGCTCCTCATGGCCGAAATGTGCATGGGGCGGCACGCAAGGGGCGGCGCAGGCACAGCCTTCAGAAAGCTCGGCGGCAGACGCTGGGGCATCATCGGCCTCATTTCGGTCGCGACCGGCGCTCTGGTGCTTGGGTTTTATTCCGTGGTGGGCGGCTGGTGCGTCCACTATCTGATCGAGGCGCTCCTCGGGCGCGCGGCGGTCACGGATCCTTCAGTCATGCGCGGCGCGTTTGAGGCTTTCGCCGCCGACCCGATTCAGTCGGTCGGAAGCCACGTGCTCTTTCTTTCCGCCACGGCAGCCGTCGTGCTCGCCGGCGTGGAAAAAGGAATCGAGCGCGTGGGAAAGATTCTCATGCCGCTCCTCTTCATCCTGATGCTCGTTCTCATCGTCCGCGGACTCATGCTCCCGGGCGCGATGGAGGGCGTGAAATTCCTCTTCAAGCCCGATCCGGAAGCCTTCACGGGCGAGGCGCTTCTGAACGCCATGGGCTTTGCCTTCTTCTCGCTTTCCGTTGGCTCGGGCTCCATGATGAACTACGGGAGCTACCTCTCCGACAAGGTAAGCATCGGACCCTCCACCGCCTGGATTGTCTGCCTTGCGGTCATGGCCTCCATCCTGGGCGGCCTCATGATCATGCCGGCCGTCTTCGCCTTCGGGCTTTCGCCTGATGCCGGCCCCGGCCTCACCTTTGCAACGATGCCCGCCGTCTTCGGCAGAATGCCCTTCGGCGACATTTTTGCCGTCGCGTTCTTCCTCTGCCTCTTTGTCGCGGCGCTCACCTCGGCCATCTCGATTCTGGAGATGACCTCGCAGCACTTCGTCGACCGCCATGGCTTGAAGCGCCGCACTTCGGTGCTTCTCGTCTCCACGGTTCTCGGCCTCATCGGCATCGTCTGCGCGCTCTCTTTCGGACCGCTCTCGGACGTGAAGCTTTTCGGGAAAACCGCGTTCGATCTCCTCGACTACGTCACTTCCAACATCGGCATGCCGATCGGCTGCATGGGGATTGCCTTCGTTGCGTGCTTCGTGTCCTGGAAAACCACGGAAGCCGAACTCTCCATGAACGCTTCCTGGCGCCCCTGGGCGCTTCGCGCCTTCAGGCTCTTTGCCGGCATTCTTGCGCCGCTTCTCATTCTGGTAGTAGCGGCCAAGGGCATTGGTCTTTTCTAACCCACAAGCAGGAAGGATGCCCTAAGTCTTATTCCTAAAGGCGCTCTTCAGGAGCGGCTTGCTAAGATCTCAGGCTTACACGCTTTAAACCGGCAGCAACCCGTACTGCCCCTCGATTTTTTAACTATCAAGAAGAACACATCATGTCGCAGAACATGACAACCGGAGGCTGGGGCTCGCGCCTCGGCTTCATCCTCGCCTCCGCCGGATCCGCGGTGGGTCTCGGCGCCATCTGGAAATTCCCCTACATGGCAGGAACGAACGGCGGCGCCGTCTTCATGCTGCCCTTCATTTTCTTTACGCTCACGATCGGCGTGTCGCTTCTCATTGCTGAGTTTGCAATGGGGCGCGCCGGCCGTCAGGGCGCCGTGGGGAGCCTGAACCGCGTGGCCGGGAAGCCCTGGGGCATCTTCGGCGGCATCGGCGTCTTCACCGTCTTCCTGATTCTTTCCTTCTATTCCGCGGTCGGCGGCTGGTGCCTCAAGTACCTCTGGGACGCGATTCTCGGAAACGGCCTCATCACGGATACCGCGAAGCTCGGCGAATACTTCGGCGGCTTCGTCTCGAACGCCTTCGACTCCTACGGGTACCTGCTCCTCTTCCTTGCCGTCACGGCCTACGTCGTGATGAACGGCATTGAGAAGGGCATTGAAAAGGTCGCGAAGATCCTGATGCCCGCGCTCTTCATCCTGATGCTCATCCTGATCGTGCGCGGCGTCACGCTCCCGGGCGGCTGGAAGGGCGTGGAATTCCTCTTCACGCCCCGCTGGGAAGACTTCAACGGAAGCGCGCTCTTCAACGCCATGGGCTTCTGCTTCTTCTCGCTCTCCTTGGGCGCCGGGACGATGATCACCTACGGCTCCTACCTCAACCCCAAGGCGGATCTTCCCTCGTCCGTGGGCTGGGTCGCATTCCTCGCCATCATGGCGGCCATTCTCGGCGGCCTCATGGTGATGCCTGCCGTCTTCGCCTTCAATCTTGACCCGGGTGCCGGCCCCGGCCTCACCTTCGTCACGATGCCCGCGGTCTTCGCCCAGATGCCTTTCGGCCACGGCTTTGCGATCGCGTTCTACGCCTGCCTCACGGTGGCGGCGCTCACCTCGTCGGTCTCGATGCTCGAAGCCTGCGCGACGCTTCTCGTTCAGGAATGCCGCCTCACGCGCCGCACCGCGATTCTTGCGACCCTCGCGGGCTGCGCCCTTGTGGGCTTTGCCGCCAACATGTCCTTCGGCCCCTGGGCTGACGTGAAGTTCTTCGGCAAGAACATTTTCGATCTTCTCGACTACGTCACCTCGAACGTCGGCATGCCGCTCTCCTCCTTCGGCATCGCCATTGCCGCAGCCTGGGTTGCGTGGCCCGCCATGCAGCGCGAGCTTCAGACCACGCGCATGCTGCCGCCTTCGGTCCTGACGACGATCCGCATCCTCACGGGCTTCTGCGCGCCGCTCTTCGTGGCGGTTGTGGCCCTCGGATCCCTCTGATATTTTTCCGTCCCTGAAGACTTCCAGTGCTTCCGGCGCTCAACAGCCGCCGGAAGCACTATTCTTATGGGAACCTCAATCAACGGAGATCCTTTCCCGATGACCGACTCCAATCCCGCTACCAAGGAACCTCTTCTTTCGCTCTCCGACTTCGGCGGCGGCCGTGCATGCCTTGACAATGCCATCGCAAAGGAATGGAACGACCACAGGAATGTCTGGCTCGGCGGCAGCGGCATTGCGCTCGTCCTCGCCGTTATCCTCACCTTCATTCAGGGGGCGCACCCCTGGTGGGCGGGAATGATCTACAACATTGCCTGCGTCGCGCTCCTCATTGCCTTCTTTGCGCTCATCGGCATCATGCTCGTCTGGCGCCACATCCGCGGTCTCGCCTCGAAGCTCCATTTCGAGGAGCGCCGCGTCTTCCTTGAGGACGCAGGGAAGGGCCTGATGAAGTATCTGGGCGGCGTCGTTGCCGCCGTGATCGTCGCCGAAGCCGTCATTTACTGCCTCCCGCTCATGGTTCTCCCGTGAAGAAAGGCGCCGACAACCGTTCGCGCGCTCCCGCGCCGCTGCTTTCTGCCGGTCCGCTGAAAGTCACCGGAATGGATGCCGGGGGCGCCGGCCTCGTCCGTCTTCCCGACGGGCTCGAGGTCATCGTCCCGGGAGCGCTTCCGGGCGAAGAAATCACCCTCGCCTACCGGCCTCCGCAGCCTGGCGGCCGCAGGGGGCTCGCCGAATCCTTTGAAACGGTTTCAGAGTCTCCCTATCGGACCCACGACCGCTGTCCCCTTGCAGGCGACTGCGGCGGCTGCCCCGTGGCGAGGCTCAGATATGCGAAGGAGCTTGAGCTTAAGCGCGATCTTCTCGTTTTAGAACCTCTGCGCGCTCAGGGACTTCTTGAGGGCGAGGATGCACCCGTCGTTGAAGCCGCGGTCGGCCTCCCGGAGGAAAAGCTCAGAGGCTTTCGCAACAAAGCCGTGCTCTATCCCGGGATTCCCGATGGAACACCGCATTTCGGCTACTACCGCGCGCGCTCGCAGGAACTTGTGCCTGCGGAAGGGTGTCCCCAGACGACCCGATGGATGGAAGATGCCGCACGGGCGCTCGCGCCATTCCTCGCGGATCCGTCCCTGGCTCCCTGGAGCGAGCGCACGGACGAAGGCGTCTTAAGAACCCTGATTCTGCGCGAAGCGCCGGGAACGGGCGAACGGATGGCCGTGCTCGTCGTGCGAAGGCTTCCGGCTGATTTCGATGCGATGAAGAAGAAGCTCATCGCCGCCCTCGCGCCGATCGGACTCGCTTCGCTTCTTCTCAACCTGCATGAAGCGCCGGGGAGCGCCGTCCTGTCCTTTGCGCCCGGCGCGACCCGCGTGCTCGCCGGTGCGACGGGCATCGAAGCGAAGCTCCTTGACCTCAGCTTTTCGCTCGGCGCCGAAACCTTCCTGCAGGTGAATACCCCGCAGACGCCGGTGCTCTACAGCCTTGCGCTCGACCGGCTCGGCATTAGCGAAACCGACCGGGTGCTCGACCTCTACTGCGGCGTCGGCACCCTGACGCTCCTTGCGGCACGGCGGGCCCGAAAAGCCCTCGGCATTGAGCGCGTCGCTCATTCCATTGAGTGCGCCCGCGCGAATGCCCGCGCCAATCAGCTCGGGAACGCGGAATTTCTTGCGCTCCCAGTTGAGAAGGCGCTCGAGCGCGACGACGTGAAGACGTTTGCTCCGACCCTCGTCATTGCGGATCCGGCCTATCAGGGCCTCGCCGGAGGCGCCGCGGAAGCGCTTGGGAAACTCATGAAGACGTCGGGCGCAAGGCGCCTCGCCTACATTTCCTGCAATCCGAAGAGCTTCGCGCGCGATGCGGCGGTCCTTTCGGCCTCCGGCCTCAGACTTTTATCCGTCACGCCCGTCGACATGTTCCCGGGCGCCATGCACCTGGAAGTGGTCGGAATCTTCGAAGCGCCGGCGTAAGCCGTCACTGATAGAGCGACTCGTGCCAGCTCTTCGGGTCCCTGAAGAATTGAATGGCCTTCTCAAGACTTCTCGTTCTGAAGAAGTCCGGAAGGCTCTTCATCACCGATTTCCCGTAGCTCTTCTCGGCGATTCTCGCGTCGCAGAGCATGAAGACGCCGCGGTCCGTCTCTGAACGAATAAGGCGGCCCGCGCCCTGCTTGAGGGAAATGATGGCCTCGGGGAGCGCATAAACCCCGAAGGGACTCCCGCCCCTTCGGCGGATCGCGTCCGAACGCGCGGAAACGATGGGGTCGTCGGGCGGCGCAAAGGGGAGCTTGTCGATGACGACGAGCGACAGCGCGTCGCCCCGCACGTCAACGCCCTCCCAGAAGCTCATCGAGCCCACGAGAATGGCGTTCCCGTGCCGGCGGAATTCGGCAATGAGCGCGGCCTTGGGCATTTCGCCCTGAACGAGAAGCGGATAGGGGTTCCCTGCAGTCTCGAGCTTCTCGCGAAGCTCCTCTGCCATCCGGTTGACGGCAGCGAGCGACGTGCAGAGGAAGAAGGTTTTCCCTCCGGCCGCGAGAACGAGCGGCCACGCGGCCTCAACGACCCGTGAAGCGTGCTCGACCGTGTTGACGGGAGCCGGAAGCTTCGGAAGATAAAAGCACCCCTGCTCCCAGTAGTTGAAGGGGCTCTCCCACGTGAGGGCTTTGGGCGAATCAATTCCCGTTTCCGCACAAAAATGCGAAAAGTCGCCTGCGGCTGAAAGGGTGGCCGACGTGAAGACCCAGGCGCCGCCCTCGGCTTCGCGCATTTGGCGGAATTCCCCGGCAAAGGAAAGCGGCGTGTTGTTGAATCTCAAGCCCGTCGCCGAAACCGAAATCCACTGCACCGAGGATTCCTGCTTCTTCAAGGCGAATTCGTCCGTCTTTTCGACGCCCGGCGCGGCTGCATCAGAAGCGGATGCGTCGCCCGCCGCCTCGTCTTCGGGCGCGTCATCCCCGTGAGCGAGCTTTCGGATGATCGATTCCCAGCCGGCCATTTCAAGGTCGACCTCGCCCGCATAGCTCAGAAGGGCGTCCAATTCGTCATGCCGCCCCTTATTGGCTTCGAGCGCGCGCACGAGGGCGCCGAAAGTGCGAAGCACCTGGCCGAAAGGCTCCTCGAGTTCTCCGAACCGTTCAATGGTCTTCACGGCCTTCCTGTCGCCTTCCCTGAGGCCGATGGCATTGGCTTCAATCCGGAGGTCGTAGACGGCTTTTCTCGCATCGTGCGAGAGCTTGTCCCAGTCCGCGCCGTCGCGCGCATGGTTGATGCCGAGGTAGCGCGATTCGTCTGAGATCTGCTCAATCTGCCAGGTGCTGAAGAAGGTGCCGAAAAAGTCCGTGGCAATGCCCGGGAGCTGATGCGCTTCGTCAAAGACCGTGAGGTTCGCGGACGGGAGCATCCCGTCGATCTGGCCGCCCGCGCTCGACTTGAGCGCAAGGGAGGAGAGATAGAGATGGTGGTTCACGACGACGATCTGGCTCTGAAGCGCCTTTTCGCGCGCGGCGCGCACGAAGCAGTCTTCCCAGTGCGTGCATTTTTCCTTCCCGAGACAGTTTTCGCGCGTGCTCGTCACCAGGGGCCACAAGGGGTCGTCCTCGGGCACCGTCGGAAGTTCCGACCGGTCGCCCGTCGGGGACACGGCGGCAAAGCGCTTGATTTCGCGAAGCTTCCGGTAGCTGTCCCGCTGCGGGAGAAGCCCTTCCTCTTCCGTTCGCTCGAGGCGATAGGGACAGATGTAGTTGGCGCGGCCCTTCAGCACTGCCGTCGGGATGTTGACGCCGAAAGCGGCCGAGAGCGCCGGGATGTCCTTCTGAAAAAGCTGGTCCTGCAGAGGCTTTCCGGCCGTGGAAATGACGACCACGGACCCCGAGAGGATCGCCGGAATCAGATAGGCGAAGCTTTTACCCGTACCGGTGCCGGCCTCAGCGAGAAGCGTTTCCTTGCCTTCGAGCGCTTGCGCCACGGCGAGCGCAAATTCAATCTGGCTCTGCCGGGGGCGGAACCCGGGCGTCGCGCGCGCGAGGGGGCCGTCCTCAGCGAAGGCGAGGGCAACGCGCTCGGAAAGAGGCTTTCCCGAATCAAAAAGCGAAGGGAAATTTCTGCGCATGCTTCAGGCCTTCTCAGAAGTATTTGGCAAGACCGCTCGACTTTTCCTTCTGCCGGTCTTCATAGCGCTTCTGCGCTTCGGAACGTTCCTCGAGGCTCTTTTCGAACTGCTGCTGCTTGGCTTCGCGGTCCTTTCTGCGCTTTTGGGCGCGCTCTTCGGCTTCGCGCTGGCGCTCGGCCGCCTGAGCCTGCTTTTCGGCATACCAGGCTTCGTTCGCGTCCTCAAGATCCTTTCTCGTGGCATCCGGCGACACTTCGACCTTGGACCCCGGAATGAGAGCCGGAGCCGACGCGTCCTTCACTTCCTTTGGATGAATGCCCGCAGGCTCCGACGGCGCCTTCACCTCCTTCGGCTTCAGGTTGACGGGTTCCGACGCCTTTCGTCCATCCGCGCCGTCAAGCTTCATGGGGAGCGACGGTTCGGAAGGCTTCTTGGGCGCAATGCGGATGGGTTCGGGCCGGTCGGTCTTCACTTCCTTCGGAGCAATCTTCATCGGCGGCTCGCGCTTCGCGGCGGCATTCTTTGCGCGGTTCTCCTCCATCTTTCTCACGCGCTCGGCGCGGATCACTTCATCGGCCGCAACAATCACGCGGCGGATTTCACGCTCGCGCGAGAAGGAGAGGCGCCTAGCGTCGTCGATGCACTTATTGACGAGGAACTTTTCCGTGCACGCCGCCTGAACGTCCTTCATGGCGCGGTCGACGCGGCTCAGCTCCTTGTCTGCCGCGTCCTTCACCTTCGCGGCGGTCGCGGGCGATTCAATAGCGCCCTTCGCGCTCCAGCGGTCGTAGAAGGCCGTGTCGGTAAGCACCGTCTGAGCCTTCTGCGCGCGCGCCTCGAGTTCTTCTTCCGTGAGTTCCGCGGCGTTCGCGGCCCCCGCAGCAATGAGGCTGCAGGAAATGAGCGCAAGGGCAGAAAGCGTGGGGGATCGAAGAGTGCGGAGCATGATGAATTTCTCGGGAACAAAAAGGCTGCCGGGCAGAGAGTTTAGCAATCCGCCGCGGCAGCCCCGCTTAATTAAGCATCGGAAGATTCGTTAGAGAATCGTTACGACCTCGTCAAAAGGAAAGCGCGACTTCGGGCGCGTCGCATTCGCGTCGTCCGCTGAATGATGTCCGAGGGCAATGCCGATGACGGCGTGCCGCCCGGCCTTCTCAAGCCCCAGGATTTCATCGACCTTGTCGAACCAGAGGCCGCCGAGCGTCGTGGCATCGACGCCCATGCCGCCCGCGGCAAAGAGCAGAAAACCGAGCGCGATGCCGATCTGCTCGCGCGCCCAGATTTCACCCTTGTCGGCGCCCGCACAGTAGGCCTTCACGGCTTCGCCGCGAACGCGCTTCACCACCTTGTCGAAACCGCTCGCGATCGTCGCCTCATCAAAGCGCCCGTCGAGGGTTTCCTGGCGGTTGAGCTTCTCGACCCGCCCGACGAGATCGCGCTCGAGCGCGATGATGATGATCGCGCTCGCATTGCGGATGCGCTCGACATTAAAGTCCTTCACGGCGGGCGCAAGGGCACTCATCGCCGGTTCCGAGCGGAGCACGTAGAAGTGCCAGGGCTGGATGTTGACCGACGAGGGCGCGAGGCGCATGATCTCGAGGAGATCATGGAGATCCTCGTCCGAGAGGGGCTTTGCGGGATCGTAGTGCTTCGCCGTATAGCGGCGGCGCGCAATCTCGAGCATCGGGTTCATCGGCGCATTCCTCCCGGGAATCATTTGATCTCAGTGAAGAGCTCTTCGGTCGTGAGGCGCGACTTCGGACGCATGGCGTTCCCGTCGTTGGGATTGCGGTAGCCAAGCGAGAGGAGCACGACGGCGGTGAGGCCCTTTTCGCGCAGACCGAGGATCTCGTCGACCTTCTTGAAGTCGACGCCTTCGAGGCAGGTCGAGTCAATCCCCATGCCGGCAGCGGCGTAGAGCATGATGCCCATGCCGATGTAGGCCTGACGGGCTTCCCACTCAACGAGGTCCTTTTCAGAGCCCATGTGAAGGCCCGCGAAATAGCGGCGTCCCTGATCCTGCTGCTTCCTGATCTCGTCGTTCGGGAACCGGCCGTCGGCGGCTTCCTTTTCGAGAACGCGCTCGAAGTGCGCGTCAGTAAGCTTCGTCGGCACCGTGAAGACGACGACGTCGCTCGCCCCCGTCACGCGGTCGTGATTGAAGTCGGGAAGCGCCGGGAGGAGCTTCGCGCGGGCTTCAGCCGTATGGGCCGTAAAGAAATGCCAGGCCTGAGCATTCACCGACGTGGGCGCGAGGCGAAGGATTTCGCAGAGGGTCGCAAACTGCTCGCGCGGGATCATCTTCCCGTTGTAGTGCTTCGTGGTGTAGCGCTCTTCGGCAAGACGCAGAAAGACATTCTTTTCCATTTTTATTGAATCTCCAAATCATTGGGAAAGGATCGAGAGATGCGGGGGCCGCGCTGGGAAGCGCGCCCGGAATCCCGATTCCGAATGAAGAGAAGACTAGCAAACCTTCAGTTTGTTCGGCATCGACCAATCGGGTTAGATGAAGCACTTTTCCGCAACATATTGTGTTTGAGGAGAGACGCTGTCTCTCGAAAAAATGCAAATCCGAGAGCCTTATCCCTATGAAGCGCATAAGAAGGCCGCTTTCGGGCGCCTTCCTTTTGCGATTCATTGCTTCTTCACGCGCGTGCTTTGCTAGACTTCTCGCCAAATTTTTTCGCGGCGACTCAAAAGTCCCGACGACGGACATTTAATAAAAGAGAGAACTGAAATGAAGACTCCTATTCGCGTTGCTGTAACCGGTCCTGCCGGCAATATCGGCTACTCCCTCCTTTTCCGCATTGCTTCCGGAGCGATGTTCGGCGCTGACCAGCCCGTCATCCTGCAGCTTCTCGAACGCAACAATCCCGACAGCCAGAAGGCCGTGAAGGGCGTCATGATGGAGCTTGACGACTGCGCCTTCCCGCTTCTCGCCGGCGTCGTCAATTCGAGCGACCCGAAGACCGCCTTCCGCGACGCTGATGTCGCGATGCTCGTCGGCGCCCGTCCGCGTTCGAAGGGCATGGAGCGCGCGGATCTTCTCGACGCCAATGCCGCGATCTTTGTCGAACAGGGCCGCGCCCTCAACGAATCCGCGAGCCGCGACGTCAAGGTGCTCGTGGTCGGCAACCCCTGCAACACCAATGCCTGGATCGCCATGAAGAGCGCCCCGTCGCTCCCGGCTGAAAACTTCACCTCGATGCTGCGCCTCGACCAGAACCGTCTGATGGCCCAGATCGCCGCCAAGTCCGGCAAGACCGTCAACGACATCGTGCATCCCGCCGTCTGGGGCAACCACTCCCCGGCGATGGTGCCGGATCTTGAGCATGCTGAAATCTGCGGCCGTCCCGCCCTCGAAGGCATTGACCGCGCCTGGTATGAAGAAACGCTCATTCCGACCGTCGCGAAGCGCGGTTCGGCCATCATTGAAGCCCGCGGCGCGAGCTCTGCGGCTTCCGCCGCCTCTGCCGCGATCGACCACATCCGCGACTGGGTGCTGGGCTCGGGCGAGCGCTGGGTGACGATGGGCGTGCCGTCCGACGGCTCCTACGGCGTCCCCGAAGGCCTCGTCTTCGGCTTCCCCTGCGTCACGAAGAACGGCAAATATGAAATCGTGAAGGACCTTGAGCTCTCCGACTTCATCCGCGCGCGCATGCAGAAATCGATCGCCGAGCTCGAGAGCGAACGCGACCACGTGGCGAAGCTCCTCGCCAAGTAATCCGCGCCTTGCGCGGGAAGCGCGCTCTTTCTGAGAGCTCGCTTCCCAAAAGCGAAAAAGCGCATCGTTGGGACAGATCACCGGACTTTTTCCGAAAGTCCGGTCTGTCCCGTTTTTTATTTTCCGGGACACCCCATGATTTCTCCCCGTCTTCACGCCGCCGCAGCCGAACTCGCTTCCCGAACGATTCCAGGGGAAGGCTTTCAGACGCCCCACATCGTGCTCGATACGCACATTGTGATGGAGTGCTTCTTCTGGAAGGACGGGAAGGCGATGCCGCTTAAGGCGGCGATTGAATCGGGAAGAATCCGTCTCGCGGCCTCACGGGACGCCTTCCTCGAGCTCGCGGGCGTGCTCTCCCGCCCGCAGTTCGGCCTCTCAGAAGAAGCGGTGGAGGCGATCCTGCGGCACACGGCTCAATTCTCCGACTTTGCGTCGCCCGAACTCCTGGAGAGCGCGGCGGAAGGGATCAGCGTGCGCTGCCGCGATCCTGAGGATCAGAAATTTCTGACGCTTGCAGGCGCCGCAAAAGCCCGGGCGCTCGTCACCCGCGACAGGCTTCTCTTCAAGGCGACAAAGAAGATGCGGCGCGCAGGCATCGAACCGGCCTCTCCGGAAAGTCTCCCGGAGATTCTCCCTGACCTCTTCGGCGGGTAGTCCGGGCTTTTCCGGGAAATCACCGGAACACGTACCAGATCATGCTCACGACGGCGTTGAGAATCCAGAAGCCGCATGCAATGAGCGCGACCCAGATAAGAAAGCGGATGATGCGTGGAGCCATAGCGCGCAAAAAGTCCTTTGAAAAGCGTTTTGAAGAGCCGATTATCTTAGACCGCTCAACTGGGGATTTCACCTAGTTCATTCCGGGGTTATCAAAAAACCGCTTTTTCAGACATTCTCCACTGTAAACAGTGATTAAATAATTTCCATATATTTCAAAGTTCTATATAGACTCTCCTACCATATTCACGGGATTGGCAGAAAAGACTTGTTGCAATCGCTCCTCATAGAATTGTGTTCCGGCGTCGCACATCAGCTGTGATTTTTTTAGTACAGCTTTCCAAGGTGTGAATCGAACTGCCGTGATTCATCCATCAATAACAAAAAGCAAGCCTGCCGGAACGGACCGAAACCTCACCGGAGCCGTTCACTTTTTTCAGGGGCAGAGCCCGCGTTTCTGAGGAGTTATCTTTCAAATGCAAATGGACAACCTGACTACCCTTGTCCAGAGCGTCAACAGTCTGCTCTGGGGCATGTACTGCCTGATACCGCTGCTTGTGGGCACGGGCATTTATCTCACCATCAAGCTGCGGTTCATCCAGGTCCACCGCTTCGGCGACGCCTTCCGCCAGGTCTTCGGCGGCTTCTCGCTCTTCGGCTCCAAGGCCGGCAAGGACGGCATGTCGTCCTTCCAGTCGCTTGCCACGGCGATTTCCGCTCAGGTGGGCACGGGCAACCTCGCCGGCGTCGCCACTGCGATCGCCATGGGCGGCCCGGGCGCCATCTTCTGGATGTGGCTTGCCGCCTTCTTCGGCATGGCGACGATCTTCGCCGAAGCCGTGCTCGCGCAGGTCTTCCGCGCCCGCGACGCCCACGGCCAGATCATGGGCGGCCCGGCCTTCTACATCAGCCGCGGCCTCAACAATAAGCCCCTTGCCGCCTTCTTCGCCGTCTCGATCATCATCGCGCTCGGCTTCATCGGCAACATGGTGCAGGCGAATTCGATCGCCGACAGCGTCTACACGGCCTTCTCGGTGCCGCAGTGGGCGACGGGCATCTTCGTCTTCGCGATCGCGGGCTTCATCTTCATCGGCGGCGTGCGCCGCATTGCGAGCTTCGCCGAAAAGATGGTTCCCCTGATGGCGGTCGTCTACATCGTGGGCTCGCTCACCATCATCTTCGCCAACTGGGACATGATCATCCCGGCCTTCAAGTCGATCTTCGTGGGCGCTTTTGACCCGACCGCCGCGACGGGCGGCATCATCGGCGCGAGCATCAAGGAAGCGATCCGCTACGGCGTTGCCCGCGGCCTCTTCTCGAACGAAGCCGGCATGGGTTCGACCCCGCATGCGCATGCGCTTGCCCGCGTGCAGCACCCCTGCCAGCAGGGCCTCGTCGCCTACGTCGGCCTCTTCTTCGACACCTTCATCGTCCTCAACATGACCGCGCTCGTCATTCTCGTCACGGGCTCGATCGACGGTTCGACGACGGGCATCGCCCTCACGCAGAAGGCCTTTACGGACGGCCTCGGCGCGATCGGTCCGGGCTTCGTCGCGGTCTGCCTCTTCTTCTTCGCCTTCACGACGATCGTCGGCTGGTACTTCTTCGGCGAACAGAACGTCAAGTATCTCCTCGGTCTTCGCTGGGTGCCGAGCTACCGCGTGCTCGTGCTCTGCTTCCTCATGCTCGGCTCCTTCCTCCATGTGGGCCTCGTCTGGGAGCTTGCCGACTTCTTCAACGGCATCATGGTGATCCCGAACGTGATCGCGCTCCTTGCGCTCTCGGGCCTCGTCACCAAGGTGCTCAAGGACTACGAAGGGAAGTTCCTCGTCGGCGAAACGCCTGAATACGGCGCCCTCTCGCCCTCGCGCGGCGAGCCGATCGACCTCGCGCCCGAGAACGAAGGCGAACGCCGCCGCTTCCGCCTTCGCCGCAGAAACCGTCATGTGAATCTCGACGAAATGGATCAGCTGAAGGAAGAAGGTCTCGACCGCTTCTAACGTGAGATTCCGCTGAGAACCACTTAAAGGAAGGGCCGCATTCCATGGAATGCGGCCCTTCTCTTTTGAGGAAAAGGAAAAAATCAAATGCGGCTCAATGCGGACTTAATCCATGTCGCGCGGGTAGCCGAACTTCACCCAGACGGGCGTGAGGTCCTTCGGGAGCGCCGGCTGCATGCCGGGGGAGGGGCGCGCGGACCTCGGCGAATGCCAGTCCGACCCCGTGCTCGCGAGGAACCCCATTTCGCGCGCCTTCTGCGCAAAGATGATGTCGGTCGCTCTCGACTGCGACCCTGAGGTGACCTCAATCGCCTCGCCGCCCGCAGCCTTGAAGTCCTCGAGGAGCTGGTCGCTCATCCAGTCGGCCGAGAATTCGTAGCGTCCGGGGTGCGCGAGCACCGCGACGCCGCCTTCCTCGCGGATGAAGCGCACCGCGTCGACGGTGGCCGGCCACTCCACCCGCGCGTAGCCGGGGCGCCCGGGCTTCAGATATTTGTCGAAGGCTTCCTGGTAGTTCTTCACGTGTCCCTTTTCGAGAAGCCAGAGGGCGAAATGCGTGCGCGAGAGCGAGGTCGAATTCTCCGCATAGCGGAGCGCCCCCTCGAGCGCGCCGTGGATCCCGACGCGCGCGAAGTTTTCGTCCATGGCGCGTCCGCGCTCAACGCGCTTCATCTGCGTGCCCGCGACGAATCCGGCGATCCCGGGGCTTTCCGGATCGAGACCGAGCCCCACCACGTGAATCCCCGTTCCGCCCCAGAGGGTGGAGAATTCAATGCTGGGAATGAACGCAATTCCGAGGCGCTTCGCCGCAGCCTCTGCAGCCTTCGTTCCCGCCATGGTGTCGTGGTCGGTGAGGCTCATGAGCTTCACGCCGTTCTGAGCGCAGAGCTCCGGCAGTGCTTCCGGAGGGAGCTGTCCGTCCGAAGCGTTGGAATGCATATGGAGATCTACTGACATTGTTTTGTATCCGCTCGCAGAAAAACGCAAGAGAGTATTGCTCTGTCAAGTCTACTTTGACGGCGATCCCGCTAGAATCGCGGCCATCAGGAAACTTTTTTAGGATATTTAACTTCAAATGGACGCTCTTCAGAAGCTTCTTTTCGAACGCGCCAATGTGCGCGGTGAAACGGTAACCCTCGGCGACGAACTCTCGCGCGCCGTTGAGCATCAGAACCTCCCGCTCGCCGCAAGGCGCTTTGCCGGGGAGCTCGCCGCCGCAGCGCTCCTTTCTGCCGGCGCCCTTCAGTTTGAGGGCACGGTTGCGCTTCAGATCGAAGGGGACGGTCTCATCCGCCGCGCGCTCGCCGAAGTCCGCCAGGGCTTCACCTTCCGCGTGATGATTCAGATGCGCGAGGACGCGGGCGAGATCGATCCCAACGCCGACTTGACGACGCTCGTGAATCAGACGGGCAAAGGCCGCTGCGCCTTCATTCTCGACCGCGCCAACCGGCCGGCAGAGGAAGCGCCCTATCAGGGCATCGTGCCGCTCGAGGGGAAGACCTTCGCCGAGGCGCTTGAAAACTACTTCGACCGCTCCGAACAGGTGGAGACGAAGCTTGCGCTCGCCGCCGACGAGCATGCCGCGGGCGGCCTCTTCCTTCAGAAGCTCCCGGGCGAAGGCGGCAAGCTCCCCAAGGACTTCGACCCCGAAGGCTGGAACCGCGTCAAGATGTTTGCCGACACCGTGAAGAGCGAAGAGCTCCTCACGCTCGCTCCGGAAGACATCAACCGCCGTCTCTTCTGGGAAGAGTCGCCGCTCGTCACCTTCGAGACCACGCCGAAATTCGCCTGCACGTGCTCGCCCGAGCGCTTTGACGGCATCGTGCGTTCGCTCGGCGAAAAGGAAGCCATGGCGATCGTGGAGGAAACCGGCGGCATCGACATCAGCTGCCGCTTCTGCGGAAGCAGAAAGCACTACGACGCCGTCGACGTGAAGGCGCTCTTTGCAAACGCCGACGGCCCGCACGAGGCCTGAAGCAGAACGGCTTAATCGCGCCGGTCGCGGGCCCTCGGCGCCCGCAGGTTCTTCGGCGCGTGATAGAGATCTGACTTCTTGGGCTCAAAGGTAGGCTTTGAGCCCGCTTTTATATCGGGCGCATCGACGTTGGGCATCGACTCGATGGCGTTCGTCTTCTTCTGCGCTTCTTCAGTCGTTTCGATCCGGAAGAGCACTTCATTGGGCCGGATCATGTTGAGGTCGTTCCTCGCGTGCTCCTCAATCGCATCCTGATTGGAGACGAGAGAAGCGTATTCGGCCGCGAGCGCCTCGTTGCTTCTCCTCAGCTCCTCGTTCAAAGCCTGCTGCTGGCGCAGGCTCTCGCGCATTTCCTCAATATGATCCCAGCTCGCCTTCCCCGCCCAGATCTGGTACTGAGCAAAGCAGAGGCCGAAAAAGAGAATGAAGATGAAGAAGCGAACCATCGGGAAAAAACGTGAGGATCCGACAGGGAAAGGAAAAGAAAACGGGCGCCGCAGAAAAGCCCTGAGGGTCATTTCTGCAGGACGCCCGCTTTTTTCGTCAGCGTGTCCGCTAGCTTAGCAACTTAGCCGCGAAGCTGGTGGAAAGCACGGCGGCCCGGATAGCAGGCGACGCCTTCGAGATGCTCCTCGATGCGAAGGAGCTGGTTGTACTTCGCCATGCGGTCGGAGCGGCTCATCGAGCCCGTCTTGATCTGGCCGGCATTGAGGCCCACGGCGATGTCGGCAATGGTGCTGTCTTCCGTTTCGCCCGAGCGGTGCGAGATGACGGCCGTGTAGGCGGCGGACTTCGCCATGTTGACGGCTTCGAAGGTTTCGGAGAGCGTGCCGATCTGATTCACCTTGATGAGAATCGAGTTGGCGATGCCGCGGTCGATGCCTTCGCGCAGGATCTTCGGGTTCGTGACGAAGAGGTCGTCGCCGACGAGCTGAACCTGATTGCCGAGCGCGGCGGTGAGCTTCGCCCACCCTTCCCAGTCGCCTTCAGCCATGCCGTCTTCGATCGAGATGATCGGATAGCGGCCGCACCAGTCGGCGAGAACGCCGATCCAGTCGTCGGCCGTGAGCGCGTCGCCCGAGGACTTCTTCATCACATAACGGCCGTCGTCGAAGAATTCCGACGAAGCGCAGTCGAGCGCGAGGCAGACGTCGCGGCCCGGTTCGTAGCCGGCAGCGCCGATCGCGTCGAGAATCAGGTCGAGCGCTTCCTCGTGCGAGCCGATCGTGGGGGCGAAGCCGCCTTCGTCGCCCACGGCGGTCGAGAGGCCGCGGCCGTTGACGAGCTTTTTGAGGGCATGGAAGGTTTCCGCGCCGCAGCGAAGCGCTTCGCGGAAGCTCGTGGCGCCCACCGGAACAATCATGAATTCCTGCAGGTCGAGGTTGTTGTTCGCGTGCGCGCCGCCGTTGATCACGTTCATCATCGGGACGGGGAGCGTCACCGCGCCCGTGCCGCCGAAATAGCGGTAGAGCGGAAGGCCCGTTTCCTGAGCGGCCGCGCGGGCGACGGCCATGGAGACGGCGAGGATGGCGTTGGCGCCGAGACGGCTCTTGTTTTCCGTGCCGTCAAGGTCAATCATCAGGCGGTCGATGAATTCCTGGTCGGAAGCTTCAAGACCAATCACCGCATCGGCGATTTCGCCCGAAACGTTGCCCACGGCCTTGGTGACGCCCTTGCCCGAATAGCGGGCAGGATCGCCGTCGCGCAGCTCAATCGCTTCGCGAACGCCCGTCGAGGCGCCCGAAGGCACGGCAGCGGTGGCGATGCAGCCGCTTTCAAGCCAGACTTCGGCTTCAACCGTCGGATTGCCGCGGCTGTCAAGAACCTCACGGCCGATCACATCGATAATGGCGCTCATTGATTTACCTCTCAGAGAAAAGACCTGCGGGGGAGCTCGAGGCGCTTCAAAGCCCGCAGGAGAAGAAAAAATGGGGAAAGATCAGGCGAAGTTTTCTTCAAGATAGGGACGCGCCTTCACGATGCGGTCTATCTCGACGAGTTCGGAAAGAAGCTCCTTCATGCGGTCGAGCGGCACGAGGTTCGGGCCGTCCGAAAGCGCCTTCGCCGGATTGGGGTGCGTTTCCATGAAGAAGCCCGCAACGCCCACTGCGCAGGCCGCGCGCGCAAGCACCGGAACGAACTGGCGCTGACCGCCCGAGGAGGTGCCGTTACCGCCGGGGAGCTGCACGGAGTGCGTGGCGTCCATGACGACGGGAGCATGGGTCGCGCGCATGATGGCGAGGCCGCGCATGTCGGAGACGAGGTTGCCGTAGCCGAAGCTGGCGCCCCGCTCGCAGCACATGAAGCGGTCTGGATCAAGCCCCGCATCGACCGCGGCCGCCCGGGCCTTCTCGATCACGTTCACCATGTCGCCCGGAGCAAGGAACTGGCCCTTCTTGATGTTGACGGGCTTTCCCGACTGCGCGCAGGCGACGATGAAGTCGGTCTGGCGGCAGAGGAAGGCGGGCGTTTGAAGCACGTCCACCGCGGCGGCAACCGCCGGAACCTCGGCTTCCGTGTGAACGTCCGTGAGAACGGGAACGCCCGCGACCTCGCGGACCTTCTTCAGAATCTCAAGACCCTTTTCCATGCCGAGGCCGCGGTAGCTTTTCCCGGACGTGCGGTTCGCCTTGTCGTAGCTTGCCTTGAAGATGTAGGGAATGCCGAGGCTGCCGGTGATTTCCTTCATCCGGCAGGCGATGTCGATCGCCATCTGTTCGCCCTCGATGACGCAGGGGCCGGCAATCAGAAAGAACGGACGGCGGTTGCCGACCTCAAAACCACAGAGCTGCAAGATGAATCTCCAGAAAAGGGATCCGGGACTTCGCGCCCGGAAGAAGTGAAAGGCGGCGCTTCATCCATTGGATAAAGGCCGCCTTCGCTTCAGAGTACTGATTGCGGGAGGCCTTTACTTGCCGGCCTTCGCTTCTTCGGCATGCTTCACCGCAGCTTCAATGTAGGCCTTGAAGAGCGGATGGCCGAAGCGGGGATTCGACGTGAATTCCGGATGGAACTGCACGGCGAAGAAGAAGGGATGATTCGGGAGCTCCATCATTTCCGGGAGATGCTCGCCCGGAGTCTTGGCGGAGATCACCATGCCCTTTTCCTCGAACTGAGCAACGTAGGAGTTGTTCACTTCGTAGCGGTGACGATGGCGTTCGGCAACGACGTCGCCGTAGATCTTGTGGCCGAGGGTGCCGTCGGCAACCGGGACTTCCTGACGGCCGAGGCGCATCGTGCCGCCCAGGTCCGAAGACTCGTCGCGGCGCTGCACCTGGCCCGAGCGGTCCTTCCATTCGGTAAGGAGCGCAACGACGGGGTGCGGCGTGTTGGGATCGAGCTCGGTCGAATTGGCGCCGCCCAGGCCGCAGACGTGACGGGCGAATTCAATCACCGCGCACTGCATGCCGAGGCAGATGCCGAGGAAGGGAATGTTGTTGACGCGGGCGTATTCGATCGCCTTGATCATGCCTTCCGTACCACGCTTGCCGAAGCCGCCCGGAACGAGGATGCCGTCGAGGCCCTTCAGAAGGTCGGTGCCTTCCTCCTCAATCTTGGTCGAGTCGATGAGGCGGGTCTTCACGCGGGTGTCCGTGTGGATGCCGGCGTGGATGAGCGCTTCGTTGAGGGACTTGTAGCTGTCGGCGTAGTCGACGTACTTGCCCACCATGCCGATCGTCACTTCGTGCTTCGGGTTCTTGAGGCACTCGACGATGTTCTGCCAGGCGGAGAGGTCCGCCGGCTTCGTTTCAAGGCCGAGCTTCTTGCAGACGAGTTCATCCAAGTGCTGCGCATGGAGCATGAGCGGCACTTCGTAGATGGTCGAGGCGTCCGCAACGCTGATCACGCAGTCCATCGGAACGTTCGCAAAGAGCGAAATCTTCGCGCGCTCGCCTTCCGGAACCATGCGTTCGGCGCGGCAGAGGAGGATGTCGGGGTAGACGCCTTCCTCGCGGAGCTTCTGCACGGAGTGCTGCGTGGGCTTCGTCTTCAGTTCGCCGGCCGACGCAATCCACGGGCAGAGCGTGAGGTGGATGAAGCAGGTGTTGTTGCGGCCGACGCGGAAGGACATCTGGCGGACGGCTTCCACGAAGGGCAGCGACTCGATGTCGCCCACCGTGCCGCCGATTTCGACGACGCACACATCGGGCTTTCCGTCCCAGGTGGACGCCGCGCCGCGGGCGATGAATTCCTGAATTTCGTTCGTGATGTGCGGAATCACCTGCACGGTCTTGCCGAGATACTCGCCGCGGCGTTCCTTGCGCAGCACGCTCTCGTAGATCTGGCCCGACGTGAAGTTGTTGGGCTTATGCATCTTCGTCGAGATGAAGCGCTCGTAGTGGCCGAGGTCAAGGTCGGTCTCCGCGCCGTCTTCCGTCACGAACACCTCGCCGTGCTGGAAAGGAGACATCGTGCCCGGGTCCACATTGATGTAGGGATCGAGCTTGATCATCGTGACCTTGAGGCCACGGGATTCGAGGATTGCCGCAAGCGAAGCGGCGGCGATGCCCTTGCCGAGAGAGGACACAACGCCGCCGGTGACAAATACGTACTTGGTCATGGTTCCAACCGAGAGGAAAGACGGAAACTGATGAATCCGGGATTATAAGCGGGAGAGGCAAACCGAACGGGATATTTTGCTTAGCGCGAACGCGACCCGCGAATGCCGCTCCTATGATGGGAAAGGCCCGATGCCGCCTCATGAAGCGCCTTTGCCTTAATTCTAAGGAAAAGCACTTAGATTGCACAGCGTCGGAAACGATTAAGACGTCTAGGGAGCCGGGGCAGGCGGATTTTCAGGCGGATTTTCAGCCGGATAGAGCGCCTTCAGGGCGTCGTAGAGGACTTTGGGCGCGATGCTCTCGTCCGTGATGCCGGCGTAAGTCACGATCTCCGTGCGGATGCCCTGCTCTTCGAGAAGCGGAACGGCCTCGCTGCGGAATGCGCTTTCGCTCCCCTGTTCGAACTGAGAGCCGTCGTCATTGATGAAGGTGCCGTAGAAAGCGGGCTTCGGATCCTTCGCCGTGCGGGCGCCGGCCTTGAGCGCCCGGCGGAGCAGCGCCCCCTTGTCCCACCAGAGGGCGGGATCGAGCACCGCATAGCCGTCAAAGCTCTCCGGGTGGTGGAAGAAGCGCATGGAGCACGAAGAGGCCGCCCAGGCCCTCGCCCGCGATAATGCGGCGCTTCACCTTAAGCTGCTGCGGAAGATTGAGCTCGATGGCGTTCTTCAGTTCCGTCGTGAGGAAATGGTAGAACCCCTCGGCGCCGCCGCCCCGGGGCTTTGCGTTTTCATGTACGTTTCCCTCCTCATCGGCGTTCGACGGGGTGGGCGTGAAGTCCTCGATCGGATTCCCGCTCACCACCCCCACAACGACGCAGGGGCCGAGCCCGGAGATGCGCGGGTCCTCCAGCCAGGCGGCTGAGGCTGCGGCGAAGGGAAAATATTTTTCCGCATCCAGCACGAAAAAGACCGTGACTTCCTGCGGAAGCGTTCTCTGCGCGTAGGCGGGCGGAATTCTCAGCCAGTATTCGCGCTCCTCATTGAGAAGCCCCGAATGAAAGCGGTGCTTTTCGCCCAGAATGATCGGCTGGGAAGTGGGCGACGAAAGCACGGAGAGATCTCCGGGAGCCGCGCTCAGAGCGGCAGGGAAGAGTCCCGACGCTGCAAGCGCAAGGGTGAGGAGAATCTGTCGGAGCATGAGGAGAGGAGCTTTATTAAGGCAATCATCCATTAGTTACGTATGGATCAATGAAAATTCAAGTTAATCAATGATGTTATCTGAGTTGCGTCAACTAAATGATAGCTTCGTTAATAATCTTTGCAGAACCTGAAAATTATGCTCTCTCCTCACTTGCCTCTTCCCCGAATACCCACTAGGAATAACCCCGTCACGCGTCCTTGCTGCAGGAACACTTTTTAGTCTGCGAATCCTCGCATGAGGCGTTCTTAGGGCAAACCCACCAGGGCGTCATGCAGGCCCATTCGGGCTGCACCGTCACATGATCAATGCCGAAGCGTCCCTTGATGCCCTCGCGGATCTCGTGGAGGATTCTCGGCCAGCACTCATAAGAGGAAATGAGCACGTGGCACTGCACGGCATCGTGCCCCGGAGAAATCGTCCAGACATGAAGATCGTGCACTTCCTCCACATCCTTCACGGAGCGGATGTATTCGCCCACGGCGTCGTAGTCCGTATTCTCAGGCGTGCTGTCGAGCAGAATCCGGATCGAATCGCGCAGAATCGTCCAGGTGGCGTGCAGAAGGAGCGCGCCCACGAACATGGAGAGAAGCGGATCGACGATCGCCGGACCGCCGAGCCAGATCACGGCGCCCGCGATGATGGCGGCCACCGATCCCATGAGGTCTCCCATGACGTGCAGAAGCGCCGCACGGGTGTTGACGTTCTTTCTGTCGCGCGAGAGCGACCAGGCAACGCCCACGTTGATGATGAGGCCCGTGAGTGCAATCGTCATCACGTTGAAGCCCGAAACGGCCGCAGGCTCGCGGATGCGCTCGAAGGCTTCAAGGAAAAGCCAGAGGACGACGCCGAGCATGATGAGGCCGTTCACGAAGGCGGCAATCACCTCGACGCGGCCGTGGCCGAAGCTGTGAACCTTGTCGGCGCCCTTCATCGCGATGCGGTTGGCAATGAGCGCAAAGAAGAGGCTCATCGAGTCGGTGAGCATGTGGCCGGCGTCGCCGATCAGGGCGAGCGAATTTGCAAACCAGCCGCCGATCAGCTCAACGGCGGAGAAGGTGAGCGTGAGAAGAACTGCGAATCCGAGCACGGAGCCGCGGGTCTTTTCCGAAGCGTGCGTGCGGGGGCTGTCGCCTTCGCCGTGCGTAAAGAATTCCGAGGGATTTTCGAGGGGCTGGGCCTGCGCAATCGCAAGGGCGCCCTTTTGATTTTCGACTGTCATTTTTGAAATGACTCCTGCGAAAAAAGAAGCAGCAAAGGGCCTCGAAAATGAGAATGAATCCAAAAATCTGCGCCCGATAGAGCAAAACCGCTTTGAGGCGTTCGGGGCTTTTCCCCTCTCGCTTCAAAGCGGTCTTTCAAGGTCAGCATTCTACCGGCAAGAAAAAAGGGCGGCATCAAAATGATGTAACCCTTTGTTTCTCTTAAAGAAGAACGATTCTCAGAAGCGCTCTCTCCCGGAAATCCGGAGGAGCGCTTCGGGAGGAAAATCGCCTTACTTGTTCCCGCCGAGGAGCGGCGTCATGTCGCTGCCCGAAAGGAGGCCTTCCTTCGAGTAGATGCCGAGCTTCGCGCGGGTGTCGACGATGTCGAGGTTGCGCATCGTGAGCTGGCCGATGCGGTCTTCGGCCGTGAACATCGAGTCGCCCTTTTCCATCGTGAGGCGCGAGGGTTCGTAGGTGAGGTTCGGGCTCACGGTGTTGAGGATCGTGTAGTCGTTGCCGCGGCGGAGTTCGAGCGTCACTTCGCCCGTGATGGCCGAAGCCACCCAGCGCATGGCGGTTTCGCGCAGCATGATCGCCTGGCTGTCGAACCAGCGGCCCTGGTAGAGGTAGCGGCCGAGGCGGATGCCGTTCGTGCGGTACTGCTCGATCGTGTCCTCATTGTGGATGCCGGTGACGAGGCGTTCGTAGCAGATGAAGAGAAGCGCCATGCCCGGGGCTTCGTAGATGCCGCGGCTCTTCGCTTCAATGATGCGGTTTTCGATCTGGTCGGACATGCCGAGGCCGTGACGGCCGCCGATGCGGTTGGCTTCCATCATGAGCGCGACCGGGTCGGAGAACTTCTGACCGTTGATTTCGACCGGGACGCCGTCCTTGAAGGCAACCTTCACGACTTCCGGCTCGATCTTGCAGTCTTCGCGCCAGAAGGGAACGCCCATGATCGGCTCGACGATCTTCATGCTCGAATTGAGGTGCTCGAGATCCTTCGCCTCGTGCGTGGCGCCGAGCATGTTGGAGTCGGTCGAATAGGCCTTCTCGGCAGACATGCGGTAGCTGAAGCCTTCCTTCTGCAGGAACGCGGACATTTCTGCGCGCCCGCCGAGTTCGCGGATGAAGGTGACGTCAAGCCAGGGCTTGTAGATCTTGAGGTTCGGATTGGCAAGGAGGCCGTAGCGGTAGAAGCGCTCGATGTCGTTGCCCTTGTAGGTCGAGCCGTCGCCCCAGATGTTGACGCCGTCCTCGCGCATGGCGGCGACGAGCATCGTGCCCGTGACCGCGCGGCCGAGCGGCGTGGTGTTGAAGTAGAGCTGGCCGCCCGTGGAAATGTGGAAGGCGCCCGACTGAATCGCGGCGATGCCTTCATTTACGAGCTGAGCGCGGCAGTCGACGAGACGGGCCTTCTCGGCGCCGTACTCCATGGCGCGGCGGGGAATGGCCTCATAGTCCGTTTCATCCGGCTGAGCGAGGTTCGCCGTATAGGCATAGGGAAGCGCACCCTTGGTCTTCATCCAGCGCAGAGCGCAGCTCGTATCAAGACCGCCCGAGAAGGCAATGCCCACCTTCTCGCCAACCGGAACGCTTTGAAGAATCGTTTGAGACATGACTAGAAACCCGTTAGAAATTCTTTTCGTAACGCCCGGGGAAATATCGGGCCGTTCATCATTATCGGCGCTGAGCGCGTGATTTTGAGGCTGAATCCGCGCTTCGGATTGCTTTTTTGGAGGTGCGCAAAGGGTATAAGGAAAACACCTTATTTCCTTTGCGTAATAGGCTGTTTTTTGTCGACAATTGGTCGGAATTCACGAAAAATTCCGAGGCTTGCCGGCGATCATTGCGCTGCGGGAGAAAGCCCTGAGCGGCTCCTCAGTGCGAGCGCAATGAAGGGCAGAACCTTCCTGTCGTTCGGCCGGTTGAGGAAGTGAAGGAGTTCGTGCGGGGGGACGAGGCTCACGGCCTGGCTTTCCCAGCCGGCGTCCTTCGGCGACCCGGCAGTACGCCTCGCGAGGTAGTAGCGCGTGATCGTCTTCGTCCTCTCGATGTCGCAGAGGTAGGAGAGGGGTTCGGCCACGATGCCGCTCTCCTCCCAGCCTTCCTTCACGGCATTGACGACGAGGGAGAGACCGGGTTCGAGCCGTCCCTTCGGGAAGGTGGCCTCGACGTCCCCGAACTGATTGGTCGGGTGCGCGAGCCAGATGCGCTGGTCGGACTCAATGATCACGAGGCCGCTCGTGCGGCGCTTGGGACTCTCGGGTTCCGGGGGCTCCGGAAATTTCCGGCAGCGCTTCATGAGCGCGCGCCAGTCGTCCTCGCCCAGCTCCTCATGCGTGAAGGGAATGCCGTTGAGACGCTCCGGGAGGATCCCCGGGTGCGTGACGGACCACGTGGCGGCCTCATCGGGATTGAGCCACGTCCCGGGGGCCGAGCCCGAAGTCGGGGAAAAGACGGGGACCGGGTCGCCGTTTTCGTCCCGCGCCGGATGAAAGTAGAGCGCTTCTTCCTGCATGCTGTTCGCCCAGGTTTCTCAAATTGAAGAACGCTTCATTCTACGGGGCGTTGTTTGCAGAAGGATGACATCAGAGGAAAGGCCTCGGCAACAAAGTTCCGGGCTACAACCACAGGCGCAGGCGGCTTCGCATCGGTATAAACCTTAAATTCAAGCTGAAAGGTAAATCTGAATCAAGAAGAGCAGATAAAAGCCTCCAGTCAGGCCCCACACGAGTACACTGAAGCCATCTGCAGAGCGCTCTCCGGCATACGAAATGTCTTCCTGCCGCACAGGCCTTCACGCAGACCATACAGGCTACTGAGCCCGATCAAGAGGCTTGCAGAGCCTATACCACCCGCTAAACGCAAAAAAGGAGTGTTGTCACATGAACTTTAAGCATTCGTTGCTCGCCCTGACGCTCGCTGCCGCTTCCTCCGCCGCGCTTGCTCTGCCGAACATCGCCGTGCTCGCCACGGGCGGCACGATCGCCGGCGCCGGCCAGTCGGCCACGGGTTCGGCCTACAAGGCCGGTCAGGTGTCGGTCAACCACCTCGTGGCGGCTGTTCCCCAGCTCGCCAAGGTCGCCAATGTGACCCCGGTGCAGGTTGCGCAGATCGGCTCGCAGGACATGTCCGATGAAGTCTGGCTCAAGCTCGCCAAGACCCTCGCCTCTGACTGCGGCAAGTATGACGGCTTCGTCATCACGCACGGCACCGACACGATGGAAGAGACCGCCTACTTCCTGCAGCTCACCAACCGCTGCAAGAAGCCGGTCGTGCTCGTGGGCGCCATGCTCCCGTCGACCGGTCTCTCCGCTGACGGCCCGAGGAACCTCTATCAGGCTGTGATCACGGCTGCTGAGCCGAAGACGGCCGAACAGGGCGTCGTCGTTGCGATGGACAACGTTGTCATCGGCGCCCGCGACGTCTATAAGTCGAACACCACGCAGCCCGAAACCTTCCAGGCCATGAACTTCGGCAAGGTGGGCTGGATCTTCAACGACAAGGTCACCTACGAAGCCGTGGGCCTGCGCGCCCAGCTTCCGGCTCCGTTCGACGTCACGAAGCTTGATTCGCTCCCCAAGGTCGGCATCGTCTACAACCATGCCGGCGTTGAGAAGTATCAGGCCGAAGCGCTTGTAAAGGCGGGCTATAAGGGCATCGTCTCCGCCGGCGTCGGCAACGGCAACATCCATAAGGATGTCTGGCCCGTGCTCGAACAGGCCGCCAAGGGCGGCATCGTTGTGGTCCGCGCCTCCCGCGTTCCGACCGGCTCCGCCACGAAGGACGCCGAGGTTGACGACCAGAAGATGCACTGGGTTGCCGCTCAGTCGCTTAATCCCCAGAAGGCCCGCGTGCTCCTGCAGCTGAGCCTCACGAAGACCGGCGACTGGAAGGAAGTCCAGAAGTACTTCGACAAGTATTAATTTGTCGCAGCGACACTGCCGGCCTCCCGCATAAGGAGGCCGGAGATGGAGATCGGGTAGGAGGCATGGGATTAGTTCCCATGCCGTCCTCCCACACCACCGTAC